>Ga0247608_10002069_pt1 | contig 26179 bp, 26 predicted proteins | sample 176DNAGHGlowgp2_FD_193490 | JGI IMG/M metagenome (GOLD analysis project Ga0247608, IMG submission 193490) | Sheep rumen microbial communities from Palmerston North, Manawatu-Wanganui, New Zealand - 1766 DNA GHGlow gp2 | ecosystem: Host-associated > Mammals > Digestive system > Stomach > Rumen ... | reverse complement strand
GATTATCAAGCCAATCCTTAATCTTGGTACTACCCTGTTTGTAGAAGGTATAAGCAAAATCAAACGGTGTTAGACGTTCATAAACTGGATTCACAATTTTCTTATTGAGTCCACGTGCTTTATGTATTTGCTGAATGGCATATCCAACAAATGGGTTAAAGCATTGTTTTGTAATAAGCTCATTTCTATTGGCGAATAGCTCGTCCAAAACTGGGTGTGGCTTAACAATCATCTTGTCTTCTGGAACGAATAGAGACTCAAGAACTGTTGGATTTGATTTCAATAACAGTCTACACAGCTCTCCAACCTCAAACCAGGTGTTATCATGACGAGAATCAGACACCTGAGGCTGATAGTCAGCACCAATTCCTAGTATTGAGTCTTTAGTGGCAATATACACACCAGATGTGTCTACATCAGATTCTGGCGTATTCAAATTGTACAAATGACTTCCACGTACATATTCATATAGAAGACGCTGGTCTTCCCTTATTTTATCGAAATTATTCATCTTCAAATTTGATTAAATTTTCTACATAATCCCTATCTTCACCTTTGAGTATTGGCATGTTGTAGTCAATAACCCACTTATCATCTTTCTTAATAATAGCCGTACCACGTTTCTCAGGTACTGAGAGATTATTCCAGTTGATACCGAACTTTTCCATTAGCATATCTTGCATTTGGCTTGAGTTCTTTCCATGCAGTTCCTTATGAGAGAATTTTGACTGTGCCAATGATGAAATTGAGTTACGTGTGGCATCCTGCTGTCTCCAGAGTACACAGTTTGTGACTTCCTCCTTTGGAATATTGAACACACGTGCGTCAAACATTGCCCCCTTATCCATTGCCTTACAGTAAACACGGTCAAGCTTACGAGAATTTTCATCTTCAAAGTTTGTGTTACTAAGCCACTCCAGATAAAAATCTTTGAAATAGTCATTGAAATACAACGTACACATAGAAGCAGCAACTGAACACATCTTCTGAGTGCTGTAATCAAACCACGCATCAGTATCAATCTCGTTATAATCTACTAGAACAAGGGTAATTTCATCTGACTGTGTATAACCGAACACACAACCCTGTATCTCCTGGCAGAGCTTGAGGGTAGTATGCTGCATTGCCTGCATCATCACGTCATCAAACGGTTTATCGAACCCACGTGTGAAAGTGTGGAATGCCTTACCATCCAATCTGATGATAACTGGCATGCGTCTTACGAGATAAGTTTTAGCCCTGTTCTCGTAATTGTTTTTCATCCTGTCTCCCAGGCTATCTCTCTTATTTCCCATTTTTTTTCTTAATTATCAATGTTGAATCACTATAGTTTATCATTATATCACCAAAACTTCTAAGCATTGACTGACCAAACAATGGAGAATCTTCGGCAGCTCCACCTTCTGGGTCTGATGTACATTTAACAGAATCAATCTTTATACCAGCCAATTCTACTGATTGAAGAATGTATTCTACGCATTCGTGCTCTTTACCATCAGCATATATGCACTTTGTAGTGCCTGCAACATTCTTTGAATCAAGTAAACCTTGGTGCTCTAGGAATAGCACCTCTACTGGTGTTAGATGAATGTCGTGACACCCAGTATCAAGTAAGAATCTCATTTCTATGCCGTTAATCTTTGGCTTGATGTACATCATATTATCTTTTGTTTCAATCTTTATTTTGATGACACCTTTTTCTTCAGGATTAAACGGTAGTTTCTTTGGTATGCTGTCTTTAACAATATAGATTGTAGTATCTTTCTCAGCTAATTGTAGCCCAAGCTTGTTAGCTATTTTACTAGAAACACTGTCTCTGTACTCACACAATTTGTCAACAGATTTATCGATAGCTGCTGAGCCACCAATAACTACTACAAATGCAACACAACAAATGAGTATTAATCCTAGAAGTTTTAAAAAACAACCAAATTTATTTTTCTTTATCATTTTCTATTAATTTTTTCAATGCCCTTGTACAATCTGAATATCTCATATGACCCTTAGTTACAACTTTACCCTCCTTTAATGCTCTAAATTCATGATGATAATATACTGAGCAATGATTATGGCAGGACTGTTCTATATACTCTATGATGTATCCCTTGTATTTATATCTTCTTAAAGCACCAGGTTCGCTCCAGGGAGTACATTCAAACCAGGGTGCTGTCTTATATTTTTCTGATATATTCTCCATCTTCTGTAAAGTATTTAAGTTCCACACCAAGTTTCTTCTTATATAGGCATAGTTTCTTCCAGAGCTTTATTGAAAAATTAGGCATGTTTGGAATCACTATGTCCTCAAGAACTTCGTAGAGTATTTTTTTACTGATATTTTTCATTTATGACCATTAGTTTTTCTCATGGTGCAAAGATACATAAAAAAAATGGAATAACAAAACGTTACCCCATTTTTTTAAGTTTTTTTAAGGCTGATTACCAACCCATTGTCTCCCACCAGTGAGTCTCACCGATGAACTCCTTATTCATTGGAGGAGGACAGCCGAGTGGCTGACGGATAGCCTCACACTTGGTGATAGGCTGGTCACCCTTCTTTGCCATTCCACGAGCGATGCAATCCTGACCTGCCTCAACGAACTTGTCGAATGCAGCGTGGTCGCTCTCGAACTGCCAACGATGTGCATAATCCTCGCAACGTGGCTCGTCAATCTCGAATGCTGCGCCAAAGCGCTTGTTATCACATGCAGGTGTTCCTGCGATTCCCCACTCACCTGGAGCTGGTGCGCAAGCTGGTCTCTGAGGAGCACAAGGCTTGCAAACTGGTCTTGGAGCTGGACGTGGAGTCCACTGCTTCCTACATGGCTCTGGCTTCTCAAAAACTTGTGCGAGTGCCTCACCAATCTTCTCTGCTACGTCACTGAACGTAGGTACGCCAATAACAAAAATTTTTGTTTCCATAACTGTTTTAATAAAAAGTTTCTTTAGATTGAAATCGTTTTCTAGTGTTTACAGTGCAAAGATATATATTTTTTTTCGTATTTCCAAATTTTCCAATAACTTTTTTATCTTCCACGATGAAAATGTCCTCCATGTGCGCTGTGATGTTGTGGTCTTCCAGTGTAACCACCACGCTGTATACTATGATGTGGCGCTGTATGGAATCTGTGACTAACTGTAGGTCTATGCCTATAGAAATCTCTTGGAACTGGTCTATAATGCCTAGGTGGTAATGGTTTTGCATAATGTCTGAAGTACCAGCCATTATTATAGTAGTATGGATAGTAGAACATATCACGGTATACATAATACATTAGTAAACCACTAGTATTATAATAAGGTGTACCATATGAAATAACAACAGATGTGTCAATTTCATCATCAACTTGTGCGTATGCTGTTGTTACGCAAGAATTAAGACTTAGCATTGCTACGAGTCCAACTATAAATAAAATAATCTTTTTCATAAGCCATCTATTTTCTCTATAACTAGTGCAAAGATATGCGCTTTTTTCCTAAAATACAAGTGCATACATAATATTTAGGGATTTTCCAAGTACATTTAGGGAATCCCCTATAACCTATAGGCAATTATATTGAGAAACAAAAAAAGGAGCTTAGTCAGCTCCCTTTTTGTTATAGTGTTCCATAACTCTTTTCAAATAATTATTTGTACCTTCTACAGTGTAACCAGGTCCTCCATTCCATATTCGAATCGCCTTCTCTACATTGTTGGACTTGTTGTAATAAGTTTGAATCATTACAAACATTTCCTTTGACTTTTCAACATTATACCTATCTGCTAGTGTATAACGCTTTTTAGATTTCTTGGCTCTGAGCCAAATGTTGCATTGTTTCACCAGTCCTGGTGTAATCTGTAGGATTCCAGCGCAATTTCCATTTGTGTTAAATGCTTTTGGGTTTCCTTCACTTTCAACTTGTATGATGGCATTAATTACTCTAGTCCAATCATACGTTTCCTTTTGTGCCATGACACTAATTGGAAGCATCAAAAGCACTGTTAAAATTAATTTTTTTAGTCTCATCATCTTTTAATTTAGTTGAGGCTCGTATGCAGTATGCTGCACCGATACGGTGACGATATGTGAGAGAGAGTTACGTCACACTATCCTCTTATTATTAAACTTACCTACTTTCCTACATTCTTCAAGAAATCATAGTTCGTGAGGTTTCCAAGCTTCAGTTTTGGCGACTTCATGTACCAATCCTTTGCTATCTGTAGGAATAATCCTTTTCTTTCTAATTCGTTAACTACTAATCTGTGATAATTTTCTTCATGTTCAAGCATGTCAACAACATCATCAATCCATACTGACTGGTCAGATGGTATCCCGTTGTTGAGTTTTATGAATACGCCAAAGTTACCCATAGTCCCACCTGGATTTGTTTTACCCAAAGTTCCCTGGGTAAAATTATTATCCAGGAACTTTTTAACCATGAGTACCTTGTCGCTATATGATTCGTTGATAATCTGTTTCCTAACAGTATCAAAAGCTCTTTCAGATAATATGAATTTCTTCATTTTACAGTATACATTATACTATAAATATCATTCAAGAAGCTTTTTGTTAAACGGTAGCATATAAAATACCGCATCTGGTATTCTAAACAGTTCTACGAATCCAAGCCTTTGCCAGTATGAATGCGTTCTGAGGTCAATCTCAACTGCAATCCAAATGAGGTCATAGTTTTGTGCAAGGAATTTGAGGTTATACCATAACATCTTCCTGTCAAGCCCAGTGCCTCTAAGTCTCTCGTCAATGACGAATGAATGACCATTTATCTGGCTAAAGTTGTCCAAAAAGTCAGAAATACCTTTCTCTACCATGAGTATTGGACTACCTACCTTAATAGGATATTCACAGAATATTAGTAGTCCATATATTTCATCAGTTTCCTTGTCAACTAGCTTTATTGACTCATCAAGTCTAGCTCTAGACTGGATTAACTGCTGAAGTGCCTCCTCAGGAGAATACATGTCAAACGCTTTTGACAATGTGTGGCATATTGCCACCAGGTCTTCTGTAGTGGTCTTCCTTATTTCGACCCTTTCTAACAGCTCGTCTTTGGTTAAATAGTTGTCTACGAGCTTGTTACATAAATTTATTCCCATAAAAAAATAAACTTACAATTGCAAAGATACATATTTTTTTTTGAAAAAACAAATTTTGTTATGTATCTTTGCTTATTTTTATATTTTTTAACAGTTCATCAATATCGGAATATATTGAAGCCTTTTAGTTGTCATAAACTGCTTATTTTTCCAAAAAAGGGAGGCAAATTCTAGATTCACCTCCCATAAAAGAACGGTATTAACAAAATATTTAAAAAAATTATGAGATATCTTATACAATTTCTACTTCATCACCAGAACAAGAAGCGCTGAAGGCGTAATTTGCTGGATAATCATTAGATAACATGAGGTCTGTGATTTTATCTTCAAGTTCTGTCTGTATAAGCCTGATAATCGGTCTTGCTCCAAATTCCTTCTTCTCAAGTGCTTTTGCATGAATATGTGTCACAACATCATCACTATATGTTATACTATATTCTAATGACTTAAGTCTATCATTAAATTTATTAATTTCTAATTTAACTATATCTCTTAAATTATCCTCTGATAAACTATTAAAATATACTATTTGGTCCAATCTATTAATGAACTCTGGAGTAAATTTTTTCTTTAACTCTTTATCTATAATAGATTTCTTATTTGATTCTTCACTGCTTACAAATCCAAGTCCATTACCAAGCTCTGCTGCTTTCCTAGCACCGATATTAGATGTCATGAGCACAATTACATTCTTGAAGTTAACAATTTGTCCAGCACTATCTGTAAGCCTTCCTTCGTCGAACAACTGCAAGAATATGTTGTATACTTCTTGGTCTGCCTTCTCTATTTCATCAAGTAGTAATACACAGTGCTGCTTATTTTTTACAGCCTCAGTAAGCTGTCCTCCGTTTTCATAACCAACGTATCCAGGTGCTGCACCAGTAAGTTTTGCCACTGAGTTTTTCTCTGAATACTCAGACATATCAATTCTGATAAGTGCTTTCTTATCTCCAAATATTTCTTCAGCTAGTTTCTTGGCAATGAGTGTCTTACCACTACCAGTAGGACCTACCATTAGGATATTTGCCATAGTTTTTGCCTTATCTCCAAGACCAACCTTATTCCTCTTTATTACCCTACAAACGCTATCAATAGCCTCATCTTGACCAACAATACTTTCCTTAAGTGTCTTGTCAATGGTTGCAATTTTAGCCTTTTCGTTGGCAGATAATTTGCTTACTGGTATCTTGGTTATTTCTGATACAACGTCTGAAATATTATCTTCGTTTATCTCTATCTCATTTATTTTCAGCTTCTTGATATCCCTCTTATAATCAGCAAGGTCTGATGCAAGTACGTTTTCTTCAATTGTTAAACTATCAATCAGCTCGAAATCTCCATTGTTAAGGGCATTATACTTTTCAGCTTCAATTTCCTTCATTCTCTTCTTGGTGTTCTGAATCTCGATTGGTTCTCTGTCTATTAGTGAAGTTCCAGCGCCAGCTAGGTCAATCAAATCAAATGCTGAATCTGGAAGGCATCTGTCTGACATATATCTCTCAGCCAGTTCTATTGCCTTTCTAATACTCTTCTCAGTGTAGGTAACATGATGGAAATCCTCATAATACCTCTTATTCTGCATAAGAATTTCAAATGCTTCGTCAGCAGTGTTTGGCTCAATTATTACCTTCTGAAGTTTTCTTGAGATAGATGTGTTATTTTCAATGGAATTTCTATAGTCTTTGAAAGTGGTTGTTCCTATCACCTTTAATTTTCCATCAGCAAGAGCGCCACTAATCATTCCTGATATATCAGTGTCCTTATCCTTACTTCCATTCTTCAGAACATTGTGTATATCATCGATGAATAAAATGTATTTGTCAGTTTTTTGAAGTTCTGTAAATAATCCATTAATTCTTTCCTCGAACATTCCCCTGAAATGAGTTCCGCTAACAAGTGCCATTATGTTAAGCATAACAATCTGTTTTCCCTCAAGGAATGATGGGACTTTTCCTTCCTCTATCAAATTTGCAAGACCATACACAATTGCTGTCTTACCGCAACCACCGTTACCAACAAGAACCACATTGTTTTTCTTTCTCCTTGCAAATGCCTTTATTATTGATTTTATTTCATTTTCTCTTCCAATGATGTCATCGACTTCACCATTTTTAGACTTGATATTTATGTTTGTGGTATACTTTGTAACAAATTCCCCATCAGCACCACTACTTACGCTAGCCCCAGCATTTACGCTACTCTTCAATGGTATAACCCCATTGTCGTTTTTTAGCTTCTTTGGTTTAATCCTGTTAGGTCTTTTTGGTTGTTCTTCTATTTCTCCTGGAGAATAATTGCATTTCTCATATATGAAATTATATTCTAGTCTGAACTTATCAAAAACTTCTGCATTCTTGAAATTATTTTCCTTGTTCAAAACAGCAAGTAATACATGCTCAGTACCAATTTCGACATTTTTCATTTTGTCTACCTCATCCTTTGCACAATTCAAAAGTCTTACAAGTTCGTCTCCGAATATTGCCTTTTCCTTATTAGCTTGGGGTCTCATATGAGCCTCTATAACAGAAACATAAACCTTCCTCAGTTCCTCTATGTTATTTGACATTAGGCAATTGTCAAGTATAAGGTTAGCATGACAGTTCCTTACGTCCAACATAGACAGAATAAGGTATTCTGGCGTTAATATTTCTGTTGGAAATTCGTTGATTAGAGTGTCTGTCATATATGTCATGACCTCACTCATTTCTAATGTGTAAATGTTTTCCTTATTTTTACTCATAATTTTTTGTTCTATATTCAAAATATAATAAAAATGTTCGACAAATCAAGCATTTTTGTTAAAAGAAAATTTGCTTTTTTAACATTTTTTATATATCTTTGCAAAAAATTGATTAATATGGAGGATAACAAAAAAAAGGATATGGACGTAGAGGGTGTTGTACGTGATATTGTGCGACATTTTGTGTGGGAAAGGAATGAATTGTTCAAGAAATACATACCGACAAACGATGAAGAAACCCAAAAGAAAGGTTCTGACTATGTCCTATCTGATTATGCTGGGAAATATCCAAATTTAATTGTTGATGAAAAAGCAGCATTCACCTATGTCAACATATATCTGCCAACATTTGCCTTCGAATCATTATTCAAAAATAGAATTGGTAAAATAAATGATGGTTGGTTGATAAATGAGAGTAATATAACAGATGCCTACGCATTGGTATGGTTAAATGAAGCCAATGTACCTAAAGACCCTAATAGAAATGGGCGTTGGGATTGTAGCAAAATAACAAGAAAAACAATAATGGAATTTGAAGTGGTATTGATTTTAAAGAAAACAATTCTTGAATATCTTGCTAGTAAGGGACTAACAATCGACATGATAAGAAAAATATCTTATGAAATGTATGAAAAAAAAATACCTTATCATAGGTTTAATGGAATTAAATTTAAATATGGAACAAGTCGCAATGATAGGGAAACACCAGTTAATGTTTTAATTCCTAGACCAATACTTAGAGAATTATCGATTTATAAAAAAATTTTAAGTATATTGTGATATGAAAATTTTCAATTTTTATGCAAAGGATGTTGACAGAACTTGGTATCAGAGTTCCAACATCAAGTACAGCGAGTGCATTGACAATGACAATGACCTGAAGACATTAAAGGTCGTTTTCAACAATGGTACTCAATACAGGTATGATAGGGTTGATGTAAGAGACTATTTGCTCTTCAGAGACTCTGAATCACAGGGTAAGGCACTTAACCAGCACATTAAATCCAGGGACTATACTTATGAAAAGCTGGAAAATGCTGACCTAGCGACTCTCGATGGCGAGCTTACCTTCAGGATGGAAGGTGGAGTATTCGTTGACTATGATGGAAAAACCATGACAATGAGAGACAACAAGGATGCTGTTATTTTAGAGAAAGAGACGAAACTTAACAGGGAGGCACTTGATGCTGTTTGTGGTGCTCTCGCATCCGTTGGTAAAGACGTAAAACTAACAACTTCAGAAGAATTTGACAATGGAGAAACAGGACAGAATTAATTTGTACAAGGAAGCTATTAACAGGTGGGGAGAGGAAGCCCAGGTTAACATGTTAAATGAAGAATGTGGTGAATTATTAACTGCCGTTGCACAGTTTAAGAGAGGTAGAACTAGTCACCATGACGTTATGACGGAATTGGCTGATGTGTTCATAATGGTTGAACAGGTTGCCACAATGATGAATTATGAAGATTTTGAGAAAGAGCTAGATAGAAAGCTCACGAGACTAAGGGACGAAAAACTGAAACTAAATGGGAATAATAGTTAGTACATTCACTGGTATTGGCAGAGAGGAACTTATATCCTCTTATGACAACAAGATAAAGATACTTGACCAAACAGACCAGTCAATATTGGATGAAGTTCCACCAGACGTATATGTATCTGACATTATGTCTCAGGTAGACGATTATGACATAGTTTTCATACCTACCGATAAACATATCAGGGACGAATTTGAAAGAAGAAACATTGACTATGATATTTTCTATCCGTCAAAAGAAAGAAGGCAGGAGATAATACTGAAACTAGTTGGTGGAAGAATGCCATTTCCAGATATTGCTAAGTTTGACAATAGTTGCAATAAATTGATTGATGAAATAGATAATGATGAATCGCCAAATTGCTACAAACATAAATTGTCAGAAAACAATCAATTTATCTGGAATGACCAAACAATAAATAATTACATAAATTCTGTAATTGAGAATGCGAAACATAGCGAAAGAGTGGGAGAATCTACACGAAGCGAAGAAAATAATGAAACGCATGAAGAGGGAAATGCGTGAACTTGATAAAATGATGGCAATAGCCTGGAAGGAATGTTGCCAACCAGCAAAATAATACACAATGAATAAAACAGACAAAGTATATATAGGCCTCCTTAATGATATAATGGAGAATGGTGTTGAGAAAACAACTAGGGCTGGTGATGTTTATTCTGTATTCGGAAGACAGCTTAGGTTTGACCTCAAGGATGGTTTTCCATTGCTGACAACCAAGAAAGTGTTCACCAAGGGTATCATACATGAATTATTATGGTTTTTGCAGAGACCATATAATTCACATGGAAGTATGAATATTGAATACCTAATTAGGAATGGTGTACACATCTGGGATGATGATGCATACAGGTGGTTTAAGACAGAAATAGCAGAAGGCTTTTCTAAGCGTCCGTTGACAAATGAGTTTATGGTTTGCGTAACTGATGATGAGGGAAAATCAGCCCACAAAAAGCCAGCATATGAATATTGGATTGAGAATGAATCAAGACATCGTGATATCGAATGGTTAAAAAATATCACAAAAGAAGAATTCATCGATTTAACATTGCAGAGGGTTGAAATACACGGTTCATTTATGTCAGTGTACAGATTTGGTGACCTAGGACCGATTTATGGTAAACAATGGAGGTCATTCGGTCATGATGGTGTTGACCAGATTCAGAATATTATCAACACATTGAAAACCAATCCAAATGATAGGAGAATGCTGTGTGTAGCTTTCAATCCAGACCAATTGGAGGACATGGCGCTACCTCCTTGCCACGTAATGTTCCAGTTCTATACACGACCATTGAATAGATATGAGAGGCATAAATGGTTAGTTGAAAACGCAGATGGAGACCCAAATGAAGATTGGCTAGACGTTCCTCACGAGGAAATGGATTCATTAGGCGTTCCTAAATATGGTTTATCATGTATGTATACTATGAGGTCAAATGATATATTTTTGGGGTGTCCATTTAATATAGCATCATATGCTTTACTTACAAATATGATAGCAAAATTGGTTAACATGATTCCAGATGAATTGGTAGCATCTCTTGGTGATTGTCACATATATAAAACGCATATAGATGCAGTAAAAGAACAATTAACAAGATTGGGTTCTGATACCCTACCTAAATTGACAATTAATGGGACTCAAAAAACAATTGAAGATTTCAAGTATGATAACTTCGAAGTAATTGATTACAACCCAGACCCACCAATCAAAGCACCATTATTGGTTGGATAAAATTTCTTTTCATAAGGGACTTTATGGTTTTAAATATGTTGAAAATAATGTAGATAAAAATGACACTTAGTGATTAGTAGGAAACTTAATGAAACTGTAAGGAAGTTTTATCTTAATGGTTTATTGGATGAATGTTTCGTAATGGATTCTGTCAAACACACACTGGGCGGTGAAGTTGAGAAGTCAACCGCCAGTGAAGACAGATATGACCATATTGACTTCTGGTGGGATAGTCCGAAGAAAGGAAGGATTGGTGTCGATGTTAAGGGTATCAAGAAGAATAGCCGAAACGACAAAAAACCAGATGACAGCATTCAATGGTTGGAGCTACAGGGTGTGACTGGGCATCCTGGTTGGCTATATGGTAAGGCTGAGTATATCGCATTCATGACCTTCACCAAGATTATATTCGTGAAGCGTAGGGTATTGCTTACATTTGCCCTAGAATCGATTAAAAACAAAGAGGTGGTATACGACACGCCTAAGGAGTGTTACGTTCCTTACAAGCGAAAGAAATGGGGTAGAGACGACCTTGCGTTCAAGGCGAGGACTGAAGACCTGGAGAAAATTGCAGAATTTTGCATAGACTGTGAAAAAGGGGATTGAGAAATCGATTCCCTTTTATATTTATAGGAAATATTGTTTAATAATGATAATACATTTGAATGAAGATATATTCCATAGACTGTTTTTAACTGAGGCTACAGTGGAAGATATATATCAGAAATATTACTCTGATATACCATATGGTACGTTTATTCAAATATTACAGCTTGACCCAACATACAGAGATGGTAGAATGGGTAAATATGGTAAATGGCTTCTTAATATATACAGGAAGGGGACTTTCAAGGAGGGAGACTTTGGCGAGGCTAAAAGATTGCTACCAATTTACGATAAATACAAAAATGTAATCAAGACTAAAGATATAATGAGTCTTAGCTCTATGGGCGAGTTATACCAGGTAGTTCAACCTTATATTGGAGGAAACATGGCAACCTCAAAATCAGATGCTGCCAGGAAAATAAAGGAAGATGCTGAAAAGGTGTATGAGGATAATCAGTGGGTGATTGTTGTTCCCCATACTAAGGAAGCTGCAATATTGTATGGTAAAAATACAAAATGGTGTACAGCGGCTGAAGATGAACAACATAACATGTTTAACTATTATAACGATAGTGGACCGTTATATATAAACATAAGAAAATCTGATGGTAAAAAATTTCAATTCCATTTTAACAGTTATCCAAAACAATTCATGGATGAATTGGATGAACCTATTTTAAAAAATGATGATGAGCATTCCATAGCTGAAATTATTGGGTTATCACCTGGAGCTGTTGAATTTTATAAAGAAAAATATACTAGGTTCAAAGATATATGCCTTATAATATATGGGTATAATAAAGCACTTGAGGTTGGTATGAATGAATTCAACAGTGGCAATAGAAAAGGTTATGAACTGTTTGATGAATTTAGACCAAATGAAAATAGTCATTGGTGGCTAGTAAAAGTTGACGATAAATATAATTTTGTTAACATGTATTCATATAAGAGTTTATCAAAAGAATGGTTCAGACAAGCTGGAGACTTTAAAAATGGCTATGCAATAGTTGGGCGTTATAAAGAAAATAAAAATTTACCTCTTTGGACTTATATAGACGAAAGTGGTGCTCTTTGTGATAAATGGTTTGACTCTTGTCGTCCTATTAACGAGCATGGGCTTGGAGTAGTTAGTGTTGAAAAAGATTACAATGGGAGAGTTCAGTGGGCTTGTAATATAATAATAGCTGGTAGCTGGGATTTCTTATTTAAAGAGCCACTCTCTTCTATCCAAGGTGGTGAATTACCAGAGGAAGGCTATTTCTTTGCCGAAACAGAGGATAGAGAAGTAGTATTCTTGACACTTTCTGGTAAGAGGATTAGTAAAGAAGAACTGGGTAGAAAGTTCATAGATTTCATTGAACATAATGATATGGCACTTCAGACTATCTACGAATATGAATCTGGAAACCAGACTGGTAAGAAAGAATCAGCAGAACCAGTACTCTATGATTACTTTGTGGAGAGATTCTTAGAAGAAGAACCTTGCTGGCAAATGGAAGATGTAGTAAAACAAGCATACAATGAATGGATGTGGTATGCGAGAGACCAAATAATGCCAGACGAAGAAGATGATTATTAAAAAGGTGCTATAAACCAGCACCTTTTTTTATTGTCTAATATTTATAGAGAAATAACTTAATAAATTATTAGTAGATATGAAGAGTAATATGTTAGATTACATGTACGAGGGTTATGGCTATGATACAGACAACCAGCTTCTTTACGTAGACGTTGAAAACTACAATGAGACATTGAGCGAGAATGGCAAGATGACCACTCGTGGAATGGAGACATTGGCATACAACAATGGTCCTATATCACATGATGCACCAATACCAACTGAAGATGATAATGAGTTTAAGGAGATTCCATCATTTATTTCAGAGAGTGGTGTAAAATATACCGACCTTAGGAATGGTATATGTGGATGTGGCAGACAGACTGGTGCTGGTGAGGCTGTAGATAATGGTGATTAATCATTTAAAGCTTATTGTTCCGAATGGGAAAGACTATTAGATTTAATGAAAATAGTTTAATAACGATTAAAGAGAAATTAAACGAAATTATGGTTGGCACTGACAGTGTCAGCCATAATGACGTTTGTGAAAATGTTGGTGAAGAATTTGCCCCTGTAACTAAAATTGGTGACGAAGGTAGTAATCCACCTCTTGGAGGAAATCACTATGGGATAGAACAGGAAAGTATTGACTTTGACAATAATGGCATGTCTATTAACGATGAAAAAATACTTGGAAAATACAACCTCAAAGATTTAATATTGTCAAAAACAGGTAATTACGTAACGCTTAATAAGATAGTTGCGAAGGAACTTGGTAAAGGGTATGGTAGTAGATTCATGGAAGAGCTTGCTAGAGTAGCAGATAAAAATGGTTGGGTTCTAGTACTTACACCAGATACAACATTTGGAGGCTCTTCTGTTTCCAGGTTAAAAAATTTTTACAAGAGGTTTGGTTTTGTCCCAAATAAGGGTAGAAACACTGATTTTAATACTAGAGAATCTATGATAAGGAAACCAATCAGAGAAAACATAGAGAAAGAGGTAGAGTCATCAGAGGTTGACTTGTCTTCGTTCAAAAAACGTGACACACTCCCTCCAAGAATATGGGATGATGGTGAAACTCTTAATTCAAGGGTTAGATTAAAGCTTCTTGATATTGCTGATGATTTCTGGGAGTTTGTTAACCTGTCATGGGTTGACACAAAGGGAATTATTATTACAGGTTCTATATGTAATTTCAATTGGTCTGAATATTCAGACATAGACCTACACCTTATTGTTGATTTCAGAGATGTTGATGATAAGACAGAGTTCGTTCGTACATATTTAGACTCTAAGAAGAACGAGTGGAACAATGAGCATGAGGGGTTGAAGATAATGGGTTATCCTGTTGAATTGTATGTACAGGATATAGATGAAATGCCTGAAGCTGGAGGTATTTATGACCTTGAGGAGAACGCCTGGGTAAGGAAGCCAAACCCACATAGTATAAAGAATATTGGACTTAATAAGTTCAATATTAAGGATAAGGCAGCAGAAATAATGACTATCATTGATGAAATGTATAAGGCAATTTCAAACACTGATGATAGTTATGAGATAGATAAAGTAGGTGAGGATGCCAGCTACCTTTGGAAGAAAGTGAAGGAGCTAAGGAAAAATAGCCTAGGGAAAAATGGTGAGAACGGTGCTGGCAATATCGTTTATAAAGTATTGAGAAGGACTGGATACCTTGACAAGCTATTTAAGCTTATGTCTATGGTATACGACAAGTCCAACTCAATTACTGAAGGTGTACAGTATGATAACCTTCGTAATAACCAGGTATTTAGATATCGCATTATAGCAGATATGGCTAATGATGGGTATGTGTTTCACGGTACTGGTGAAGACGGTAATGGGGTTGATTGGGATACTGTTGACCCTTCTAAGATAAAGGGTGGAAGCAGAGGAACATATGGATATGGTATATATTTTTCAGACCATGCATATAAGTGTGAAAAATATGCTGGATATAGTGGTGGACATTTCATAATAGCAAACATAAAAGATTTTAACCTCATTAATTTAAGAGACAAAATTGATAAAGAACATAATATTTTTGTTGATAAACAAGTAGAATATCATAAATTATATGATGCATTGAATAATGCTAGAAATGGCATGGAATATGAAATTATATCGTCTAAGATAGATGAATATAAAGAAACTGTTGACAAAGAACTTCTGTATGAAATTACAAGAATTATCGATAAATCTGATGATAATATAACATATGGCTATTTGAATGAGAATATACCATTGCTCTGGTATATGGAAGGGGATAGTAGGAAGAGGGTTTCAAACCTGTATCTTTCATTAGGTGTTGATGGTTTTGCTGTAGACACAGAATTTGTGATATTCAATTTTGATAAACTTAATAAAAGTATTGTTAGGAATAAAGAGGAATTGATTTTGCAATATGCACAGAAAGCTGGCTTATCAGAATCAACAAAGAAGTATTTGAAAGTTCTAAAAGAAGAAGTTGCAATGGATGGGTCTTCTGAAGGAAACCCATATGAGAAGAGGTGGAAGGCAGAGCGTGAGGCATTAAAGAACTTTGTTGCCAACTATGGAAAGTTAATGCAGTCCAAGGAAGATGATAAGGGTGGAAAACTATATAAGGTATACTTTGATGAAACAATGTCAAATCTCATAGGATACAACTATTGTATATGTGTTCAGTGGGATGAAATGACGATGAAACCAAAAAGTACGGTTTACATCAGGGCACTTGATAAGTTCACTCCTTTCATAAGGAGAAACCTACAGTTCGATACCAGAGGCTATGATAATGTGAGAGGAACTTATGACGATATAGGATATTAGATATGAAATACATAGATAAAATAATCAAGGAATCAATCACTAGGATAATAAAGGAATCCATTGAAGGTGAATTTATTCCAACCCCTCAGTGGATAAAACAAAAATACAATGAGTTCAATGCATTGTATTTTGATGGGGTATTGCCAAAATGTGGCTTAAAATTAATGTCTGCTGATACAAATCAACTTGGTACGTTTCATTTCTCAAAGAAGTCAAATTTTAAACATTTCCTTTGGGCTGGTAAACCAGATAAAGACGGTGATATAGCTTTATTTTATGACAAAAAAAATGATTGTTATGTGGGAGTTAATAGAAATAATATATATCAAACTCTAGGACCTGTCATAGCAATCAATATTAAATACTCTCGCCCGTTGGATGATATTGAAAACACTCTTATTCATGAGATGTGTCACTATTGGCAATTTGTTGTAAATGGTATTTGGAAAAGGTCTGATGAAGGACACGGAGAAGATTTTCTAGAGATAGCTGAGCAGGTATACGCCAAATCTAACGGAAAGGTTAAGATAACTCCTAGGAGTGATGAACTACCAGAAAATGCGGTATCGGATGATTGGATTAATAAAAGAGGGCAATACGCCATTTTCGGCGATTTTGGTGATGTTAGGGGAATATTACTTAGCAAGAGTGAAGGTATAAAAAATAATATCAATACTATGGCAAGTACAACACGTGCTAAAAAACTATGGATAAGTTATGACCCAAAACTATTGAGTAAACTTATTATGCATCATTACACTAATAGGAATAAATTATCATTTTCAACGTTATTCCCTGGTTTTAATTTTGATGATTATCAGTTTACAGAAATCTATGATGCTGAAGCCAATAAATCAGACGAAAAACTTTGGTATTTTAATCCAAAGGCGGCAGTGTATATTACAACAAAAGCAAATGGTGATAAAAAGTTGCTTGTAACTACGGCGCAAAAGGCTGTTGAAAGAGGTATTGAGATTTTAGGGTGGACTGTTTTGGAAAAATATACAGACCCTAAAATTATAGACCGACTATATAGAGAAGGATATGTACCAGGTAACAGATTTGAAAATTCTATATATTGCTACACTGATGAGGTATTTAACATAATAAACAATAAGTAAAGCATTTTTTAATACTATCGAATATTTATTTAAAAATAAAGTCGAAAAATTAATATATTAATTATGAATAAAGTAAATACAAATGACCAGCTTAACAGAATGAAGTCACTTATGAACTATGGACTTCAGACTGAGAGCAAACAAGCACCATACAGTGCAGTTGAGTACCAGAAGGTTGGTGCTGATGGAAAGGTTTATGGTATTGTACGTGAGGGAACTAAATATTACATTAAGTCAGCCCCTAACAAGCAGAACCTAATCAAGGAAGACTTTGGCTACATCGGTGGCTTCAGAAATAGGAAAGACAACGAGTACGGAAGCTATGCCCTTGCACAGAAGAACTTTGACCTTAAGATGATGTCTCTTAAGGAAGCAGCTAATAATCCTACTTTCAACGTAGAGTCTTGGGACTTGAACAAGAAGGAGCTTATTGTTACTGAGGCTTCTGACAAGATGAAGGGTGAAATTCTCCGTGAGCGTCAGATTATGAAGAACGCTATGGCTATTATGGAGAATGACAAATCAATGTGCTGTGGTAATGTTAAATGCAACATGCCAGACAACATCAAGAAGGAAGAACCAAAGGTTGGTCCTTCTACAGGAAAGGGTGTTAGTGATGGACTTGAAGATTGCGTTGACAAGGAATTCAAGAATCAAGGGAAGGATAATATCAAGGAAGGAGAAGTTCTTGGCTGGAATCGTGGAAATGATGACTACATGGACAAATCTCATGGAACTGAGATTGGTGACAGTGCTCCATTCGACGGCCCAGAGGCTCGTAACATCGATGACCAGGATAAGAAGGTTACAAACACTGGTGAAATGAAGAACGGTGTTGTTGAGAATCATGGTACTTCAATGCACGATACTGACAATCAGAACAGTCCATCAGTAGGTGTTGGTGAAGGTCCTTCAGATGATAACAACAAGCCATTTGACGATGAAAAGGGCAAGCAGATTGATGAAGCACTCGGAATTGGAGAGGAACTTGACGATGTTGAAGATGGTGAAGACCAACTTGCAGACGATGGCATGGAAGGTGAAGAGCCTATGGATGACATGGGTGGCGAAGCTGAAGGTGAGCCTGTTGATACTGATGCACTAGGTGATGATGAAACAGGAGATGAATTTGCTGATGAAGACTTCGGTGATGAGGATGAATTTGCTGATGAAGACCCAGTTGAAGACGATATGGAATCACGTCTTTCAGCAATGGAAGACCTTCTTTCACAGATTGCATCTAAGCTTGGTATAGAGACACCTGGAGTTGATGCTGGTGAATACGAAGATGATGACCTTTTCGGTGATGAGGAAGGTGAAGACTTCGGTGGTGATGAATTTGCAGACGATGAGGCTGAATTTGGTGGTGATGACCTCGGAGGTGAGGGAGAAGTAGCACCAGAGGATGATTTCTCAGGAGAAGATGAAATTGAAGACGGGCTTAACAGAGAGTGCGGAATGACAGAAATGCCAATGGAGTCAAGAAAGCATAATGGAGTTCAGATTTTTGAGACAAAAGCATTCAGACAGGCTATGAGAAAGCAGAGAATAAATGAAGAGGGTATGACCCCATTCAAGGATGCTGGACGTGTTCCATCTGGAAATATGAACAAACTTGATGACTTCGGAAAGCACCCAGCATATCAGAAGGTTGTTATGGATTTACCTCCAAAGGATATGAAGGAATTCCCAGGTAATTATGATATGAATGATGATTCTGTTAAAAACGACACACCTTACGGTGAGAAGATTGGTGATGGCGCTCCATTCGAAATTGACCCAGAGGCAATCGACAATGCAATCGCTGAAGCTTTCAATCGTTTAAAAAAAAAATCTAACAGAAGATAAAGATAATCCAAAATACTTGGATGTATCAAAAGAACTTGGTAATATAAACAGCGAACCACTTGGAGGTGATATGGATGGCATGGATGATATGAATGCTCCAATACCTCCAATGGACGCTGAACAACCACCAATGGATGACGCTATGGCAGGTGGTGACCCAAATGCAATGGGAGACCCAGGAATGGGAGAAGACCCAATGCCAGGAGACCCAAATGCACTTAGTGCTGGGCAGAGTGATGACATTTCTGCAAAATATCAACAATTATCACCAGACCAACAAAAAGCTGCTGACAAATACATTGACAGCATGATTAATGACCAGGGTGGTGACGATGCTCAGATGCCGCCAGCACCAGGGGCAATGCCAGAATCAAAATTCAATTTCAAACATATAATTGATGAGATTTTTGGAGAAGTTGACGGAAACGTAAGACCATTGGATAGAGGAATGGAAAGACCTGAGACAAAAATTGCTCAGGAAGCATTAACAGATGATGTTAATCCATTTTTACCAAAATAAATAAAGGGGATACCACACGGTATCCCTTTTTTACGTACTTATGATATTTATAATAAAATTCTTATTATGAAAATATATGTTAAGAAAGATAAGGCATTGAAACTACTAGGAGAGGGTAAGGTCTATTCAAAGAAAGACTTGGTACTAAGAGAGTTTGGAGGTGATAATAATGGTGGGACTGATACAATAACCCTAACAAATGATGGTGAAGGAACTGACAAAAAAACACCTTCTAATGAACTTGTAAATGATGTAAAGCAAGAACTTCCAAAAGTAAGTGCTGGTGGTAAGCAAGTTCAGTTCAACGTGTCTCCAGATGATGTTGCTGGTGTAACGCCTAATACACAATTAACGCAAAACAGCACACAAGCACCGCCTAGTGTTAATGTATCGATGAATGACCCAAGACTTCCACAGATGATGCAGCAGAATGCAAAAAATGGTTACTCAACAAATATAGTAAAACCAATTAATTCATCTGTTACACCAAAGAAAGTTATGGATGAAATGAGGGAGAATTCAATCCCATTTACAAAGGCAGAATTAACAAAGTTTTTGAAAAGTCTTTAATGAAAAAAGTATACATAAACGAAAATCAAATAAACAAAGAATTATTGCTTCCTAAATTTCTGTATGACGCAGTAAAGAAGCATGATACTTCACTTGGGGACAACCCAGCGTTTCCAGGTGAGGATGATTTTCCTTTTGATTATGTTGTACTTAAAGAAAGATTCAAGGATGTATGTAATCAGATGAAAGATGTTGGTATTCCACTTGATAATACTGATATACTTAAATCTGAATTGAGTGACCTTGTAAGGACTTGCAAAGAAATGGAAAAACCTGTAAGGGATGCCTTGGAGAAACTTTGTGAAAATGCAATAAACAGGTTATTCGCAATACCAGATGGTGCTGTAAACATCAAATGCAAACTTGTTGACAAAGTTACTTATAAGATTTCTTTAAGTGTAACACCTGAAGCTTCAAGCGAAAAGAAATATAAATTTAAAGATATTGCTGATTTCGAACTATCAAAGGCTGCTGTGGCTAAGAGAAGGTTTATTAATGCTCTCATAATGGGTGCATCAAAGTATTATTCTTCAATGATAACGCTGTACCAGGATGAGTTGAATAAAATTAACCCTAATCTTATAGAAATTTATGATAGAATAATGACATTGAACGAATATCTTCTTTTCACAACAAAGGAAGAAATGACAGATGAAAAGCCAAAACAGGGGTCTTATGTTGAAGTAAAGGTAGGAAGCAATGGAAAAAAGAATACAATTGAATCACAGGGTGTAATATTTCCACTTCTTTTCCACGATACCATTAAGGGCTTCTTTGAATTATTTTCTGTTCATGGTTTGCCAGATGATATTGAGAAAACAAAATACATTATAGGTAAAGCTGATTTTCTATTAGCAGAACCTTGGGATATGAGATTAGGTGTCAAGCTTTGGCAAATGATTTTCGACAGGCTTGAACTTGCTGATAATACAAACATCATACCATATATTTTTACTTATCTAGTAATGCTCCCATATAATGAGTTTAATTCTACCATGAAAGAAATTCTTGCTGGAACTGAAACTGGTGATGAAATAATGGCAAATCTCATAGATAAGGCAACAGCAAACGATGGATATCAGAAATTCAAGAACAGAATCAATGCAAGAAATATTGATAGGTCTGTAATAGCTGATAGTTACTTTACTGCTTCAGAACTTGATGGGTTTGATATTGAAGGCGATAATGACTCTGAAATAATAGAAGGGCAATTATAATGATTGCTCTTTTTTTTATATTTATAGGTAGATTTTGCAATTAATGTTATATTTATTAAAATTTAAAGAGTTACAATTATGATATACGACAGACAGGAAATGGCCAAAGAATATGCTCGTTGTTATTCAGATAAATCTAGAATAACATTTATTGAGTCATATTTTAGTACATTTAATGCCACAAAAGGTAAAAAAACACAATTTCATTGTTTTCCAAGACAAAGGGCATTTTTAAAAGCTCTTTCAGAAAACAGGAATGTTGTGGCTGTTAAACCAAGACAGTGTGGTATTACAACGTTATCTAGTGCTTGGGCTGCTGCTCAGTGCGCATTTGCCCCAAAAGATGCCCCTGAAACAATACTTTGTATTGCGAATAAACTTGAGCAAGCACAGGAAATTATAATCAAGGTTCGTGACTTTCTAGAACAAGTACCAAGATGGTATTGGGGAAATGACTATTTTTCTCCAGACCCAAATTCTGAAAAAAATACATTATCAATTTTCTTAAAAGACGCTAAAGGTGAACTAAAGTTGTTTAATGGATGCAGAGTTATAGCTCGTGCATCAGGTCCTAACGCATCTCGTGGTATATCAGCCGTATCAGTTCTTATTCTTGACGAGGCTGCGTTTATTGAAGAAGGTGTGGCAGCATTTACTACTGCTGCTGCTACAATGGCTTCTAACCCTAATTCTAAGACTGTTATGGTGTCAACACCTAATGGTAAGGATGAATTGTACTACAACACTTATAGGCAGGCTCTAAGTCATGAGAATAATTTCGTGGCTGTACAGTTCCGTTGGTATCAAGACCCACGTTTTAACAAATACCTTGTATGGAAAAAGAAAAACGAGGAAACTGGTGAATGGATGATTGATGAAGACCCTATTATTGATGGTGAGGGTAATGTTAAATATGATGAACCTCGTTGGGCAAAACTAGAACAAGGTGGATGGAAACCAGATGCTCCTTGGTACGACGAAATGTGCAAACAGTTTAATAACGACTCAATGAAGATTGCGCAGGAGCTTGATGTGTCTTTCATGGGTTCTAACGATAACGTTATTGCACCAGAGTTTATTGAAATGCAGGATAAAATGAATGTTAGAGAGCCACTTGAAGACTTCAAAGACCCACTGGTTGAAGAAACTTGGTTCTGGAAGCTTCCAATTGATGGACACAGATATATACTAGCATGTGACCCTAGTCGTGGAACAGCAGCCGATAGAACAGCTATAGAAATAATAGATATGGATGGTAGGGATGAGGATGGTATGCCTATCATTGAACAGGTGGCAGAATACGTAGGAAAAAAACTTGGTGATGACATAGGAGCTATTGCTTACCAATATGCTACAATGTATAATGATGCCTTTGTTGTTGTTGATGCTACTGGTGGTCAGGGTGATGCTGCAATTATCACAATGCTTCAGATGGGCTACAAGAATATGTATTATGAGGATATGAATCAGAAGACATATATGCTTCAGAGAGCAACTAAAGTATATGATAGTTACACTGATAAGCTTCCTGGTTTCCACTTCCAGGGAAATAGATATCCAGTATTGGCAAATTTTGCTGGTCTTGTAAGAAATAATGAATTCAAGATTAGGTCTGCAAGGGTTATCAATGAGCTTGATACCTGGATTTTCAAGGGCGATAATGCAAGGATGGACCACATGGATGGTGCTCACGATGATACAATAACATCACTTGCTATGGGACTATTCGTTATGCAATATTCATTCAACAGGCTTCAAAGCACAATTAAGAAGGATAAGGCAATATTGAACGCATATATGATGACAAATTCTTTCAAAGTTAAAAAACCACAGATGGGTAGTGGAAGAGATATGTCACCTGGAAATGGCTTACCATTCTACAATTCACAAAAGTTGAAACCATATAACAGCACTAATTTTGGGTCATGTATGTGGTTATTTGGTGGTGTGAAGTAATATTTATTTAATATTTATAGTTATATAAATTATTTTATATTTTAATAATAAATCAATATAATAATGGCTAAGAAAAATACAGTTTTTCAAGCTCTAGACAAAGCAATCTCTGGAAACTGGAAGACAGCTACTGAGCCTTCAATACCACATGTCAATTCTTATGACATGACGAAGCCAGACAATACTGTTATTTACAGAACTTCTGATAAGGAGGATTATTTGCAGAAGAAACTGGAGCTTCAACAGGATAAATACCTGAGAGATAGATGGGTAAGGGCAAACGTAAACCTTTCTGTATCCGCATATGCTGGTTTGAATAACATCAAGCTTATGTATCGTGATGCAGACCTTATGGATTCATTCCCTGAGATTGGTGCGGCACTTGACATTGTTTCTGAGGAGAGCACAATTGTGAATGACAAAGGTATGGTGGTTAATGTTTATTCCAAGTCAGACAGAATCAAGAGCATTCTTGAGGACTTGTTTGTTAATAGGCTTAACATACAGCTTACTGGTCAGATGATTATTCGTGCAATGTGTAAGTATGGTAACCAATTCATGCTTCTTGATATCGACCATAAGAATGGTATTAAAGGATGGAAACAGCTCCCAGTATTCAATGTTGAGAGAATTGAAAATGGAATCCAGAACCCTTATGGAGGAGGACTATCATTGTCAGTAAACAGTAATAACGTTGATGATAAAGACTTATCAACACAATTCGTTTGGATTGAAGATAATCAGGCACAGATACCTTTCCGTGATTGGCAGATAGCACACTTCAGACTTCTTACAAACTCATTGTATTTGCCTTATGGAGTAAGTTATCTTAATGCTGCTAGAAGACACTGGAGAATGTTGTCACTTATGGAGGATATGATGCTTATATATCGTCTTGAACGTTCAATTGAAAGACGTGTGTATAAGATTTTCGTTGGAGCAATTGATGATGCCGATGTTCCTGCATATATCGAACAGATTGCAAACGAATTTAAGAGAACACCTATTATTGACCCAGTTACAGGACAGGTTGACTTGAGAAAGAATATACTGTCTGTTGACCAGGATATATTCATTCCAGTTCGTGATGAGAATGCGCCAACTCCTATCGATACACTGTCTGCTGCACAGAACATGACAGCACTTGATGACATCAAGTTTGTACAGGGTAAGGTGCTTACTGCCCTTAGGATACCTAGGACATTCCTTAATTTTGATGAGGCTGCTGGTGACGGTAAGAACCTTGCACTTATGGATATAAGGTTTACTAGGACTGTAAACAGAATTCAGCAGGCATTCTTGATGGAGCTTACAAAGGTTGCAACAATTCATCTTTATTTGTTAGGATTTGATGATGAACTGACAAACTTTACGTTGTCAATGAATAATCCATCAACACAGGCAGAACAGCTTGAGATTGAGAATATGCAGAAGAAGATTGACGCTGTTAGGGACGCTGTTTCAGACCCAGGTAATGGTCTTCCAGTTATGTCCCAGACACGTGCGTTGAAGCAGATTATGAAGTGGTCTGATAAAGAGATTAAGGAGAATCTTGAAGAGATACGCCTTGAGAAGGGTATTGCTGCTGAACTTGAGAAAACAGCACAGATTATTAAGAAGACTGGTATCTTTGACACTGTTGATAGAATATACGGAGAGCCTGGAGCTGAGTATATGGATGACCAGCAAGGAGGTATGCCAGGTCAGGGAGGTCCAGGAGGCGCAATGGGAGGCGGTGGAGCACCACCACCAGCACCTGATTTCGGAAGCGAAATGGACGGTCTTGGAGCACCTGGAGCAGATGATTCAGGAGACATGTCAGGTATGGAAGGTTCAATGCCTACGGCAGATATGGGGACTGAGGGAGCACCGCCTGAGGCTGGAGGGCAAAATGAAAGTGTCAGAAAGAAAAACAACCTTCTTTTTGAGCAGGCGAAGAAGGCAGACACGCTGTTCGAACAGTATCTTTCTTCGCTCACTGGAGTCACACAGTCACCTAAGGAAACAAAGTATGAAAGGGCTAAAGTCTATGATAGCGATTCGTTGCTTATAAACGAGGAGTTTGATAAGATGATTGACGCACTTGGAAAGTTTGTTGACAATGGAGAAATTAATGAATAATGTAAAGGCGTGACAAGTGTCACGCTTTTTATGCTTCAATGATATTTATAAGAAAATATGTATTAATATGAACACTAAGAAATATAAGGAAGAGTTTTCAAACTACATCAGCATAATGAAAGAGGCTCTTGACAGGGAGAACTTCGATGCATACAGTACAGCAAAGGAAATGCTTGATGAATCAATTGAAGAGTGTAGACATGAAAAGGAATTGGAGTCGCAACTTGACACCAATAACTTCGGTGTACTTAACCACATATTTGAGGAGAGACTTCCAGAACTATTCAAGAAAAACAAGAAAGCTGTACGTGATGTTATAAAGCTCATTAAAGAGGATAAAAACCTTTCAGCACAGTTCGACTTCTACGAGAATATTAGGAATTATAAGGGAAAGATTACAGAAATGGTTGACCCAATACAGTTCCTGTCACAATTTAATGCTGTTGTAGAGAAGCATGGACTTATTAACAAAGATACTGTTATAGAGTCAAACAAGAAGCTTAGGAAAGTACTGAAGGAGAATAACGTTGTTCCTACTGAATTCATCAGTGAGGAGACAATGAATCTGTATAATGCTGGTCATAATATCTTGGCTAAGAAACAAACTCTCAAGAACATGGCAATACTTACTGAGAGTGTTGATTTGGTTAAGAATTATATGAATAAACATAAGGATGACAAAGTTAATGAGAGTGTTGACCCTCAG
>Ga0247608_10002068_pt1 | contig 26190 bp, 26 predicted proteins | sample 176DNAGHGlowgp2_FD_193490 | JGI IMG/M metagenome (GOLD analysis project Ga0247608, IMG submission 193490) | Sheep rumen microbial communities from Palmerston North, Manawatu-Wanganui, New Zealand - 1766 DNA GHGlow gp2 | ecosystem: Host-associated > Mammals > Digestive system > Stomach > Rumen ... | reverse complement strand
CAGGTGTACCATCAGATTCGTACGACTGAGCCATCAAATCTAATGTATTGAGAAACTGGTAATAGTCCTCCTGCTCCTCAAAAATGTTCTGGTGATTTATACCACGCATCATCACATGATATATACCAGTTCCTGATGCTTGTCTCGCCTGCCTTGGCATTGCTCAACTATTGATTATTACTGACTTAGTTTTTCTGTGAAACAGGTACCCGTCCCCTTCCCGCGATAAACATATTGAGGCGTCACACGCCCAAAGACCATCGAGCAACTCCGAGCTTCATTTGAAATAAACTCCTTTAAACGTGTAATAAACTCTTTATTCATATTCTAGCCTTCATGACGTAAAGTATATACAACACCAGACTTCACCTCCATTATAAACACCTTTAAAGAATCTAATTTGAACACCTTAAAATGACAGAAAAAATCTTTTATCTTATAGCTGAAAGCTATCCACTTCCGCTTTAGGAAAGGCTGTTTGGTTCTAAAACTATTATCTCTATTATGCCCAAAGTTACCAACGGTCATAATATAATTCAAGACCGAGTTCGCTTTTTCCCTCCATTGCCGTGAAGGTGAGTAAAATGGCATTGAATCTGCGGGCATTCCTAACATATCCACAGCCAGGGATGCAAATACCTTCCATTCTGAAACAAACCCCATTTCTTTAAGCCTCTTCATAAGAAGCTTTTCATCAATAGTATTATGATTAACCCAAATCAGTCTGCACCAATCACAGATTTGTCGTAGTCCTATACCTCCTCGGAAGAAATGCTTAAGAATATGTGTAAACACATAAACAACATTTTCGTTAGGATGCAATAAGAAAACCACCGTTTGGCCATCTCTCCACGAGCTTACACTACCATTATAAAACACACAGCGTTGTATTTCTTCCAAGACTCTGTCTGCTTTTGGTGATATACGGCTTGGTAATGAGCCGTGTATTTCAACAACCCAATCATTGATTGATAATGAATAATGCTTCTCTCCTTCAAGTTCCTCGTCATGAGAAGAAGAAAGTGGCAATAGATAGTTAATAGCTTTCTGGTAGTTGTCAGCACTTAAAAAAAGATCAACGTCACCGCAGGCTCTCCAAAGTGGCCGCTCATAGCATTGTGCTATACCCTGTCCTTTTACCAGCAACGTGTAGATATCTGCCTCTCGCATCTTCGCAATCAAATCAGCAATAAACTGGTTCATTGCCTTGTTCCGCTGCTCTATTTGTTGCGTCTCACCTATCCACTGCAACAGCGACTCTTTGGGTGGTTTTATATCAGAATGCTCTAATCCGGCAAGTACGAGTCCAAGAACCGATTGTTCTGAAGCAAGTCGATAAACCTCCAGCCATTTTATATCTTGATATGGCAAGAGCCGGACATCTTTCTCCCAGAGCCCAGCTCTTACCAATGCGAGAAATGCTTGTGTGTTATTATCTAACGATTGCACTCTTGATAGTCTCAACAATGTATTTCACATCTTCATCCGTAACATACGGTCCTGCAGGCAGACACATACCTACCTTAAACAACGCCTCACTCACTCCATTCACATAAGCAGGCGCATTCTTATACACCGGCTGCTTGTGCATGGGTTTCCACAGTGGACGAGCCTCAATCTGAGCCTGATCCATCAGCACACGCAGAGCCTCCACATTGGCGTTAGGCTCACAGTCCGTATGTGCACTTGTTGCAGCATGAATCACACCGGCAGCACCACCCACGGCACCCGTCACGATGGTCTTGTACGCATTCTCCTGACCCTTAATCTTCAGGTTCTCATCCAGCGTGATGGTACACAGCCAGAAGTTGGAGTCATAGCGGCTGTCAGGATTGCCGTGCACCTTGATGCCCTTCACATCCTTCAGCAGCTCCTCATACAGAGCCTGCACGTGCTTATGGTGCGCAATATGGTCATTCACCACCGTCATTTGTCCACGGCCAATTCCCGCACAGATGTTACTCATACGGTAGTTATACCCTATCTTCTCATGCTGATAGTAGGGATAACTTTCACGATATTGAGTAGCATACATCATAACCTCACGCCACTCATCTTCGTTAGCAGTAATCAAGGCGCCACCACCAGAAGTGGTAATCATCTTATTACCATTGAACGACAGCACGCCATACTTACCGAATGTACCAAGTACCTGGCCATTAAACTTCGAGCCAAAGCCTTCTGCGGCATCTTCGATAACAGGGATGTCGTAGTGGTTTGCAATCTCCATAATGCGGTCAATCTTGTATGGCATACCATACAATGCCACAGGCACGATTGCCTTAGGTTTCTTGCCAGTTTTGGCAATGCGGTCTTTTATTGCAGTCTCAAGCAACTCCGGATCCATATTCCAGGTATCCTTTTCGCTGTCGATGAACACAGGAGTTGCCCCCAGATAGGTTATCGGGTGACTTGATGCACAGAACGTAAACGACTGCACCAACACTTCGTCGCCCGGGCCAACGCCACATGCCAGTAACGACAGATGTACAGCAGCGGTACCAGCAGACAAAGCGACAACACGTTTAGAGAGTGCCTTGTCATCCCGAGCATCCTCCTTGTCATCTCGAGCTTGCCGAGAGATCTCTCCATCTCGACCATTCACGAAATCCTCCAAATCCTTCTCAAACCCATTCACATTCGGTCCAAGGGGAACCACCCAGTTTGTATCAAAAGCCTCTTTAATGTACTTCTGTTCAATGCCTTCGTCACTCATATGAGCCAAGCAAAGGTAAATTCTTTTTCTTTCTGCCATATTATTAATCTGTATTTGTTCTTTTAATTATTCTTGCTGGGTTACCATAACAAAGACTATTATCAGGTATGTCTTTCACAACTACAGAACCAGCCCCAATAAAACAATTTTTACCGATATGTATTCTTTGTATAACAGTTGTGCCTGCTCCGACCCATGTACCGTCTTCAACCACAGACTCGCCACAAATAGTACAATGAGGTGCAATATGAACAAAGTTGCCCACCTTCACATCATGGTCAAGAGATGCCCCTGTATTTATAATACAATGATTGCCGATAGTTACATACGGGTTCATTATTGCTCCTGCCATCACAACGGATCCATAACCTATACGAACACTTTCTGCCTTTACTGCATTAGGGTGGACTACTGTCAGATACTCGCGTTTACCCAGGCGCTTGACAATCTTCCTACGGATTTTACAATTTCCAATAGTAACGATTATTGGAGATAGTCCTTCAGCAGAATGAACAACTGGTAATCCCGCCAATTCATTCACCTGTGGATTGTCATCTATTAAACACGTTACTTCATAGTAAGCAAGTCGCGCTATATCCATTACGACTTTAGCATGACCGCTAGCCCCATATAGATAAACTTTATCAGTTGTTTCCATTAAAAAACTCCATTGTGGCTGATGTTGCTGAATTAATGTCTTTCCTCATCAGCACGTTCTTAATTGTTATAAAGATTACTTTAATGTCAGTCAAAATGTTACAATGGTCAACATACCAGACATCTAGTTTAAATTTCTCAGTCCATGAGATAGCATTGCGTCCATGACATTGAGCCCAACCAGATATGCCTGGGCGTACTTCATGACGCCGGGCTTGTTCTGGTGAATAAAGAGATAAGTACTGCACCAATAGAGGCCTTGGACCAATAAGCGCCATATCACCCTTCAGTACGTTAATTAATTGTGGAAGTTCGTCTATTGATGTACTACGAATAAACTTTCCGACTTTAGTCAAACGGTCAGCATCAGGCAGTAAATTACCATCTGAATCTCGTTCATCCGTCATGGTCTTATACTTAATCACATTAAATATCTTCCCATCCTTGCCTGGTCTTTCTTGAAAGAAGAAAGCCCCCGCACCTTTATTCGCGAAGTGCAGCCAAATCGTAACGACAATCAGTATAGGGCTGATACAAATAAGTGCTATCAGCGAAATCCAAAAATCAAAAAAACGTTTAAAGAAATACTTATACATCTACTTTTCTACTCTGAGTATATTTCAGAACTTAACATGATTTTACTTAACTATTTTTCCACGGCCTCTACCAGCTTCTTATACGTTACTCGCCTGTCAAATCTTTCTACACCCAGCTTTCGTGCATTTTTACCCATTCTTTTTCTTAATTGTATATCTTTTGCTAAAATCTCCAAGGCGTTCTCAACATCATCGGCATCCCCCGTTTTACAATTAATACCTGAATTATAATCTTCGATGAGTTTACGATACTCTTTACTTCCCTGTGTATTAATAACAGGAAGCCCCGAAAGAGCATAATCACCAACTTTATTGATAATACTGGCAACTGAACCAGAAACTATAGGATTAACTACCATATCACAACAGCAAAGATATGAGACCATTTGTGGGTAAGGTAAACTCCCGGTAAACTCATAATCTATATTGCTTATGTTTGCCTCTTTTTCAAATTCTTTTCTTAAATCGCCATCCCCCATAACTAGCAACTTAATTGATGGGGTTCGTTTGAGTTTATTATATTTTTTAAGAGCGTTAATTACACATGGTATATCATAGCTGTAACTCAAATTCCCAATGTAAGCGAGTCTTAGAGAATCTATTTCTGGTAATCTAAACTGCCCCCGAGAATCATCAAACAGCTTTCCATCATTGCCCAGAAAAACACATAGGCCTTTATCACCTTTATTGTTTACGGCTAATACTCTTTCTACATAAGTTTCACTGACAGCCACAATCTTGTCTGCTGCACAATATATCCTATCTACATACCATTTAATTGGAAGAAAAACCTTCTGTAAATACTTATTCTTAATTGCCATTTGGAAAGCCTCTGGCCAAAGATCTTGTACGTCAATAACAAATCTGACACTATTCTTTTTGCAATATCTTGCGGCTCGAACCCCTGCAGTTAGGGACGGTACGGCACAATAGATAACATCTGGTTTTTTCTGCTTCTTAAGATATTTCTCGACATTTATTCCCCAAACGAAATGGCTCCATAGACGCTTCAAACTCACATTGTTGGGATATCCAGATTCGTGAAGAGTCGTTATCTTGGTCTTATACGCTTCCTGCTTTATAGAACCTTCCGCTCGATGCTGTTTCTTACTATGATCAAAATCTGAACATATAAGTTCCACCTCATGTCCACGTTCACATAGCATTTCGCCTAGATATAAAAACCGCCCTTTCGCACTCCCGCCATCAAGACGATTAGGGAAATTCGTTATTATCAATATTCTCATAAAATCATTTATAGTCTAGTAAGTATCTTATCAACTACCGCCTCACTTGCATGACCTGCATATGGTGCATATTTTGCATTAAAAGTTGCAGTTTTCTTGCTTGCATCGTTGATATCAACTTCTTGAATATGTTTCAGTAAATCATCCTCGTTTAAATCTATTGAACATGGTAATTCCGCAGCCAAATCAATATACAATCCCCGTTTCTCTTCGTATTCGGATAAATCGTAAGCAAAACAAAACATGGGTCGTTTCAAAATAGAGAAATCAAGAAACGTGCTAGAATAATCCGATATCATCATGTCTGAGATTGCATACAAATCATTTAAAGACGAATAATCTGAAACGTTCTTAACAAAATTATTATCTTTTATAGCCAAAGCAGCCGCCACTGCATAATGAGTTCTAATCAGCAATACAAATTCTCTTCCTAAGGTTTTTTCCCATTTTGACAAGTCAATAGGGGGCGCCATATATGTCTGATGATGATCATTGATTAAATATTCCCTATATGTCGGCGTATAAAGAATAACCTTCTTACTACAATCTATCTTTAAACTTCTTTTTATTTCTTCTATTTTACTATTACTATAAGTAAACAACTCGTCATTTCTAGGTAAATCACACATTAAAAAAGAATCTTTAGTGGCATGGAAAACTCGGGCATAGATATCTCTATCATAACTACTTTGCGCACATCTTATGGTATCGTTGTCCAGTTCTCCTTTATATTTCGCAGGCTTTACAGCAAAAGTCGCAGTATGCTCCTCTCCACCTATTTTTTTAAAAGGTGCACCATGCCATGTTTCAACACGGACATGCCCTTTCAATTTCAAGCCTAACCCTCTATCAATACCAGAGTTACCCACAAGGACACGGCTGTAAAGCAAAGCTTTAAAGAAAGGAATACTATCAACCTTTACCTTCTCTCCCCTAGGAATGTTTATACAATCTGGATTTACAAATGCCCAAATTATCTTCCAATCATCGAATTCTTTCCTTTTACAAATCTCTTCATATATTGCCCGGGGGCTGTCACTAAAATTCCGGCCGCCTAAAGAGCAAAAAAGAATAGTTTTTTTTTGAACTGATACAAACTTACTCCACATATACATTAGACTCCGTCCTATTGCCCATAATTTCATAATTATAGCAGGATGCGTCTTCATAAACATAATTAGTCTATCTCTCATCTTTTCTTAAATACATTAGTAACGAACAGTTTTGCAGCATCTTCTATCAGATAATTATTATCTCTAAATTTTTGATATGTATCAGCAACACGTTTTCCTATATTTTCAGAGATATATGATGCCCAGATTGAGTCATCGCCATTAAGAGGAGCAAATTTTACAAGGCCTGTAATATTTGCTTCTCTTGTTATAGTGTCAGATATGACACAAGGAAGCCCGTTTGCTTGTGCTTCTATCACTACGTTTGGCATACCTTCATAAAAAGACGGCATAACAAAAATATCCATAGCCGAAAGTAACAAGTTTACATCGTTCCTTAAACCCAAGAAAACCACGTCATCAGAAAGATTTAAACGCTCTACTTTATTCTTTATCGTTTCTTGAAGGTTTCCTATACCCACAAGCAATAACTTCGATTTTAAATTCGTTTGATGATAGGTGTAAAAAATATCTATCAGCTTCTCGTGGTTTTTTTGTGTATTGAAACGACCAACATGACCAATAAGCATGCAGTCATCCGATATGTGAAGCAATAATCTTTGTTTTACTCTATCCTCTGGATTAAATTTGAATTTATCGTAATTTATTGCGTTATGCAAGAATACAACTTTACCTGAATTCACTGACTTTTTCCCAAACAAAGATATAGCTGCCAGATCTGAAGGAGCAAACATAACATCGGCATACTTCATATATAAAAGCCGGAAAAGGAAATGTATTGCAGTCGCCTTTATTGATAAACCAATGGAGGAGTTGCTTGATCGTACGCTACACACCTCGGCACCCGCTTTTTTAGCGAGTTTTAAATCTATAAAACATGTAGATATCGCTGAGACGGATAAGACATATTTGTAGGAATTGTCTCTGACAATTGCCGTTAAACGTTTATTATGTTCCTTAAAATCTTCTTTCCTTGATGGTATCTTAAATACCCTTCCACCTAAGCTTTTTATTTCGTCTTCATAGAAATTTTCCTCATACAAATTTATGCAGAAATCCATTTGATAATGATTTCTGTCTATCGTGCGATATAGTTTCATCAAGAAAGTTTCTGCACCGCCCGCATTCATATTACTTAAAATACACAGCAACCTTTTCATTTATCTCCTATTTCTTATTATTTTTGCTGGAACTCCTGCTACAACACTATATGATGGTATATCCTTAGTAACCACCGCACCAGCTCCAATTATACATCCATCACCAATATTTACTCCTGGCATAATGATAACTCTTCTGCCTATCCATACATCACTACCAATTTTAACTGGCAGTACTTCTTTCATACCTTGTAATCTCATTGGGATATCAGTCCTCTCATCATTATGCCTAGTCGTATATATAACAACCTCAGGTCCCATCATCACGTCGTCTCCTATTGTGATTGGGCCATTCATTTCACAATTTATACCAATGCCACTATTGTTACCAATTTTAAGTAGAGGTGTAAATGATGCATTTTTTTCTATGTTAACATTTGAACCACAATATTCAACTATCGCTTTAGCCCAAAGTCTCCGAAACTTTCTTGCAGAATTCAAATGATGCGGCAACCATGCCGCTGTTATTTTATAAAGTGCATAAAGCAACTTTGTTCTAAATGACCACATTATCAATTCTTAATAGTTTTAATATTTTTTTTATAATCACTGTTTCTGAATATTTATCAGCCTCCTTCAAACAATTTTCCTTCATCATCGTTATCATAGAAGGATTCTCTACGACCTTCTGCAATATCGATTCCAAAAGTTCTGGCTTGTCGAACTCATAACTAATACCATTCTTACCATTAGTAATCATATTATCACACCATACCCACCGTCTGGCTATTACAGGAACACCTGCAAACATAGCATCTATTATCGTACCCGGCATGCCCTCTGTATAATATTGGGTAGGGAATAGTAATGCAAAATAGTCCTTCAAAACATCAACGCTATTATTCGGGTCAACCACTCCTAAATACTTACATTCTTCTGAGTACTTCTCAATAATACTCTCAAACCATTTCTCATGTCCTGGCTGTATTGGCCCATAGACATCGAGCTCGGCTTTTTTGGTTCCACATCTTCTATTAATATTCTTTATAGCAACCAGTGCATCTTCAATTCCTTTTCTTTCTTCTACCCTACTAAAAGTACAAAAGCGAAAGGGTTCACTATATGTAAGATTCTTAAGATAATCAACCGATAAAGGTGTTATATGCTTAAAATTGGGGACATATACACAATTCCGGACACCTGCCTCCTTCAACTTCTCTACCTGCTCCGGACTTTCCATCCAATTAGACTCAAAGGAATTCAAATATCTCACCCAATACTTATGATAAGCCAATTCCTTGTCTAATGACCCTGCAATACAGTCATGATATATCTTTTTTTTCGTAAGTATATTAATAAAGTAGAATAATTTAAAAAAATACTTACGGCCCCTTGATGCTGGAAGAAAAATAATCTTATTGCAAGAGGCCACAGCCTTTATAAAATCAAAAAAGAGTTTCCTATTATTCCGTTTTAAATAATAGGTATCAACGATATCAATTTTTGCATCCGCGGGCAAATAATACTTTAGTGCTTCATACAAGGACTTTATTTTAACAGTCTGCCCATCAGTATAAAACTCGTCACCACCAAAATGTCCAACAATTGCTATTTTCATATTAAAAATTTTACATATTAGAGCTTATTCTCAAAATAATGGTAGTAAAAACCACCGATAATTGCAGAACAACAATGTTACGCATAAACTTACTGTGTATATTTTCGTTCCCAATAACTGCTGCAAAAACAAATATCATTGCAAAAAAGGCTATATGCTTAAAACGTTCATATATCCATGCAGAGAAATCAGTAAAGAAGAACAAAGATGCAACATAAAAACCAATAAAGGTAAACCTAAAGAGATATTTGTATGTTTTTTCGTGGGTTACATTATTTAGTATTTTTTCTTTATATATCAATTTGGCCATATAAAACAAAGTGGCATATTGAGGAATAACCTCAAACAACTTCATTAACATCCCTATAGTGTTTCTTGTTTCCCTTTCATAACTAAGTGCAGAGTTAACAGAGTTTTCACCAGCCTCACCGACACCATCAGAAAGACCTGCAGATGAAAGAACATCACCAAACATCAGAACAAATATTGTCGTAAATATCGCTAAGAGAGGAAAACCAAAGACCAAAGAGGTTAGTATGTTTTTCTTGAATGGGAAAAGAGCCAATATTGAAAACAGAATCGCCACAAACATACTTTTATGAAAAAAATACGATCCTACTATTAGACAAAGTCCTAATAACTTTTTTAACACGCGATTGTCGTCTATCAATAATACTAGACCGAAAATTAACATAGTAAACCCAATCATACCTCTAGTATACCCAATAAAGCCTCCAAACAAGACAATAGAGACTAGGAATTTGTTGTTTAAAAGTTCCAATTTACGAGCTGTAAGATATATAAATAGGCACGCAGGTACCCAAACAAGAAATCTCCATAAAAAATAGTCACCATTTACGAATTCTGCAATAGTGTGATATATGTTTTCATATCCAGTAATATCTGATCCATATAACAGAAATTGTTCCCAGCTATGATACGTGTCATATTCCCAAAACGAGAAAACGTTTAGTATCATATAGAAAAAGAAAAATATATTTAAATATACTTGATTAACAAGTCTTGTTCGTGATAAATAATTCTTATATGGGGAAGCAATAATTAACATCACGAAATAGAAAGAATAGCTTAATAGTGCAAGTTGCCAAGAATACTCGTACATAATCTTCTATTTTTGAACAAATCTTCTAATTTTATTTTTAGCTATAGAAAAGAGACTCTGTTCGTTTGATTTTGCGTTAAAATAATAAGCTCTGTATATATTGGGCCTAGTTCCTTCTGGAATTCTCTTGTTTGTTTCAAAAGTATTAGAAAAAATAACCTGGAAAAACTCTGCATACTTTTGGTCTAGACACAAAGAATAATGTATCTGATCTTCTGTTTGCCATGGTGAGGAAACCATATTACACCACATTATGTCATCACGATCTACTCTTTTTATTGCTGCAATAATATCATCTATACTATCCATTTCATTACAATTAATAAAACAATCAGGATTTATATGCTTAACTATCAGGGGATCCCCCCAATAAATTGGAACAGTATGAGACTCCAAACTAGTTAAGATTTTTTCTGAAGTATATCCAGGGAAGGTCGCATTTTCTGATGCTATAGAAAATTTGTACCTACTCTTTAATTCAACACATTCATTCGCATGACCTACAAATCCTGTACCTGCCCTTCCTACATTATTCAAATGTTTACCTAGTGAATCGACTTTTTTATACTTACTTATCTCATGAAACAGCTTATCTCTCATAGGATGCGCATTGGGGTTCGAATAAAGAAAATTACAAAAACCTGTTTTCTTACTTAATTCAATTTTAGCGCTTTCAACATCCACAATAGGATTGATTCTTCTTGTGATAAACCCATCAAAAAACTTATACGGAGAGGGCAATGAGCAATAACGGTCGCCAAACCGTAAATCAGAACCAAATCCAACAGCAAAATCATATAAATTGAAATCAGGGTACTCAGCTTCCCCAGCAAAGTAGATTTTTATATTTCTTTTACCATATAACCTCTTAAGCTCATTACGATATTTTTGATTTGTATTAATGTGTTCGCTTACAATTATATAATCAGGATTATCAGTATCCCACACGAATATAAAGGACTCTTTTAAAACAGACAACCCTGTGTAACTGAGAAAACTTTCCACATTATGACACAATGGATGCAGCATGTATATCTTTACTTTTTTTTGCATAATTTATTAAAGTTTTGTTTAATTACTTTGAGTTCTTGTTCGTTAAATACAACAGACCTAAACACGAAGGCTATTATTATAATAACGAAAAGCGAAGATACTACCAACTTAATTCCAAAAGGGAATAGCAACTTTTCATTTATGTTTCCCAATAGAAGAGACAAGCCATATAATGGAAAAGAAACAAATATTAGTTTCAGGAAGACCTTTAAGGATGTAAAACCTGAATATTTGTTATAACAATATTGAACAGATATAATGGCCAGGAACATAGATAAAACACAAGCAATACCAACGCCAACAATCCCAAAAAGATTTATTAAACCCAAATAGGGGAATACTATAGACAATAAATAACAAATCAGTGTTAGGGTCTGTACCAATGCAATTTTATTAATTCCGCTAAGATATATATTTGGCCCCATTGTTATCTTTTCCAGAATATACATTAAAATAAAGCAAAGACATAATTCTTTTGTATATGGAGGAACGTTAGTAAGCCATAAAAAGAGTAACTCTTCAAGATTGCATATAATTACAGATGACAATAAAAGAATCAGACATGTGCCAAATTTAGAAATTGAGATGCTAAGATTGTTGGCACTTACAAAATCATTTTTACCAATTCTGGTATATACTTCAGGTGACGTTGCAGAACTAAGCGCATTTGTTAAATTGGCCGACTGCGTTGCTACTTGATTCGCTATACCTAAAGCGGCATTACCTTGTGTGCCAAAAAAGAGATTAACAATAATAGAAACACCCTGTGTTCGACATAAATGCCCGAAGCTTCCTATAAAATTCCAAAAGGCATACTTAACTATCTCAATAGCCCTTGCTGCATCAAATCGATACTTCCAAAATTTGCGACAATATGAATATTTAGTCATGGCAACCACAATCATTATACTATATATCAACAAGTTAGAAACAGACATAAAAATAGTATAGATTATCAAATGATCACCATCAAAAAAACGAAGAAGGTATGCAGATAGGAAATAAAGAAAAGATTGGCCCAATGTAATCAATGAATACTGTACAATGTTTTGATTAGCTATAAAAGAGGCAGTATATGGTACAGCTATCATAGCAAAAAAAGAAGCAATAATTGCTATCTGGAATACAAATACTGTGGCACCAATTCGTTGCTGCGGTATTTCCAACCAATGGTTTATTGCATATACTCCAACAAAATAACCAATCAACAAAACAAAAACAGGAACAACTGTATGAATAACCACTATGGTTTTAAACAATTCGTTCAATTCCTTTTCATCATTTTTCCCAATTGCTATTGAAATAAATCTAGAGTTCCCATTTGCTAATATTGTATTCAAGAACACAACAATAGCAAGTATAGATCCTACAAGGGAATAAATGCCGAAATCCGACACACCCAATGAAGACAAAACCCATCGACTACTAAATAAGACAAAGATTATGCCAAATATAGTACGTGAGTATGAAGCTATAGTATTAACTACTATTTTCATAAATTAAGATCCTAGAATATAATTAGATTTTTATCCAAGACCCAAGTAATTCATCATATTTTATGTCATCAAAACCATCAAATCCGCTTCCATCATAGAAAGTAATTTCGCCAAACTTAATTTTTTTTCTATTTAAAATATACCAGTCAACTCTTATATGATGATAGCCGGCACATAATTTCCTAGTAAGGGATAGCATTTCGTCCAAACAATCAGGTTTTGGATAAGTCCTATTTGATGAAACATAAGGTCCACCTTGACTTATTTCTGTTAAATTCCAATCTGTATCATAAAATTCCTGGTGTTGTTCCCCAGTATTTCTGCCAGAATGGAATTCTATTAATTTAGGTTCACCCTCAAAACATAAAACCTTATAGTCATGTAGATCTTTATCTACCACATCTTCTAAATACTCTTCTGCAATAATTTTTCTTTCTACATTCTTATATGGCCATTCTCTTGATTGAACATATGCACTATGAGCCAATGATCTTCTTAATTTACGTTTTGCCTCTTCAAAATCAAAGACGTTCTTATCTTTGCAAATAACAACCCCCATACTACCGCCATCGTGGGTGGTTTTCAGTACAAATTTCTTGGGTAGCGTTTCTATATTTATCTCATCAGGGGTATTCCATATTCCTATTGTGGGAATAATATAATCATTACCAATGCAAGAGGCTACAATATTTTTTACTTTCAATTTATCAACTAAATCTGTATATTCTGGTTTCCTATCGTACAATTTTAGCCATTGTAATTTTTCATTAAATGATTTGGGATTTTTTAAATTCAATTTTTGTCCCATAATAAAATAAAACAATAATTGAAGATAAATTTTATCATTTTTCCAATATTTAGCAGTATGAGTCATAAATGCCCGACCCATATCTCGAGGATTATTTAATGCCCTCTGTAAATTTGAATAAATATTCATTTCTTTGTTTATAATATCAAAACACTTTCAAAACTTTTTTGGGGGTTCAACTTTTGACCTACAATACTCTATAACTTCATCAGTGTATTTACCAAAAACCTCCTGATTTGTGTACATAAAAAGCCAATAGCTAAACCCATCCAAATTATACTCTATCAGAATTGGTCTTCCTTGCTCATCCAATGCAATATCAAGAGCCAATAATCTGTGATGATGGACTCTTGTACCAACGTATTTTGCAAATTCTATTACTTTTTTCCAAAAAGGAACAACTAACAATTCGCTTGAATAGTCAATATTATTCCATTTATTCGTCTTATTTCCATATTGATCAACAACATATTTTCCCAAAGTCCCAGATTCAACACTCACGCCAACAAACATACCTCCTGCATGGGCATTATCTACAAAAGCTCCATCCCTACCAATCCTAATAATACCTGCAGTTACTATAGTTTCATTGCTTTTTACAGAACGATACAAAGCTAATCTAATAGTATTAACTGAAGTTGGGCATAATTTACTCATAAAAGCATGTTGAGATACGGCTTCCTGCAAAACAAAGTCACTATTATAATTATAGAGAAATTCTTTGTTCAAAACTATCTCACTGTCAACAGCTTTAAATAAATTCCGATCTTTTTGAAATTTTACAATACCACGACCTGAACATGAATCAACAGAAGGCTTTAGGATTAACTCTTTTGCATTACCAACGTAAAAAGATAATTCCTTATCTGCCAAATTATAATTACTGTCAAGCAATGCTCCGTCATTAATTCTACATACAATAGTCCTGGGCGTATTACTTTTTCCTACTATCTCTGGGAACAAATTTTTATCTTGATAAGCATATAGATATTTAGAAAGGTTCAATTTACCTTCAATAAAAGAACGGCCTACGTCTTCAGGTACAATATTAGGCGTATATCCACAGAAATGGCTGAAGAATCTGTAAGAATATGGTTCAACTCGATTACACAATTGATGCCATTTCTTTAAATAATCCTCTTCGCCAGGCGCCATTTCATTTTTGAAGTTATGTAATTGAAGATATGATTTAAATTGTTTCGAATATAATTGGTATCTCCTAAATCTCACATATGAATTTACCCCCCCCCTAATTATAGTTTTAATATAATCAACCAATCTCATAATAATAAGTTTTTAATATGAATAACAATTCTTTATGCCATACATTGTACTTTTCAAACAATCAACCATTTTGTCAACATCAGATTTGACAATCGTCAGAGGGGGGACAAATCGTATCGTATTATTTCCTGCAGCTATTAGAACCAAACCGTTGTCTAAAGCTTTCTTAACAATTTCAGAAGGATTATCTTTAAACTCCAAACCTTGAATTAGCCCCATTCCTCGGTGGTCAACAATACAATCATATTTTTCCTTCAGATATTCCAACTGTTCCCATAGATATTGACCAACCTCTTTTACATGCTCAACAAGATGTTCATCTTTGAATATATCAAACACTTCACTAACAGCAGCACATACAAAAGGATTACCCCCGTATGTAGTTCCATGATCACCGTATGTCATTGAGGCGGCTCTGTCATTGCAAACAAATGCACCTACTGGCACACCACATCCTAACGCTTTTGCACAAAGAAGAATATCTGGCTTAATATCATATTGCTGGAATGCAAACATTGAGCCACTTCTTCCCATACCACATTGAATTTCATCGAGGATAAGTAATGCATCGTGTTTATTACAAAGTTCTCTTACGCCTTTAATAAACTCATCTGTTGGAGGATAAACACCACCTTCACCCTGTATGGTTTCCATGATGACGGCTGCTGTATTATCACTAATTAACGCCTTTATGCTATCAAGGTTGTTAAACTCCGCAAATTTGACATTGGGCAATAGTGGTTCAAAAGGTTCTCTATATTGAGTTTTTCCAGTTACGCTCAATGATCCTATAGAACGACCATGGAAGCTGTGTTCCATAGCAATAATATCATAATTTTGCTTACCTGCCTTGTTGGCATATTTCTTAGCCAATTTCAAAGCTCCTTCAACAGCCTCAGTTCCACTGTTAGTAAAGAACACATGAGGCAGTCCTGAAGCATCACGTAGTTTCTGGCCAGCGATTGCTCCAGGTTCATGATAGAATAAGTTTGACGTATGAATCAACTTATCTATCTGAGTTTTTAGAGCATCATTGTAACGTTTGTTATTATACCCCAAAGCCATTACAGCTATACCTGCTCCGAAATCCAGATATTTCTTACCTTCAGCATCATAGAGGTAAACACCATCGCCATGATCAAAAGCAACAGGAAAACGATGATATATTTGAAGGAACGCATTATCAGTTGCGCTCATGATTTGTTCTGTCTTTGTCATTTTTATATTATTTATTGTAGAACCGATGACTGTTTTTACTGAGTATTGCTGTACCTATACCTTGATTGGTAAATATTTCCAGCAAGAGACAATGAGGGAGTCTTCCATCCATAATATGAACACGAGCAACACCGTTGTCAATGGCATCCTTACAACTCAGCAGCTTGGGTAGCATGCCTCCGGTGATTGCACCACTCTCTATAAGTGCGGTTAAATCTTCATAAGGTAACTCATAAATGAGCGATGATTTGTCATTTGGGTCACGATATACACCTGGTACATCAGAAAGATATGCCAATTTCTCCACTTTCAGTGCTTTTGCTATCGCACATGCGGCATCGTCAGCATTGATGTTATAAGTATCGTAATTGTCATCGAAACCAATTGGACAAACCACAGGAAGATAATCGTTATCCAACAAGTCATTTAATACCTTGGGATTAACCTTATCTATCTCTCCTACAAATCCAATATCCTCACCATTAGAACATTTCTTCTTAACATGGAGTAAACCACCATCTTTTCCACTAATACCAACGCTCAAAACGCCCATCTCTTCAATCATCTTGACGAGAGTCTTGTTTACTCGGTTAAGTACCATTTCAGCAATCTCCATGGTGGGTTCATCTGTAACACGAAGACCATTTACGAAACGAGGTTCCATGCCTGACTTCTCTACCCACTTGCTGATTTCCTTGCCTCCACCATGTACAATGATGGGCTTAAAGCCAACCAGTTTCAGCAATACAGCATCCTGAATCACCTGCTTTTGTAATGATTCGTCTGTCATGGCACTACCACCATATTTAATAACTACAACTTTGCGATTAAAACGCTCTATATAAGGAAGTGCCTCAATTAGCACTTCCGCCTTTTTTATAAGTTCTTCGTACATACACTACCTTGTTTTTATGATCTATAATCTCCGTTTATCTTCACATATTCGTATGTTAAGTCACAGCCCCAGGCCGTCGCTTCTTCCACACCGTCTTTCATATCACACAGAGCAGTGACATACTCCTGTGAAAGAATCTCTGTGGCTTTCTCCTCGCTATAACCAGTACTAATGCCATTCTCTACAATCTTCAGTTTTCCAGCCTTACTTTCAAACCAAATGTCAACCTTATAAGGGTCAAAGTTAACGCCTGAATAACCTAAAGCACAAAGGATTCTTCCCCAGTTGGCATCGTGACCAAAAATGGCAGCTTTCGTCAGATTGGATTTGATAACGCTCTTAGCCAACGTTCTTGCATTTTCTTTTGTATTAGCATGTACCACTTTACATTCAAATAAACAAGTACAACCCTCACCATCTCCGGCAATCATCTTGGAGATACCCTCCATCACGCCATGTAGTGCTTTGCAGAATTCATCATAATCTGCATCTTTAGCTTTAATCTTGGTATTACCTGCTTCGCCATTTGCCATCACTATAACAGTATCATTTGTAGAAGTATCTCCATCCACTGAAACCATGTTAAAGGTATCTACCACATCATTGCTCAACGCCTCCGACAAAAGAGTTTTACTGATAGCAACGTCTGTTGTAATGAAACAAAGCATGGTGCACATATTGGGGTGAATCATACCTGAGCCCTTGCACATACCGCCAATAGTAGCCGTTTTACCATCAACCTCAAATTGGAAAGCAATTTCTTTGGGCTTTGTATCAGTTGTCATGATTGATTGTGCGGCAACATGTCCATGCTCCAGTGTATTACCCTTGGCATCCTTCAGCAGGGATATTCCATTGATAATCTTATCAATAGGCAACTGCATTCCTATTACGCCTGTAGAAGCAACAGCCACACTACTAACATCAATATTAAGTATATCTGATGCAGCCTGTGATGTTTGTCTGCAGTACCCCATGCCTTCTTCACCAGTGCATGCATTGGCAATACCGGCATTGATAATAACAGCATGCATCTCTTCGTAGTTGTCAATCAGATACCTATCCCACAAAACAGGAGCAGCCTTTACCACATTTGTGGTGAATACGCCCGCAGCAACGCACGGCCTCTCACTAAAAATGAGTGCCATATCATTGCGGTTCTTGTATTTGATTTCTGCGTTTACACCTGCAGCTTCAAAGCCTTTGGCTGCCGTAATGCCACCTTCAATCTGTTTCATTATTCGTTAAAAGCAATTATATTTTCTTCGTTAAGAGTAAAATCATAATAATTCAAATCAGCGCGTGGTTTCCATCCTATCTGATGCCAAAATGCATTACCAGTATCATTTGTCGTGAAAGCAATAAGAGCAACCTTATTAATACGCTCTTCTTTCAGAGCTCTCATACAGAAAACTACCATCTCTTTTCCTATTCCCTTGAGACGATATTCTTCTTTCACACAGACATGATACATATATCCATATCGGCCATCGTAACCGCATAAGATAGCACCAACTATCTCACCGTCTTTTTCTGCGACAACACTTGTTGTTGGATTTCGTTTCAAGAAGGCTTCAACTCCTTCTCTTGAATCGTCTACCTTTCTAATACCAAATCCTTTAATACTTTTCCATAGAGCATATACATTATCATAGTCTCCAGGAACCATTACCCTCAAATTCATTCTATCCTTTATGTCTAATCTTTAACATGGAAACATGGGTACTTGCATCAGACCAGTTTCTTCAGGCAGTCCAAACATGATATTCATGTTCTGAATAGCCTGTCCAGCCGCTCCCTTCACAAGATTATCCATCGCTCCCATCATAATAAGTCTATTTGTACGCTCATCTATCTTGAAGTTAACATCCACATAGTTACTTCCATGTACATTGCGAGTCTCAGGGCAAATATCCTTATCCAATACTCTCACGAATTGCTCTCCCTTATAACAGTTGTCATAAATAGCCTTAACCTCATCGTATGTAACAGAACGTATCAAATCCGCATAAGCAGTTACCAAAATACCTCTATTCATTGGAACCAAATGAGGCGTAAAGTTTAGTATAATATCCTCACCGGCAATATAGCCTAACTGTTCCTCAATCTCAGGCGTATGACGATGATTCGTTACACCGTAAGCCTTTATTGTTTCATTCACTTCGCAATACAAGTTCTGAACCTTTGCTCCACGGCCTGCTCCAGAAGTACCTGACTTTGCATCTATGATAATACTCGAAGGATTAATGAGTCCTGCTTTGAGTGCAGGTTGGATGGAAAGTATTGAACACGTAGGATAGCAGCCAGGGTTAGCAATCAAACGTGCATTCTTAACCTTTTCTCTATTGATCTCACAGAGGCCATATACAGCTTCTCCTATAAATTGGGGTGACTTATGCTCTATACCATACCAGTGCTCATAAGTTTTGACATCCTTAATACGGAAGTCCGCACTCAGGTCTATAACCTTGACCTTCTGGAGTACGTCTTCCGAAACCAACTCAGCACATAGACCTTGTGGCGTAGCTGTAAAAACCACATCAACTTGAGCGGTCAACTCTTTTAGATTGTCTTCAAGGCATTCTGCATCTACCAACTTGAAGAAGTTGCGATATACATCTGCATACTTCTTTCCAATATAGCTATGCGAACCATACCAAACAATCTCGACATCACTTCTTTGTAGAAGCAATCTAACCAATTCATTGCCCGCATAACCTGTCGAGCCAATAATACCAACTTTTATCATTATACCTTTAATAAAACATATCTATTCCCTGATTTCCAAACCCTTTTTCTCCCTGGCAACAATTCTCGCCCTCTCTAATAAAAAACAATTTCTTAATCTTACGTAAAAAAACTTTCAGCATTTTCATTTGAACTATGTAATTTTACTACTCCTTCGTCCATCTACTCAATTATATATAATTGTATCGTATAGATTCCTGATTGTTACTACATCTAAAACAATAGGATTATTCTTCAACCTCACTGGATTGACGGATGTTGATAACGCCTCCAATTCTTCCTCTCTGTTACCAGCTACTGGATTTTTCAAGTCCATATCTACCATAATCTTACGGAACTCTACAATGGCCTGTTTAGGACTCTCACACCCCATAGCCTTCGAAATAAGAGCAAAAATTCCAGCCAAATACTTCTGCCCACGGCTATCAATGCACTTATCCATGTGTCCAAGCATATACTCCCAAATCTCAGGCAAACATACCGCAACTGCATGACCATGAGGCAGCTTATACAAAGACGTTATCTTATAGCTGAACGCATGAGCAGCTGTAGTCTGAGTGATATTGATAGCCCTACCACCATAGTTGGCAGCCAGCATAATCTGCTTTGCCGCCTCATCATCATTCTCAAAGATGTACTTACGCCAATTGGTCATGATGAGCTCAATGGTCTTGCGGCTGTACTCATAGCTTTCTTCCGTAGAGTTAACAGACCACCAAGATTCTATACCCTGGCAAAGAGCATCCATCATGGTGCATTTCTTCTGATATAGAGGCAAAGTCTTCAATACAGTAGGCTCCAGAATAGCATAATCAGGCAGTACGCCATCATTAGTAACCGTCTGCTTTGCTCCCCCGTAATACATCACTGCATTATGCGTAGATTCGGAACCAGTACCTGCCGTCGTTGGAATAGCAATAAACGGAAGCTTCGCACCATCGCAAGCCACACGAGTGCTTACCAGCGGAGGTATAATAGCGGCATTCCCCTCTTTAGCCAAAACAGCCAGTTTAATACACTTGGCTACATCAATGGCACTGCCGCCTCCAACTGCTAGGATTGTATCACAGTTGGAGGTTTTCAGCAGTTCTATTCCATTGCAGACCTGTTCATAAAGCGGATTAGGCGTAAAGTCAGAAAACATCACCCTCTCCTTCACTGGCAAAGCCTCAATAACATCCTTGATGTTTAAGAACGGATAAGAAGAATCTACTACCAGGAATAACTTCTCGCAATCAACTTCCTTCAGTATTGCAGACAGTTGTGCTATTCCGTTTATTATCTTTTGATTCATTTCGAACACGGATTATCAGGATGAAACGGATAAATTAGTCTTTCAAGAAAGACATGAGAGCTTCCTTGTTCTGAATAGGAGTTGTAGTTGGACGGCCAAGATCTTTGCGATTGCCCTTCCGTACCTGGACCTCTAACAATATCGGTCCACCTAAAGTTGAGAGTTGAGAGTTGAGAGTTGAGAGTTCTTTTTCTAACTCTTCTTTACTGCTCACAGTGATTGCGGCTTTGTAACCAACAGCCTTTGCTACAGCAGGCAGGTCAATCTTCAAACCAACTGTAGGCTGACCACCAACAGAGTCGTGAGCACCATTGTTGAACACCACGTGAACATAGTTCTTTGGAGCTTTGTTAGCAACAATAGCCATGCTACCCATGTGCATAATAGCAGCACCATCACCATCAAAGCACCACACTCTTCTTTCAGGTTGAGCAAGGGCAATACCTAATGCAATCTGAGAAGCGTGCCCCATAGAGCCCACCGTCAAGAAATCACGCTCGTGACCTTGATTCATAGCAGCACGATACTCAAAGAGCTCACGGCTAATCATACCGGTAGTAGAGACAATGCAATCCTTTTCACCAAGTGCAGCAGCAACGGTCTGGATAGCTTCTTCACGAGACATCGTGAGGTCATTCACCTCCACGTTCTGGAGTTTGTAATCCTCAAAGGTGTCCTTCTCAATGACCAAAGCAAAGACCTCATTATTTGCAAGTGCTTTAGCGGCTTTCTCAATCTGCTTGGCTGCTTTGTCTTCTTCCTTGGAAAGAACCTCATAGTTCACGCCCATCACATTCAGCAGACCGGTAGTTACCTTACCTTGTTTGACGTGTTGGGGTTCATCGTGAACACCAGGACGGCCTCTCCAACCAATCAAAAGGAGTACAGGAATGTTATAAACCTCTTGGTCGGTCAGAGATGCTAATGGGTTGATGATATTCCCTTCACCACTATTCTGCATATACACACAGGCAGGCTGTCCAGTTGCCAGATAGTGACCAGCAGCAAGGCCTATGGCAGCACCTTCGTTGGCTGCAATGATGTTATGTTGTGCATCAAAATGGTCTGTGATATATGCACAGATGTTCTTCAGCAGACTGTCAGGCACACCAGCAAAGCAGTCAATGCCTTTCTCTCTTAATGCCTCAATAAAAAATTCAGGTCTAATCATTTCTCAAATTGAAAATTGAAAGTTGAAAATAGAAAATTATTCCTCTGGGATGAGAGTAATAATCTCTTTAATACTCATACACTTGTCATCACACTCCTTGGCACGGTGGTTTTCCAGAATGGTACGGGCAGCATCCTGCATGGCAGGGAAGCCGGTACGGGTGAGCTGATTGGCATAAATAACCACATTCACGCCCCTATCCTTGAACTCCTGTTCGGTAACCGTATTGAAGCTGGTAGGAACAACCACAATAGGAGTGGTGGTGTTCTTCTCACGGAACTTAGCCACAAACTCAAAGATTTCAGCAGGATCTTTCTTGCGGCTGTGAATCATAATGGCATCAGCACCAGCCTCACTGAAGGCAAAGGCACGCTCCAATGCGTCTTCCATTCCCTGCTCCAGAATCAGAGACTCAATACGAGCACAAATCATGAACTCCTTGGTCTTCTGAGCCTTCTTACCAGCACGAATCTTCTCACAGAAATCAGGGATAGCGGCCTGGGTCTGTTTCACCTCAGTACCAAACAGACTGTTCTTCTTCAAGCCTGTCTTGTCCTCGATGATGACCATACTTACACCCATACGCTCCAGAGAACGGACAGTATAAACAAAGTGTTCCGTCAAGCCACCTGTATCACCATCAAAGATGATGGGTTTGGTGGTCACTTCCATAATATCATCAATGGTGCGGAAGCGGCTGGTCATATCCACCAATTCAATGTCGGGTTTACCCTTAGCAGTAGAGTCGCAAAGCGAACTTACCCACATAGCATCAAACTGATAGGTCTTGCCATCCTGCAGTACCTTGGTATTTTCCACAATCAGGCCCGTGATACCGCTATGAGCCTCCATAGCAGTAACAAGACCCTTCATGTTAATGAGCTTACGCAAGCGACCACGACGGACATCAGGCATAGAAGCTTCAGCACGGTGAGCTGCATCAAGCTCTTTATACATGGGGTTATTGCTATAGGGGTATTCAACCAATTTACCACCGTAGAAAGCAAGAACTTCACACACTTCCTGACGGATAGGTTTCTGGAAGCCTTCACACCAGTCATTACCATGAACAACAAAATCAGGCTTCAAGGCTTGAAGATTCTCTTTATAAGAAAGTGTTTTCTGTTCAACAACACGCTCTACTCCGGCCATATTCTCAAAGAGTGCTTTGCGCTCTGCAAACGGGATTAACGGATAACGCTTGAAACTGGAAATAGCCTCATCACTGAGTACACCAATGATCAGACGCCCCAGGCGACGAGCCTTATTGATAATAGCCACGTGACCTGAGTGAATATACTCTGTACTGAAGCACATATAGACTGTGCGCTCATTGATTTCTTTCACGCGTTTGCTTACAACCTCCAAATCCTCTGGTGTATCAATCTCAGCGCAAAGCATATCCTGTACATCGCAAGGATAAATCTTGCACTTGTCACTTACTTCGTTGAAAGCATTTTCTGCGTAACACTTTCGATTGTCACCTTCGCAGAACTTCTCAATGTTAGCAAGCCATACTAGCCAGTCCTCTTTTTTTATCTTGTAGAGAGGTTGCGCAGCCATTGCGTTATCAAAGAACTCAATGCCCACCTTCTCGATGCGGCCATCTTTGATCACTGCCTTGAAGTCCTTCTCTGGAAGAGGAAGCGTGCTGCTTACAGCCATACAGCTGTTCTCATTGTCAATCACAGCCTCCATCACACGGCTCTCGAACACCAAGTCACCATGCATCAGGATGATGTCGTCATCCTTCAGTGCATCCTTTGCGCAATAGATGCTATAGATGTAATTGGTTTTGTCGTAAAACGGGTTGTTTACGAAGGTGTACTTCAACGGAAGGTGAAGGGCGTTACAGTAGTCCACCAACACCTTATCGTAGTAGCCTGTGGTCATAACCACTTCTTCCACACCAAAAGAAGCAAGCATACGTAATTGCCTACTCAAAATGGTGTTCTTAAACGATATCTCAGTCATGCATTTGGGGTGCTCATTGGTGATTACACCCATTCTTGAACCTAAACCTGAATTAAGGATTAATGCTTTCATTACTATATATTTTCGTTATTGCTTCTAAATATTCTTATAAATAGAAGGGGTTGTCCGCTATTGGGAAACCTTTTGACTTATGTGAGACCAACGGGATTCCGCCCCCTTTATATACATTACTAATTAGTTTCTCCACCCCATTTCTCGGGCCATACTCGCTCTATCAACATAACAATCCCAATAACCATACATGTAATAGCAATAAAGCCCTGAAACATATTAAGTGTTAAAAAACCAAACACTATTAATAACCAAGGCATAGCTTTCATCAACAATCCGCTCTTCTCCATATTTGATCTGCTTTGTTTAAATATTTTTACGGCAAGACTGGCAGGCGATACAGTTGTGTGGAGGACTGCCCTACCTGACGTCAAGGGTACGGACTGCGCGTAAAGATCCGTTAGCTCTATGCCGCAAATGTTAATTGTTAAAAGTTAATTCTTTCAGCGTAAGGCTCTTCAGCGTGTGCATACATCGAAAATATGCAAAATGCCGCATTATTCCACTTCGTAACGGTCAACTTCTTCACCATTGAGTGCACATACTATGCGTCCACAAGCTTTGCCGTCACCATAGGGGTTCACGGCCTTGCTCATCTTTTCGTATGCTACTGCATCATCGAGGAGGGTGCTGACCTCGTTCACAATCAAGTCGTGGTTCGTGCCCACAAGGTGTACCGTGCCACTCTTCAAAGCCTCGGGGCGTTCTGTAGTGTCGCGCATCACGAGCACTGGCTTGCCAAGGCCTGGGGCTTCCTCCTGAATGCCACCAGAGTCGGTAAGCACTACAGTACTCTTCTCCATCAGGTAAACGAACTCCAGATACTGGAGGGGTTCAATGAAGAAGAAATTGGGACGGGTCAAGTCCTCGCCAAACACCTCATGAATGGGCTTGCGAACATTTGGGTTCAAGTGCATAGGATATACGAAATCCACATCAGGATACTTCTCGCTCAGGTCCTTCATAGCCGTAACCATAGAGATAAAGCCATCTCCAAAGTTTTCTCTTCTATGACCGGTGATGAGGACGAGTTTCTTTCCACCATCCAAACGTGTTACGTCATAACCAGCATTCTTCAACACATTTATCTGCTCGTCAGCCAGAGCCTTATCAGTCTTCAGTTTATCCACCACCATGTGGAGGGCATCAATAACGGTATTGCCGGTGACAAAGATTTGGCCGTGGGCCTTTTCTTCCTGCAGGTTATGCTCACTGAGGGGTGTGGGTGCAAAGTCGTATGTAGCGATGCGGCCAGTAATCTGGCGGTTCATCTCCTCGGGCCAGGGGCTATAGATGTTATGTGTACGCAGGCCTGCCTCCACGTGACCAACAGGAATCTGCTGGTAGAAGGCTGCCAGAGCAGCAGCTGTTCTGGTGGTGGTATCACCGTGTACCAGCACCACATCGGGTTTGCACTCCTTGAACACATCGCGCATACCTGTGAGTACACGGGCTGTGACATCATAGAGGTCCTGCCCCTGCTTCATGATGTTCAGGTCGTAATCGGGCTTCACATCAAAGATAGTAAGCACCTGGTCCAGCATTTCTCTGTGCTGTCCCGTTACACAAACAATTGTTTCAAACTCCGTTGGATGTTTTTGGAACTCTTTCACAAGCGGACACATTTTAATAGCCTCCGGGCGTGTTCCAAACACTAACATTACTTTTTTCATATATTATTTAATCAAATCATTACAATTATTGGCACTCTTCACCCCATTTCTCAGGCCATATTCTTTCTATCAACATAACAATGCCAATAACCATACAAGCTAAAGCAAAATAGCCCTGAAACATATTTAATGTCAGAAATCCTAAAAATATCAGTATCAAAGGTAAAATCTTCATTAATAAACTTCTTTTCTCCATTGTTATATCGTATCACTAGTGTCCACTAAAAAATAGCGGAGATGTTTGTAAATTACTTAAATATAGAGTTTTAGAGCAGAAAATTGACGGTGACGATTTGAATTGACTACTTTTGCAA
>Ga0247608_10002067_pt1 | contig 26192 bp, 24 predicted proteins | sample 176DNAGHGlowgp2_FD_193490 | JGI IMG/M metagenome (GOLD analysis project Ga0247608, IMG submission 193490) | Sheep rumen microbial communities from Palmerston North, Manawatu-Wanganui, New Zealand - 1766 DNA GHGlow gp2 | ecosystem: Host-associated > Mammals > Digestive system > Stomach > Rumen ... | reverse complement strand
TAAGGGTTGCTTTAATAAACGCAAATGCGGTCACAAGGTTAGACTTACCAGATGCATTGGCGCCATAAACTACAGCGTTTTTTAATAATTTAGTCTGTTTAATCTGTAATCGATGATTCTTGTTTCCCTGTATTTTGCTGGAAGATATCATCGACAGTTCTTCCTTCTGATCAAACGACTTAAAATTTTCAATAGCTATTTTAATTAGCATAAATACGCCTCCTCTCCAGGTTGCGCTTTCATTATAATACGAAATAAAGCATTTTTCAAGATGAATTTCGTTATTCAGAGTTTTTTTCTCTGTATAGTCATTTAGTATCAGCCATAATATCATTTTACATGTCTATTCTATGTTATATTAGGTCGTTTATTCAAAAAGGCATTCAAAAAAGCACTCTACATCACGCAGAGCGCTCTTATCATTCATCGGGTAGTTCACCTTCAAAAGGTGTAAACGGGGTGTAAATCCGTTTGATAACTCTCCAAAATGCCGTATTTTCAAGGTCACCTGCTCTACTGAAATCTCCTGCCCCAGCAAATGAACAGTATTTTTATCATTTCGTATACTCTCTCTTTCAGTAAGCCAGATAACCTCAGATCAGAAGGTGTAAACATGGTGTAAATCAGATACTCGCTTGCAAAAGAATGGCTTGTTTCCGCCATTTCTTTAGGTCGTTTCAAATCCTGCAGTGGCAAATAAACAATACCTTAATCATTTGAATCATAGCCTTCCGTTTCAATCACAATTACTTCTTGCTCCAATTTTGCATTATTCTTTAGCATATATTCCAATACAGTTGGATAAAATCTTTCTGTGATTAATGCATTCGCCTTTGCCTTATCCTGTTCTTCCAAGCTCTTGGAATAAATCGGCCGTTTTGCTCCGCAAACCCGGCCGATTAGCTTTGCAATATGCAACTAAGAACCGCTTCAAAAGGTGACATTCACCTTCCAAAGCGGAACTTTCGGGATTTTGTGTCGTCTCTGCTGCCTTTTTGTCCCAATTCTTAATATATTCTGTACAGATTCCGGGTTTTAGTGTGCCATTTATAACTCCTCATCAGAGCTCCTCCTGTTCTCGACATAAGCAACATGCCGGATACAGAAAGAGGCTCCGTTGCTCGCCAGCTGCTACCCATGCGATTATTTGTTGTAATCCGAGCAACGTTGGGAAATAGCATTCCCTTAATATGCGATAGCGAAAAAAATACCATCTCCACTATATTAGCTATTCAGCAAAAGTCATCCGACCAGCGGTTGACTGAGGTGCCGGAGCTATCCATCACTATTATGATGACTATTTTATTTTTGGAACATGTCCCCCACCGCACCATTCTCCGGTGGCCAACCATATTTCATAGAAATATAGCCATTCTTGTGTCCAAGGAATAATGGTATCAGCTATCCAGCATCTGTAATCAAACTCATACGGCATATGAAGGCAAAGTACAACTTCGGGTTTTTCTATGTCGATTTCAAAATGATGTGGAAAATCCCGTCTATCTATCCCTTCGATATGATCTCCGTAAAGAATAACTCTTGGGCGTCGCTGAAGGCCATGACACTCTATCCTTATCCTATAGGTCCTTGACAACGGAGTTGGCCGTATATCTCCCCACCATATAAGTTCTCCACAATGCAGCAAACATCTGCTTTCAGGATATTCATTGCGCAAATATATGGCTTGTGATGCTAATGATATTTTGGGGGAATTAAAAAATTTTTTATTGGCCAAAGAACGTATGCCCCTTTACCTGCTTGTTTCCAGCTGCAGCTGAGCTTGATAATCCGCCCACAAGACCCGCTGAATATAATGTGTTTTTTTCACTTTTGATACGAGTTTCTGCACCAAGTGCCTTGATTGCCCTTGTCACCGGTGTTTCCCCAAGTACAGCCGAATAATGTTTCTTAAGCTGATCTATTCCCAGAGACTGAAGAGGCTCGTCAATCAACTCTCTGCGTGCTCGTTGCATCCAGCTAAAAAAGGCATCCCGTCTTTTCGGATACAACGCCCACTTGTCTGCAAAGTTCTCTGCAGGCATCACAGGATTCTCAATCCAATAAACCCCGTTACTTACTGAAATGTACTCCTTCATATGATCCAGAATGTTACACATGGCTTCATATAAGCTAACTTCTCCATTATAGGCATTCAGTGTATTCTCCATTATAATAATAAGATCGGAGAGAAGAATAATATCCGTAAACAGTACTTGCTCGGTAAATACACAGGTATCCCGGAAGAGCCTAGAATTGATTTCTGCTCACTACTCAACACACTTAACGACAAAGCGGAGACGGCACAATAACCGTCTCCGCTTCTTTTTTCTCAATTTACTATTTTTGTTTTTGTTCAAGCCACTGGCGATATTTCCCACACTACAGTAGTCTTTGATGATCCGATCCACTATCATTTCATTGGTTGCGCTGTAGACGATCATGATTATGCTATCATCCCACCAGCAGTTTGCTGGTCTTCTTCAGATACTTCGCCGGGATCGGATACTCCAGATTCCAAGTAATGTTCATCGGCTTTTCGCCTTCATGCTTTACATAAGTCGCCGGACCAAGATAGGTATACGCTTCCGCGCCGCCACACATCTGGTTAGATTTGAACTCACGCACAAACAGCAATACCTTGCTGCCCTGCTGCCTGTGGTGAATGTATCGCTGTCCTGTCGGTGAGTTCTCCGTCGTTGTACTCTGGCTCTGCCAGTGGAACAGATGCTCATTGATCGAGTAGTCATTATACATCGTCGTCGGTGAGTAGTCCTTGTCCGCCTTATTAAGCGTGATGAAGAAGACATCCAATTTCTTCTCCGGAAGCCGTTTGGCGCCCTCACGCACGGTGTTCGGCTTCATGAAGTCCATGGCTACCAGAAGCTGGTCTCTCGTATACGTACAGTGTAGATCCAGAGGACAAGCAAAGCCCAAGTCCACCGGCGTATCGATAAAGTCGATCTGCTCATACTGATACTGCAGCAAATCGATCAGCTCCTGAAGCAGCACCGGGCTGTCCGCCAATGCATAGAGATGATCCAGCATTTCATCTCCGTTCCACTCCTCGATCGTGTGGCCCCAGACTGTAACGCGTCGAATTAATCCTCTCACCTACTGCAATATTACCGCTGATTAATTTCGGCTTCTCCAATATATTGTCTATCCAAACGTGCTGTTTTATACCGCACGTTTTTTTCGTGTATATATTGACTGACTTTCCCCAAGGATCTATATTCATAAAGTTGCATAAAAATGAGGAAAGACAGCCCCTACCACAGTTCGTCCTTCCTCAATAACAACATTAAGAGCTGCAAGCCAGGTCCGATGCAGGGTCACGCCCTAATTATGGTTGCCTGTTCAATAAGCAGTCATCTTAACTGACGATTGTTATGATACGGAAAAACTTACTGTTTAGCAAGATGCTAATTATAAAAACTTCATCAAAATTTCTCTTTGACAGATTTATGGATGGTTTTGTCCCTGAGATGGTGCTGAAATCTGTTGCTCTCATCCTTCGGAGCATTCTCATTAAGGATTCGCCAGAGTTCCATCCTGGAGATAGCCATATGATCTTTTAGGTATTCCCTGACGGCATATAACTGAAACACTTTACAGATATCATTCTCCATCATGTACTCATAAAGCATCTCCTGAACCGTTGGATCCAAATAGGAAACCTCAACCGCAGTCACTAGAGCCATCACTTTCTTATCAACAAGATCCAAGATACTGGGAATAACTTTTGTAAGTCGCATAAGTCTATGAACTTGGTTACGGCTTTCTCCCACTTCACGTGTAAGTTGTTCGTTCGCCCACAACTTCTTCCCAATATGGGAAGAAGTTAAATCGTTACGTTTGCCCTGACGCTTCATGGCATCATATCGCATTTTATAGGCAAAAGCCTTTTCACTTGGCAGAATCTCTTCTCTCTGAAGATTTGAATCCACCATGGCCATGACAGCTTCATCATCGTCATAGTTTTTCACAATAGCCGGAATCCTTTCCAGTCCGATTTCCTTTACTGCAAATAATCTACGGTGACCAGAGATCATTTCATACTCTCCTTCATTAACCAGCCTTACCGTGACCGGAACCAACACTCCATTTAACATGATGCTTTTCACAAGTTCATGCATCTTCTCATCGTCCAAAACCTTGAAGGGATGATTCTTGAACGGGTGTATCTTCATAACGTCGATCTCGTCACATCCAGCAATTGTCGAAACACCTAACAGTTCATCAACGGATGTCATCTTGATCTTCTGTCCTACTCTCTTAGCCATGACCTTCACCCTCCTATTCCGGATCATCGGCGTACATCACTTCGATGTACTCATCCAGCTTTTCTGTATTAACCAAAACTATCCGTTTTATGTGATAGACTGCTTTGGCTTCCTTTGCCAGCTCAGCAAAGGAATGAATTCCCATAGAATAGAGAAGCGCACCCTCGTCATAACGTACTCATTTCTTCTTTCCACCTGCAGAAAACTGTTTCGCCATATTATCCATTTTTTCCTGCTTTCCCGGATTCGTTGATTTTCCTCTGCTATACATTTCAGACACCTCCGTTTTCTTCCATACACTGTTTTTCCAAATATTCCTCAATGACGTCTAAATCGATGACCACATTTTTCTTAATACGAATATTGGCTCCTGCCGCTTTTGCGAGAGTAACGAAGGAATAATAACTCATCGAATAAATTCGTGCGCCCTGGGCATAAGTCACAAAAGTCCGTTTTTTTCCTTCAAGAAAACGATCAAGATCAGGGCCCTTGCGTAATATTCGAAGTTTCTCCTTTTCTTTTTCAGCCACAATCTCTTCTCTGGTTCTCTTTGGCATTTCGATCTCCTTTCAACCTAATCTGTCGTTTACAGTTACACCCAAGCACGAAAAAAGGCACCTACTCTAGTTTTCACTAAAGTAAGTGCCTGTTAAACCATTCAAAAGCTGTTCCTATTGATTGGTTACTTGTTCTGTTTTCAGATAAATTCGAGGTTCACACAGTATTCCGTGGTAGTCCTCGATGCATTTTCTCACTCTGACATCACGTTCCGCTCTAGTATATTGAATAATTATTAACTGACACATATTTTCTCGTTGGATTTTACACCAGCCGCAACTGCCTCGGTAACGCTGACTTCATCCATCTTGTATGTCCAGTGATATACTACAGGCTCGCGGTTAACCTCCTCGAAGTAGAGATATATGCGCCGCTCTAATTCTTCTTTTGATTTAACCCGAATGCCCTTCAACATCTGCTTAGTCATTTTGCTGAAGAAGCTCTCTATCATATTCAGCCATGATCCATGTTTTGGTGTAAACACAAATACAAAACGCCCCTCTGGTCGTGTTGCAAGATAGTTTCGTGTTTCCTTTGACTTATGAGCTGAATGATTATCGCACACTATCCGGATTACATCACCCTCTGGATACCGAGCATCAAGCTTCTTTAGGAGTTCGATAAAGTCGGAACTTTTATGCGTTTCACTCACATAAGGAATAGCTTCTCCTGTAAGTAGATCGATTCCTGCAAGGAGTGATAGTGTTCCGAGACGTTTATACTCGGCATCCCTCATGACACAGCCATTCCCGGCTGTCGGACGAAGATCCTCCCCAGTAGTTGCGATGGCTTGTATTCCAGGCTTTTCATCGCAGGAAACGGTGTGAACCATCGGCTCATCTACCGGAATAATGAGTTCGCCCTCTTCATTGAATTGCATGCTTACCGGTTTATACACCAACAGAACATCGTGCATTTTGGACTCAAAATCCGGATCACGCCGCTCACAGTAGTACTTGATCTTATGTGGCTTGATGTCAGAGCGATGAAGTATCTTCTGAACCATTGGTTTGGTTATGGTTTCCAAGCGTGGAAAACCAGCTTCAACAGCGTGTGCCTGAATGTGCTGATGCAGATTTTTGAGCGTCCATAGTTCTTGTGAATACCCAAGATCTGCGGGTCGCTGACAAGCGACATCAATGATCCATGCGATTGCATCGTCTGTGATTTCTACTGGACGTCCCTTGCGCTGATCATCAAACAGAGCGCTCTCGGTTCCACCGTTAAGGTATTTTGTAACGCACAGCTGAACAGTTGCAGGACTGATATCGTATATCTTTGCAATCGACCGTATAGGAATACCATTGTACCGGTCAAGCAATATATGTGCTCTGATAACAACTTGAGCCTGAATGGTTCGTTGTTTTATCAAAGATCGAAGGTAATCGTAGTCTCCATCTCTGAGTTCTATGGATGTGGCTTTTCTTGGCATAATAGGCACCTCGCTTTCTGCTGGTAGCCCCATTATAACATAAAAGTGTATTTGTGCCAATTATTTATTTAATGTTGTACTAGTCCACTTTCGTCCTCAGAAATCGAAACTTTTTGCATAATTCCGTCCTGATACGACTGTGACCGTTGCACCACGACACACAGCGTCTTAGTGCGTCTTAATCCGTCCTTACAGACTCTTTAACGTCGGGAGAACAAAAACAATCCCTTACCACCCCTGATCCATAAGCCAGGTATTTAACGCCCGCTCCCGTTCCTTCTGCGTTTTCGCTCCGTCATCGGGATTATTGTATTCACTCCTGATATTACCATCCACGATATAAAGCACACGGGTGCAGCGTGCAGCCACCTTCGCATCATGGGTAACCATAAGTACCGTGGTTCCCTCCTTATTCAGGCGCACCAGCTCATCGATCACTTCCGTGGATGCAGTGCGGTTCAGCGCTCCTGTCGGTTCATCCGCGAAAATGAGCTTCGGATTGTTGATCATCGCTCTACAGATGCATGCCCGCTGCAGCTGACCTCCGGATACCTCGTTGATATCATTGTCAGCCACATCAATGATCCCCAGCTTCCGCATCAGCTCCTCAGCCCGCTTCTGCTTTTCCTCCTTGGAAATGCCCTCGCGTTTGCTCTGGATCGCAGGAAGCAGGATATTATCCATGATGGTAAGATTCTTCATCATGTACATCTGCTGGAAGATAAAACCCATCTCATCCAGCCTCAGATCCGCCATCTCCTGCTCCCCGAGAGACGTGATCTCCTTACCGTCAAAGATCACCGTGCCTCCCGTCGCCTTGTCCATCCCGGACACGGAGTAGAGCAGCGTGGACTTTCCGGAACCGGAAGGTCCCATGACAGCTACCATATCCCCTTCCTCAACGGAAAAGCTCACATTCTTAAGGACATGATTCTGCCTTTTGTCAATAATATATGTCTTGCAAAGATCCTTTACATCCAGAAGTGTACCCATAATAAGATTCTCCTTTTATATTTTTAAAATACACCAGGCATCTACGGAATGTAAATTCCTGAAAGGAATTTTCCGCCTTTGCAAACGGCTTCTGTTGCCGTTTGCAAATCCCGCTTCGCGGGATACGCGCCTTCGGCGCTAGGCATCTACGGAATGAAAATTCCTGAAAGGAATTTTCATTCCTACTCATTATTTGCGGTGTCGCTGCTTTTTACGCGTCTGGTTGATTGTGCGGTGATCCAGGCCATGAGCAGGGTGAATACCAGCACGATGCCCATATATGCCGCCAGAGTAAGTACGTTGAAATCAAATGATACCTTTACGAGTCCCATCATCCTGAAGATCGGGGTGATGGTAAGGAAGGTCATGGGGACGGACAGGATCGCAGCTGCGATAACCGCGATGACCGCGCAGATTGTGAACCGGATCACATGCCATTTCACGATCGACCTGTTCCTGAAGCCAACTGCCTTAAGTATCGCGATCTGGCTCTTCTCATCTGCTACAAAGGACCGTTCCATAAGGATCGTCACAAGAAGGATGACAAATAATGTGATGATAAGGAGCAGGTTCTGCACTGCCACCATGGTGTCCGCAACGCCCATGGTTTCCTTACAGAATTCCGATGCGTTCCAGACCTTTTCGGCCCCAAGTATTTCCTTTACTCTTTCCTTCCGTTCGTCTATCACCTTCTGCGAAGGGTGGTCATCAAAGTCCAGCTGATAGCCGATCAGATTCGAATAATACCTGAAATCTGTAGGTGCATCCTCATGGAGACGTATCACTTCACCCATCTGGTTCATAGTCTGATAGGTGGCCGTCACGATGCATTCCTCTGTATGATCCCCGTAATCCAGCGTAAATGTATCACCGATCTTAAGTCCTGTCTTATCCGTGATCACATCCGTGATCGCCACTTCATTTTTATTCTGCGGGGCCGTTCCGGAAAGATAGGTATAATCTGTGGTCTTCGTCCCGTTTCCCTGTCCGAAAGTGAGTTTATAGGTATTTCCGTTAAAAACAATCTTGTATTTATACTGGACATCCACGAACATGGTGCAGGGCATTCCCGCTTCATCCAGCTTCTTTGCGGTATCATTCAGAAAGCTTTCCATCTGTTCTCCGGTCTTGATCAGGCCTGATTCCAGATTCCCGATATAGAGATCGCTCACCCTGCCGAAGGTCGGTGCAAACTGTCCGCTCAGCATTGTGGAGGATGTATTCACGATCACCAGCACCAGCATCATGCAGATCCCGATGGAAAGGATGATTGAGAGATATCGTTTCGGCGTGCTGCGAAGATCATTTCTTGCCAGGAAGAATTCAGATGATCCTGCCGTCCTGCTGATCCTTCTTCCCTTCTTCTTTCTGAACCGTTCGCCGGTCTGGCCGTTTCGTATCGCATCCACGGGAGACATTTTCCTGATCCTTCTTGTGCTTCCCCAGGTAAATGCGGAAATGACCAGAATGACAAGAACAATTCCTATGATATGCGCCAGAATATCGGAATCATTTCCCAGCACCATATTCTCACTTACAGACCCGATCAGCAGCTTTCCGAAGGGGAAGCTTACCGCTCCGCCGATGACAGCTCCGAGCAATGCCAGCGTCAGATACTTTGCGGAATACATGAAACGTATCTTTCCTGTCCGGATCCCCACCGCCTTCATCACTCCGATCTCGTGGAAATCTTCCAGAACAGAAAGCTTGATGGCAAACTTCAGAACCAGGAAGGATACGATGATCAATACCAGAGAGAGTATCAGAACGATAAACGCGATGATCATGCTCATAACGTAGGTCATTTTGACCACACTTCTCGTCCCGTTGAAACCGATATTGTCAAGATCGGAAATGGCGGCTGCCAATTCCGATATATGATCTGTATCAATATAGACAACCTCACCACCATAGGTTTCCGTGATCTCTCTGTCGGTAAGCAGTATATCCATATCCTCCTTTGAGACCAGAACTCTTGTGTTGCCCATCATATCGGAACCCAGGCACGCATCCTTAAGTCCCCCGTCGACGGTCAGAAGCAGTTCGGAATTTCCCTTCTTAAAAAGGATCTGGTCTCCCGCCTTGAATTCATTTTCCTTATAGGATTTCATGCTCAGATAACAGTGTCCCTTATCCGGAATTCCGATTTCCTGATTATCCTTGTCAAAGAGCTTAAGACCATTTTCCTCTTTGGTCTGAATAAGAATCGTATTGTTCAGTTTCAGATCCTTTCCTTCCCGGGAATAGTCTTTTTGTTCGGAGTAAAGAACATGATCCAGGCGATAGCCCTTTACATACTCATTCGTCCTGACAAAATCATCCATCGCCGTGTATCCGCCTTCACCCATGGAGATAATGATATAATCTCCGATCCCGGCCTTATCAAGATAATAATCCGTTCCGGAAATGACGGTAAATACATTGGAGAGTCCGCTGGCCACAAACATGGTCGCCAGGATGATGAATACCGTCAGGATACAGTTCATCACACGCCTTTTCTTCAGATCTTTTTTCAGCATTCGAAACAGCATGATCCAGCTCCTTTCGCGTTGTTCTGAACATAGAATACTGCGAAAATATTAAATAAAAATTAAATGAGTTATGCGATGCTTTTCTGCTTTAAATGAAATGTACTGGCTTTTGGTAGCACCGCATTTCGGACAGCGAAGCTGATTGTGTGGAAATATCAGGCTGCTTAAATCTCCGCCAAAAGGAAGATGTCGCAGCTTAATATCCGGACCTGCGTTGATGTGCATTTTGCAACCGCAAGTGCAGCGCCGGTCTTCTTCCGGAAGATCCAACTCTCCATAGAAACAGAACACACGCCTTACGGATTTTGCTGTCTTATCAATGGTTGCTGTATTATGAAAACCATACAGGCAGGATGGGATTAGGTTACTGTTCTCCGTATTACCCCATGCAATTAAAGTCCCCTGTATGAGCCATTTAACCCTTGAAGCAACCTGTTCATATAAATACCCCTCGCATACAAAAAGCCCCTTCCTGAGGCCCAGGAGGGTCAGGCAGAGACTATTACTTATAATGGTTATTTACCAACTCATGGTAATATTAATAAAAATCCCGAAATGATTTTCATCACACTATGATCCGGACAAACGGGCAACTCACAGCATAAAAAAGCAAGTTTTTTACCCTCCGTCGAACTATCCGGGGCGAAAAATGGATGCAGGTAATATAGCATCGATAAACCAGGAAATATTACCTGCTACCGATGAATCCGGGTTAAAAAAGCGGGTTCAGAGGTAATATAGTATCGGAAAATCAGGAAATATTACCTGCTACCGATGAATCCGGGTTAAAAAAGCGGATTCAGAGGTAATATATCATCGGGAAATCAGGAAATATTACCTGCTACCGATGAATCCGGGTCAAAAAAGCGGATTCATCGGTAATAAAGCATCGAAAAAAGAGGAAATAATACCTACGACCGGAGGGCAAGATATATTTCGAGTCCGACATCATCGATTATTATTAAAATATAAGTTCATCATACAGAGCACGTAAATCGGATGTACGTTTTTCAACTATGAATTATAAAATAGCCACTTATATTTTTCACCCTTCTTTGAAATAATCCGTCTTATTCCATGGAGATTTAAGGAAACATGCCATCACCACACACCTATACATCATCCGGTCACCCTGCAAACATTTCTTTTTATTCTGTATATGATCCCCCGGGATCTGTGTATTCCCGAACGGCATACATATCTGATTTTTCCTCAGCTGCCTTTCATACCCTGCTTCACATAGTTCTCGGTCCCACATTCAGGCCCTGACCCGCCAGCACCCGGGTACGGGTCTTTGCCCTGGCTGCCGCCTGCTTCAGGATCGTCTCCGTAACCTGATTCTTCAGTGCACCGGAAGCGATCTTCTCCCGAACCTTATCCGGATCATAGCTCTGATCCGTAAAGACCTTCTGATTCTTCAGACCGGTCACTATGTCTTTTACCACATCCTCATATTTCATCCGTCCGGAGCAGATCGCATTCACGATCATCCTGTTCTTCGGTTCGGTAAGGATCTGATGGGCCAGGTAATCTCCAAGGCGCTGATATCTTGCCTCTACGACAGAAGCCCTTCCTCCTGAAGCTGCCAGCCCTTGCCTGCCTGCTATTCCGGTAAGCACATATTTTGCCACGTCCTTATTCTCCCCGTCCACCCTGTTCTGTTCCGCCTTCAGCTGATTGATATAGCTGACGGTATTATTCTCTGTCGCCCTCCATTCCTCATAATCAAAGGCTCCGTTCTGGCGGATGCATTCCCTGAAGACCGGGTTCCTGGAAAGCTCTTCCGCCTTCCTCTGAAATGTACCGAATCTGATCAGTCCGTCAAGTTCTGTCTTCTTATTCTCCAGCTCCTGCAGACTGTTCTGTCCGTTCATGATCTTACCCATGGCGTTCTTCAGGTAGTAGGACATGGCGGCATCGTATGGATCCGGGTTCCCGGGCAGGATCATCAGGCTGTCCATGTCTTTTCCAATCTGCTTCAGATCCCGCCGGATCGTCCTCGTGATATCCTTGTATTTATCACCGATCTGTGCGGTTGTCTCTTCGGAAAGATTCACCTCATCCTGACGGAACATGCCTGCATACTGGGGCTTTTCGTACATCCACAGCTTGTCCTCAAGATTATGGATGGGGGCATCATGCAGTGTACAGCCCTTGCCGCAGGCAAGATCCGCCGATACACCCTGCCGAAGGGTAAGATACCTGGTGATCATATTGGGAAGATTGTTCTTCGACCATCCTGACATGGAAAGCCTTGTCCTCGCTCCTTCATCGCTCTTTTCTCCGAAGAGGGGTTTCCTTCCCTTATAGTAATTCGCGGCAGCCTTCTCCAGCTTCTTCATGGCGTCACGGATATCCTCCGGTTTGCTGTCCGTTTTATCCTTCATCACACGGATACACTCGGAAAGCGCATTTTCAAATTTCCGGAACAGACTGCTGCCCACACGGCCGATCTCGCGTGTGGCTCTTTGCCTCCCCCGGTTAGTATTCTCAAAACCCGGATGTGTCCTGAGGAGATTCACCTTAACCGTCTCAAGTTTTTGGATCATCTGATCCATACCCTGCTTATATACTTCATAGTTATATTTCAGCCGCTTCGCCATATCGGTGGTGGGCGCAAGAAGAACACTCCCGTTAGGCCTGATCCGGTTATCCTTGTCAAATGCAAAGGTCTTGATCCGGATCTCCGTATCACCGGTCATAAGCTTCTTCAGCACCTCGAACTGCAGACACCTCTGCTTCAGTCCTGCGTCCGCTATTCCTTTATATTTCCTGCCCCAGATCGCTTCCGGTGTCCTGCCGTCGATCAGAAAGGCATCCATCTTATTCCGGACCCCGGCTATTGTAAGGGCATTTCTGTATGCGTCATTGAAAAGACTGTTGATCGCCTTACTTACGTATTCCCCTTTCTTTACCCTTGTCGTTCCCGTCTGTACCACAGACTGATCCGCCAGATAGTTCTGTACAGCCCGGGGATCATTCTCCGGAACGGCAAGAATACTTTCACGGAAAGGCGCGATCTCAAGGTTGGTCATAAAATCGCCGTCTATGGCAGTCTGGTAAAATGTTGCATATCTGTCATAGCATTTCTTCTTGATATCTTCCAATATGGGAGCGAATTTCTTCCGGAAAGTCTTCTTATCCTTCCCATTCAGGTACTTGATCACATCTTTTCTCGGGATTTCCGGATATTTTTTATATGCCTCCGTCACACGCCCGTCCGCATCATAGAGTCCGACCTGCAGCTCCGTACAGACATTGGCCATGATCCTGAAATAGTGTTTATCCTCCCGCATGATGGCACCCACTGTTTTCCCCGGATGCTTCCTGTGGATCTCCTCCATGATCAGCTGATTGGCTGCAGCCGTGGAGAGGTTTTGGAAGACCGAATTGCTTTCCTGCAACCGCATATCGGTCTGATATGCCATTTTCGTCGGTATCAGGATATTCTGGATCGTACTCCAGGTAAAGAGCGTATTATTCCACTTGTTCTTCCCCATGGTTTCTTCAGCAATCTGAACTCCGTCGAGCATCAGTTCATTGTTGAAGTTCCTCTTCATTTCCTGCATGAAATCCAGACAAATGTTGTTCATCGTGCAGAGCTTCCTCAGATCCCTCTCCGTCCTGGCCGGATTCTTATGATCGATCACCGGAATAGAGAATTCCTTTATCTTCTCCGTAGCCTTAAGATAGATATCCGTCCAGGATCTCACTGAATTCCGGAAGGTCTCTTCGTCTGTGGCTTTCACCGTCGGATGGTCCTCGCAGTATTTTGCAAAGGCCTCGATCATGTCCGGATTCTCATGGATCTCCGTCATATTGTCCACCGTGACATGGTCATAGTTTCCTAACGCCCAGATGATGAACTGCGACCGTACTGTCTTGTTCCTGGTATTATATAACGCCTTTCCTACACGGTCATAAAAAGCCTGGGAGTGAAAACGGAGTGCCTGCTCAGCGTCCCATTTTGCAGTCTTCTCTACGGTGTCCAGATGGGTATCGATCTTCAGCTGCTGAAATTGCTCATCCGAGGCCATAACGCCCTGAATACGGCCATCCCGGCGGACGTTCTTATTTACGATCCATCCATAGGACTCTGCGGAGGGACGTCTGATCCTGGCCGAAGAGGTTGCCCTCATGTTCCGGTTCTGCAGCCGCTTTTCTATCGTCCGGACATAGGTATCCCGGTATTCATTTACCATGGCTGTCCGGTCGGCTTCCATCAGGGGGCGGAGTTTTGCCTTCCCCTCTTCCCTGATCCATGGATCGATGCCGGTGTGATTAAAATCACCGGTATTCTTCCGGGCCATCTCACCAAGAGGCTGTTTCTTCTCTGCGGTATAGCCCCGTTCCTTCAGAACGCCATCGACCGCTCTTTCTTTCCAGACAGCGTCCCTTCCTTCCATGATATCGTCCAGTATCTTTATGACCGCAGCATCTCTGTCGGCATCCGGATCTTCCTGCCTGAGTTTATTCAGATAATGGGCAATGGCAGGCGTATCTGCCTGCGCAGCATTACTTTGCAGAAACTGCTGTGCTTCCTGCTCATTATAACCGATGTACCGTATCAGATCGCCCATGGTAGTCCGGTCGTTGATCTTATACTTCCGGCTGACCTGTCTAAACCCCACCAGATTCGGCTTATCTGTATAGCTGCTTTTGATATTGTAATACAAAGCATTCAGTACATTGTTCAGTTCCCCATGGTAGGAGCTGTACTTTGTCAGATAATAGGCCTTTTTTTCTCTTTCCGGGTCATCCGCGGGAATCTCGGCAAGGTGTTCTTCCTGCTTCCTCAGCATGGCCAGATTATTCCTTGTGATCCAGGTATAGAGCAGCCGAAATATCTCTGCATGATTCTCATCCGTACCATCGATAACGTACGTTTGGATAAACTGATCGATGAGATTCGTGTTCATGGCCGTATCCGCCCCTGCAGGCCTCTCTCCGTCCACGCTGTCCAGAACTTCCCGGTATTGCTCATTCTTTACCAGGAATTCCAGCTTCTCTTCCATAGTATCGAGACTGTCATAGATCTCCCTCATCTTCTCCGCCCGTTCTTCGGGCGTACCTGTAAGTGCAAGGTCCTTATCCTGTTCCTCGATCGGTTCATATTCCTTCATGGCATCCTCCTATCCCAATCGATGTAATGTCTGTCCTCATCGATCACCTGACAGCCTCTCATCCGGCCTTTTACGAACATCATGTCTATTATACTTCATCCGATATAACAAGAGCGCAACAAATTACCCTTTCTTTCAGGACACTGACGGAAAATCGCTAATAAAAAATACTGCAGGGCTTTTCGATCCCCTGCAGCATCTTCCCTTCCGCGGACAGGCCACATCTCTTTCCCGTAAAAAGGTTAATGGAAATTCCTGTGTGCCTTCTTCTCCGCCTTGATCCACTTTGAGATTTCCTTCTTTTTTGCGTAGTTTCTCTCGTTTTCCCTGCTCAGGCTGAGGTAAAGATTATAACGTTCCTCGGAAAGCTCTCCGCTTTGAATGGCAGCTTTCACTGCACAGCCCGGCTCGGTGTCATGCCGACAGTTACTGAACCTGCAGCGGCTTTCCAGTTCTACGATATCGGAAAATGTTTCATTTACGCCATCCTCACTGTTTGCGATCCCGATCTCCCGCATTCCCGGAGTATCGATAATGGTAACCCCGTTCTTCAGGGTAAAAAGCCGCCGGAAGGTGGTAGTATGCTTTCCAGTTGAATCCGACGCACGGACGGCGCCGGTCTTCATCACCTCTTCCCCTGAAAGCGTATTGATGAGTGTTGACTTTCCCGCACCGGAGGAGCCCATCAAGCATATGGTGGTCCCCGGAACAAAATACTGTTCCAGCGCATCCATTCCGGTACCGTGAAGTGCGGAAACCGCATGTACCTTTATCCGATCGGAAATACTTTTTACTTCCTCGATATAGGTATCAACATTTTCGGACAGATCACTTTTCGTCAGGATCACAACCGGCGTCACGCCTGCATCACAGGAAATACTGCAATATCTTGCGATCCGGTTATAACTGTAGTCTTCATTTAATGAGGTCACGATAAATGCAACATCCACATTTGCCGCCATGTACTGCATTACTCCGGTCTTTGCCTGATCCGGTCGCTGCAGCAGACTTGTCCGTTCACACACCGAAAGAATCGTAGAATCCCCCAGCGGATTGTAGGCAAATGTCACATAATCGCCGACTACCGGGAGTTCTTCTGCCGGAAGCTCGTAGAAATTCCCCTTTAACTTTGCCGGAATTCCCAACTCCCAGAATTTGATCACATAGCTGTTCTTCTGTACCTCCGAGATCCTTCCCAGTCTCTCCTTATGCAGCCACTGGCAGGACAGTTTAAGAGGCTTATAATACGGGAATTTCTTCGTATATTCCGCAATCTCATCCTCGTCATCGCATTCATCAAAGACCTTCGCTTCATAGAATTTCCCGCGAAGCTTCTCGAAGCCTTCATTCAGAGGGTAGATCATAAATGGATCCGGTGTCCCGAATACAGCATGCTCGATACCGGAGTCTGCCCCCCTCCGGAATCCGTAACGGGGATAATAATCCGGTTCGCCGCAGAGGGCAATTCCCGGATAACCCGCTTCCTTTGCCAGTTTCAGAGTTTCTTTAAGGAGCAGGCCTCCCACGCCCATACTGAAACAAGTGGGTTCCACCGCCAAAGGACCGAAGGTGATGATCTCCGTTTCCTTATCACCATCCACAACCCGTGCTTTATGGTACATGATCACACCAACGATCTTCCCGTCCAGTTCAGCTACTCTGCTTATCTCCGGAAGATAATCCTCCGACTGACGAAGTTTATGCACCATCAGGTGTTCATTGCACCCGGGACCATGAATATTCCAGAAAGCACGCAGAGTGCAGAGTTCCGTATTGTAATAATCTTCCTTGGTTTCTTTTCGTATAATGATATTATTCAATGCTTTTTTCTCCATTCTGTTTTTATATAGCGTTAATAGTCATATTCTATATCAGGGAAATAGCATGAAAATCCGGAACACGACCTGCATATGACTGTGCCGTCCACGAAAAGATATGAAAAAAACCGTGACAAAGAAGCCACGGTTTATATATTCATCCCAGATGCGATCAATCCATGATTCACTGTACCCAGTGAACTGAAAAAATGCTAAAAATGTGAAACCGAGGTCTTCATGCTATATTCAGTTACAATGGTCATTCTAACCGCAATCATCATTCGTACCTCGCTTTCTTTCATAATATTGCCCTTTACTGTAACAGAATCGCCATGTTCTGTCAACCTTTTTTCAGCTCTCCACTCCATACATATGACGGAGGATCACACGTTTTGCCGTTTCTTCCCCGAACAGACCGGTGATCATATCCACCGCCGGGCCTCCCTCTGCATACAGTCTTTCAGCGAAGTCCCGTATCTTTTCCATTTTGACGGAAGGATCACAAGCCGGTGCCTTTGCCGCCTGTGCCAGGAATATTCTTGCGCAGTCCCTGCCGGCACGATGCAGCTTTCCGGACACTTCCTTTCGTCCGGTTTTCTCATACGTGCATGAATAACGGATATCATCATACCAGTGCTCTTTATCACTGGTATAATCCGTGATCCCGGCATCCCGGTCCTTGATCATCTGATATTTTTTCTGCAGCCAATCCGGTTGGAATGCGATCTGAACATCGTACAGTTCGGCGATCTGCACTTCCTTTCCGAAGATTGCGAGCCAGTCCAGATTAAAGAGCGGTACATCCTTTTCCGTCAAAGAAAGCACTACCGTCTCCATGCCGATCAGCCCCCGGAGGCCCGCCATCCTCATGATACAGAGATGTCCGAGTCCCAGGACATCATATGACTCCGTCATTAGCTCTATCCCTTTCCGGGAAAGCAGCGCATCTTCCCCGATATCACACTCATTTACAGTATATTTATCCGAAAGCAGCTGATAAACATACGCGCCAAACCCCGGTGTATTAAATCTCTTTTCTTCCTTCATTTTCTTCTCCTTTTTCTCTGCTGTTTTATTCCTTATCTGATCTTCCCCATAGCTATAATTCCGGTTCGGCGACAGGGGCCCCCGGAGGTTTTCCGAGAGCCCGCTGAGTTCCTTCTTGCCATCTGCATAAAAGGAGAAGAGATGACCTTGCCATTGTGTCTTTGTTTTCCCCTTCTGCAAAACATGTCATGGATGATGCAAACGGTGCCGCAAGGGACATGATCATGATGCCACTCATGATCGCTATCCGATTCCTGATCTTTCCTGATACTGTATTCTTCTTCATATGCACATCCTCCTTTACCGACGATCTGTTTTTTCCTTTTTTCTGTGCTGAGTATATCACTCCATCTATCAAAATAGTGTCACATCATCGGATACTGCTTCACCCGGCGCCATATGTTCAGGCTTGTATCTGTGATCAGGTGTCCTGCAGTCTTATGCGCGTTTCGTTGATCTTCGGATAAGCGCGTTCGAAGGCCTCCACAACAGCAGTGTCAAACTGCGTTCCTTTCCCTTTGAGTATCTCCGCATAAGCATCCTTCTCGTCCCAGGCCTGCTTATAGCTTCGGCGGCTGGTCAGGGCGTCATAGACATCCGCCACAGCCACGATCTTTCCCTCCATACTGATATCTGTATCTGTCTTGCCCTTAGGATAACCGTGCCCGTCGGGGCGCTCATGATGCTCCATCGCCACAGTGCGGGCCATATGCATCACCTCTCCCTCAACGTTATTCAACAGCTGCCCACCGTAAACCGGATGTTTTTTTATCTCGGTGAACTCCTCATCCGACAGTCTCGCCGGCTTCTCAAGGATTTCCGCAGGTACCAGGAGTTTACCCACATCATGCATGGTGGATGCCAGACGAAGCTTTTGGGCCTCTTCCTTTTCCATGCCCATTTCTTCCGCAAGGATCCGCGTATATTCTGCAACCCTCCGGACATGCTTTCCGGTCTGCTCACTTTTATTCTCCGTGATCTCCGCAAAGGAGAGGATCATTTCCTCCTGGATCCGGCTGGTTTCATTCGCCCGGTCCTGAATGAAGGTCCCGTATTCGAAAATATATGCAAGGAAACGCATCAGGAAAAAGGCGATGATCGCCGGAAGAAAACCGGTAACAACCAGAGATAACATCATCCAGGAAAGCTTCTTCATCTTTTCGGTGATCTCCCGGGTAAAGGGTGTATCATTTCCCGTGATATCCCGAAGGATCCGCGACACCCTGGTAAGTGCAAAGACAAGGATACCGAAACCTATCATCAGAGAGGCGCCGGCTATCATAAAACGGCAGCGCATTTCCACGTCTTCCAGAAGATTGTACAGAACACTGGTCAGAAGGAAATCATTATCCTCCATCCCTACTGCGAGTTCCCTGATACTGTCCGGTGTGAAAAGGGGTGCAAATGTCAGGATCCCTCCGACAACGATCCCCAGTATGCAGATCACCTTCATGATGATCGTAAATACCTGTACGATCTTTCCGAATTTCCTTATCCTTGCGCGTGCTTCTTCCATAGCGATCCTCCTGTGATACACTGCCTGAATTGGCAGCAGTTGGTAATGACCATATTTTACAGGGACGCGGAGCGAAATGCAATGGCACTTTGTCCGCACACATGTATTGACATAAAGTGCCCTAAACCGCATAATTGCATTTGAACGATGTGAAAGCCATAAAGAAATGATGAATGCTATGTGACCATGGAAATGATATTTTCCCGGCGTAACAGCCGGAAGATGGACATAAAAAAAGTGAGTTCGATGGAAGGGAAATTAAGGCCGAAAAGATGTACAGGGAGGTTGATGATGAACGGAAATAACATGTCTTTCGCAGAAAATAAAGATGATCTCAGCACTTATCAGGGAGCGCTGGATATATTCAGAAAAGTAAACTGCGCAGGCGAACGGGAGAATTGTATCGTCGGAGTGATAGTAGACTATTCAAAGAGTAACGAGGTTACAGCTTCGATGATCGGACTGGGGGTAGCCGGAGCCGCAGGATATGTGGTCGGGGATGTGATCGGAAGAGAAAGGGATCAAAGGATCGCCAGGATCAACGAATTCCTCTTTGCTTTACTTAACTTCACCGAAACCGGTGTCGGAATAATGCCCTTAACAGGCGGCGGATTAAGGATCGATCCTAATAAACTCTGCCCGTGTTATGATGCATTTGTATATTACTATTATCAGGAATTATCCGGCATCTCCGTAAAAAACTATTACGGGATAAGAAAAAGCGTAAAAGCGATCACCATAACCTTAATCAATGGCAGTAAGCTGCATTTTAATGCAAATATGGTTGAGAAAGCCCTGCCTTACCAGGAAAACGGGATGAATATATTGACAGGAAAATATCAAAAATAAGGTGGAACCACCGGGGAGGATAAAACAATGAAACTAAGAGCATACAAAAGTGAAGACGCGGATACTATTACAGGATGGATCCGAACAGAGGACGAGTTATATAAATGGTCCGCGGACAGGTTCAATAAATATCCCCTGTCCGGAGATGACATGAATGAAAGCTATGCCCCCCAGCTGGAAACAGGACGGTTTATCCCCCTCACGGCTGTTGATGATAATGGGATCATAGTTGGACACTTCATCATCAGGTACCCGAGGAATGACGATAACAGTTCTGTTCGTTTTGGATTTGTTATAGTGGATCCGGAGCTCCGGGGGCATGGGTATGGAAAGGAAATGCTCCGCCTTGGAGTAGAATATGTAAGAGATAATCTGGCCGCATCGAGGATAGACCTGGGCGTTTTCGAGAATAATGAGAAGGCAAGGTACTGTTATGAAGCGGCAGGGTTTAAAGCATATTCGGTGAGAGCATGTGAGATGCCGATCGGTACCTGGAACTGCACGGATATGGAGCTGTTCCTGAACGTACCATCAGAATCGTAAATGGATTTCAACACTGTTATCACAAAAAGTTCCATTGTTTCTTTATGATCTGATCTGCCTTCATAGTTTTCCCCATTCTGTCTATTCGTACTTGCCTCATTGAACGCCTGTATCATCGGAATCTGTCAGGAACAGTATAACAAAATGGAAAACAGTACCCGACGTAGTGCCGGGTACTGCATTAAATCTTAAAGTTTAATTTGTGTATCTCTTCTTGTCAAAGATGTACTTCTTGCCGTCGATGGTGTAGGATTTGTCCTTTGCATACCAGCCATTCTTAACTCCGTACCACCACTTGTTGCCGGACTTATGCCAGCTGTATTGTACCGGATCATTCCATGCACAGGCATTTCCAAGCCAATAACCCCGGACAAATTCATTCTGTGCCGCAAAACCGTCTGCCTTGAAGTAATACCACTTTCCGTCGATCTTCTTCCAGCAATTCTTCAGATAAGAATCATTACCTGTGATATACTTCCAGCCCTTGCTGTCCTTCGTCCAGCCGGCGACTTTCGCTTTGCCGTCCCAGACACCGCTTGAATTCTGATAGTATCCCTCGCGATATGCATCCGTCTCCATGTACTCTGGATTTTCCCAATTATCTGCGAAAGAATTTCAACGCTGTAGCCAGTGAAAATGTCATTCCTTTTTCTGCGGAGCTCTCCATTCATCATACACGTACCAAGGATTTAAAACTTTTGGGAGAAATGGGATTTACACCTCAAGCGCCTTTCCCTGCCTCTCGACGAACCTAAAAAGGGTGACATATGTACAGAAACATTAATGATTGTGACTAAACGTTGTTGTGAAAGGATTTTGCATATTCCCACTCCCGTTTTATACTTTTTTGCAATGTCTATTTGGGAAATATCGAAACGTAACCTTTGATGAGACAAATGTATTCCATAATCAGCCTCCAATCTTTAAAGATCAAATATGCTCATCTGCAGATACTTATCCGGCAGATCCTGCATATATTTAAAACACTCCTCCGGCTTTGCCATGACACCATTATCCGAACAAATACTCTGAAGCAGAGCCATCAATTCTTTTGCGTTTGGACTCGGCAGCTCGTAAGCATTACCATATCGTTTTATGTACCGCTCCTTCATTCCCGGAAAATGCTTGTCAAGTGCTGCATAATAGTATTCCCGGTCACCTTCGCGAAGCGTCAGCCCCATACCAAAATCGATAATGCCCTTTACACCAATCCGAACGCATTCATTCAGGATAGCTGCTATATTTTCCTTCGTATCATTGATGAAAGGAAGGATGGGTGTCAGCCAAACAACTGTTGGGATACCTCTTTTCTGCATTTCTTCCAGAACTTCAATCCGTCGCTTTGTATTGCAGACATTCGGCTCTAATATCCGGCACAAATCATCGTCATAAGTTGTAAGCGTCATCTGCACCACACATTTTGCTGAACGGTTGATCTCAGAAAGCAGGTCAATATCCCGAAGGATGCGGTCTGATTTTGTTTGAACCGTCGCACCAAAACCATTCTCTAAAATGATTTCCAGGCATTTTCTTGTCAGCCTTAAGTTTTCCTCACAGTGCATATACGGATCCGACATCGCACCTGTTCCAATCATGCACTTTTTCCTTTTCGACTTCAATGCTTTTTCCAGAAGCTCCGGTGCATTCTGCTTTACCTCGATATCTTCAAAAGGATGCGTAAACTGATAACATCTGCTCCTACTGTCACAGTAAATACAGCCATGAGTACATCCCCGATATATATTCATACCATAGCGTCCGCCGCTGCCGGTCAAAATACCTTTAGCATCAACAAAATGCATATTATCAGCCTTCCTCCTCAGTTTTTTCCTCTGAAATCGGTTTCATCGTAACATGCTGCAAAGGCCGGTCGCATATTCTCCACCTGACTGCGCGACAAACCATATTTTTTAGCTAACTTCTCCCAATTTTCTTTGACAACTGCCAGTATTTCCTTAGCATAAACTGATGCTTCTTTATCGGAAATACCAAAACGTGGTGCAGTTTGAACAGCCAATTTTATCGATATACTGTTATCTTGATCATCAACAAGCAGTGATAATTCCTCTCCATACGGAACAGGATTAACGTCGTATAACGGAGACAACGCCCATCCCTTTGAAGTAAGAATAAATGCATGATTCCGTAAATGATCATCAGTATTCGATACAGCCATATTGAATACGATTCTTTTCCATAACTCTACCAGATCTTTCTTTGGACTCGCTCCGTAAGCCTTAATAAATCCGGCAATATCAAGATAACCCGTTCCATCTCCGGCTGTAGCCCCATCTTTTTTCCCCAGTAATGTCATTGCAGAGGCAAAATGAATTCGTTTACTTCCATTTCGGTCAAACCGTTTTACCAAAAAAGTACTTCCAAGCTTGGAAAACTTTTCCACTTTGGATTCCGGCACGTTTAAGCCGCACAATCCAGCCAGATCATGAACTGTCTTTTCCCAGGCCCCGGTATCATTTTCATCATTCTTAGATGGAAATTTAGCTATCCAAAGCTGGCCGTTAGTGTCAACAACCGTCGCTTTAGGCCTTGCTCCACCAAGAGAGGATCCCGGCTTAATTAATTGATTTAACCACTTGTCTGTGACAGCATTTTCATCGTTCTCGAAATTTCTTGAAGCCTCTTCCAATGTTCTAAGCGAAGTCCAGGGCGGTGCTGCAGTCTCTTTATCATCGGACAAAAAAGGTCCGTTAACATCCAGCTTAAGTCGTATGCCTCCCATTCGGGTTTCATCATACACGCCAAGTAAATAATCACTGTCTAGTAATTTTGCGGGTTTCCGGTTCTCTTTTTCTGCCAGAATACGCTCTCTCTTATTCATTAAAACACGACCCCACCTATCCGGTGATGAGTCAGCAAATATTCCAAATATATTCTTATCCGCCGGGAATTGTCTGCCAACAAATGGTAAAAGTTCCGGATCAAGATTAATCTGTAACCTATTGGGGGCTAACCATGATTTATCATACTCAAACGAATAAGCTTCTCCCCCTCTGATAACATCTACGTTAAGTTTCCCAAGAAGCACAGGAGCATCGCCGGAAAAATCATCATACACGTATATGATTCTTTCTTCTCTCGCCATTAATCACTCCTCCTTGAAGCTCTTTTTCTTGTCAGAAGCTCGATATCCTGCATTTGTCTTCCCATCACATCATCTTTCGCAACAAGCACCAGATCTTTATCCATATTTCCGAGAGCATGCAAAACAGCCGCGTATATTCCAATTGCCACACTCGGGTTACCTGACTCGACTTTCCACAAGGATGCCCTGCTTATTCCGGCACGCTCTGCCACCAATTCCGTAGACAGATCACGCCTAAGTCGGGCAAGTTTTATTTGCTCACCCATTGTCTTTAATATTTCTTCCGTTGCCGGTACTATGTTATACAATGCTTTTTTCATATTGAAAACCCCTTCCGCAATTCCCCTTCCGCAATTCCCGTTTTGATTACTATTATAGACGCCTTTTAGTTTTATGTCAATAATAGTAAACGTTAAAAGAATCCGATTTGAACGAAACGCCTTGTTGCGCTTTTGCTATATCATGTGGTGTATGAACCATCGATATCAGCATATAACTGGTCAGGATCGGCAGGATGGAGCAATATCCTGACCACTTCCATGGTTTTCCACATTTCAGATATCCGGTGAGAATCAGAAACAGCGGAATACAACACATGAACACCGGCCGGAAAGCAACAGCTATAAACCCGGCCAGATTGTCAACCGGTGTATAGTAAAACCCGTTTCGAAGATAGAAATGCAACCAGACCACACAAGGCATACCGCCAGGATCCTTACGACATCCGCACCAAACTCTCTCTCCCTCATGAAAGAAACCTCCTTATTCTTGTCTTACACAAGAATACCGGAGGTTTCTTTCATTTCCACGGATACGATTCTTAATGAATTCTTTCGGTTTATTTGTCGACGATATCGGCCCCTGAGGAATAACGCATATCACCGCAGATTCAGCACTGGGTTCCCTTTTATTTGCTCGATCAACTCATGCATTTTTGTTTTTACATCACCAGACGTCAATTCAGTTATCGCCGTGGTCAGTCTAATCCCCGCATCCTTTGACGATGCCCCACAATGAAACATCCGCTCATCCGCCTCATCATAATCAAGCACAATGAACCTGTCGTGCATGATGCCGCCCGTAGTTATAAAGGTAACCGGGATGTCCGGGAATTCCACCTGAAAGTCCGTATAATCACTGGCATGCAGATGATTCCGCAGATTATCACTGAATACCGTTACAGTGACACCCGGTTTCACGCTCTGAAGCAGCCGGAGCGTCTTGATATTGATGTAATTGTCGATCAGATAAACGCTCTTCGACGCTTGCTGTAGATATCCATATATGTCACGTCAGCCTTGACCGGCATGCCTTCTCTGATCAGGTATTCCTTACTATCCTCCGGAACATCGAATTTGAGCATCACGGGAGATATGTCCGATTGCTTTGCTGTCTCGTTGATACGCTCGAAGGCATCCACCAGCTTGTCGCCATGCTCAAGGAGCAGCCTCTGTTGATCTGCCAATATCTTCTGTTGATCCTCTATCATCAAATGCATATTCCTGAGCGCATCTGTATTCTCCGCGGTCTGCATCGAAAGGCGCAGAAGATCACGCTGCGTGACCAGGCCCTGCGTTTCGATGATGTAATCCTTCATGGCCTGAAAGATGCGAATCAGAGCCTTACTCTGTTGTATAGCAAGATCCCCTTTCAGAACAGTCATAAGCATGTAGATTCCAGATTGCGTAAAAGCCCATGGGAGTTTTGATTTTCCCCCTTTTACGCCTTTCGTTTGGATCGATGACACAATTTGTGATATCGATATTCTCTCAACTTCCTCTCGTGTAAGCTGAAATCGGAAATCATCATCAAATCTTTCGGCATTTCTTTTCACCTGCTGATTAAAGGCGCTCGTGCTAAACCCATATATCTCAGCCAAATCGAAATCGAGCATCACCTTCACACCCCGGACTTCATAGACAATGTGATCATGATTGCGGACAAATGTAATGTATCCGTTGACTGGCTCTGCGGACGGGACAAGCATAATTACCTGAACTCCATGGGGGATCTGGTCGGATTCTATTATGTTACTCTATATTTCTTTTTAAATATGCGTACTATCATAAAATATATAGCCAAAGCAAATGCTACTGGAATATAACCGCTAGTCAAATGCTGTGAACACAATTCCCAATCCATAAATAATTATCTTTCTCCTATATCTTTATTTTCCAACTGCCTGATTTATTAGATCCTTCTCTTTCAATCACCTGCTTCTTCATGAGTGAAGATATAAGCCTCTGGACCGTCTTTTCAGATTTTCCAATCCTTATAGCCATCTCTGCTTTTGAGATACCATCATTATTCTGAATCAGATTAAAAATGACCTGCTCTGCTTCTGTAAGTTCAGTATTTATCTGGACATTTATCTGGACATTTGTCCTGATAAATTCG
>Ga0247608_10002063_pt1 | contig 26245 bp, 39 predicted proteins | sample 176DNAGHGlowgp2_FD_193490 | JGI IMG/M metagenome (GOLD analysis project Ga0247608, IMG submission 193490) | Sheep rumen microbial communities from Palmerston North, Manawatu-Wanganui, New Zealand - 1766 DNA GHGlow gp2 | ecosystem: Host-associated > Mammals > Digestive system > Stomach > Rumen ... | reverse complement strand
CGTTAAACCGCGCCACGGCCGTCTTGGCCACCACGCCGCCTTCCGTGAAGGTCAGCTGGATCTCGCCGTCCCCCTCAGCCGCCAGGTCGCTGTCCGTAACGTCCCACACCACCGTGGACCCGTCAACGGTCACAACCTTCGGGTAGCTCTGCCCTGCCGGGGAAACGATGGCCGCGCTCACCGCCGCATCCGGGTATTCCTTGAACAGATCCTTGCAGTCGATACGGACCTGGGTATGCTGGTTCTCGCCAACATACCCGATCCGGATGATTGCCTTCTTCAGATCGTCCAGCTTATAGCTGATTGTCCTCACCTTGTCTTCACCCGTCCTTTCTGTTATGTCGGTCAGTCAAGTTCTTCATCCGCGGGGTCGTACTTCTTGACCTCGGGAATACCCGCCAGGGATGTCAGGATGCTGGCTACAAATGCCACACCACTCACACTCAGCGCACGGAGCCACTGGACTTCTTCCACCGCAGCTCCAACTGCGATGGAGGCTACAAACGTCTGTGCGAAAGTCTTCACCGCCCTGATCAGCGCCGCAACTGCCCATTCTTTCCAGTCCCATTTCATTTTCATGTCCTCCTTTTTATTCTTATGTAATAGGTAGAAACACCATCAGGCTCAGCCCGTGAAACCCTTCACGATCAGCGTCACCAGCGCGCCGATGGCCGCCGTCATGATGGCCAGGACCGCCTTGTCCCACTTGTCGCCGGGCTTCGCTTTCAGCTCGTTCACACTGTTGGTCACTTCGTCGACCTTCTCTTCCATCGCGCTCTGCTTTGTCGCCAGCTCGCGTATGGAAAGCGCCAGGTCCTGCACGGAGCTGGTCAGCCCTTCCAGCTTCTCCAGCCGCCGTGTGATGCCGTTCATGGTGTCCTTCAATCCCTGCACAATTGCCGCCGTTTCACCGTCCATTGCTCTCAACCTCCATTACTGCGCCCTTGTAGGCCTTGCAGATCTCCTCTGCCTTCGCCTTCGTCTGTCCGCTGATGGTCACCCGGTAGGTTTCCGCCTTCGGTGCCGCCGCGGCCTTCTCCAGGGCCGCCCAGGTCTTCGTGCCGACCACCCCGTCAGCGGTCATCTTGCTGGCCTTCTGGAAGGCTTTCACCGCCGCTTCCGTGCTCTTGCCGAAGTCACTGTCAACCCCGCAGGGCCCGAGGTCGTAGCCCAGCTCCTGCAGCAGCGTCTGCAGTTCCTTCACGGCAGCGCCCTTGCTTCCCCGGCGGATGGTCGCCTTGCTCACCTTGGTTTCCTCCTTTTTCGGTTCATTCGGTTCGGTCTTCTCCGGCGGTTTGTAGCTTTCATCGCAGCAGGCCGGTATCGCCCAGTGTGTCCACTTGGCGGCCCGCTTTGTGAAGTGCTGCACCCCGCTGGAGCATTCCACCGTCTCGTCGTTGTAGCCGAAGCCTGTATGGCTCATGGTGCTCCCCTTCGCCACAAACAAGCACACCAGCCGGTCCTTCGGCATGGTGCTGATGGGGCCTTTCGCCGCCCAGTTCTTCTCGTTCTTCCACTGGCTTGTGGCGCCGGCTCCCTGCAGTTTCCAGCCGAACACCTGCAAAAGCACCCAGTACGTGAACCCCCGGCAGTCAAAGAACTTTGTCCGCTTGCTCCCCGGGTACCACTTGCACCCGCTGCATGATCCGCTGTCAAACCCCGGGCACTTGCTTTTGATTGTCGGATGATCCGCGCCCTTGCTCTTGTAGTAGGCCCGCCGGTTCGCCGGGGAGCAGAGCTCCCCGCGCGCCCCGAATACGTAGGCCCAGCCGACACACAGCAGGGCAACCAGCCATGCAACATACTGGAGGGGCTTTCCGCTCTTCTTCAGCTCCTCCGCCTGCTGAGAAACATGCTCAGCGGATTTCATTCCCTCTCCTCCTTCTGCTTAATCAAACACGCCGTTTTTCTTGTAGATGATGTATACATTGAGCTTGACCTTGATTGCTGACGTTGTGCTTACATTTTTGACACAGGCTGTCAGGTTTCCATTGCTTACGTACAGTTTCGTAAAAACTGCGCTTGTGCGTCCGCTGCCGGAGTTGGAAGCATTGCCGACATTGAACCCCAGCACGCCGATTGGCGTGTATCCTTCTTTTGCCACGGAATATGAGCTCTCATTGAAAGTGTTTGTCCCAATGCTCAAGTTGTCCACAACCGTCTTCAGTTCAACAACTATCGCCCCGTTCAGCAGGCTGGTCACGCCGATGTTTTCACGCGCCTGTGCCTTCTGTGCGTCCGTCAGCTGCTGGGCGCTGATTGTCAGCACGTCGTTGGTCAGCTTCGCCTTCAGGTTCTGGCCGTACAGGATCATGGTCACCGGGGCGACCTCGGTGCCGTCAATGATTTCAATGCCGTGGTCGTTCGCAGTGAACTGCCCGTTCAGGCTGATGGTGGTGCTCACCGGGCTGGTGCGCACCACGTAGATGTAGTTCTCATCCACGTCGTAAGCCCGGCCCTCGTCGATGATCTCCGCCAGGGTGTCCTCGTCCCAGTCCAGCCGCTCGATCCGGCTGATGGCCCGTCCCTGGTCAATGCTGATGCTGTCATAGATCGCGCCCACCGCCAGCAGGCCGTAGGGGAAGTTCGCCGTCATGATCGCCGCCATGCTGATGGTCGTCTCACTGTAGGCTTCCCAATCCACAGTTGGCCCGGTTGTCCAGTCCGTCCATTCCGTGGTGATGTATGTGGTTGTTGCGTTTCCGCCGGTCACCCACACAAATCCGTCACCCGGCACCGTAAAGGAACCGTTCTGCACCGTCAGTGCGCTTCTCTCGCCGTTCAGTGTCGCGCTGAACTGGATGCCCGTGAACGCCCCGCCGATGTGGTACGCCCCGTCATATTTCGCCACGCGGGCATATCCCACAGAAGGATTGAACAGGTTCCATCCGGTCGCCCTGAAGGCTGTCGGCGTGGCCGGTGTGATCAGTCCCCGGTTTTCCTTCACGTAGGTCACGGTCACTGTGTCCCCGTTCTCCGGTGTGCCTTCCACCGTGATGCCGTAGTCGTTTAGGTCAACCGTGTCCCCGTTCAGCTTCCAGACGCTGCCGTCGTAGCTGAAGACATATGTCCCGCTTGTGTCTATCTCTTCCTTCCAGGTGTCCCCGTCAACCTCCGCCGTGATTTCGCTTTCTTCCGACACTGAGATGTCCAGCACTTCCTGCACTTCTCCTGTGTGCTGCATGGCTCCCCGGATTTCCTGGATCTGCGCATCACCGCTGCCAACAGATCTGCTGCCGCCGGTCGTCCGCAGAATGAAATCGCCCACAACCGTCTGCGATGAGTCGCTGGTCAGGTTCTGTGCCGCCGGGACTTCCGTGATCTCAACATTCCCGTTCTCGTCCGGCACTTCACTGTTCACGCTCTTCACCATGCCTTCCGCCGCCGTTTCCATCTCCGCGATCTTCTGGGCGATTGTCTGCGCTCCCTGGGCGGTACTCATGGGGATCGTGGTGGCGTTTTGCGCTCCGATGCCGTTGAAGGCCTCTGCGATAGAAGGCGCTCCCTGTTCTGCTGTCAGCGGAATTGTCTCGCCCGTCTTCCCGTCCACCGCCTGGATTTTCGCTTTTACGGTAGTGCTGTCGGATTCGCTCATGGGAACGTGTTCCGCTGTCAGGATAATGTGTCCCTGGTTGTCCGCTTCCTGGTTGTTCACGTCGATGTTGTTCACGCTGTCTGCGTCCGCCTTCCGGGCCAGGGCATCGCCCACAGCCTTGGCGTCCGCGGCCTCGCCCTCCCGGGTCAGGGAATCGTCAATGGGCACCGTGATCACCGTGGAGTCCTCCATCTCGATGCTGAACTCTTCGTTCATGTCGTTGCTTGTGTTGTTGATCTCGCTCATGTCTTAAATCCTCCCGTCCACGCTGTTGATCTGCAGTGTCCCCTTGAACAGTGTGCGCACCGGCACGCCCTCGATCATCCGGGCAGCGCCCTCCGCCAGTGCGTCCACGCACCGGGCCTCGCTTGGCGTCCCGTCCCATGTCGGGTCAGCGTCCACCCGGATCTCCGTCCGGTACGTGCCGCCGCCCCAGGTGTCCGTGTCGTCGTTGTGAAACTCAATCAGGATCCGGCCATTCCCCAGGTCGTACTGGTCGTCCAGCCGGTAGATCCGCTGCATCACAATGTCGCCGCCGGGGCTGGTCACCGTGAACAGTGCCCGGGCGTCCGATGTCCAATCCTCGCCGCTGTTCCGGCTGATATGGAAAATGCCGGAGCCCGTGTCTCCGGCATACATCTCAAAGTCCCCTGTGTCCGCGTGAAAGATAAATCCGTTCACCTTCGGCATCTTCTTACACCACCTTTTCCGTCACGGCGGTGATCAGGTCGTTTCCCTCGTCCCGCACCGCGATCAGCTTGCTGTATCCTTTGAAAACCTGGCTCTGCCCGCCGCTGTTGTAGGTGACTTTCTTTGCCTTCGTGGTCACGATCAGCTTATCGAATACCTGCTTCAGCGTCTGGCCGTTCACATAGAAGAACAGCTGATTCCCGCTCACCAGAACGTACCCGCTCCAGGTCGTTCCGTCATTCAGCACTATCGTATCCATCGGCCTGTTCCTCCTGTTCTTTCTCCGCCAGGGCATCCCGCACGGCATACAGCTTCATGTACATTCCAAGCATTTTGTTTGTGTTGTCGAATGTCGGAGGCATCTCCAGTGTGGGCAGTGTGTTCAGGATGATTTGAATCTCGTTAGACAGTTTGATATTCTCTTCCATGTGGCCCTCCTTAATAGTAAACAGCGTTTGTGCCTGCGCGGTTTGTGCTGCTGTAGTACCAGTAATGATTCCCGGCAGCTGCTAGCATATAACTTCCGTCATCATCGTCCCAGTAATAAAGCTGTCCGTAATACACATCCAGCCCTCCGCTTGTTCTTCCAGCCTTTGATCTTGTCAATGTCATACTGTTCGGATGTACTGCCACTGTAATTGTCTTTGTTGTTCCTGGGAGCTTCACATCGTCCCCGTTGTCATCTTCATAATAGATGTCATATAGATATTGACCATTCGCTGATATCGTGTTTCCTCCGCTAATGGATACCGGTACTTCTTTCGACTGGTTCTGCGGTTGCGCTGTGACTTTTACCTTGCCACTACTTCCCGCAACGCCCCATGAAGTAATGGCCCGGCTAAAAGTCCCAACATCCTCCCACGATCCTCCGCCGCAGGTGATCTTTTGCAGTGTGTAATTATTTCCGTTTCTTGATATCCGCAGGTTCCGCAGAATGTCCGCCGCCTGGCTTCCTGTAATGGTGCATCCGTCGCCGCCTTCAAACTTCAGGGCCGTTGCCACCGTCAGCTGCTTCACCCGCAGGTTGCTCATCAGGTTGACCTTGCTCTGGATCAGCTCCGCCGTCACCGTGTTCGCGATGGTCTGCCCCAGCAGGTAGATCTTCTTTGCGTTGATCACCGCCTCCGGGTCGCCGCTTTCGTTGATGGCCAGGCAGATGCTGCCCACCGTGATCTTCCCGTTCTTGCCGATGGCGCTCACCGTGTTGGTCCAGCTGGTTTCCGTGCTTTCAATCCGCTGCTCCGCCACCACCAGGTCGCCCTCGGTCTTGGTCACCCGCTGGTGGATGCCGCTCCCGTCAGCAAAGATGGAGGAAACCCGGCTCCAGTCCTTGTCCGCTCCCGGGCCTGCCACCGCCTCGGCAACCATGCCCACGTGTTCCTCCGTGTCCACAAACCAGGCATGGTCTTCCCCGGCCTTCTTCGCCGCGGACCGTCCTCCGCTGCCAGCGGCCTTCTGGATCCGGTTCACGATGCTGGCCACGTCCTCCACCTGGTTGGCCAGGGTGATGCTCACGCTCTCCGGGTCCGCCAGTTTGTCGCCCCAGCTCAGCCGCGTGATCCGCTCCGTGATGATCGTTTCAAACTCCGGCAGGGGCACCCGGCACACCGTGCCCAGGGTCAGCCTGTCCAGGGGCTCCCCGGTGGCCTCGCTCAGGTCCAGCCCGGTGATCGTGATAGTTACAAGCGGCTCGGCGTGGTTGTTCAGCTTTTCCTCTGCCCAGGCCTTCAGCTCTGCCGCGCTGGCCTTCTCCCCGTCCGTCTCCACCTTGCTGATCACGCCGTACAGGTTCGCGTTCTTCTCCACGTACCCGCCGCCGCCCAGCTTCAGGTTGTTCTTGCCGATGGGGTAAAACCGCGTAAACATCCGGGTTTTGTCCACCGTCTTCTTCAGGCTCCGGATGTTCCGGTCCATGCGCATCTCGCAGGCCACCTGGGTGCTTTTCGGTTTGATATTCAGTTTGAAGGGGTAGCTCGTGAAGTCGTAGCTCCACCATGCTTCCAGCAGGCTGCCGGAAATGGTTTCCAGTGCGCTCAGCAGGTCGTCCCCGTTGAAGTTGTACGGGGCGCTCTTGCTGAATCCCATGGAACCCAGCGTCCAGTCGCCCTGCCCCTTCAGCACGTACCGCGCCGCCTGTTCCGCGGTGCAGCTGGTGGCCTTCTTGTTCCCCGTGATGGTTGCCGGCGTCACCTCGCCGAACATTACCAGGTCACGCAGTCCCGTGATCAGGTGCTCGCAGTTCAGCGTCCGGCTCTCCGTGGCGTAGTCCGTGTCGATGCTCTTCACCCGCCACACGATGCCCGCCCCAGGTCCGTGTTCGTCCATCAGCCAGTCGTTCACCGTGATCGCCGGCGCCCGGGGCCCCACCGTAATGCTGGCGGTGCTCTGCCGCTCGGAAAGGTTCAGGGCGAACCGCTCCGCCTCAAAATGGTCCTTTACTGTCAGGCTGTGCGCTTTCAGCAGGGCTATCACAGGTACCGCCCCCTCACGTTGACGGTCACCGCAACCGCACGGTCAGCGCTGAAGGTGATGGCGTTCACCCCGGGGTTTACCTTCAGGTCGTCCGCCCCGCTGCGCTTGGCCATCACGCTGCCGCCGTTCCCCGTCCTCGCCCGGAAAAAGGCGATGTCCGGCCGGATCGTGTGCTCGATGTACAGCGTGTCCGTCCCGCCCAGGTTCAGGTCCGTGAACTTTATTTCACTGTCCCCCACCTTCAGCGTGATCCTGTTGATGGTCTTGCCGCTCCGGTTCTCGATGATGGCGCCCGCCACGCTCTCCGCGTTCCCGGGCACGTCAATGGTCATGCTCCCCTCCGCCGCGGTCCCGCTCTTGGCGCTCACCGCCGTGCTTTCCATCCAGAAGGGCACGCTGTACGCCCGGAATACGATGGTGAACTCGTTGGCCCAGTTGAACATGTCCCCGGATCCCGGGGCCTGCGCCATGGCAACCATCAGCTGCTGCCCGGGCCGGGAGGCCAGCTTCAGCCATCCACCGGGCGCCGCCCAGCCGATGATCTTCTGCAGCAGGGCTTCCCGCTCTGCCATCTCGTCGCTGCGGATCTTCAGCGTGAACTTGACCGTGATGTCCAGGCTTTCCCGCTTCTTCTTCGTGATCCGCTGGCCGTTTCCGCCGCTGCCTATGCCCGTGATGCTGTCCCGGCCCGCGGCCTCGTCAATGCCGCTGATCAGGATCCGGTTGTCCAGGCTGTCCAGCTGCACCCCGCCCAGCGAAACCCGCCTTTTCAGGATCATCTGGCTTCCTCCTTAATAACGTTTATTGAATTTCCTGGGCGATCTGCTGGCTCACGTAGGGCGCCACCAGGCGGCCCACCGTCTGCCCGTCCAGGTTCACCCGGATGCCGCTGATGCCCTTGGCCACCGCGTTCGGCATCTGCTGCACCGCGCTGGTCATGTTCTGGGCGTCCACCGCCGTCAGCCCGTCCGTGTTCCCGGAGTTGCCGCCCTGGGTTGTCCACCAGTCCGGGGATGGCCCGCCGTTGCTGTACGCGTCCGCGATGGCTTCCGCCAGCGCCGTCATCCGGCCAAGGTCCAGCCCTTCGCCGCTCCACATCCGCTGCAGTTCCGCCCAGGTGCTGTAGCCCGCGCCGGTGTATGTCTCTTTCAGGATGTTGTAAAGCTGGGCTTTCTCCAGGTCGCTCCGGCCGCCCATGCCCATCAGCATCTGCTCAATCTCTGCCTCGTTCCCGCCGATCCAGTTCTGCCCGATGATGTTCTTCACCAGGTTCCCGTTGGCGTCCCGTTTCAGTCCCAGGGCGTCCGCCAGCTGCTGCAGGAACTGCGCGTCCGCGCTGTTGTCCAGGTTCCCGGCAGCCTCCAGCCGCCGTTCCCGGCGTTCCTCAACCTTCTTTTCCGCGTCCGCCTGCGCCGCCAGTGCCGGTGCAATGGCCACCGCCGTGATGCCCAGCACCGATGCCAGGGCCGGCGCCGCCTGGATAAATCCCTTCAGGAATGCCGCCCCGAAGCTGGTGCCCGCCGCGGTTCCCGCGCTGGCCGCCCCGCTGGCGATTTCCGAACCTGCCCCGGCAAACTTGAAGGCCTTGATGGCGGCGATGTCCTTCACAACCTCCGCAATCTTCGCGCCCATCTGCAAACCCTTCCCCGTCAGCCAGAAGCCTGCCAGGATCTCCAGGGCGTGCACCACGTTGTTCATGTTGTCTTCCGTGAACCACTTCAGCGCGTCCACCAACCCGCTCAGGATGTTGCCCAGCGCCTGGGCCGTGGGGTTGTCGCTGGCCTTCAGGTCCTCCGCGACCTTGCCCAGCAGTGCAATGCCGTCCTCGATGGCTTTCTTCGCCGTCTCGAACATGGCCGTGATGTTGGTTTCGATTTCCTGCAGCGCCTGGTTCCGTTCCTCGTCGCTGCCGGCGTTGAAGTACTTCAGGAAGCTGTCCACAATCGCCTGGGCGTTGCCCGTCAGGTCCATGCTCAGCTGGCCGAACAGCTTCACCGTGGCCATGTCCTTCAGGCTCTGCCAGCTCTGCTTCAGTCCGTTCACCTTGTCGTACAGGTCGGACATGGTGGTCAGTTCTTCTTCGCTCAGGCCATAGCCGCCCTTTTCCGCATCGTACTTGTCCAGGTGGTCCAGCAGCTTCTCCCAGTCGTTCAGCAGGTCAAAGGCTTTGGTGGCCTGCCGCCCGCCGAAGATGTCAAAGGCAACCTGGTTCCGGTTTTCCTTGCTCATCTTGCTCATGGCGTCCATGACCGCCATGGCATATTCCCACTGGTCTGTGTAGTTTTCGTCAGATACGCCCGTCAGTTCGGCGATCTTCTTGCTGTCCCCGGCGTTGATCTTGGTCACCAGGCTGTTCAGGTCCTCCAGCGTGCCGGAAACCTCCGTCACTGCCCCGGCGTACTTTTGGATCTTCGTCGTGTCCGTGTTCCAGAAGCCTGCCAGGTCCTCCAGGTTGTTGCTCCGGGCCGCCAGGTCCACAATGCTGCCCCAGATGGCCTCCACCGTGTCCTTCGCCGAGCTCAGCAGGCCCTTGAAGGCGCTTTCAATCCCGTCGCTGATGGTTCCGCCGATGTCGCTCAGCTTCCCGAAGGCGTCCGCCACGGATTTGGTGGACACCGTGGCCATGTCCGCGCTGCCCTGCACGTCCCTGAAGCTGTTCCCCACGCCCTCCAGCTCGTTCCGCATGCTGGCCAGGCTGTACCGGGCATCGTTCAGCTTCTGTTCCCACTTGGCGATGGCGTCCTCGTTGTCGCCGTACTTGTCCTTGACTTCCTTCAGGGCAGCTTCGTAGGTCTTTACGACCTTTTCCTGTTCCTTGATCTGCTTCTGCAGGCTCTTGATCCTGGTCTCGTTCTTCTGCTGGGCGGTCGCGTTGGCGCCCAGTTCGGCGGTCTCCGCCTTCAGCTCGCTCCGCAGGGTCTTCAGGTTCCGTTTCGCTTCGCTCAGCGCCCGGTTATACTCTTTTTCCCCCTCCAGGACGATTTTCTGCTTGATGTCGTTGCTCGCCACGTTTTATCCCCCCAGCAGCTGCCGCTTCTGTATCTTTCCGCCGTTGATCCGCACGTCGTACTCCGCCCGGATCTTGAACATGTCCATAATGAATCCCGGCAGCATCCGCCGGGCGTCCTCCACGCGTATCCCGGCAATCAGGGCGTATCCGTAGTACTCCCGGACCCTCGTCCCCCGCCGGTTGCTCAGTTTTTTCTCTCTATCTCCTCCAGGAACACGTCGTGCACGCTGTCGTCCGCTTCGTTGCCCCCGGTCGTCTCGCTCTTGGATCCCTCGGCGATGGCCTCCTGAATCGCTTTGGAAAGCTCCATCACCGTGTTCATGTCCGCGTGCTTGATCTCGTCCCCGGTCACCGTCTCCTCCTGCCCGTGGTAGCCCAGCCAGCTGTTGGCCAGGATCCGGAACAGCGTCCGCGTGGTCTTGATCTGCTTTCCTTCCCGCAGCCCGTCAAAGGCGCCCTTCACGCTGCCGAATGCCTCTTCTACCTGTTCCATGGCGTACAGGTCGAACCGAAGTCCGTATTCCTTTCCGTTAACTGTGATGCTTGCCATCTTCCTTTTCCTTCCTTTCCGTGTCTTTCACTTTCCCAAAATCCCAAAAACCGGAGCGGAAGGGTGGTTCAGGTCCTTCCGCTCCGTGTCCGTCAGGTGCTGATGCCGGCCTTGGTCTTCAGCCAGGCAGTCGCCAGCGCTTCGGTGGATTCCTTGTCCTTGTAGTAGAACTCCGCCTTGCCGCCGGCAGTGGTCACCACGCCCAGGATCTCGCCCGTCAGCTGGTTGCTCTGGAACTCGGTGTTGTCGCCCTTGGAGCTGGCGCTGTCGCTGTCCAGGCCGAACTGGCACTTCGGGAACCAGTAGCCCATGTAGCTCTTCACGCCGCCTTCAATCTCGCAGGTGATGTAGCCGAAGCCAACATAGGGCGCCGGATCCTCGGTCACCGTCAGCTCGTTGCTGGTGGCGGCGTAGCCCAGGATGGCTTCCTGTACGTCAAAGGGCAGTTTCGCCAGTTCCAGGGCGATGGTGCCGCCGGTCACGCCGTTGGCGCGCTCCACCGCGTGGTTGTCCGCGAACATCTTCACGTCCTCGTGGTTCAGCGTGACGTCCGCCCTCATCATCATGTCGCCCTTCATCACGCCGCCGGTGTAAACCACCGCGCTGCCTTCACCGCCGGTCGAGATGGTGGCGTAAGTCAGGCTTTTCAGTCCGATTCTTGCCATAGGTTTTACCCTCCTACTTGAAAGTCTCTGCAATCAGCCTGTCGCTCCGGTCCTGCATGGCCCTCGTCACGTCAGTCTGGAATTGCTTCTTGTTCTTGGTAATAAACTTGTCGCCGGTCTTCTTCGTCCGGCGGGCGCCGTAGCCCCGGTCGATCACGAACGCCTTCTTTGCGTTGCTCACGCCCCGGCCGTCAACGCCCTGCGGGTATACTTCCACCCAGCCGCTGTTCAGGTCTTCGTGGTAGATGCCCGGCCTCACGTTCTCCTTCATGCTTCCGGTCCTCACGTGCCTGTAGGCGCCGATCACACCCTGCATGTCCTTGGAGCACTTCTCCGCCCCCGCCATCACGATCTCCCGGATGGCGCCGCGGTCCAGCCTGTCCAGTTTCCCCTCGAAGCCTTCCCCGGCGGAATACTCAAACCGTGCCATCTCAGGCACCCTCTTCCCACTGCAGCGGGCCGATGATATACGCCGTCCAGGACCAGTGGTTCTTCCCGATGTCCCAGGCGTACTCGTGCGGCAGCATGCTGTACCAGTCGGTGGCCTCCGCCAGCTTCTCCTGGATCTTCGCGATCCATGCGTTGCTGCCGTCCGTGGCGTACAGGTGCACCGTCAGGCTGAATGCCTGCTCCACCATCCGGTCGTCTGCCCACTGGCTCATGGCCTGTTCAGCCATTTCAACGACGCCGTAGTTGTCCGGCGCCTTGTCCTCCCAGGCGTCCCGCACAAAGTCAATGCCTTCGATTTCGTTCAGTTTCTCCACCAGCAGGTCCACCGCGTCCCGGGTGACTGTGGCCGGCGCGGTCTGCGCATTGCGGTTAGTCCGTGCCATTCACGTCACTCCTTTCGCAGGTGATCTCGATGCCGCCGTCCTCCGTCAGGTACGTCCGCACCACCCGGAGCTTCTGTCCGCGGAACCTCACGACCCGCTCGTCCTGGTAATCCTCCGCCGCCTCCAGCCGGAACACCCATTCCGGGCGCATCCCTGCGTTGGCGGCCGTGTAAAACTCGCTCCGGCTCACGCTCTGCACCGTGCAGTACACCGTCCGCGCCGTTTCCGTCACGCTCTGGTGCACGCCGTGCGCGCTGGCCGTTTCGGTGATCAGGTCCATCACATCTGCCCGGATCATTCGCTATCACCGCCGTCATAGTCGGTGTAGTCCGACGCGTGCATCAGCTGGACCTTCTGTGTGTTGTAGCTTTCCTTCAGCCGCTCGTAATCGTTCGGGCTGCCGAAGTGCGCCCGCACATAGGTCAGGATCGCCCGGATCACCAGGGCGTCCTTCAGGCTGCTGCGGTCCTCCCAGACGCTTTGGGAACCGGATTCCGTCTCGGAGAAAACCACCGATCCGGGAATCCGCACGCCTGCGATTTTCAGATCCTTCGCGCCGGCCATCATCAGGGAACAGAGCTCGCCGTCATAGGCCTCCGTTGTGATCCGCAGCGCCTGCCTGCATTCCTTCAGCATCTGTCATCACCTCAGTTGTTGTAAAAAATAAGGGCGGGCGAGTGCTGATCTCCCGCCCACCAGACAGGCGTAAACGCCTGAAAGGCCTTATTTATCTGCCGGCCCTACCACATTGTCCCGGAAGTTCTCGTCCACGCTCATGCGCATGATGTGCCCGATTTTCAGGCGGCTGTCGCAGTACAGTTTGTAGTCCAGCTGCTTCGCCCGGTAGCAGAACGCCAGGTCTTCGCCCAGCCCCGCAATCGGGAAGAAGGGGACGCCGTACACGCTCATGGCCTCCGCCATGTCCATGGTCATCAGTACGCAGGCAAACCCGCAGGCTGCAATCTCGAAAACCTGGTCCCGCGGATAGTCGTAATAGTTGTCCGCGTAGGGCATCAGTCCCAGGCCTTCCTTCTCAATCCGCACGTCCGTATAGATGCACGGTTTGAAGGGCGGCCGCCGTCCGAAACACAGCCCCGTCACAAGCTGCTTTCCCTGGATGTCCTCCATCAGGCGCTCCAGCAGGTCCGGCTCGAAGGTCATGTCCGAGTCCAGCCACAGAATGTAGTCGTACCCGCCGGCCCTCAGTGCCATGTCGATCAGCTGGTTCCTGGCGTCGTACACCAGCGTGCCCTTCAGCAGTTTGATATCCACGCTGCCCACAGGCCGCAGCTTCAGCAGGCATTCCACGAAGTTGGCTTCCAGTTGGTCCCCGCAGGGAATCGCAATCAATGTTTTCATAGGGTCAGCACTCCTTTTGAAAAGTCAGGGGCGGAGGATCGCTCCCCCGCCCGTTATTCAGTTTCCGATCAGGTGGAACGGATGGCCCGGACGATGGCGTTGGCGTCAGCCAGTTTGCCGTCAGCCAGGGTCATGGCGCGGTACACCTTGGAGCCGGTGCGGAAGGCAGCGTCTTCAGAGCTCTTCACTTCAACCGCCTTGGCGAAGTTGAACTTGTAGGCCTTCAGGTCACCGAAGTAAACCTCGTCGGTCGCGGCGTTGCCGTCCACGATGCAGGGGAAGCCCAGCACGTTGTACTTCCGGGGTTCCTGTGGATCCATAACAACCACGCGGTTGCCGGTGGAGTCGGTCATGCCCAGCACTTCGCCGTAGAACAGGGCCGGGGGCATAACGAAGGAAGCGCCGTTGTGGTACTGTCCGGCCAGCTTGCCGATGATGGCGGTGATGTCCTTCCAGTTCATGGCAGCCTTGGTGTACTTGTAGTCCGCGGTGCTCTTGCTGGTCTTGATGCCCAGGCACTCGCCGGAGGTGGAGCCGCCGCCGTTCAGGATTCCGGCGTCGATGGCCTTTTCAATCTTGTTCGCCAGGCGGGCGACCAGCCAGGTCTCGAAGGCGTCCACGCTCATGGCTTCCACGTCCGCGGTGATTTCCACGGTCTTGATCAGCTTGTAGGCGCCCAGGGTCACGGCGGTCAGCGTGTCAGCGGAATCGGTGGCAGCGGTGCCCATGGCAACCCAGGCAGCGTCGTTGATGGTGCCTTCAGCCGGGTAGGTCACGTAGCCGGGGATGTTGGTCACGTCAACGGCCGCGATCAGGGGATTCTGTTCCAGTTTGCCCACGATCTGGTTCATGGTCTGGGTGGGGATGGCTGCGGTGGCCGTCACGGCGGCACGCTCTTCAGCATTCAGTTCCTTGCCCTGCAGGTTGCGCAGGAACGCGTCCCGGTATTCGGGGGTGTTCACTTCGTAAGTCATTTTTCTTTCCTCCTCAATGATTTTTTTGCCGTCCAGTTTGGCGGCTTCCTCTGCCTCCCGGGCCTCTTCGGCCGCGGCGGCTTTGCGTTTTTCGATTTCAGCCTTCAGGGCTTCCATCTCGGTGATGCGGGCTTCCAGTTCATCGTTATCCAGCGTGTCCCGCTTCTCTTCGCTGGTTTCGTTCTTCAGCTCTTCCAGCCTGGCTTCCAGCTGTTCGCCGTTCATTTCGGACAGGTTCATTCGTCGCTGCCCTCCTTTGTCAGATTGTTCAGCCTCTCCAGCAGCGCCGTCCGGCGTTCCTGTTCAGCCTGTGCGGCCCGGTCTTTTTCCAGCTGCTTCCTTGCGCTCTCCAGCGAGGCTTTTGCGCTCTCCAGCGCTCCGCCTTCGGATGCCGCCTGTATGTCCGTGCCCTCATACGCCGGGAAGGTCACCGCGGAAACCTCGAACACCCTGCTGATGGACGTGATCCGCCTCAGCGGCTGCTCGCTCTCCAGGTCCTCCCATGCGTCTTTATCAACCGTGAACATGAACGACATCCCGGATATGTCGCCCCTCTTCACGGCGGAATAAAGCTCCTTCGCCCGCGGGTTGCCCTCGATGTCCAGGTCCACGCGGATCTCCATGCCCCGGTCCGTTACCGTCAGCTGCATGGTGCTGTTTTCGTTATTGTTCCTGCTCCTGGCCAGCGGGATGCTGCTCGTGTCATGCCCCACCAGGAACCGCACGTCCCGCAGGTCCGTGTTGGCCAGGGCGCCCTTGTCGATAACCTCCCGGATCATGCCCAGGTCCGTCACCTGGTCAAACACAATCGGTGTGCCCGTCAGCCGCCCGGCCAGCTCCTCCCTGCCGGTCTCCTCCGCCCGGATTTCAAACTCCAGGCTCCGGACTTCCTTATTCATCCTCTTTTCCTCCGTTCTTATCGTCCGCGTCCTTCTTCGGATCCGCGTCCTTCTCTTTCCCTTCGTCCACGAAGTAGTACTCGCCGCGCGCCGGCACGTGTTTCCCTACCCCGTCAGGAAGCTCGTCATAGTTGAACAGCGCCCGGATCTCGTCAATGGTCAGGATGCCCCGGTCCCCCAGCTGCTGCGCCATGCTGATCTTGCTGGAGATGTTCATGTACTGCAGCCGGTCCGCCGTGAACGTGATGGCGTTTCCGCCGTTCCGCTCGCGCTCCGTGAAGACCATCCGGGAAAGTCCGTCCGACATTTTGATGGCAAAAGGTTCCACGGCGCCGTCAAAAAAGGCAGCCAGCTCATCGCCGGTCGCCTCATTGCGGAGCACTTTTTCGCTAACTCCAAAGTAATTTTCGACTGACGTCTGGATCATCTTCATCTGATCCGCGTCCACCTTGTAGCCATCCTGCTTCAGTTGCTGCACGTTGGTCATCTGGTTGCCGAACAGCAGCAGGCCGCCTCCTTTGCCCTGGAAGTTGTTCTTATCGAACCGCTCCCGCTCTTTCCGGAGGTCTTCGTCAAAGGCTTTCCCCGTCAGCTGGGCCATGAACCGGTAGGTGGCGCCGTTCTTCACGCCTTCCATGATGCCCTGGTTCACCATGTTCACCAGTTCCATGGTCGGCAGCAGGGCGTTGTTTCCCTCGCCGAAGATGTCATCGTTCAGCTGGTGTTTGGTGATCACCGCGCACCGCCGCAGGGGCGCGCTCCGCTTCTGCCCGTTCCGGAAGGTGTACTTCAGGTACGGTTCCCCGCCCAGGTCCACCACCTCGCACGTGCTGGGCAGTGCCGGGAAAAATCCGGCAACCTCACCCATCTCGTCCAGGATCGGCACGATGAACAGGTTGTTCTGCACCTCGTAGATGTTGCTGCACCGCTCCAGGAACTGCGGCCACGTGTACCACGGATTCGGCGCATGTTTCGTCGCCGTGTACAGTTTCTGCCTTGCCGTGCCCTGCATCCGGTACTGCAGTTTGCCCACATGCCGGGCTTTTGCGTCCACCGCCGCCCGCACCAGTTCGCTCTCGTAGATCTGTCCGCCCCAGCTCCGGAACACCGGCGAGTATGCCGTCAGCGTCTCAAACCGGCTCTCCCCGGCGCCTGCGGCCCTCGGTCTCCCGAAGATCCGGTCAATCAGTCCCATCCTCTTCACCTCTTGTTGCAGAGCTGCCCTGCAAGTTCCTCGTAGTAGTTATGGCGCATGCAGATTGCATCGCTCAGCGCGGCCATGCCGTCGATGTGCTGCTTTGCGCTCATCTTGATCAGTCTTCTCCGGTTCGTTCCCTCTTCAAACTTCAGGGCCGCATCCAGCATGTGGATTTTCATCAGGTCGTTGTCATTGATGCACCGCAGCCGCCCGTCCTTGATCATGCCTTCCATGTCAATCAGGACCCCCGTCAGGTTGCTTCCCTGGCTGACGCTCTCCATGTCGAAGCCGTCCGCCTCCATGTCCTGCACCAGGTACGCCGCTGAGTATCTGTCGTAGCCCACCTTCAGCGGCAGGATCTCGTACTGCTTTTCCAGCATCCGGAACCACTCGTGCACGTCGTGGTAGTCCACCGTGTTCTCGCCCGAGATGGTCAGCAGCCCCCGCTCGGCGTAGATGCGATACGGCAGCCCGTCCCGGGCCGTCGCTTCCTCCACCTTGTTTGCCGGCATAAAGAACTGCGTCCCGAACCAGCTGACCCCGTCCTTCTCGATCACGATCACCGCGGCCGTCAGGTCCACCGCCAGGCTCAGGTCAATCCCGCCCAGCGCGTAGCTATGCCGGAAGTCCTCAAACGACAGGTCATTCCCGAAGCACTTCTTCACGTCCTGCGCCGTCAGCCATGCCTGGCTACTGTTCTGCTTGATGTTGCAGTACTTCGTCAGGAACTCCGTCTTCTTGCTCAGGCTTCCTTCGGCGACTGCAATTTCCTCAAGCATATAATCAACACTGACGGAGACGCCCATATTCGGGTTCGCCTTCTTCAGTTCGTTGATGTCGTTCCACTTGTCCACATCGTCGATCATGTACAAAAAAGGCGCGAGCCTCGTTTCCTTGCTCGTGCCCATGATCACCGCGGTGGACCGTTTGATCAGTTCATCAAAGATTCCGTCGTTCACATACCCGGCCGTGCTGATCGAAAGCAGCATCGGCTGCCGCCGGGCGCCCAGCGCGCTCTTCAGTACCTCGTACTGTTTCAAGCCGCCTTCCCCTGGCCAGCTGGCGATCTCGTCGCAGACCGTCAGCGACGGGTTCAGACCGTCCGACTTCTGGTAGCTGAATGCCAGCGGCTGGGCGGAACTGTTGGAGCTCGATACGTAGATGTCCGTCCTGCGCTTCTTCGCCAGGTCGCTAAGTTCCGGCTCCTTCATGATCATCTGCTGGAAGGCGTTGAAACACAGCCGGCTCTGGTCCAGCTTCGGCGCCACAAAGTACAGCCTGGCGCCGTACTCGCCGTCCATGTACATCATGTAGGCGCTGATCGCCGCCGCCAGCAGGGTCTTGCCGTTCTTCCGCCCGATCTGCAGGACAACCTCCCGGAACTGCCGGTCCCCGTCCGCATCCACAATTCCGAAGATCACGCTCAGGAACGCCTTCTGCCAAAGCTCCAGCTTAATCAGCTTCGGCGCCAGCGGTCCCTCGTGATGCCGGCAGAAGTTCTCGCAGAACCGGATCACCTTGCTCGCCTTCTTCGTGTCGAAGAAGAAGCGCTTCTGCTGCAGCCCGTCAACAACAAGCGCGTACCACTCCCGAATCCAGTGCCCCACGTTCACGGTGCCGTCCTGGATCTGCTGATAGTATGTCAGGATCCAGTCCGTTTCCGCCTTCTTACTCATCCCGAAGCGCCGCCAATCTGGACTGCTTCATCAGTTTCGGGAGCTTCGCGCTCAGCTTGTCCATCAGCGCGTTGTACACTTTCGCCAGGCTGTTGTACGCCTGCAGGTCCGCGGATGCTTTCGTCCCGCTCTGGTTCGCTCCGTTCTGGTACTGATCGGTGACCCCGTTTTCGTTGATCGCCTGCTGCAGATCCTCCAGCGTCACCTTCATGAAAGCGGCATTTTGCAGCAGAGGGTCGCAAAACATCAGCTCGTTTGCCGGCATTGTGGAGAACAATTCCTTCATCCGCGCGTATTCTGTTTCAATCCGCTGATCTTTCGTCAATTCGGCCTTATTCCGGCCACCCTGAGCCACAATTACACCCCCTTCAAAATCCATAGTCAGTCACGGAAGACCCACCGCCGGAGCTGAGCCCCCTCCAATCGTAAATAATTGATAGGGGGGCTATAGCTCTACATGTCCGAGCTCGTCGCACCGCCAGCGTGTCCGCTTGTGCTCTTCCAAGTGGCAATTCTTACACAACAGTTCGAGGTTGTCCCAGTTCAGTGCAATCGCCGGATCGTTTATGTTGTCCGGCGTCAGCCTGATCTTGTGGTGTACCTCATCACCCGGAACTATCAACCCCTTGGCCAGGCACCGCTCGCACAATCCGTTCATGTGTTTCTTGTATGACCTGGCACACTTGATCCATGGCCATGACATGTAGAACGTTCGCGCAAATCCTTCACTGCGTTGGCTCATCAGCTCCCACCTCAGCCCGCTATCGCGTGTCGACGAACCTCCCGCCGCTCCCGGAAAGGAAGAACCCGGAACGGCCCCCGCAATTGTGAGCGAATTAAAAACACCCGAGACAATCGTCTCAGGTGCTTCTCTACGCGTATACTATAACATAGATATTTACTGAAATTCACTGAAAAAGTTATAAACCGAGTGACTTACCATACAGTCCATAGAACAGCAACCCTGCGGCTACTGCAACCGCCAGAAAGATGAACGCAATAAACTTGTTGTTGGATTGCCACATCTTCCACGCTCCATACAGAAACACCACAAAGAACAGAACAATGAATATTGCCGGAACCATTCCCAATGCCTGCCAGTTCATTCTCTCGCCTCCTTTTCCCTTTTTCTTTCATCTTATCATACCGTCAGCCGGTTGTCACTTGCTCACCTTGTCCGGGTGCTTTCTGACCAGCTGGTCCTCTGCCCGGCTCAGGTAGTAGTAGATAGATCTGTCCGTCCTGTGTATGGCCTCTGCGATATCCTCCGGGCTGAAACCTTTGATATACCGCAGTCGCATCACTGCCCGGTCGTCCGCGTTGTCCAGGTCGCTGATCAGCGGATCCAGCGCTTCCTTCATCGCTTCCAGTTCCTCTGCCGCTTCCCTGTATGCGTCCTTCAGGTCTGATATCCGGATGGCGCCGTCCTCCACCTTGCTGTGGTTGTCCGACCCTCTCGGCATCCCTGTGATGGTCGCCGTGATTTTCGTAGCCTTCGCCGTTTCCTGTTCAACTCTCCATTGCAGCTTCACCAGGTTCCGTATCCTCTGCCGCATCTGGTAGAGATTAACCATCAGTCACCGCCTCCCTTTCCGAATCGTTTGCCGCACTGTCCGCGTGCCTTCTTCCGTTCCAGCCTGTTGAAGAACTGCCGTCGCGGCTCTGTCTGTTCCACCACCTGGCCGCGCAGCCATTCATTTTTCTTCTCGTGCTCAGCCTTCCAAGCCTTGTACCTCTCGCATGTGCCGTGGCATGTGTCTGTCCGTTCCTGGCACCCTTTGCACGGGCAGCTCATTTTACTGATCATCTCCTTTGTGCTCTCCGGCCATGGCCGCGATCACGCGATACGCCTCCTTGAGCCCGTCAAAGAATCCGCGCAGGTAGTCGGTGTTTTTCGCCGATTCCTCTGTCTGCGCTTTTTCAATTTCCTTCGCCCAGTCCCCGTCAGCCGGAGCCTCATGCATGGCCACCGTCCCGATCATCCTTACGATGTCCTGCTGTTCCATCGTGATCTGTTCCAGCGCCTTCCGGATGTCCATCTTGTCCTCCTGTTTTGTGTCCAATAATGGGTTTGATTTACCGTTTTCCTTCTCTCTCATACTGTGCAATATTGAACACTATTGCGTGTTTAATACTGCTTGCACACTCTTTACAAAATTCCCAATTTTCCGGTACTGATTCGTTATCTGTTAAATCATGGAAAATAAGTGCAACATATCTCAATTCGCCGTAATCAAGTTCCTTGTTGCATCTATCGCAAAAGCATTTAGTCATTTCTGTTCACCTGCCTGTCTTTCAAATTCTTCAAGCATTTCTTTTACAAACTGTTTATCATCTTTTTTAAGGCTTTTGATAAATTCAGCATAGGCGTTATCTCTCTTTGACACATCATGCCTTATTGCCATAATCTGAATCATGTTTTGTAATGCTCTGATTACCTCGCATATTGCGATAATCCATAATGCAACAATCAATCCTGTTCACCTTCCTTAAAAAATCCCATGTTTTACAAGCTGTTCTGTTAGCCGCTTAATCTCTGCTTGTTGCTCTTCTATGGCTTCAAGGGCATCCTTCGCAAGTTCGCTTGTGCAGTCAACAACGTCATCATATTCATCATCATACGGGCATTTACCAAAGCACCTATCCATGTTTGTACAACAAACTAATCCTTTTTTTACCTTCTCAATATCTGCCATTTCCTCACCTTCCCATGTCCTTTATTTCGTCAGATTGTTTGGTGTCCTTTAATTGGTTTCCCACGGCACAGCTTTTCGCTGTTCCTCTGTCGGTCTTTTTGTCCAAAATCGAATATCGTTTGATTCAAGTCCCATAGCGAACAATGGCGTGTGCATAAAGTATTTTTCCCCCAAGGTTGTCATCGCAGCCACACGCTTTGAATCACGCTGTTCGCACCATACGTCCGTTTCATCTGAAAGATCATACACTTCTCTTTTGGACAGCACTCTCGGCTGTTGCTCTTTCAGCAGTTCATAAACATCTTCAAAAATACACGTTGGCATAGATACAACATCAGCAGAAGAAGCAGAACAACTTTCCTCATACGGACAATCATCGCAATTCAACAATCCATCTTCTTCTGTTTCCGGGAAACAATGTCTGAATCCGTTTAATATCTTCTCAATATCTGCCATGCTCTCAACTCCTTTATTTCGTCATTCTAATCACCATAAAGTGACTTTTTCCCGCATTTGGTGCAAACATAATAGTTCATGCCAAACAAAACTCTGTCCATTGGGCTCGCGATCACGTAATCGTGCAAACAAAATAGTCGCTTCAACAGCTTTATCATTCAGCTTTACCGCCCTTCCATACACATTATTTCGTCATTTAATCGTCATTCGCCCATTTTGTCTCGTGTTCATATTCCGGCTCTTTCCTGGTCCACAGCATCCAGTGCGGATAGCTCCACCGGCACTTGTTCCACTTGTCATACTGCCAGCTCGGCTCTTCCGGCCATTCCTCGTCCGGCGCGCTGATCAGGTGTGCCATCATCCCGCTGACCGTCTTGTGGTGCCCGACCACGCACCTGTAGTACACCGTCTTCTGCCTGTCCTGCATGTACTTCGTCGCCTGTTCAATCACCACCAGGCCGTCCGGCAGCCTGTCCGGACTGTGCCCGAACATCTTGCACGTGTTCACGTACTCCCGGTCCAGCTTGTCGCGGATCCTGGCTTCCTCCATCTTTTCCTTCTGCCGGGTCCTCCTGTCTATATCTTCCAGAATGCTGATCTTTTCTTCCATTTTCTTCCCTTCCTTTCCCCACCAATCCGCGCGGGGCGGGAGTCGAACCCGCCGGCGGTGGCACGATCCGTCAGTCCCGGGCCGGAGCGCTCGCACCTCCTTTTTTTCGTTTCTCCCCGGGCCCTCCGGCACCGCCCCGTCAGGCCGCGCACGGTGGTGTTTTGTTCTTCCTTTCCTGTATCAAAGTGGAACTGAGTGGAACCAGGAACCGAGTTTTCCTATATTACCCTTTTAATTTTTTTCTTTTTTTATATTTTCTGTTCCACTTGGTTCCAAAAGGATATATATATTGATATATAATGGTTTTGGGTGGAACCGAGGTGGAACTGACTATGGAACTGAGTGGAACTGACTCACCGCCAGAGCGCCGCAAAGTTGTCCTTCCGGAAGTACCGCTGGCGCCCCCACTGCGTGGAAATCTTGTTCGGCCCCATCACCCACCCCGGCATGTTGCTGATAATCTGGGTGATCTCGATGCTGTCCTTCCTGGCGGGTTTGCTCTCGTCCGGCTCGTTCAGTGCCCGGTGCCACAGCTCCACCACGCTGACGGTGGCTCCGGCGCTCTTCTTGTTGTCCTCCAGGTACTGTTCAATCGCGCCGATCCGCCAGTCGTCCTCCATGGCTGCCTCCTGGGCCTCCCGGATCTGTTCCAGCACTTCCTTCCGGGCGAACTGCTGCAGTTTTCCTTCCTTGTACATGTGCACCGCTTCCGCCCAGGCCTGCCGGATGTACTCCTTGATGATTCCCTCGTTTTCGTACAGCTTGTAGGCGAAACTCTGGCATTTGACGGGATAGAACCGCCGGTTGCCGGTCTTGTCGGTCAGGAACTGCGGGTTGTTGGTGGTGCCGATGAACATGCACCGCCGCGGGATGGTCTGCACGTGCTTCCCGTAGGGCGGCCGGTAGCTGTCCTCCTGGCTCGTGATGTATGCCTTCACGGCTTCGGCCTCCTTCACCCTGGTCATGGCCATCAGCTCCGCAACCTCGCCGATCCATACGCCCCGGATGGCCTCGATGCCCTCCTTTCCGTTGATGGTCTTGATCTCCCGGAAGAACTCGTCCTCCATGTTCAGCCACCGCACGATGGTGCTCTTTCCGGCGCTCTGTCCGCCGATCAGCACGATCATGTCGTCAAACTTGCATCCCGGCTCATAGGCCCTGTGGATCCCGCCGGCGAAAATCAGCCTGCTGCATTCCCGGATGTATTCGCTGTCCTCTGCCTTCATCACGTCCGTCAGGAAGTGCTCTATCCGCGGCTTTCCGTCCCATTCCAGTTTGTTCAGGATGTCCAGCAGCGGGTTTACCCTGTGGTCCGCAAAGTAGATGGCCAGCGCGTCCGCCAGTTTCGCCTGGCTGTACATGCCGTAGGTGCTCTCGAAGTACGCCCTCGCCTGGCTCTCCTGGGCGTCGGTCCATTCCCGCCAGCTCTTCCGCAGCCTGTCCCACCATTCCGGCCTGCCGGTCATCTCGTTCAGCCGGATGTTCTTTCCGTAGTGGTTGGTAATCAGCCGGTAAAAGTTGTCTATGGTGGCCTTGACCTGAATGCCCTTCGGGCCTTCGCCGTCGTCCGGTATCAGACTGACGTCTGACCTCGTGCCGTCCTCCGCCATGCGGCCACCTCCTCCTTAAATTCCTTGATTTTGTCTATGCGGTATTCCGCGTATTCGTCGTTGTCCTTCCAGCTGAGCATGAAGTCCCAGTCCGCCGCCGTGATCTTCTCCACCTGGCCGTATCGCATCTCTTCCAGCTCCTTCAGCCGCTTGTAGTCGATCACCTGCTGGATCTCAATACTCCGGATCATGGCGTCAGCATATGCGTACACCGCCGTCACGAAGTCGTCCAGCGCCCGCTGCTTCCGTTCCTCCCGGCCCGCTTCAAAGGGGTTTTCGTGCGGATCCATCAGCCGCAGGTGCAGCGCGTGGTCTATGGCCCGCACCGCCGTGCCGAAGTCGCAGTTCTCGTGCTCCTTCACAAAGTCGATGACCGAGCCGCCCCGGTCGCATCCGAAGCAGTGCCATCCCTTCTTCCCGCTGTACACCTTCAGGCTGGCGGTTTTCTCACCGTGGAAGGGGCACCGCATGAACCGCCCCTTGCCGGTCTGGTATCCGTACAGGGCCAGGATCTGGTCCATGTCCACGCTGTCGCGGATCGCCTGTGCCGCCTGTTTGATGTTCATCTCACACATCCCTCCCGAAGAATCCGGCCGGCATCGGTTTCCTGCCGTCCCTGTACAGGTCGTTGAAGGTTTCCACAATCGCCGTCAGCAGGTGCCCGGCCAGCGGGCAGTTCTCCGCGTCCGTTTCCTTTGTGAACCGGCCCACGTCCGCCGCGAACTCCTGCCACTGCGCGTCCCTCTCGATCACGGTCTCCCGCCACTTCGTGTAGAACTCGACCGCCGCCCGGAAGGCGTTCCTTTCCTTGTCATTCAATGCCCTTCACCTCCAGCAGGTCGATGATCCTTTTCCCGGTGTGCCCCTTGTTGCAGAACTGCCATTCGATGCCGTAGTAGCCCGCCATCATGTGCATGATCCGGAACAGGCGCTCCCCGCTCACCGCGTAGGGCGATTCCCGGAGCCTGGGATTCTTCCACCTTGCCACGTCCTCCAGGCTCCGGATCTTCCCGCCGTGCTCCACCAGTACGATCATGTGGCATCCCGCCCTGTTGCACCGCTCAATCTCGCGGACGAACCGTGCCCTTCCTTGGATCACGTTCTGCGCCACTTCCTGCAGGTTCTGCTTCCGGTCGATGATCACGTCCGGGTTTTCAGGGTTCCAGTAGTCCGCAAAATTCAGTTTTCTGCGGACCACTGTCACACCCTGCCGCTGAAATTCGTTGAGAATCTTCTGTATGGCCCGGGGTTTCTCCCGGGTATCGCAGATCAGCGTCATCTTTCACGCACCCCCGTCAGAAGGGGAGCTCGTCCGTGTTCACCTGTTCAAAGCCGCTTTCCGGATCCTTCGGTTCGCCGGCGTTCTCCGCGCTGTCAATGCGGGTCTCGCTCACGCCCTTCTGGAACTCGACCTCTTCCACGTTCACCGCCCAGAAGGTCACCTTGCTGCCGTCCTTCTCGCCCTGGCTGCTCTCCATCCGGCCGGTCACGGTGATGGGGCTGCCCTTTTTGAACCACTTGGCGATGAACGCCCCCTGCGCGCCCCATGCGTCGCAGTTGAAGAAGTCCGCCTTCGGCGGCGCGTCCTTCTTCCGCCGCCTGTCCACCGCCACGCTGAACCGGCATTTCTCCATGCCGTTGCTCAGCGTCACCATCTCCGGGTCCCTTGTCAGCCGTCCGGTAATAATCAGTTTGTTCATCCTTCAATCCCTCCGATCTCGTCTTCAAACTCGCCCAGCATCACCGGGCCTGTCAGCCTGTGTGTCTCCCGGCAGTACGCGCAGTGCCCGCACCGCTCCGGTTCGATGATCCCTTCCTTGATGGCCTCGATCCGCGGCATCGCCGTTTTCAGCCAGGCGATCTCCGCGTCCATCCGCTCCTGTTCAATCTGGATCACCGCAATGTCCGCCGGCGTTTCCTTCGTGATCACCGCCAGGTAGCACGGCAGCCTTACGCCTTCCGTCCTGTAGTAAAGTTCCTGGTAGATCGCCATCTGCAGGGGCCAGTCCCATGCCGTGGCAAAGTCCACCTTGCCCTGCCCGGGCACGTATACGCTTTCCATGCTCCGCGTGGTTTTCAGGTCCACGATCCGGTCCGCGCCCAGCACGTCAAACTTCGCCTTGAAGGGGAAGCCGAACAGGTCGCCCGTGATAATCGCCTGGTATTCTCCTTCCATGTACTCCATGAATACCGGGTCGCTCATGGCCCGCTCCACCATCAGCCGCGCGCCTTCGTAGTCGCTCTTCAGCGTCCCGTCCCGCTTCAGGATCTCCGGGTGCTTCGGCAGCCATTCTTCCAGGTCGCCGGTCAGCGCCTCGTCCACGTACTGGCCCACCGTCAGCGCCGTGCTCATGGGCCGCTCGTATTCGCCCCGGATCTCCGCCAGCGCCATGGCCTCGCACTTCCGGAAGCTCTTGATCTGGCTAGCGCTGTAGTAGAGCCGCCCAGCCGCCTGGCTGTAGTAGTTCTCCGGGGTAAGCTGCATCTTATCCATCCTTCTGTTCCTCCTTCTTCGCCTTCGCGCATTCCGCGCACAGGGCCTTGCCGTATTTCTTCCGCGTGTAGGCCGCCAGCTGCGTCACGCTCATGCTGAAGGCCGGGCTGATCATCTGCCCGCATTCCTCGCAGGGAACGCTGGCTTCCTCCGGCGGGTCCTTCCGGATCCTCAGGCATTCCACCGTGTCCCCGCCGAACTTCGTGGTGCTGCCGTAGATCTGTACCTTCTTCCCGGCCCACTTTTCAATGTAGGGCCCGTACATCCGGGCGATCACCTTCATGTTCGTCACGTTCAGGATCATGGGCTTCTGCTTCTCCTGCCAGTGGCAGACCGGGCATTCCTCCTTCTTCCCGCCCGTGCCGGTGATCGTCTCGCGCTTCACCTCCCTGATGGTCAGCACCATGTCCTCCCCGGCTTCCAGGCTGTACGCGCCCAGGTAGTCGGGATTAATAAGT
>Ga0247608_10002061_pt1 | contig 26255 bp, 51 predicted proteins | sample 176DNAGHGlowgp2_FD_193490 | JGI IMG/M metagenome (GOLD analysis project Ga0247608, IMG submission 193490) | Sheep rumen microbial communities from Palmerston North, Manawatu-Wanganui, New Zealand - 1766 DNA GHGlow gp2 | ecosystem: Host-associated > Mammals > Digestive system > Stomach > Rumen ... | reverse complement strand
TCACTTTCCCTTTGAACTCAATATCATCTTGTTTATTGATAATGAACAAGCATTCTGACTCTGTGTCATAATACACTCTACTACCGTCATTCTCTTTGTCTTCTGGAGTGAAGTACTTAACCCATCCGATTTCAGAACACCTCTCGAATTCATTTGCTTCCCAAACATAATCCGGATTGCCGTCTTCACCATTAATTGTCTTGATAGGATAGTTGATATTGTCATCACCAATATCAACTTCCTTGTTTGGAATACGTCCAAAATCAGAATCAATGAATATAATAATATCATTCTTCTTATCGGGACTCTTTCGTCTTCCTTCAAACAATCTCTTGTCCATCCGGCCCGGTGTGCCGAAAAAATCATTAGAGACTGCATCATAGTTCATAGGGATTATTCTGTCTACAACTGCATATGTATCAACATATCCGTTATTGGAAGAACACCATACCTCACAGTCATCCGGCATTATAGCCAGCATATTTTGCAGATTCTTGTTAATCATTTTATCTTTAGACCCCAAACTAAATGTTCATACTCTCTCCAGAACTCTTTCTGAACTTCTTCATCAAGAATCAGACAATCAACGAACTTGTCTTCATCTCCACTCAGAATAGACACATATTCCATATTATGATTCTTGAAGAAATCAGAATCTACCATAAAACAAGACTTAGGGAACAATTCATATACTGACATGTCTGTCACATACTGCTCAACCTGCTTGATGGCATTCATCAATATATCCTTAGTCTTAATAAACGGATATTCATTGCTTACTGTTCCGAGTTTATTCAAAAGATAGAACAGAGTGAAAAGCCTGTAGTTTCCGTTAACTCTGAATGTAGTCAGACGAACCTTCTTATCATAATACGGATAGACAAGTTCTTCCGGAAAACCTTCACAGTAGCAAAAATGAATATCTTTGGTTCCGTCATCATTGTGATCACCATAAATAATATCATCCGGCAAATCAATAGGGAACGGAGATTTCAATGACACAACCCATCCGTAGAAATTCTCCCTCATGGTAGCCTCAATCATATTGTTCATACGAAAATGATAAACAGGAAGTTCTATTGACTTAGAACGATGCCAGCTGATCACAAAACACGGAACATGCAAAAAATAATGACATAGTTCATCACGGACAAAACAAGCCTGACTTGTTGCACTTTTCTTCCACAACATCTTGTCATCAATTTCCCATTCTCTCATCCAGTCGAGAAGAACTCTCGGTCTCTTTAATTCTAAATCCATAATCTTTAATTATTTGTTGGTTCATTATCTTCTTCTTTGTGTTCAAATGTAGATATCAGTCTCTCAAGTTCCTGTATCTCCATCTTATATGAGAAAGAAACATCATCTTCTCCCTTTACAGTTGTATGCTCAAGAAGCGGATGCTCATCATGATAGTACTGATACAGTCTCTTCAGATGTGCAAGCCTGTCTTTTGACTTACTAAGCATATCATCCGTGAATGACTTATAATCAACTTTCTCCATGCTTAGTTATTTTATGTGTCTCAAAGTCATATACATATCCGAATTCTTGATAAACACTCAGACTGATATAATAATGATAGTCTTTCCGGCCGAAATAGAGAATAGTACCAGTATTCTTATGTCGGACCTTAAATGCTATCTTGTTGTCATCAAAATGAATGAATTGTGTTTCCTCCCCGGATTTTATCCGCTTAACTATATCATTCTGGCATTTCTTTGCCATATCATCAACTAACCGTACAATGACATATGTTCCGACATATCCTTTTTCTGTATTCGGATATAACGTACAGTCTGATATGATATCACGGCCATATGTAGTATAGCTGTAGAATTCCAGCAATTCAAAATCTTCTGCCTTAATCGTTATCATCGTTCTCTACTTCTACTTTAATGATCTCATCATAACTATCTGGAGTGGCAGTAGCACTCATAATCACTCTCATAAACTTACCGGATTTATCAGGATAGATATGCCCGATTTCTTTATAGTCTACACAGACCTTATCTCCGTTTGTTCTTGTAAATACAATCATAATCAGTACTTCATTTTGAACACACCCCCAAAATCAATTTCATCACCAGAATCAATCTCATCGCTTGCTTGTTCAATTTTATTGCTATTAAATCTTTTATCCATCAAGTATAACAAGACTGCTACTGTAATTATTGCATTTACTAATATTGCATAAGCAGCCCACTCAAGTCTCCAGTTATATGCATTATAGATTGAACTAAATATAAGTACAATCTCAATGCTGGACATAATAGTGATAAACACTACCAGAGAAATTAATGTTCTCTTCATATAAATTATATTTCAGTTAGAGGAATCTTTGTTCTTAATGTGTTGTAAAACATCTCAGCACCCTCATTGTCATCAAAATAAACTATCCTATCATGCCCATCAAGATAGAATATATGAACATATGCTTTCACATGAATGTCATCTCCGACAATCTTATATCTGCTGTCAGAATAGATTTCATCTTCATATAAAAAGATTCCCCAAGTCGTGTTATGCCACACTCTGTTTTCATAGTAATATATCTTCCAGAAATCCGGAAATCCTCTATGTGAAACATCACCTTTCTTATGTTCAAGTTCATACTTAGTTTCACTTTCGTGACTAAGCACAATCCTTGATACATCACTGACCGCAATCTTTACAGAGTCGGTTGAAATCCTATATTCCTTTGTATTTTCTTCCATATATGAAATTTTATAATTCGATTGCAAATATAGTGACTTTTTGTGATTTGACAAAACAATTCCCTTCATTTTTTGAAAATTTAACATATTTTCTAAACTTTATAATTATCATCTGGTACAAATTATAGAGTAATAATACACATTTAAAATGAAAAGAATAATTTTTGATGATCGTTTTTATCACACTGAATATGCAATCTCAGGAAAAAAGACACAACTGAGAAAGATTCACCAATCACTTGATTTACTGAATTCATTTATATTATATGATGACCCTGACATTTATATCAATGAATATGAACCAAAGAAAGGATTCTATGTTGAAGTCAGAAAATACGGAAGAGGCTTATCAGACTTCTATGTGAAACCGAAGTTCTATAAAATTGATGATTGGGCAGCAGTATTACAGTCATATGAAGATGTCTTCAAATATCCGAATTTGATTCCTGATAATTTGAAGGATGAACTCGTCAAGACAAACGGCTACCAGAACAAACTAAGAACAAATCCAGAATATATGCCATTTGTAATTCATATCAATGACATAAAGGTGCAGCAACTACAAGATATGACTGATAAAGACTGTCTTGCTGAAGGAATACAAAAAACGAATGCTGGAAAATACTATTACAACAGAGTTGGATATAATGATAGTCAATTATTTGACACTCCACAAGAAGCATATGCATCATTATCAGAATATATATTAAAAAAGGATGCTTGGAAAAAGAATTTATATACATTCGTATTTGATTTTGAAGTTCACACAGTAGAAGAACTTATTGTTTCAAAACTAAGTGAACAGAAACCGATAGATCCAGATATTCAGAAAATTGTAGATGAACACTTCTTTGAAATGCTCTAATGTAGAGAAACTTCGGAAATTCATAGGATACTCTATTTCCGACATATGTTCATTCTTGTCTATGAGTGAGGATGAATATCATCATTTCTGTAATAATCCGTCTGTAGAAGGTCTTGAAAAAATAGCAGACTTATATGGTATAGAAGAATATGATATTCTAACTATGCCATTTAACAAACTGAAGAAAAATGTCATAAAAATCAAAGCACCGAAAAATGATATGTATGAAATATCCAGATTCTTCAGAATAATAAAGAATTATGAGAAAATGGACAGATTACTAAATCAAGAATAAATAAAGAAATAGCCAATTTGGATTATGACCATAAGATACAGAACAGAAATGTCAGACAGTTCAGAACGTGATGCAGTTTCAGTAATGCTGTTTGAGATTACAGAGTTGCACAATACTGACATACTTGAATATGTCAGAGACAATTACAATCTCCCCAATATACTGAAAAGAAACATAGATGAATATATTGAAAACATAGATGAAATAGAAGAAGGTGACGAGAATGTAGCATACATGCTTAAAGAAATTCTCGGATGCATAGAAGATGAAACAACTATAACTGTAAACTATGCACTATGGCTTGCCGACAAAGATTCTGTTATTGACAACTATGAAGGTTCTGAAAGAGAAATATATGGTTATAAAATTGACAATGCTATTGTCTTGAGTGATTTAGGTTGGGACGGAACATTATACGGCTTTGAAGATGAACCAGAACCGGTTGAGATATATGACGGTGAAAATGAAACTGTGACAGAATCTATGATAAAGAAAGCCAGTGTTCTGTTATATGACTGACTGAACTATGATATTTCAAGAGAGAACCTCTCAATAAAGAAGTTCTCTCTTTCATTATTCTTATTCCTCATCAAGATAAGCACTATAAGAATCAATCTCATTGATTTTCTCTACAATATTGTAGAAATACTCAAGATAGAACTTGTTCTTATTCATTCTATCAGAAACTTTATCGACTTCACATACATCTATGACATGACCTTTCAGCAATGCCGTAGATGCATAGTCATTGTTTTTCCAATACAGGAATACATTGTGACTGTCAACAAACTTTGGAGTAGTCTCTGTATCTGGTTTCTTTATTTCAATGATACAATTACCATCTTCAAATCCACCAGCCTGATTGATTTCATTTATGATTTTAGAAACAAACTCAAACTCTTCAAACAAAACAAGCCTTGTCTTCATAAATTTCTCAACCGGATTCAGTTTCTTCATAAGTTTATAGACAAACTCAATCTCCTCAACATCGAAGTTGTTTGCATACACAGTCTTCCATTCACCGCTTCTGTCAGTGAACACAAAACGGATATCATTGATACTTGCATCAGAAACATCACGGTTGTATCCGGAAATAGACACAAACTCAAAACAGTGGTTCTCAAACCACTCACGGGCATCCTGAATCTCTACACCGATTGGCATTTTCTTTGTCCACACACGATTAGTCAACTGCTCACGAGTAGTGATAGACATAACATCACTCTTGTCAGTAGCCGGAAGCATCATCAGCAAATCCTTCATCATACTGAGAACTTTGCTCTTAGGCATTTTCATATCCGGCTCATCATAAATAGAATTAATGATTTCCTTAGTTGGTCGCATAACTTATATAAAATTAAAATTTGTGCTGCAAAGATAATAATAAAATCTGAATCAAATGCTTTCTATTAACAAAAATTAAGATAATTTCAAATCTATTACAATAACCACACACAAAATAAAAAGTAAAATATAAAGAGAAACTATATACATTATGGATATCAACAAAGAAAGCATACAAGAATTATATAACAGACTTGAGAGAATCAAGTCTCATATGCATATTGAAGAAAAACAAATAGAACTGGATGAACTGAGAACAAGAATACAGGATCCAGACTTGTGGAATGACCCAGACAAAGCAGAATCATTGATGAAAAAATCTGGAGATTTGGAAAAATTCATTAAGTCATTTGGACAAATCAATGAGAAATATGAAGAAATATCTGGATTGTTTGAGCTTGGAGAAGATGAGACTATTCTGTCTGAAATGGGAGATTCATTAAGTGATGAATTGCACAATATGGAAATATACACCATATTGGACAATCCGGAAGACAAAATGGATTGTATTCTAAAAATAACATCCGGAGCCGGAGGAACTGAAGCACACGACTGGTGTGCTATGCTTATGCGTATGTACATATTATATTGTAAAGAACACGGGTTTGAATCAGACATAGCATACTTCCAAGAAGGCCCACTCAAGATAGGTATGGCAACTGTATCAATAAGAATATGTGGAGACTATGCATACGGATTTATGAAATCAGAGAACGGAATACACAGGCTTGTTCGAGTATCTCCATACAATGCTCAAGGCAAAAGAATGACTTCATTTGCTTCAGTGTTCGTTACACCGGTAATAGATGACAGTATAGAAATCACACTTGATAAATCAAAATTATCATTTGATTATTTCAGGTCATCCGGTGCTGGCGGACAGAATGTAAATAAAGTCAATTCTGGAGTGCGGGCAAGATACTGGTACACTGATCCAGATACTGGAGAAGAAGAGGAAATACTTGTAGAGAATACAGAAACAAGAGACCAGCCCAAAAATAAAGAAAATGCTATCAACAATCTCAAATCTATTCTATATAAAAAAGAAATTGACAGGAAAAACAAAAAGAAAAAAGAGATAGAAGATTCAAAAGGAGACAATGGGTGGGGGAACCAGATACGTTCATATGTCCTTGATGATTCAAGAGTTAAAGATCACAGAACTGGATATCAAGAAAGAAACACAGAATCTGTACTCAATGGCCATATTGAGAATTTCATAAAAGAATACATAATGAGCCAGTTATGAAAAAACCTCTGTATTTTCCACCAGCAACATTCCGCGGAGCAAATGTAAACTCAGCAAAACAAATCATCAAAGATGAAGAATTTTGTTACAACGGCGTTTACGGAAGAATAAAAGTAATCGGCACAGTCAGTACATTGGATTTGAAACAGACTCCGAATAGAGATTTGACAGCATCAAAAGTAGTGTTTGACAATTCTTATTTCTTCTTACGAAGTAAACATGAATTAAGAGCAATATATCCTCCATCAACTTCAGATGTTAATTATATAGCAAAACGAAAAAATATAAGATAATGACATATGACAAATAACGTAGAATTGTGGCTCTTTGTAGAATATGACGGAACTGAAATGGCATCAAACTACAAACCGAAGAGAGTTATTGATTACATAAACGAACATGTTCCAGAACAATCAAGGGGAAGATTCTCTATCAGCAGAGAACAGGCAATCAGACGATATCAAGACCGTTTGAATAATAAAAACAACTGGGATTCTGCTTGGTATACGACAATAAGTGATGACGATTATGGCTCTTACGGGACTGGTGATAATCTTGACTTAGACTATGTTGAACTACCAAAAGGAACTATAAAAGCATTGACAGGAATTGACTTGACATTTGATGATGAACCTATTTTGTTTGAACTGAACAATCTCAAAATAAAATAAATAATAAAATTTCATTATTTCAAAATATGGATTATAAATGCACAAGATGTGGAGCAACTCTTGAACCGACTGGTAAGGTTCTTTTTTCTTTTCCAGCACAATATGAGTATCAATGCCCCATATGCAAAGAAAAATTCTACTTCACGAAAGAAGAAGATAAACAAGCAATGATTGATAAGAATCTGAACAAAGCCAATGAAGATTACTCTTCAGATTTGATGAAATCAAATGTAAGTTCAGAAGCACTGAACAGTTAATTTTTAATTTATGAAACAGAGTTTAATTTATTTAATAATGTTCACCTTGCTATTAGTAGGGTGTATGAAGCATGACTTTGGTGATAACAGAGAAATAACCAAAGAAAGAATCAACCAAAATGTCAAGAATGTGTTCGGTACTGAGTTTGACCCTACACATGACTGGTGTACTACTACTTCCGGAGAAATTGCTATTACTGGAATACCTGAAGGAATAGACAAAGTTCAATTACTTGTCTATATAGCCGAAAATGACTCAGCAACATCAATGCTTATTCTCAATGAAGCAGAAGTAAACGGTAAATCTACTATAACACTTTCATATGATGTTCCCGTCAATAACATCGGTATGTATGTATCATTCATTTCAAACGGTTCCTGTGTCACAAAACAAGTTACTGGTAATGGTGTATCATATAACACACGAGCAACGACAAGAGCAATGGCTGCTGGCTATGAAGTTCCCAGTGTCACTCCTGTCATTCAATCTACAGTTGAATCATATGCCAGTCAAAGAGGATGGCTTCCCGGACAGGTTCTTTATGAATACAACATCCAAGCTACATCTGTGAATGATTATTCAGATGAATACAAAAATATATTCAGAACGATTATATTCTCATATTTTAAAAACGGAAAACAATATGACAACCTCCCCCTTATCAAAGAGAGTGGTTATTACAATGCAGCAGTATATCCAATCACAACTGGAAAAGACCCTATAGTTGTTTCTCCTGTATATAAAAGTGACAAAGCCAAACAATATGGTAATGAGATTTGGAACTCGGATTTATACTATTATTATTTCAAAGAATCTGACCGTGCTGGAAAAAATGAAGCCGATTTTCTAAATAGTCTTCCAAAATATAAAGCAATTGATTTCAGTCAGCATTTTGGAGAAACTGAAGATGATGTTATAAGCAAGCGGGCATCATATACATTAGTATATTGGGGTGATGGAATTCCAGAGATAGGAACAACCGGTTCTTATACATTCCCAGAAGGGTATAAGATTGGTTTTATGGTGCGTGCTAAGACAACAGCAGACGGCAAGAAGAAACAGGGTGAACTTTATGGTGACGGAAGACTAAATAACAATATTAACAACTTCGGAAACTTCAAAAGTTCAAACCTTGGAACTGACGGTCCTCGTATGGGCTGGATAACCGTGAATGAGAAAATGCTTCTTTGCTGTGAATCCGGAACCGATCGTGATTTCAATGACATCATTATTGAAGTTGAAGGTGGAGTAGACCCGATTATCAACATCCCTGAATTTGAATCAAACTATTACACATTCTGTTTTGAAGACACTGAACTCGGTGATTATGATATGAATGACCTTGTTATCAAAGCCAGAAGAATTGATGATACGACAGTTGAATATAAAGTCGTTGCTTGTGGTGCTAATGATGAACTCAAGATTATGAACATCAACGGTCAAGTGATTAACAGCAATACTGAAGTACATAAATTGTTTGGTGTAAACGGAGGGTTTATAAACACTGTGTCTGGCAGTTACATTGAACCAGTCATTGATAACATAAAAGTAAACAAATCATTCAGTTTCCTTGACGAATCAACACAGCCATATCTTTATGATATGACGACTGGAAACATAGTAAAACTTGCACAGAAAGGTGAAGACCCACATGCAATTATGATTCCGTATGACTTCAGATATCCTCTTGAAAAAATATGTATTAAGAATGCTTACTCTCAATTCAACTCATGGGGTGAGAATAAAATAGTAAGCACATATTGGTACAAATATCCAAATGAAGGATATGTTTATTAATACAGAAATTCCTCAGAATCAACAAATTCTGAGGAATTATTTTTTAAATATCAAGTTCTTTCGCTATCACTTCTTTCGCTTCTTCTATAGAACCGACAAGATTACTGACACATACGAATTTATCACCAAACATAGCATGGTCAAACCAATATTCAGAGAAACGCTTTGAATCAGAAAAATCACCTTCCGACTTTGAATAACACTGAACCACATATTCTTTCTTATTAGAATTTACAAATGTTCCGTCAAATATAACTGCAATCCAGTATTCATTCGGCTTAATTATATTATGAACTGCATACACTCTATATGATGTGTTCTTTAGGAACTGCTTGAGTTCATCAGGTATTGAAGTTTTCTCAGGAAGTACACACTAATCAGACACTACATTCCCGTTGCTTATTGAATAACTCTTTGTAGGGTCATACAAACGTATAGCAGAAAACATGGTACTCAACTTCGTATCACGGATAAAATTGATTCTTTCGTAATCACCCAAGAACACATACTCACGTCCGCTCATACAAGTCTATATTCCTATAAGCCTCACATAATCATTGTTTTCAGTCACATCATCAAGTTCTCTCAGAAAATCTCCATATGTTATATCCGGCATTATAAACCTACATACATCAAACTTGTTATAAAATACTTCTCCAAAACTCTGAACATGTTCTTTGAAAGTCCTGTGTATAATAAGTTTAGAATAACTACCCATAGGGATTCTCGGAAATATAGGCTGCTCATATTTTGCAATATATGCTCCTATATACTCCATACATTCTCCTTTCACAAAAGTGAACTTGAATGCATTTATAAAACCATACAATGTTATTATCCTCGGATTCTATACATTGAAATGTATTTCAACAATAATGTCTCTAATATCAGAATCAGTACAGTTCTTTCTCTTATGTTGTTCATAAGAAGTATATACATAGTGTCCATATAATTCACACAAGTCATATTCTGAAGTTTCAACCAACGGTTTCAGCAACTGCATTTCAACCAATATGGGTTCAGATTGTTCAGATGATACTGCATCTACAATACGTCTGCAAGTATTCTTAATTTTGTCTATGGTTCTGGATTCATTTCCGTCATCATTCAATATACTGAAAGCACACATAAGCGTAAATTCATATGGCTTCGTATCCAGAGCAGGAATAACAACATTGCTTTCAGTCTCTATATCCTAATCATTTATATCTTTGAAAAAATCCTCATTCAGAATCATAATACGTTACAATCTACTATTAATTTTCTGGCAGCATCTTCAGTCCCGCATACTGCGACTATAGCATTCCTGAAATATCCGAACATCGGATGTTTCCTCTTCTAATCTTTCAATGAATAATCATTTTCTTCACTGAACTCATCTTCGATACTGTCAGTTTGCATATGATGACTATGTAGCATAACAAAATACTCAACACCATCAAAACCAGTTACTGTACTGTCAAAAGCGACTAATACAACCGGCTTGTCATCATTCTTATCTTCACCCGGCGGCATATAAGAAAAGAACATCTTGCCTGGTGTATTGCTGATATACTGAACAAAATTCTCTATAGGACAGACACTCTCATCATTAAACCTGTCACAACCGAAAGACCATTCCGGTTTATAATCTTTTTCAGCAACTCTCATACAATCTGCTCTAAAGAAACATAATTTATAGTTGAACTTACTGAAATCAAGTTTATCAAAATGAATACCAAACACCTGTTTTCCATTTCTTCTATTCAGCATCATACAATACCTGTCAAAATCATTATTGTCTTCAGACACAACACTCAATATATCAGCATACTTGACATCAATACCAAGATTCTTCATCCTCTTATACGGTTCAAGCCTTTCTACAAGAATCTTAGTTTTAGAACCATTCTTATTCTTGGAAATATCTATAATGCTACGAGGATTAACTTCTGTCAGTTGATGAAATGTATAATTCACTGGAACAAACTGCATATATATAGAACAATTTTTTCCAAGAGAAAATTTTTGACAATATATAAATTTATCAAGACTCTTCAAATAATTAAGGAACTTATATGCATTCTTCCAGTTCTCTATAAATTTCTTCTGAATATACACATAAATCTCAAACATATTCTCAGTGTCAAGTCCACATGGCTGTACAAGGCAATTCCGACCGAATATTTCCATTTCATCAAACACATCATCATATACCGTGCAGTTGCGGACAAGATATCTGAATATCACCTTATCATCCATATCAAGTGCAGAAAGAATCCTCAACATCTGTCTTTCTATCTTATCAAGGAAATGTGAATATTCACTCATCAATGGAGTTTTATATTCCAGAGCCTGTCTCAACGTGAAACAGTCTCCACAATAATTACACTCAGTCTATAGAACAAGAGTAAAATAAAGTTCTTCATTGACAGATGATTCACTCTTTTCAAAGTTTTCACTACTGTCAATGCTGCTTTCCAATTCATCATTCCCAACTTCATCACCAAAGAATGACTCATTGACTATACTATATTTTTGCTCTATATAACTCATCGTTTAATGATATTAAGTTCTCTTGCCTTATTTCTTGCTTTATCCGGTCCTCCACAAACAGCCATCAGCAAAACTGCCGAATACTCATCCTTCATATCGGAACCATTTTTAGTTATAGTATTTATTAAATCTTCATTAAAATTAGTAATAGAAATCTTGTCGAAATTGAAACTGTATATGACTATTAACTGTATTTTCTCATAAAATCCATCAAAGAATATCTGGAAATATGATTTATCCTCACTTTTCTATATAAGATACATAATGCCTCCGCTATTACGGATAAAGTTCATTATTTCATCAGTCTTTGTATCAATGCTATATATGGGATTATAATTCAGATTCTTGACATACATCTTAACAAAATTCTTGAATGCTTTGAATATATTCGGATTGTCCAAATATAACATCTTATCAAAATGACATACTTCAGTTACCTTCATCAAACCAGATTCATTCAACAACTAGATATAACGTCTTCCTTCATTCGGAACAGGTCCGTCATAAATCTTAACCACTTCACAATAGTCAATATCCCTATCAAAATTCTTCAGGTTCTGATACAGCATAACAGCCTCTTTCCTCTGTGTCTTCGCATTATTCATAAACACAGTATCCCAATGAGTGACATTGTGAGTTATATCATCATCAATAGACATCCTGTAGTATTCTGGATCCGTATAAAGATTATAAAGATATACTTCACTATCCATAGACATAAATGAGTCTTTATGTGTCTATCCGTATAGCCTAAGACAATCCATCTTGTTTGAAATCACTTTAACCAACAAAGCAACACGGCTTGGGTTACTTTTCAACAATTCATTGTCAAAAGAAACAAATGCGTGTATATTCTTTACATAACCCTAAGATATCTCATCTACAATAGTCATATCTCTGCCACAGAATTCAATATGCCTAATTGTCTCTTTTCCTCCGGAGCGAGCATCAGTAGTAACTTCATATGATATATTGACATCACTGTCTGCTACCTTCCCGATTATATACCGTGCCATCTTCTCGAACTTGTCAAGAAACAAAGAAGTTCTCTGTATATCTGTCTTGAACCATTCATTATATGCTCTCATTTTCCGTGAATCACGAATCAGACAATTAAGTTGGAATTCAACCGTATAATATGAACATATGTCTCCCGGTTTGAAACTACCTGAAGGTATCTACTCATCAGACTGAACTACATCAGAATCAGTCACATCCTTGAAAAAATCCTCATTTATAACCATAGTTTAAAATTCACAACCGAATAATTTTTGACTCTGTAACCTTGCAACATCAATATCACCATATATACATGTTAATAGAATAGGTATAGAACCAACAGAATACATCTCATCCATATCATCTTCCTTGTCGTCTTTCAACCTTAACTTTCCGTTGATTTCATAATATGGGTTAGTCACTGCGACAAGCAGATGTTCTCCGTCTCTATCATACAACTTGTCAAATACTGCAATGAGTCTAAACTACAAAGCAAAATCTTCCTAATATACTAACTTTATAAGTTCAAATCCAGAAATCCCCATCCAATGAGTTTCCGGAACATATTTTACACCATCATTACTATATGAACACAAATCTGTATTCCATGTTCTTGATGGAAACTCAAAATCAACTGAATAGTCCTTAACAACATCAAACGGGTATATTCTTCGGAAACAACTCTTCATAGTATATTTCCCCTGCATATCAATCTTTCCAAAATGTCCGACTGGAGTCATTTCAAGAAGTTTATCCTGTTTATACCTATATGTAAACTGATAACATTCAATAAACCTTTTATAATCATTTCCTGAAGTGAATTCAAGTTCATCAAGCATATCTTTATATGTCTTATCCTTGAATATACCCTTTACTGCAAGATAAAACTGCTTTTCCATATCATCAATCCAATATTTGGTATTATTTTTCATAATATCAAGTTGGACATAATCAAGAACCGTATATCTTGAATATACAGAATAATCACTGAAATCCTTTCCGATATATATAAAGTGTGATTGATATTGCATTTCTCTTTTTCCGTTCTTACCGTTCCATAAGAAATGTCTCAGGAACTGTATCTTGCTCTGGAACTCATACAACTCATTAATGTTCTTTGGTTTGTAATCAGTAAAAAAATACATGCTTATCTTCCCCTATGGAGTTCTTCTATTACGAGCATCAAGAATCTCAATATCTCTCAACATAACTTTCTTGACATCTCCGATACCCATATCAGTAAACCTATACTCAACTACACACTTATCACAATAGTCATCGAATATCTGAATCATCCGTTTCTCAACAAACTTAAAAACCTTGTATGCATCATTAAGAGACTTCTCAGTCTAATCTTTCTCGGCAGCATCATACATAAACTTAATCTCCATCGTAAATGGCCATACAGTATTGACTTCATTATGCTCTTCAGATTTCTGAATCTGCTCGTCATCTATATCCTTGAAAAAATCCTCATTAATTAACATCATAGTCACCCAAGATCTGCATACAGCAGACTACACATTTTATTATATCCGGAATCATCATAACCTATCAATGCAGCAAGAGTCAACAAGAAATCCCTACAATTTATATCAGTATCATCCTTATGTTCAGTCACATATTTCTTCCATGTCGCTTTTGATATTTTCCGTCCGTTCGTATATGTCATTCTTGAAAAATCTGTCTTCAAAACTGCTATAACTTCATTAGTCCACACATCATCAATCTTCTCACCGAAATCACCGGGATTAAAAGTACCATTCATAATCAATGTCATAGTCATTGTATTATATGTGTCATTCACTGATATGAATGCCTTGAATCCTTTATTCTGTTTAAACAACATATCAAGTTTTTTCTCTGACTGAAGATATCCAAGAAGTTTATTACCGCTTATTGTTATAGCACCCTTGCGTTTTCCGTTATTAACTTGATATTCTCCGTCAATAGTATATAGAACAAGTTCATTATAATCTCGCCATACCATACTGTAGTCAGGATAGTCAGAGAACTATCCGACATATACATGATGTTCATTCCTCGGAAAATATTTCCTATACCTATCAGAATCATTAAAATCTGTATAATAGTCATTGATTAACAGATACTCTCTGTATGTAAACTACCGTTTGTCAGACAACATCTCAACAATATCTTTATATAACTTCAATTCATATGACTCTCTGTTGTGCATCAGCTTATAAGAGAAGAGATAATCTATTGTGTAGAATTTATTTTCATTCAATGTATCAGTCATTTCCGAATCAAGCATATCCTCAGTGAATATCTTTGAATCCGAATATATCATCCGGTTCTGTGTCTTGGATTCGTCAATGACTGTATATGTAGTATTATTACAAAACATACTCATCTTGTTCAGGAACAAATTGAGCATATTGTTAATATAATAAGGATTAACTTCATTATAGTTATAATTGAACATACACCAGCAGTCAATAGTAAATATACGATTCTTGCTCTCCGGACAGAGAATATCCCTGCCAGCTATATGCAATACTCTTATTGGTTCTTGTTTATTCTATACAACATCACCCAACTTATATACAAATTTCTCTACTGTGCCGCCATTGGCTTCTATAATCTATGACAACATCTTCTCATATTTGTCAAGTACGGATTTTGTCTTAGATTCTATATCTTTTCTGCTTTCAGCCGGACTGTCAATGATGATATCATTCCTGAGAAGGAATACTGCATATATAAGACAATTTGTCCTTGTCTGTTCTATAGATGTTTCAACAGGCAAAGAATCACTCACTACATCAACATCAGTTATGTCATCAAAAAAATTCTCATTTATAATCATAAATCATTTGTTGTCATGTATCTTTTGATAAAGCAATTCTTTGTCCGGAAACAGGATATCAAGCATATCCCTATAATCTTCAGACAAACTGTTATTATAATATTCAATAAATTCTGAACTGTCTGGATTGTCTTTAGCAGCATCCCACAATTCAAGCAAAGAAGAGTCAGGAAATTTATAGAAAGCAACAAATGCTTCCACACTTCCACAATTCAGCATAAACGTGCCGTCCGGAACAATTATTATCATACCGCGGCTGTTCTGCTCAAGGAAATAAACCTACCCGCCTCTGTTAGCAGACTCATCATATACTTTCTTAATATCTCTGGCAGTCTCTATGCCTTTCCCTCTGACTTCACACTGATCTGAATCAAAATACATCAAACTGTCATTTCCGACAAACCCGTTTCCGATAAACAAGTCATAGAAATCCTTAATATGTCCGGCTTCATAGTCAAGAAGCGGCTCCATCTCCCAATTGTATTTGGCATTAAGACGTGCAGAATCATTCTTGTTCGGCTCTCCGTATATCCCGCTAATCATCAAATCATAATAACTGATGTCAGGACGTAACTTCTTTGCAACCCTATGCATCCATATCCTCCTGTCTGTATTTGAAGAGATATTATCCATTCTGTTTTTATATGAATGAATCGTATAAAGCCTGTTGTTATATCTCAAATCCGTATAATCAATGCCGTCATTAACATCCACAACATAATTAATCAGAACACACGGAATGATAGTTGAAGTCATATCACACCACTCATATATACAATCCTATTGCTTGATATACGGATAACTCTGTAACTTCATCAGAGAATCCATAAAACGGAGGAATATATGCTTTGACATATTCTTCAAGTCACAATCGAAATATATGAATGCCGCTATGTATCTGATTTCTTTGTCTGTCGTGGCTTTCTTGTCACAATGCAGTTCACATCCGTTCACATTCACGACATCTTCAAATTTCTCAGATGTCTCAGAATCAAGCTGCCACTTAATGTCTTTTATTTCAGTAGGATATATGTCAAATATAAGATTGATAGTCCTCGTGAATCTCTTTATGGAATTAATGAAATTTTTCTTTCCAGAACTATTGTATGTATAAGTATCGACAAACTGCGACAATCTCATGCCCTGTTTCAGACGGAACTCTACAACAAGAGTATAGTCTGCCGTGAATTTAGTTCTCGGCATCACACTTGTCATTTCAATATCATCATCTGTCACATCCTTGAAAAAATCTTCATTAATAACCATTTAGAAAATATCACACATTTTCTTTATTTATCTTTATTTGCAACATTTTCTTGATTATTCACAGGCATGTTCATAATGAATTTATAGAAGAATGCTGGGTCATATCTGAAAACATCATGACAACCCATAGGAAGTCTTTTAGCCTTGTTGAGTGCATATCCCGGATAGGTCTCAAATGAGAACTGTAAAGCGATATTCTCAGGACATATATTAAAATAATCTCCGTTCTCCACAGCAAACCATCTGTCTTCCGGAAATTCAACAGGTGTATGCTCTTTACAGAACTATATGAATTTTGAAATCTTCCTTAATGAGAACCCACCATTTCCTACAGCACCATTCTTAGCAAATCCCTACCCGTACCACGGTGCGCCGTAATAATCATATCCAAGTCTGACGAAGTAATCAATCAGATTGAAGAAAATCCAGCAATCAAGCTGATATATGAGCATATATTCATAATCAGAGAATATTTCATAGAAATCAGCAGTAGTACATAACATTGAATATGATTCCTTAGACTTGAAATAATTGTTATCAAATCTCTAAACTCTAAGTTTGAGAAACAATCTGATAAAAGCAGATTCATCAAAATCAACCGGACAGACAAGACAAATGTCTGATGTATGTCCAGTCACTTCTATAAGACGCTCAAATGACAATTTCTCATAAACTGTCATCTGCTTATATACCGGAACTACTATGATATGCTGTTTCTTTACTTCTTTGTCCATCATAACTATTTATGACTACAAATCAGATTTTTATTAAAAATTTTTAAAAAATTTGCTCACTGAAATCTTTTTGATTAAATTTGCACATCAAAACTTCAAAACAATAAAAATTATGAATAGAAAACTCCTAACAAGAACTGCAATTATCATTGCTGTTATCTGTGGTGCAATCCTGATGGGCTGTGATGAATATCGCTCTGAAATGAATGCTGTATTAATTCTCTTTGCAATATTTGCAACTATGTACTACATTGCATACAAAAACCTCAAAACTATGTCTGAAGATGAAATCAACAAAACACTATGTCTGAATTTTCTAAAGAAAATCGGTTGTGATTTCACTGAAGAATAAAAATAACTAAAGGACTGCTAAAATATATCAAATATCAGCAGTCCTTTAAGTTTATTCTTCATCTTCATCATTAACCAAATTAATGTGTTTCCATTTTAAAATCGTAAAATCAAGCGGATACTTATTGTCCATAACAGGTTGCCACTGTCCGCGACCTTTATATATAGCAGTGAAATACTTATTCATTCCCGGCAACTGATATCCATATACAAGACATACTTCATCAATATGTGGTTTTGTCGCTGACAATTTCATATCAATCCAGTCATCTCTTTCTGGAACCGGCTCAGCTGCCATATATGAATATCCATCATCTTCTTCTGTCTTATATTCATATGGTTTCCTATTCTTATTAGTGTCTTTATCTAAAGGGAACATTTTAACAAATTGTTTAGAAATAGTCTCGATGTATTTTTCATCAACATTATTATTGACTACCCGGTTCTAACCGTCATCATCCCTTACTTCATCCATAGCAGACAGATGATAATTCAAATATGCATTATTAACATTCGGATCCAAGAAAAGTTCAGACCAAATTTTTCTCTATTTCTTATATGTCTCTGCATTATACTTCCAATCAAGATCATAAATCTCCATCAGAAGTTTCATATATAACGGATTGGCACTAAACAAAGTTCTCAAACCATATATTACATTGTCTTTTACATATTGTTGTTCAAAAACCCTTCCGAAAGAATTCAAACGCTTTATTTCCGATTTCTGGCTAACAGTCATATAAACACATCTTATAAATTTTTTTATTTATAAAGAAAAATGAGAACCCTTCATCAAAATTTGAAAGATTCTCACAAAAATTCTGAAATATAAGAGAGAAATCAGAATTTTTTGAATTGAGCATCAATTTCACGCTTCACGTCACGCTCCTTGATAGACTCTCTCTTATCATAGTCTTTCTTTCCCTTAGCAAGAGCTATAACTACTTTACATAGTCCGTGTTCATTAATGTACATCTTAACCGGAACAACAGTATATCCCGGTTTCTCGGTTTCTTTCTTCAGTTTATTAATCTCTTTCTTTGTGAGAAGAAGTTTGCGCAGACGTCTTTCTTCATGGTTATAGTGAGTGCCGTTCTCATACTTTGCTATATACGAATTCTTCATCCACACTTCATTATTAAAATCCACATAGCAATAAGTATCTACCAGAGATGCTTTCCCGTCTCTGATTGACTTTATCTCTGTACCGGTCAATACAATACCGGCAACATATGTTTCAATGAAAACATAGTTGAACCGAGCCTTTCGATTATTAATCTCAATAGTATTCTTTTTCTTATCTGTAGCCATTTCTTTATGATTTGCTTGCAAAGGTAATTATTTTTACTGAACTGACAAAATTATTTATATCAAAAAAGTATAATTTATGAAGAAAATCTCAAATTTAATTTATATGGACAAAGAAAAAGATAACATAGTGTATTTCACTGAAGCGACCCAACTCAATCAATTAGATGAACCGGATGATTTTTCTCTTCCGGAATATTCAGTTATGATGATCAAAGATGAAAAGAAACAATATATCGGAATATTCCAAAGAAAAGATAGTATGTGGCTCATTATGGACAGGTTCTCATTGTGTGTCACAGACTATATCAATGATGATGATTTTGACACAAAATATTCAGAGATTGAGACAACTGAAGATTTGTTCTCAAAATACACTACCGACAAATGTATTAAGATATTCGAGAAATTCAATCCAGAAGAATTCAAAAACAGTATAATCAGATTCAATCCGGATTCTGACATTGACAAAGAAATCCATACTGAAATTAATGAAGAATATAGATTTGAATTGTTCTTCAAACAATTTATGAAACAGTATAAAGGAAAGACATTAAAGTTATATGACTCAAAAGAATACTCTGATGTTTATTTGACAGTAGATAATTTTATGTATGGGTTTGATGAAGAACTGAAAACAAATGTTTTATATATTTGTGGCCCAGCTATTGTAATAACATCAGATCCTGGTCTTAATATAACCCGTTCACTGAATATAAAAACATATGATGAATTTTCATATTCTCATAAACTCGGAATCATATATGACTATATCATCAGATGGATTAACAAAGATGCAAATCCGTTCGACTGTACTATAATAGATGATTGTGATAAGATTTCTGATGACATCAATAACAGGACTGATAATTTCTTTAAGCATTACTTAGGAGAAAATCCAATTCTGAACAAGAAGAAAGAGCAAGCTGATTAATCTGCCTGCTCTTTCTCATTAAAACAATTCACTAGTTTGTGGTTCATTAAACTGTTTCGGAATCAGTCTGTCATCTACTGGAAGTGGACCAGAATCTCTCAAGTACATCAACCTACTTGTAAACTCACTCTTTGTCAATATAGTCTCTGACTGGTTTGATTTCCCAATGCTATGCTGAAGAACTGCATTCTGAGTTGCTTCAAGTGCCTTACGGAATCCAGAGTTTTTATTCAGTTCATTATATGCTCTGTTCAAGAGGTTCTGATATTCTTCGGAATTTCTTTTATATGCTCTTCCATTCCAATACAGTTCCTGTTTCTTGAACCACTTCTTTGAAGCACCTTTCTTCTTTGCTGCCAGTCCTACAAGAGTACAGACATATCTCTGCATATCTATAGAGTCAAATTTCAATGACTGTAGAAATCCCTCCATAGAATTGCATTTCACTCCGTCTATCTCAAATGGATGTGGAGCAAAATTTGACAATGAACAAGACGGATAACTTCCCTTACTGCTTATATTCATATTTCAAGTCATTAATCTGACAATCTGGGTCATGAAACATATCATAGACATATGTTGAGCCATAAGTGTACCATGCAGCAAACCACATAACATGTGTCTTTCCGTTCGGAAATGTCACATTAGTCTTCTTATAATCATGGTCATTAATAACAAGAATGCTGTCATTAGTAGATGTATTCTTATTTCTCTCTACTTTGACAGTTGATTCAATTTTCTTCTCTCTGAATGTATCATAAACCATTGCTCCTATTATGAAAATAATAGAAAATGCAACTGCAAAGACTGCAATAATTGAACCATGTTCTCTCCAAAATTTCTTCATATCCTAACTCTTGTTGTTCTTAATTTATCTATTTTATGCTGAAGATGTCTGACTAAATCAACAGTTTCACTTTTAGAGACATTATCAAGTTCATCACTGATGACATTCAATACATCTTTTCCTCCCTGTACATACCCGTACATATAAGAATCTTTTGAATTGAATTTATCAATAAAGAACTCATTATCAATCAGTGCATCATCACACATATCATCAATGTTCTTCTCTATGTCAAATCTCGGCTGTAACATAATCATACTAATTTAAATGAGTTGTCTATTACTCAAACAGACAACTCACTATAAACATTATCAGTCAAGCAATGAAACTCCCTGACCACTAACAGCCTCATACAGTTTGTCAAGAACACGGACCATGGCAAGAGTATCCAGTTTGCAATATGCAAGAAGAGCTTTCCTCATTTCTGCTCTCTGAGACTCATTCATAGTTCTCATAGCCGGGAACACGTTCATAGCCTGTGCTCCGTTCTGGACATTCTCATTCAGATTGTGATAATTAAGTTCATCACTATTCGGATAAAGAGCAGGAAGCACACTCTTGATTGAGAATGAATCTTTCATAGCGGGCAGATAATAGCAGCAGTTTGTGAACGGCACCATCAAATCAACTATGTTGTTCTCAATACAAGTCAAATGCGGAGCCAAATCCGGGTACAAATCTGCCATCTCATGGATACGAGTACACTCGAATGACTTGTTGTATGCAAGAACACACACATTGTCAGGAATGTCATTGACAAGCTGTTCGGCTAATGCCCTACGAGGATCCTCATCCGGATTACCCAAAAACTCACGGTGTTCCATTGTCTTGTCATCACGGTTCTTCATAATGTGAAGTGAATACTGGAACGGAATCTGCTGATAAGGATGTGAACCAGCATACTCAGGAACAGCACATTGCATAGTCTCGAAATCAAGGAAGTACAGAGGATAACTCAGAGTACTGAGAAACCCCTTTATACCCTCGCGGTTAATACGAGCCTTGTTATTGATAGTACAGTCAATCTGCATCTTCTGTGTCTCAGACTTCACCAGAGGCTGAACATCCTCATAAGTGATGATATCCTTGTTCAGATACTCAATCTTCTTCTTCCATTGAGCACGGTATAGATTCAGAACAGACAATTCAGGGATTCCGTTGTTCTTGATGCAGTACTTCATAAACGGACAGTCATACGGCTTCTTGCAACCTGTCCACAGTTTCATCTCAGGCTCAGTTGCAGTTTCAGCCATCTTCTTTGCATCCTCAATATTATCTTCGATATGCTTCATAACCTCACCGTCAATCTCAGATGTCATATCAAGAACTACAAATAACTGGTTGATGTCAATATCCTTATTCTCCGGAAGAACATACTCAGAATTCAGACATACGACATTCACAGACTTGACCGTATATCCACACTTCTCAACAACCCACTTCTGATATGCGACATCAGGAAGATAAGTCTCAACCTTCTTCTCAAAGTCCTTACCGTCACCGGCTACATGAGTCGAACTCTTCACTTCATACAACTCATACTCATTGAACCCCACATTGCGGAGGATATCTACGGCACAGTAGCAATCATCATAAGAGAAAGATGCCTCGACTACAACAGGGACGTTGTTAGTCAGCAACTTCTCAGTCATCCTGACCATAGCAGTCAGATTCTGAGTTCCGTCTTCATTCAGGACAACTGCTGATACCGGCTCACCGAACAGTTTCTGGGCCATGATGCCGACTTCTGTTCCGGTCTCGAACCGTGCTTCCACTGATGAACTGATTTCAGCCAGTTCCGGCTTGTTGATTTCCATCCACATCCTCTTGGGACACTGTGAATACGCTGTGAATTTTGATTTTGAGATTCCCATATTATTTTCTTATTTGATTTGATACTGCAAAGATACAAATAATATATGATATAAACAAAACTATTTTATTATTTCTGTTTTATTTTAGGATAAATTAGGAAATAAATAAAGAAATGTTGTTGATACTTCTGTGAAACTGACAAAAACACAAAAAGAAAACATATTCAATGCCATAATGGAACAAATATCTGTTATGGTTCAGAACCGTATGCTTGAATCATACACAACCAGTGATATCAACGGAAACCATAAAGTGATTGATATGAGAGAATGCCCAGAGACATCTGTTATATTCAACAATGAACCAGAACAGAAAGAAATAGACAATCTCAACAAATGGCTCAGAACACACAAAGAAGAATATGTTGTATTATATCACGGAACATCAGCAGAATTTCCAATAAAAGAACAAGGTCTGAAGAAGACTACTTATAAGACAAAGAAATCATACCAAAGTGAACCCGGCTATGTATATCTGAGTCTGTTTCCTGGTTCTGCCAAATTCTTCGGTGAAATTGCATACCCAAATAAAGAAATTGCTGTTTATCCAGTATGTATAAAAATAAAAGAACTAAAGCCGGATTATGATCAGTTAGTCAATAAAAGAATAGCTGGATTTGATGCCGGAGACACTCTCGCAGATTCGCTCATATACGGCCATGGAGCCAGAGTCAAAAGACATATCAATCCTTGGGAAATAAAAGAGCCGATTGAATGCTAATTATATCCTCTTTGTTTTTGATATTACATTCCTTTTATTGCTATTAGCAAAAACAATATCTTCTAATTTCTTCAATCGTTCTTCAATGTCACTAACTTTAGATTTAACTATAGTTTCGACTGCATTAATTTTAAAACTACTTTCATTATAAACCATCATCAATATCTCGGTTTTTGAAATTCCAAATATTTTTCTCTTTCTTTCTGGAATTTCTCATAATTCTTGTTACCAGTTGCATTGACATAATTTGCTAAATCACCATATGTCTTGAACATATTCTTGCATTTAACCAATGTCAATCCACTATGATTATAATCACTATCTATATAAAGCGGACTCCAATTCAAATAATAACTTTCATCACTCTCTGGAGAATATCCAGTAAAGAGTTGGGGCTGATGCCAATCAGTGTCATAATGACAAGTTGTATTGAACTTTATCAACCCGAACAACCAACTATGGTTCTTCTTATATGACAAATCCTGATTTTCACAAAATCTGTACTCAAGACAACGGTATGTTGTCCCTCCACCATATACTACACTACGGAGTTCAATCTTCAATTTTGATTTATTGTCATCAGTCTTCATTTTTCAATATTTTATTCTTGTACATTATAATAAATGCTGTTGGATGCAAAAACAATGATATGTAAAACAACCCATATTGAAAATCATTAAACCATTTGACATATATGCTGTGATCTTCAAAATGAATATAACAAAAAGAGGATATAAGTGCAATCAATGTAATTAACCAGAACATTACATCTTTTGAACGATAGAAAACTTTCTTCTTCATAACAACCTTATGTATTTCTGCTCTTCTTTCATCCTATCAAGAGCAATGTTATAATATTCTTCTTCAATCTCCATACCGATATAATCTCTTCCAGTCTTATATGCTGCAAGACAGGTAGTTCCGCTTCCACAACAGTTATCAAGAACCAAGTCTCCGGGATTTGTATAACTTTTTATCAGCCATTCCATAAGTTCAACCGGTTTCTGAGTCGGATGAACCTGATCCTGTCTTCTCCATTGCTGCGGAAAATCAAGTACAGTACCAGGATGTCTCGTACCCTTGTTGTCAGTACTTACACCCTTGATTCCATACTTCATATTATTGGTCTTATTCGGCGTATAGTTCCTTTTATATGGTGTGCCTTCTGTCAGTTGCGGATTGTACTTTGCAGCAGACTTACCGAATACAAGAATATTCTCATGTTTCTTCAAAGGCATATATTTTGCAGTGAACGGACTTCCACATTTCGACTTCTGCCAGATAAGTTCATATCTATACAATTTCTCATTAGACAATGCCAGTTTGTGTGTGAACATACCGGAACAGAATAGTATGATGTTACCATCATCCTTTATTAATCTCTCATATTGTTCCCACATCTTGTCAAACGGGATTATCTGGTCCCATCCGTTTGCAGTGTATCCGAAAGGAAGGTCGCATATTATGGCATCAACAGACTTGTCCGGAACCATCGGCATCAGTTCCAGACAATCTCCCAAATATATATTGTTTCTCTTAATCTCTTCGACTTGCATAAGAATTCTAAAAACGGGAAAGTTTGTCAAACTCACGGTTATACTTATTCAGAGTCATCTTCTTCCTGATAATATCATCCTCAAGTTCATTAATCTTTCTCCTTGCAATGCTCCTGAGATTCTCACGGCATTCAGATTCCTCTGTAAAGTATACAGAATATGATGATTTCTGTACACAGTCATCCGGAATCACAATCTTGAACCGACCTTCAACATACAATACAAGACAGTCATCACTCTTAGTGATATTACTGATAACAAACCTCTCAATGTGATAATACTGCTCCTGAGAACCCCATGAGTCTCCGTAATTCTTGTAGATAACATCACCTACCTTGAGTTGTGAAAATAACTTAGCCATTTCTTCATTTCAAACTTTCTGCAAATGTACGATATTTATTTGAAATGGAGAAATAACAAGCAGACAATTTAAGAAATATTAAGAATTTTCCGACTGTTTTGATTTTAATATCTCAATCTGATACTCTTTATTAAGTAAATCATAATCGCAGTCTCCCAGAAAATATTTAATAAAATGCCAATATTGAGATTGAGCATAACTAAGCCTTCTCCACTCATTGCGCTTCCTATGAATTCTCAGAATCTCAGAATTCATATAAAATATATCATCAGGATCACAACCGTCTTTATTAACAATACGCATCATCTACAAGACAACTTGATCCTCTCGAATATCATAAACTGACGGAAATGGTTTGAATATGAAATCAAGTGAATCACGGAATCGCATATATTCACTATAGAATTTCATCTCAGGTTTCTTAATATAAATGACGAATATCAAACTATCATCACCAATAGTCTCTGTTTCTGCTATAGCACATTCATATCCAAACACTTCAGTAGTTATTGAACGTGAAACAGTATCAGTATTGATAAGATATACATCAGAATGTTCAATTCCGTATGATTCAAGAATATGTATGAGTTTATTTACAGTACTTCTGACCAGCTTACATTTCGGATGATTCATATCAAGAACTTCAATCGGAGCAATATTCTCATCATATTGCATATCAATAGTTATAGCATAGTCATACTTGTTATAATCTGATTTCATTCTCTGATAGAAAGAATCATCAG
>Ga0247608_10002056_pt1 | contig 26295 bp, 19 predicted proteins | sample 176DNAGHGlowgp2_FD_193490 | JGI IMG/M metagenome (GOLD analysis project Ga0247608, IMG submission 193490) | Sheep rumen microbial communities from Palmerston North, Manawatu-Wanganui, New Zealand - 1766 DNA GHGlow gp2 | ecosystem: Host-associated > Mammals > Digestive system > Stomach > Rumen ... | reverse complement strand
TTACGCTGTCTGTTGTTATTCTGCAGTAAAGCAAATGTCTTTTATCTACCTCTATCTTCTTCTAACTCCCTCTATCTACAAAGCAAACGGAACTTCCGAAACTTAAAAGATTAACACATAATTGTCTATAGATGAAACTGAAATTCTCGATACACTATAGGACAGCATGGGGCGAGAGCCTGCACGTGGTGGTGAAATTCCACAGCCAGGACGGCACGACCAGGCGGCAGGACCTGACCATGCTGACCGACGACGGCGACCTGTGGAGCATAGAGACGGCAGCGCTGATGAGCCGCCAGCACCCCGTGGCCTACATCACCTACCACTATGAGGTACACGACGGCGAAGGAAGGGTGCTGAGAAGGGAGTGGGACGGGGTGCCACGGACATACCACTTCGACGCGACAAAGGACTATGTGTTTCCTGACGCGTGGCATGACCGTCCGCTGGCCTACCACCTCTACAGCAATGCCTACCGCACAGCCGTAGGCATGCCGCGCGACGAACGGGTGAAGCCGCTGGCTCTGCCGCTGTTCAGACGTACGGTGGTGTTTCGCGTGTCGGCCCCCCAGGTGCAGCAAGGCCAGTCGGTGGCCGTCTGTGGCAGCCACCCGGCACTGGGCTCATGGAGCCCCAGCCGTTACCTGAAGATGCACTATGCCGGTCAGGGCGAGTGGCTCCTGTCGGTGAACGCCCTGGGCTTCGACATGGCGATAGAATACAAGTTCGTGGTAGTAGACGACGCTACCCACGAGCTGCTCCGCTGGGAGGAGGGCGACAATCGCGTGATGACACCACCAGACTCCCCCACCCCACAACCAATAGTGGCCGACGGCCAGGTGCTGGTACTCTATGGCGACCACCTGCGGCTGGCCGAGACAGCATGGCGTGCAGCAGGCGTCTGTGTGCCGGTGTTCTCACTGCGTAGCGAGCACTCGTATGGTGTGGGCGACTTCGGCGACCTGCGCCGGCTGGTAGACTGGACGGTGGCTACAGGCATGAAGGTCATCCAGACGCTGCCCGTCAACGACACCACAACGGACGGCCGCTGGCACGACTCCTATCCGTATAACATTGTGAGTGCCTTCGCCCTGCATCCGCACTATGTGGACCTGGAAACTGCCGGCGAGCTGCGCGAGAAGCAGCAGATGACGATGTTCCGCCGCCGTCAGCAGGAGCTGAACGCCCTGCCATACAGCGACTATGAGGCCGTGGAGCGGGTGAAGATGGAATACCTGCATGCACTCTACGACGAACAGGGTGCCAAAGTGGCGGCCCTGACGGACTACAAGGAGTTTGTAAAAGACAACGAGGCGTGGCTGAAGCCATACGCAGAATATTGTGCGACGAAGCACCAGCACGGTCAGCAGAACCAAGGTGAACAGCACAGCCAACACAGCCCACAGTCCTTCACCTATTTTGTGCAGTATCTGTTGCACAGCCAGCTGAAGGGGGTGGCCGACTATGCCCGCAAGAAGGGCATAGTGCTCAAGGGCGACCTGCCCATTGGTGTCAACCGCGAGAGTGCCGAGACATGGAGCCACCCGGAACTGTTCAACCTCGACGAACAGGCAGGAGCACCCCCCGACAGCTTCTCGAAGACGGGCCAGAACTGGGGATTCCCCACCTACCACTGGCCAGACGAGGACAACGGACAGCGGCAGAAAGCCCACCAGCATGCCACCTCACTGACCGACTGGTTTGAAGCACGCATGCACCATCTGGCACAGTATTTCGATGCGCTGCGCATAGACCACGTGCTGGGATTCTTCCGCATCTGGGAGATACCATGCCATGCCGTCGACGGACTCCTGGGCCACTTCTCGCCGGCATTGCCGCTGACAGTGGACGAGATAGCCTACTTCGGACTGACGTTTCACAAGGAGCTTTACACCAAGCCATTTATCAACGACCGCCTGTTAGAGCGCCTTTTCGGCATCCATGCCCAGTATGTGCGCGACACATTTCTCACCCGCAAGGCATACAACCTTTACGACCTGCGCGACGACTATGCCACCCAACGGCAGGTGGCAGATGCCTTTGCCGACCGGCGCGACGAGAACAGCCTGTGGATAAGAGACGGACTGATAAGGCTTATCAGCGACGTGCTGTTTTTAGAAGACCCTCACCGCCCTGGCATGTACCACCCGCGCATCGGTGTCATGAGCGAACCCATCTACGAAGCGCTGTCGGCCGACGAGAAGGATGTCTTTGCACGCCTGTACAACAACTACTTCTTCCAGCGCCACTCGTTCTTCTGGGGTCAGCACGCCCTGAAGCGGCTGCCTGCCGTGCTGCACAACAGTCGTATGCTGGTGTGTGGCGAGGACCTGGGCATGCTGCCCGACTGTGTGAAGCCCGTGCTCGACGAGTTGCGCATACTGACGCTCGAAATTCAGCAGATGCCCAAGCATGAGGGTTTTGAGTTTGCCCACCTCGATGCTAACCCCATACGTTCGGTGGCCACCATCTCGACCCACGACATGGCACCCCTGCGGCTCTGGTGGGAGGAAAGCCCAGAGCGCCGGCAGCGCTACTATACCACCATGCTGCAGAAAGAAGGACGGGCACCCGTTCACCTGCCCGCCCATCTGGCCGAGGAAATCATTGCCCGCCACCTCTACTGCCCTTCAATGCTCTGCATTCTCTCCCTACAGGACTGGCTGGCCATGGATAGCGAGCTGCGTGCCCCGCAGGCCGCAGACGAGCGCATCAACACACCCAGCAACCCCTATAACCGCTGGCAGTGGCGCATGCACCTGACCATTGAGGAGCTCATGCAGGCCACCCGCTACAACCAAAAGCTGCGCACCATGATGGTACGCAGCAAGCGGGTGTAAATTTTATTCGAGAAGGGAGAAAGGAGGAAGGAGATTGGCTACGTAATTAAACGGATTGGGCTATTCTCCTTTCTCCTTACTCGATACTCCCCCTACTAATTCCTGAATATCAGTCCTTCGCCGAACTCATCGACAATGATAGGCTTCGTGCGGTCTACCTCATCGGCAAGTATCTTACGCGAGAGGTCGTTGAGCACCAGGTGCTGGATGGCCCGCTTCACGGGTCGTGCACCGAAGTCAGGGTCGTAGCCCTCGTGTGCCAAGTAGCTGATGGCTGCATCGGTGACCTGCAGACTGATGCCCTGTTGCTGTAGCATGTCGGCCACGCGGTTCATCTGCAGGCGCACCACGTCGGCTATCTGTTGCTGGCTCAGTTGCTCGAAGGTGATAATCTCGTCAATACGGTTAAGAAACTCCGGGCGCATAGTCATGCGCAGCTGTTCGCGTGTGGCATTGCTGGTCATGATGATGATGGTGTTCTTGAAGTTGGCCGTACGGCCCTTGTTGTCGGTCAGTCGTCCGTCGTCAAGCACCTGCAGCAGGATGTTGAACACGTCGGGGTGTGCCTTTTCTATCTCGTCGAACAGCACCACACTGTATGGTTTGCGGCGCACGGCCTCCGTCAGCTGACCGCCCTCGTCATAGCCCACATAGCCCGGAGGCGCACCGATGAGTCGTGACACGGTATGCTTCTCCTGATACTCAGACATGTCTATACGCGTCACCATCTGCTCGTCGTTGAACAGATACTCGGCCAGTGCCTTGGCCAGTTCGGTCTTACCGACACCCGTGGTGCCGAGGAAGATGAACGAGGCAATAGGCCGCTTGGGGTCCTGCAGGCCGGCACGGCTGCGGCGCACGGCATCGCTGACGGCACGGATGGCCTCGTCCTGGCCTATGACACGCTTGTGCAACTCCTCCTCCAGGTGCAGCAGCTTGTCGCGTTCGCTCTGCATCATGCGCGTCACTGGTATGCCCGTCCAGCGCGACACCACCTCGGCTATGTCGTCGGCAGTCACCGCGCCCTCCAGCCCTCCGCCGGTGGGCGACGCCTTCATCTGTGCCTGCAGGGTGTCCAGTTCCGCCTCCTTCTGCTTCAGCAGTCCGTAGCGTATTTCGGCCACACGTCCGTAGTCGCCCTCGCGTTCGGCACGCTCAGCCTCGAACTTCAGCTGTTCTATGCTTTCCTTCGTCTGCTGATACTTGTCCGAGAGCGACTTCACGCTCTCCCACTGTGCACGCATCTGCGTCTCCTGTTCGCGCAGCTCGGCTATCTGCTTGTCCAGCAGCTGCAGCTTCGAGTCACCGCCAGAACTGGCGTCAGCAGTGGTTTCACGGCGTATGCTCTCACGCTCTATCTCCAACTGTGCCCTCCGACGAATAATCTCGTCGAGCTCCTCAGGCACCGAGTCGCGCTCCATGCGCAGCTTGGCGGCAGCCTCATCCATCAGGTCAATGGCCTTGTCAGGCAGGAACCTTTCCGAGATGTAGCGCTCCGACAGCTGTACGGCAGCGATACAGGCATCGTCCTGTATACGCACCTTGTGGTGATTCTCGTAGCGTTCCTTCAGTCCTCGCAGTATGCTGATGGCCGACAGTTCGTCGGGCTCGTCGACCATAACCGTCTGGAAGCGTCGCTCCAGGGCCTTGTCCTTCTCGAAGTACTTCTGATACTCGTTGAGCGTGGTGGCACCGATGGCCCTCAGCTCGCCACGTGCCAGCGCCGGTTTCAGGATGTTGGCGGCATCCATGGCTCCCTCGCCGCCGCCGGCTCCCACCAGGGTATGTATCTCGTCGATGAACAGAATGATGCGTCCGTCGGCCTGTGTCACCTCGTTGACGACCGCCTTCAGCCGTTCCTCAAACTCACCTTTGTACTTCGCACCGGCTACCAGTGCGCCCATGTCGAGCGAATAGAGCTGCTTGTCCTTCAGGTTCTCTGGCACGTCGCCACGCACGATACGTCCGGCCAGTCCCTCGACGATGGCCGTCTTGCCCGTGCCCGGCTCACCGAGCAGTATGGGGTTGTTCTTCGTACGCCGTGAGAGAATCTGCAGCACGCGGCGTATCTCGTCGTCGCGTCCGATGACGGGGTCCAGCTTGCCCTGGCGTGCCAGCGACACCAGGTTCTTGGCATACTTCTCCAGTGACTGGTAGTTGTCGTCGGCCGACTGCGACTGCACCTTCTGTCCCTGACGCAGTGCCTGGATGGCGGCCCGCAGCTCCTTTTCGGTGATGCCGGCATCCTTCAGGATACGTCCGGCCGTCTGACCGTCGGTGAGCAGTGCCAGCAGCATCGGTTCGCACGACACGAACTCGTCGCCCAACTGGCGGGCATAGTCCTGCGACTTGAGCAGCACGGTGTTGGTGGCCGAACCCAGGTAGGGTTCGCCGCCGGTCACACGCGGCAGGTGGTCGAGCTCGCTGCTGACGAGGGTGTCTATCTGCTGACTGTTGACACCGAGCTTTTGAAAGAGAAAGGCGGTCACGTCGTGTGCCTTGTTCATGATGCCTGCCAGCAGGTGAACCGGCTCTATGGTCTGCTGGCCACGGCGTTGTGCGGTGTTGACGGCCTCCTGTACCGCCTCCTGCGCCTTGATGGTAAACTTGTCTAATGTCATACGTTTGTCCTCCTAATATTATTTATTTGCTTTATACATTACGGTGGGCATGTCTGCCTACCGCCTTCAGACAAACGCTGTGCCGACCACAGAAAGCCGACAAAACGGCAGTCGTGCGTGCCATTTTGTCGGCTTACCTTGTCGTGGCCTATGGTCTTTTGGCTTACAGCCCGTGGCCGTCGGCCTATTTACAAAGCTTGCAGCCCTCACATTTGTTCAGTTCGCCCTTGAAGCGCTTCTCCACCAGATAGTGCAAGCGGTCGCGCAGAGGCTCCAGCTGCAGTTTGTCGACCACCTCGTTGATGAAGGCGTTCTGCAACAGCAGGCGTGCCTCGCGCAGGGTGATGCCGCGCTGCTGCATGTAGAACAGGGCGGCGGCGTTGAGCTGTCCTACCGTCGAGCCGTGGGCACACTTCACGTCGTCGGCATAGATTTCCAGCATGGGCTGGGTGTACATGCGTGCCTCGCGGGTGGCACAGAGGTTCTGGTTGGTCATCTTCGACTCGGTCTTCTGTGCGCCCTGCTCCACCAGCACCCTGCCTGCGAAGGCACCCGTGGCCTGTTCGTCGAGCACATACTTATAGAGCTCCTGGCTGGTGCAGTGGGTGGCATGGTGGGTGATGAGCGTGTTATTGTCGACATGCTGCTGCTTGTCGGCTATGACGCATCCGTTGCATGAACACTCTGCACCCTGACCCATGAGCTGCAGGTCGAGCTTGTTGCGGGTGATACCGTTGTGCAGTGTCAGCACGTTATGACACACGCTGCTGTCGGCCTCCTGGCGTATGTAGACATTGCTCACGCGGACGTTCTTGGCGTGCGTCTCCTCCATGCAGTAGAGGTCGAGGCGTGCTCCCTGGCCCACAAACGCCTCAATGACCTGCGTGGCCAGAAAGCGGTGGTCGTCGGCCGTGTGGTCGCAGAACAGCAGCTTGGCCTCGGCGCCGGGCTCCATGACGATGAGTACGCGGCGGTTGACCATCAGGTCGACGTCGGCGCGCAGGATGTTGATGACCTGCACACAACGTTCTACCACGGTGTTGCGGGGCACGTAGACCAGCAGTCCGTCTTGTGTCAGCATGGTGTTCAGGCTGGTCACCCCGTCGTTGTCGGCACCGGCCAACTGATTGTAGTAGCGGGCTACGTCGGCAGGCAGCCGTGGCAGCAGCTCCCTTAGCGACCCGATGACCACGCCCTCAGGCAGCAGTCGTCCGGCATTTACGGCCCCGCCATCCTTGCCTATCGGGCCACCAAGCTGTCGCTCTTCGTCGGCGCTGCGTGCTGCTTCGCCGGTGTTCGGACGTGCCTTGAGTGCATTGCGCCCTGCCGTGTCAGCATTGCGTGCCGGGCTATATGGATCGTCGTTGACCACGAAGTAGAGCAGTGTCGAGAGGTTAGGCACGTCGCAGCGGAAGGCATCGTAGGGATTGACGGGAATGGGCAGCCGCTTTAAGTTGAGCCCATAGTTGGGCGCAAACAGCGCCTGCATGTCAGTGTACTTGTAGCGTTCCTCCTTGCGAGTGGGGAAACCCAGGGTCTTAAAGCGCTCGTATGCCTGTCGGCGCACGTCGTTCATCACGTCGCACGAGTGGGCGTTCAGCATGTCGCCACACTCCTCGAACAGTTCTATGTATTGTTTCTCTGCCGTCACCACTTTTCTATCTTTGTCCTGTTGATTGGTTAGCCTATTCTTTTCTGAGCCACTCGTAGCCCTGTTCCTGTATCATGGTGGCCAGCTCAGAGCCGGCAGTCTTGACGATGCGCCCTTGATAGAGCACGTGTACCACGTCAGGGCGTATCATCTCCAGCAGACGGTCGTAGTGGGTAATGACAATGCACGACGACTCCGGCGTGCGCAGCTTGTTGACGCCCTCGGCCACGATGCGCATGGCATCCACGTCGAGTCCGGAGTCTGTCTCGTCGAGTATCGACAGCTTAGGCTCCAGCATGGCCATCTGGAATATCTCGTTACGCTTCTTCTCGCCACCGCTGAAGCCCTCGTTCACCGAGCGGCTGGCCAGCCGGTTGTCCAGCTCTACTATCTTCTGCTTCTCGCGCATCAGCTTGATAAACTCGCCAGCCTTCAGCTCTGGCAGCCCCAGGTAGCGGCGCTTCTCGTTAACGGCGGCCTTCATGAAGTTAGTCATCGACACCCCTGGTATCTCCACCGGATACTGAAACGAGAGGAACAGGCCCTCGTGGGCGCGGTCTTCGGGTTTCATGGCCAGCAGGTCCTTGCCGTTGAAGGTCACCTTGCCCTCGGTCACTTCATAGACGGAGTTGCCCACCAGCACGGCACTCAGCGTCGACTTACCTGAACCATTGGGACCCATGATGGCATGTGTCTCGCCGTCGTTGATGGTCAGGTCGATGCCCTTCAATATTTCCTTGTCGCCTATCTTGGCATGCAGGTTTCTTACTTCTAACATATCTTCTTTGGTTTATCGCGGCGCGAAGGTACAATATTTTATGCAATCGACAAAGAAAAAGGAGCAAAAAATGCACACCGGCGTTTTCCGCCTGCAGTTGTCAAGACTCAAATTACGTAAGTTTATGTAAGTTTAACAGACGTCTACCAAATATTCCCTCCCAACGGCTGCCAATACGCCGCCAGCGGCCTGAACACCCGCCTCTGAGTGCAAAGAGGGCCTCCATGACATGCATACAGGCAGTGTATGCAACATATAGAGGAGGGTTACGACCCTTATGGACACCCTCCTTGCAGCGGGTGACTTTAGGCAAAGCAAGTGTAGATAAGGGTAATTTAATTTAGTAATACAAAGGTAAGCAATTATTCCGTAACCTCTAAACGCCACTGTTAACGCGTGTCAACAAACAAGGGAGTATGCCATGCACGTAAACAAATTGGCGGCACGCCGGCGACAGCCGGGTGCTAAACGCCACCAGGAGCCGAAACTACGTTGACCGGACGGCCGCTGACGAAGGCCATGACATTGTCGATGGCCACACGCAACAGTCGGCCACGGGCCTCCTGGGTGGCCCAGGCAATGTGGGGCGTGACGTAGGCATGGGCACATGCCAGCAGCGGATTGTCGGCCCGTGGCGGCTCGTCGGTCAGCACATCGGCGCAGTAGGCCCGCAAGCGCCGGCCGTTGAGGGCATCGGCCACGGCGCGGTCGTCGACCAGCGGACCACGTCCGGTGTTGATAAGGATCGCCGACGGCTTCATCCTGGCAAGCGTCTCACGGTTGACAAGATGGCGGGTGTCGGGGGTCAGCGGACAGTGTAGGCTCACCACGTCGGCCGTGGCCAGTAGCTCGTCCAGCGTCTGTTTCTCGACGCCGGCAGGCAATTGGTCGGCACGCCGACTGGTCAATGCCGCCACATGCATGCCGAAGGCCTGGGCGATAGCTACCACCCGGCGGCCTATATGCCCCAGTCCGACGATGCCGAAGTGCTTGCCCGACAGCTCGGTCAGCGGCGTATCCCAGTAGCAGAAGTCGGGGGCGGCGGTCCACTGCCCCGTCCTGTTGGCCAGGGCATAGTGCTCAGTGCGGTTGACTACGGTCAGCAGATGGGCAAACACCATCTGCGCCACGCTATCGGTGCTGTAGGCCGGCACGTTGGTCACGACGATGCCTTGCGCATGAGCCGCCGCCACGTCGACCACGTTATAGCCCGTAGCCAGCACTCCTATGTATTTCAAACGCGGCAGCTGCGCGAGCTCCGTCCGGCCCAGCACCACCTTGTTCGTCAGCACGATGTCGGCAGCCTGGGCCCTGCTGATGGTGTCGGCAGCCCCAGTGCGGGCATAGACCGTCAGTCGGCCGACGGCCTTCAGCGCATCCCATGCGCGGCCTTCAGGGTCGGTCGTATAGCCGTCAAGTATTACTATGTTCATAGTCTGTCAGTGTCTTGATTTGTAATCCGCGTGCAAATGTACGACTTTTTTGCTATTCCGTGCCGCTCGCAATAAAAGAAAAATGGCCTTTCGCTTGGTTTTTCGTCTGTTTTGTCGTACCTTTGCGCCTTAAACCAAGAGACTGCTGACAAGTATGAGCGCTACCAACATACCCCAAGAATTTAACAACTTCTTCCTGAAGGACGTGTCGTTTGTCAACCTGATGACACGACGCATATTCAACGTACTGATAGTGGCCAACCCCTACGACGCCTTCATGCTGGAGGACGACGGACGTGTAGACGAGAAGATATTCGACGAATACATGGAGCTGGGACTGCGCTACCCGCCAACCTTCACCCAGGTTTCGACCACCGACGAGGCCAAGGGGGTGCTGGACACGACCGACATCGACCTGGTCATCTGCATGCCCGGCAATGCCGACAACGATGCCTTCGCCGTAGCCCGCGACGTGAAGCAGATAGCACCGCAGATTCCCTGCGTGGTGCTGACGCCCTTCTCGCACGGCATCGCCAAGCGCATAGCGCACGAGGACATGAGCATTTTTGACTACGTGTTCTGCTGGCTCGGCAACACCAACCTCATACTTAGCATCATCAAACTGATAGAAGACCAGATGAACATCGACCACGACATCAAGGAGGCAGGCGTGCAAATGCTGCTGCTGGTCGAGGACAACATCCGGTTCTACTCGTCGGTGCTGCCCAACCTCTACAACTATATACTGGCACAGTCGAAGAACTTCTCGACGGAGGCTCTCAACCCGCACGCCGCCGCACAGCGCAAGCGGGGACGGCCCAAGGTGGTGCTGGCCACGACCTACGAGGAGGCTATGCACTGGTATAACATGTATCCGAACAACGTGCTGGGCGTCATCAGCGACACCCGTTTCCCTATGCAGGGCACCAGCGCACAGCTGACACACATAGAGGAGGGCGACCCCGAAGCGGGTCTGAAACTGCTGCGCGAAATCAGGCGCCGAGACGAGTACGTGCCGCTGATACTGCAAAGCTCGGAGATACAGAACAAGGCGAAGGCCGAGCAGGAGCACTTCCACTTTGTGGACAAGAACTCTAAGAAGATGAATGTAGACCTGCGCCAGCTCATCGAGGAACATATGGGCTTCGGCGACTTCGTGTTTCGCGACCCTACAACCAAGCAGGAGGTGTGCCGCGTGGCAACGCTCAAGGAGCTACAGGACAACATCTTCAAGATACCACGCGACTCGATGCTCTACCACGTCAGCCGCAACCACATGAGCCGCTGGCTCTGTGCCAGGGCGATATTCCCCGTCAGCCAGTTTCTGAAGACGGTGACATGGCACAAGCTACAGGACGTCGACGCCCACCGGCAGATAATCTTCGACGCCATCGTGCAGTACCGCCGCATGAAGAACATCGGCATTGTGGCCGTGTTCGACCGCCTGAAGTTCGACCGCTATGCGCACTTTGCACGCATCGGCGACGGCTCGCTCGGCGGCAAGGGACGCGGACTGGCGTTCCTCGACAACATCATCAAGCGCCACCCCGAACTGAACCAATTCGGCAACGCCACGGTGCAGATACCCAAGACGGTGGTCCTGTGTACCGACTTCTTCGACGAGTTCATGGACAAGAACAACCTCTGGACGATAGCCCTGAGCGACGCCGACGACGAGGTCATCCTGCAGCACTTCCTGCGGGCCCAGCTGCCCGACGCGCTGATAGCCGACTTCTTCACCTTCTTCGAGGCCGTCAAGTCACCCATCGCCGTGCGCTCGTCGTCGCTCCTGGAGGACTCCCACTATCAGCCCTTCGCAGGCATCTATGCCACCTATATGATACCCTATCTGGACGACAAGTACGAGATGCTGCGCATGCTGGCCTGTGCCATCAAGGGTGTCTACGCCTCGGTGTACTACCGCGACTCGAAGGCATACATGACGGCCACGTCGAACGTCATCGACCAGGAGAAGATGGCTGTCATACTGCAAGAGGTCGTCGGACAGCAGTACGGCACACGCTACTACCCGACGTTCAGCGGCGTACTGCGGTCGCTGAACTACTACCCCATCGGCGATGAACTGGCCGAGGAGGGCATCGCCTCGCTGGCACTGGGACTGGGCAAGTATATCGTAGACGGCGGACAGACACTGAGGGTGAGCCCCTATCACCCGCGACAGGTGCTGCAGACCAGCGAAATGGAGACGGCCCTGCGCGAGACACAGACGCGCTTCTATGCCCTCGACCTGAGCCACGTAAGCGACGACTTCAAGGTGGACGACGGATTCAACATCCTGAACTTGCGAGTCAAGGAGGCCGACAAGGACGGCTCGCTGCAAGGCATAGCCTCGACCTACGACCCCATGGACCAGGTCATCCGCGATGGCATCTACGAGGGTGGCCGCAAGGTCATCTCGTTCACGGGGGTGCTGCAACACGACATCTTCCCGCTGCCACAGATACTGCAACTGGCCCAGAAATACGGCTCGGACGAGATGCGCCGACCCGTGGAGATAGAGTTTGCCTGCAACCTCCGCAAGGCGGACAAACCGGATGACAGCAGCAACGCATCAACTCGTCGACTCGTCAACTCGTCAACGCTTGGCGACTTCTACCTGCTACAGATACGTCCCATCGTGGACTCCAAGCAGGTGCTGGACGAAGACCTGTCGGCCATTGCCGACAGCGACTGCCTGCTGCGCTCGCACAACTCACTGGGCCACGGCATTTCGGAGGATGTCGTAGACGTGGTCTACGTCAAGACAGACGACAACTTCACCGCCGCCAACAACCCGCAGATAGCCAGCGAGATAGAACAAATAAACCGCCAATTCCTGGACGGCAGATATGCCACCAAGACCGACGACGGCACGCAGGTAGGCTCGTCGTACATACTCATAGGCCCAGGACGCTGGGGCAGCAGCGACCCCTGGCTGGGCATACCCGTGAAGTGGCCGCATATCTCGGCAGCACGTGTCATCGTCGAGGCTGGTCTGAAGAACTACCACGTAGACCCCTCGCAGGGCACGCACTTCTTCCAGAACCTGACATCTTTCGGCGTGGGCTACTTCACCATCAACACCTATACGGGCGACGGCGTGCTACAGAAGGACATTCTCGACAGCATGCCGGCCGTAGACGAGACGGAGCATGTGCGCCATGTGCGCTTCAAGAAACCGCTGAAAATCATGATGGACGGCAAGAAGCAGCACGGCGTGGTGACCTTTGAACATTGACCATGTTATAGGGTACGCCATTGTCAATTGTCAGTTATCAATCATCCATTGGCCATTGGCCTCACTGTCCTCCAAGCAAGAGGAAGTAGTCGATGAGGTCGTCCCACGACTTAAACTGGTCGGAACCAAAGTGCAGGAAGGTGGCCATGGCATCCGCCTCCTGCACTTTGGCTATAAGATAGTCGCCGTAAAGCAGGTCGCGACGCTCGGTGAACACCACATGGTGCCAGGCGGGCACATTGACATGGTCGTAGAGCCACTGCTGCACATCAGCGTGAGGGCGGCTGTCGTCGGCCACGAAGTAGACCTGATAGCGCTCAATGAGCAGCCGCACGGCCTTCTGCATTGACGGCGCAGGGTGCTGGTAGGCATCGGCAAGGGTTTCCACGCCGATATAGACGATAGGACGCTGGCGGTGCTCCTGGGCATCGTCAATCCAGCGGAGCACGGGCACCACACTGTGCATGAACGAGCGGTCGTCCATGCGGTGCTCGCCGTGGAAACGGATGGCCTGCGGATAGTGCGCGCGAAACAAGTCGTAGGTATCGACCGTGGTGTCGTGGTCGCCAAAGAGGCCCCAAACCTGTTTCGAGAAGGGAGACGTGCTTTCCGAGGAGGTGGAAATGGCGCCTTCTGAGGCAGGAGGGGTAAACCGCTGCTCCGACTGCTCCTTGTATTCCTTTATCAACTGCTTATCGACATAGAACTCCTGGATGCCGTCCTGACGGGGATTCTGAAACTGCTGGGTGCCGGTCATGCCGTGCTGGCGCATGGTCTCGCCCATCTCCAGGGCGGGGTTGACACAGATGCGGTCGTAGCCGTAGAGCTGCTCGCAGTACATGCCGCCCATCGACGTGCCCAGTATGACATCGGGCTGCTCCTGCCGGCAAAGGGTACGCAACAGGGTCATGGCCTCGGCGGGATGAACGGGCAGGTCGGGGGCCAGGATACGGGTGTTGGGGAAGACGGTGCGCAGTCGCGCCACGGTGCCTGACTGTCCGCTACTGGCAAAGCCGTGGCAATAGAGCAGCGTCTTGCCTTGCAGCAGGTCGGGAAACTGTTTGACGTAGGGGTTCTCTGGGGTCATGATGTTTAAGTGATTATTAATTCCGGCCGCCAAAGGTAGGCATTTCGGCGCGAATAAGCAAGCGTTTTGGAAAATAAAAGAGGAAAATGTTTGGTTCTTCAAAAAACTTTACTAACTTTGTGGCATCATAGAAAGACTACGTATGAAACTACCCACGACATCATTTACCGCACGCCTGCTGACCGTGCTCACAGCAGGCATCCTGCTGACTACAGCATCGAACGCACAGCTCAGAAACCCTATCATCGAGGGCTTCCATCCCGACCCATCGGTGTGTCGTGTAGACAGCGACTACTACCTCGTCAACTCATCGTTCCAGTATTTCCCCGGTGTGCCTATCTATCACAGCCGCGACCTGGTGAACTGGACACAGATAGGCAACGTGCTCGACCGCGATAGCCAGCTGCCACTGGAGGGTGCCACCTCGTGGCTGGGCATCTATGCGCCGACCATCCGATATAACGATGGCACATGGTATATGATAACCACCAACGTCGGACATGGCGGCAATTTCATGGTGACAGCCCCCAAACCCACCGGACCATGGAGCGAACCGATATGGCTCAAGCAGCAAGGCATAGACCCATCGCTATACTTCGAGGACGGACACTGCTACATGGTGTCGAACCCTGACAACCATATCATGCTGTGCGAGATAGACCCGAAGACCGGCGAGAAGCTCACCGACAGCCGTGTGCTGTGGCGGGGCACGGGTGGACGATACCCCGAAGGGCCGCACATATATAAAAAGGACGGATTCTACTACCTGCTTATCTCGGAGGGTGGCACCGAACTGGCCCACCGCCTGACTATAGCACGTAGCCGTGACATCTGGGGGCCCTACGAGGCTAACCCCGCCAACCCGCTGCTGACCAACTGCTCAATGGCGGGACAGGGCATGCAGATTCAGGGCATAGGACACGGCGACTTCGTGCAGTCAGTAGACGGCAGATGGTGGGTAGTGTTCCTGGCCTACCGCAACTTCGGCGGCAGCTACCACCACCTGGGGCGCGAAACGTGCATAGCACCGGTAAAGTGGGAGAAGGACCAGTGGCCCGTCGTCAACGACCAACAGCCCATAGACACGCTGCTATACGTCGCACCGCCAGCCAAGCAGCAACCTATGAAACGCCATATACACACGGTGTTCAACTCGCTGACGCTGGACCCGGAGTGGGTGTACATACAGAATCCGGTGATGCAGAACTACCAACTGGTGAACGGTCAGCTGCGGCTACGCTCGAACGGTTCGCTATGGCTCAACGACCGCCCGACATTCATGGGCCGCCGACAAGAAGCACCCGCCATGCAGGTGGAGACGGAGGTGGACATTCATGAGCCGGCCGGCGACCAGTACGGACTGGCCATCTACCAGATTCACGACGGCCACGTGCGCTTCTTTGCCACGGCCGACGGCATCACGCTTGACTATCGGTTGAAGTCGCTCGACGGCATCAAGAACGCCGACCAATGGAAAAACGGGCAGCGCCCCAAGAAGGTCCGGCTGCGCATCACCAGCGACGGACTGAAGTATCAGTTCTGGTATGCAGCCGACTCAGAACGCGAGTTCCGGCTGTTCGGACAGATAGAGTGCTCGCTGCTCAGCACCGAGATAGTGGGCGGCTTCACGGGTGTCACCATCGGCATGTTCTGCGACGTGGCATTCTCAGAGCGCAGCCAGGACAGCGGCTATGGCGTATTCAACTATTTCGACTATGAGGAAAAATAGTGGCTGCTGACAAAATATTTTACGTCTTTCTACGTTCTAAACACAGAGAAGCATAGGCATTGAATGCTGAACGGACATATCAGACAATAAAACTTCATACATTAACTAAAAGACAAGTATTATGAAAAAGTATTTAGCTGAAATGGTGGGCACCATGGTGCTCGTACTCATGGGCTGCGGCGTGGCAGTAAGCCTCGGATGCGACCCCGTCAACAACATTCCCGCAGTGGTAGGCACAGCCATCGCATTCGGACTGGCAGTGGTCGCCATGGCATACACTATCGGAGGCATTTCAGGTTGCCACATCAACCCCGCCATCACGCTGGGCTGCTTCCTCGCAGGACGCATGGATGCCAAAGACTGTGGCATGTACATGGTGTTCCAGTGCATCGGCGCATTCATCGGCAGCATCTTGCTCTATGTGCTCACACAGAACGTGCCCGGACTGGAGGGGACAGGTGCCAACGACCTGCAGGCTAACGTGTCGGTACTGGGTGGTCTGCTGGCTGAAATCATCTTCACCTGCGTCTTCGTGCTCGTCGTACTCGGTGCCACGGCAAAGACCAACGGCGCAACCAACAACTTCGCCGGACTGGCCATCGGCCTGAGCCTCATACTGGTACACCTGGTATGCATACGCTACACCGGCACGTCGGTCAACCCCGCACGCTCGCTGGCACCAGCCATATTCCAAGGCGGCACCGCACTGACTAACCTCTGGATATTCATCGTCGGCCCGTTTGTGGGCGGTGCCTGTGCTGCAGGCATCTGGAAGCTCATAGAACCCGAAGACAAGAAGTAATCGGCTACCGTCAACGCATCGTCAAGCCAGGCCATAGCGCCTGGCTTGATTTTTTCTCCACTTTCCTTGCATGGTTTCAGAAAAAATTACTACCTTTGCAGGCGAAAAATAAAGTTCACTAACTTAAATAACAAAAAGCTATGGTAGATTACAAATCTTTAGGACTCGTGAACACCAGGGAGATGTTCAAAAGAGCCATCAACGGCGGATATGCCATTCCCGCCTTCAACTTCAACAACATGGAACAGCTCCAGGCCATCATCAAGGCATCGAGCGACATGAAGAGCCCCGTCATCCTGCAGGTGTCCAAGGGCGCACGCAACTATGCCAACGCCACCCTGCTGCGCTATATGGCACAGGGTGCCGTGGAGTATGCTAAGGAGCTGGGATGCAAGCACCCCGAAATAGCACTCCACCTCGACCACGGCGACAGCTTCGAGACCTGCAAGAGCTGCGTGGACTATGGTTTCTCAAGCGTGATGATTGACGGTTCGGCACTGCCTTACGAGGAGAACATCGCCCTGACCAAGAAGGTCGTGGAGTATGCTCACCAGTTTGATGTCACCGTTGAGGCAGAGCTCGGCGTGCTGGCCGGTGTCGAGGACGATGTCGTGGCCGCTGAGTCTCACTACACAAAGCCTGAGGAAGTCATCGACTTCGCTACCCGTACAGGCTGCGACTCGCTGGCTATCTCTATCGGTACCAGCCACGGTGCCTATAAGTTCACACCGGAACAGTGTACCCGTGACCCGAAGACCGGCAAGCTGGTGCCTCCTCCCCTGGCCTTCGACGTGCTCGATGCCGTTATGGAGAAGCTGCCCGGCTTCCCCATCGTGCTCCACGGTTCCAGCTCGGTACCCCAGGAGTATGTTGACATCATCAACCAGTATGGCGGCAAGCTGCCCGACGCTGTAGGTATTCCTGAGGAGCAGCTCCGCAAGGCCGCCAAGAGCGCCGTCTGCAAGATTAACATCGACTCTGACTCTCGTCTGGCCTTCACGGCAGCCGTCCGCAAGGTGTTCGTCGAGAAGCCCGGTGAGTTTGACCCCCGTAAATACTGCGGTCCTGCTCGCGACGAGATGGAGAAGATGTACAAGCACAAGATTGTCGACGTGCTCGGCTCTGACAACAAGCTGGCCCAGCTCGACTAAGTAAGTCACGGATGTCTGGCGATTAATAATGCCAGAGAGCACAAAAGAAATGAGGATGCGCCCCGTCAGGCACATCCTCATTTCTTTTGTCACCTGTCCTGTGCTTACAGCAGGTTCATGGTGTCCGTGGCTATCATGAGCTCCTCGTCGGTAGGAATGACGACCACCTTGACCTTAGAGTCATCGGCCGAGATGATGCACTCCTCGCCACGCTTGGTGTTCTTCGACTCGTCGAACTTGACACCCAGGAACTCCAGTCCCTTGCATACCTCAGCACGCATGCTGAGCTGATTTTCGCCGACACCGGCGGTGAACACGATGACATCGACACCACCCATGGCGGCAGCATAGGCACCGATATACTTCTTGATGCGGTAGAAATACATGTCCTGAGCGAGAACGGCACGCGGCTCACCGGCCTTGGCGGCAGCCTCCACGTCGCGCATGTCGCTGGAGCCGCCGGTAATGCCAGCCACACCACTCTTCTTATTAAGCAGGTTCGACATACCGTCGGCATCGAGACCCAGCTTCTTCTCCAAGAACGTCACGGCACCGCCGTCGATGTCGCCAGAGCGTGTACCCATGACAAGACCCTCCAGCGGTGTCAGGCCCATCGACGTGTCGACGCACTTGCCGTCAACAACAGCAGCGATAGAGCCACCATTGCCCACATGGCAGGTGATGACCTTCGTGCCTTCAGGCTTCATACCCAGGAACTCCAGGGCACGGGCGCTGACGTAGCGGTGACTGGTGCCGTGGAATCCATAGCGGCGCACACCATACTTCTCGTAGAGCTCGTAGGGGATGGCATACATATATGCCTTGGCGGGCATGGTCTGATGGAAGGCGGTGTCGAACACGCCCACCTGGGGCAGGCCGGGCATTAGCTCCTTGACAGCATTCACACCCTTCAGGTTGGCAGGGTTGTGCAGGGGTGCCAGGTCGCTGACGGCCTCGAAAGCCTGCAGCACCTCGTCGGTGAGCAGCACCGACTTATTGAACTTCTCGCCGCCATGCACCATGCGATGGCCCACGGCATCAATCTCCTTCAGGTCCTTGATGACACCTATCTCAGGGTCAGTCAGCAACGAGAAGATGAACTTCACGCCCTCAGTATGTTCGGGGATGTCGTGCATTATCTGCTTCTTCTCACCATTGGCCAGTTTCACCTTGACAAAGGCGCCGTCCAAGCCTACACGCTCGGCACCGCCACTGGTCATCACGCTCTTGTCGTCCATGTTGTACAGTGCGTACTTGATGCTGGACGAGCCACAATTCAATACTAATATCTTCATAGTCTTAATGCTTCACTATTCACTCTTCACTATTCACTATTCACTCTTCACTTCTTGGCATCCATGGCCTGACAGGCGGTGATGGCCACCATGTAGTAGATGTCTTCGACCGAACAGCCACGCGAGAGGTCGTTGACCGGACGGGCAATACCCTGCAGGATGGGGCCGATGGCGATAGCGTCGCCCAGGCGCTGGACGAGCTTATAGCCGATGTTGCCCACCTCAAGGTTGGGGAACACGAGGACATTAGCATTGCCGGCAATCTCGGAGCCGGGAGCCTTCTTCTGACCGACACTGGGCACGAGGGCGGCATCAGCCTGCAACTCGCCGTCAACCTTCAGCTCGGGGTCAAGCTCCTTGGCCAGACGAGTGGCCTCGATGACCTTGTCAACCACCTCGTGGGTAGCGCTGCCCTTGGTCGAGAAGCTCAGCATAGCCACGCGGGGGTCAGCGAAACCAGCTACCGACTTGGCCGTCTGGGCGGTGCATACAGCTATCTGTGCCAGCTCGCTGGCGTTGGGCATGGGTGTCACGGCCACGTCGCCAACGACGAGCACACCATTCTCGCCATACTGGGGCTGCTTGGTGATGAGCAGCATGCCACCGCTGACACAGGTGATGCCAGGGGCACACTTGATGATTTGCAGGGCGGGGCGCAGGGTGTCGCCCGTGGTGGAGAGGGCACCGGAAATCTGGCCGTCGGCACCCTCGGTCTTGATAATCATGCAACCCAGATAGAGGGGATTCTTCACCAGTTCGCGGGCCTGCTCAATGGTCATGCCCTTCTTCTTGCGAAGCTCAGCCAGCAACTGGGCATACTCCTCGCTCTTGTCGCAGTGCTCGGGGTCGATGAGGGTAGCCTTGTCAATGTGCGTCAGGCCCTTCTCCTTAGCCAGGGCATGCACCTTGTCAGGATTGCCGATAAGGATGATGTCGGCGATGTCTTCAGCCAGCACACGGTCGGCTGCACAGAGGGTACGCTCCTCTTCTGCTTCGGGGAGCACAATGCGCTGCTTGTTTGCCTTAGCACGCGCAATGATTTGACTTAATAAATCCATAGTCTGTACGATGTTATAAATTAGCTTTTAGATAGAATGTCTGCAAAGGTACGGCTTTTCTTTGAACTTTGGCCTTTGGGGGCTGCACTTTATGGCTGCCCTTTATGCTTATTTAACGATTACCCTCACAAGAGCTGCTGGGTGAGAATGCTCTCAAGCTTTTCGGCGGTGAGACGCAGGTGGAACTGGCCGTGCATGGCCGTACTGATGCTGCCTGTCTCCTCGCTGACCACAATGGCCAGGCAGTCTGACTCCTGCGAGATTCCCATGGCAGCGCGATGGCGCAGGCCCAGCTCTTTGGGGATGTCGAGGTTGTGGCTCACGGGCAGTATGCAGCCGGCGGCCACGATGCGCTGAAGGCTGACCACCATGGCACCGTCGTGCAGGGGCGAGTTCTTGAAGAAGATGTTCTCAATGAGCAGCTGGTTGATGTTGGCATCGACGCGGGTGCCGGTGGCAATGATGTCGTCGAGCGGCGTGGTGCGCTGTATGACGATGAGGGCACCCACCTTCTTCTTGCTCATGCTCAGGCAGGCCATGACGATAGGCATGATGGTCTGCTTCAGCTGTTCCTGGTTGCGGTGCTGGTCGTTGACGAACAGATGGCGAAAGCGCCGGAAGCGCTGATGGGCACCAATGTTGTAGAGAAACTTGCGGATGTCGTCCTGGAAGAGGATGATAAGGGCGATGACACCCACGCTGACGAGCTTGTCCATGATGGCCCCCAGCAGGCGCATGCCCAGGACTTGCGACACGACGAGCCAGAGCACGATGAACACCATGATGCCCATGAAGACGTTCAACGAGCGCGACTCCTTCATCAGCCGGTAGATGTAGAACAGCATCAGGGCCACCAGCGTGATGTCGATGATATCTTTTATGCCAAACTCAAAAAACACCTTATTCTTACTTTATTATGTTACTGTTTCACTGTTTCACTCTTTGTCGCCGTAGGATGCCCAGCTGTCAAATCGTCCAGATGGTACGATTGGGCTGCATGCAGGCGCACACACTCCACGGCGGCACGTACATCGTGGACACGCAGAATGGACGCTCCCCGGCTGAGGGCTACGGCATGCAGGGCCGTGGTGCCGTTGAGGGCATGGTCGGCATCGGTGTCCAGCAGGCGGTAGACCATCGACTTGCGCGACAGCCCCACGAGCACAGGCAGCTGCAACAGCTGCAGGGCATCGAGGCTGTTGAGCACGGCATAGTTCTGCTCCAGCGTCTTGCCGAAGCCGAAGCCAGGGTCGACGATGAAGTCCTTCTGGCCTACCGACCGCAACTGGTCAGCACGACGCTCCAGGTCTATCAGTATGTCGTGCATCGACGACTGGCGCGACATGAGCACCAGCGGGACGCCACCCCCCAGCCGCCCCCAGGGTGAGGGATGCTGCGCGTCAGCAGATGACAACGTGGACGACGCCTGAGCCGGGCCTTCGCCCACGTCGTTGATGATGTCCACCCCATACTCCTCGACGGCCATGCGGGCTACATCAGGACGAAACGTGTCGACGCTAATGACGGCATCGCCACACGTGCGGCGCACCACGGGCAGCGCCAGCCGCAGGCGTTCCATTTCTTCCTGCTGGCCTACGGGCTGACTGCCGGGGCGCGTGCTGCATGCCCCCACATCGACCATCGTGCCGCCCTCGTCCACTATCTGTCGCACACGGGCAGCTATGGCCTGCTCGGTCTGCTGCCTGCTGGCCGCATAGAACGAGTCGGGCGTAATGTTGACGATGCCCATGACCTGCGGTGTAGTGAGGTCGAACAGCCGTCCGTGGCAATTAATGCTATAGTCCATAGTCTTTAAGTTGACGAGTTGACGCTTATTTCTTACATACCAAGATTCGCGCATCGACGGCCACCACGTCATCGCCGTCGGCCAGCAGCGGATTGATGTCCATCTCCTTGATTTCGGTGGCGAAGCGCAGCAGCGTCGACAGGCGCACGATGATTTCGGCATACTTCTGCTCGTTGATGCCCTGCTGGCCACGGGTGCCCTTGATTATCTTGTAGCCCCGCAGCGAGTGGAGCATGGAGTAGGCCTCGGCATAGCTCAGGGGTGCCAGACCCGACTGCACGTCCTTGAGCACCTCGACGAAGATGCCGCCCAGTCCGCAGAGCACCACATGGCCGAAGCGCTGCTCGTATTTGGCACCGACAAACAGCTCGGTGCCCTTCAGCATGCGCTGCACCATGACGGCCGTAGCCCCCTCTATCTGCATCATGCGGTCAAACTCCAGCGACAGGTGTTCCGGCGTGCGGATGTTGAGTGCCACGCCGCCCACATCGCTCTTGTGGATGGGCCCCACCACCTTGGCCACCACGGGATAGCCCACGCGCTGGGCAAAGTCGACGAGCTGGTCCTTCTGGTCGCTGACCATTTCAGGCACCATCGGTATGCCGGCACTCTGCAACAGCTGGCGCACGATGTCAGGACTGACATAGGCCCCCTGGTCGTCGGCCGACGGCGGCAGCGACGCGATAATCTCACGAATACGGGGCACGTCGACCCCAAAGAGCTCTATCTCGGGCGGCGCGGGTGCCGGCGTCTTCATGACTTGCGACAGGGCGGTGGCCAGCGTCACCTCGTCCGAGAAGTTGACGTGACCCTTGGCCAGGAACTCGGCCACCTCGGGGCCGGCGGTGTGCAGGCTGGGCAAGATGGGGAAGATGGGTTTCTTGCACTCCAGCATCTTCTGGTGCAACATGTCGTAAGCCTCGTAGAGGGTGGTCAGCCCGGGTGTGCCGTAGATGACTGCTATGGCATCGATGTTGTCAAAGCGCTGCTCGCAGTAGTCGATGGCCAGGCCCAGCTGCTGGGGCGTGCCCGTGGCCAGGATGTCGATGGGGTTGGCCACCGACGAGCCTGGAAACAGCTGCGCCTTCAGCTCGTCGGCCACGGGGCCCGTCAGGCGCGGCACGCTGAGGTCGCCCTTCGACAGGGCGTCGGTCAGCATCACGCCGGGACCGCCGGCATGGGTCACTATGGCGAAGTTGCGGCCGCGCAGCGGCGGCAGCGTGAAGATGCAGCCCACGGTGGTCAGCTCCTCGCGGCTGTAGCAGCGCACGATGCCGGCCTTGCGGAACAGGGCCTCCACGGCCGAGTCGCTGCTGGCGATGGCACCCGTATGACTGCTGGCGGCCCGGCTGCCACTCTCTGACGAGCCGGCCTTGATGGCGGCTATGCGGCAGCCCTTGCGGATGAGGCTGGCGGCATGGAACAGCAGCTTGTCGGGGTTGCCCACATTTTCTATATATAGCAGCTTCACCCGCGAGTCGCGGCTGGCATCGAAGTGCTCGTCCATGTATTGCAGCACGTCCTCGGTGCCTATCTGCTTGCCGTTGCCGATGCTCCAGACGCTGTTAAACTGCAGGCCCTTGATGACGGCACTCTCCAGGATGAACACCGCCGTGGCTCCGGAGCCGCTGATGAAGTCAACGCCCTGCGGGTTGAGCTTCGGTATGGGCTGGGTGAACACGCTGTGGTGGTGGCGGTTGAGCAGTCCGATGCAGTTGGGACCGATGAGCGACGCGCCATACTGCGCACAGCAGTCTATGATGCGCTGCTCCATCCGAGCGCCCTCCTCGGTCTCCTCGCCGAAGCCGGCCGAGATGATGATGAAGGCACGCGTCTGCTTCTCGCGGGCCATCAGTTCTACGGTGTCCGGACAGAGCTTCGCGGGAATGACCAGCACGGCCAGCTCGGTGGGGGGCAGCTCGCGGGCATCGTGAAACACCTTGATGCCCTGCACCTCGTCCTCCTTGGGGTTGACAATGCGCAGGGTGCCCTCGTAGCCGCCCTGGAGAATGTTTCTCACCACGGCGCCGCCGGGCTTGTGTACGTTGTTGGAGCCGCCGATGACGGCAATGCTCCGGGGTTCTAACAGTTCACGGTTAATCATGCGGTAGCGAATAATACAGGTACTTTGTCAATGGTCAATGGTCAATGGCCATTGTCGTTGCTTAAACAACGACAATGGCCTTCTCGGGGTGTGCCTTCTGCGACGCATCGGGGAAGAAGAAGCCTAACTTCAGCACGTAGCTCACCGTACTGCCCGCCGTGGCGCCCGTCGGCTCGTCCTCCTCGTCATACTCCGGGTCGAACAGCTGGCCGAAGGGCGCACGCACATAGTCGGCATACGTCGTGCCGTCGTGGCAGATGGTGCCCAGGCTGGCATTGATGAAGGGCACCTGCGTCAGCAGGAAGTGCTCGATATCGGCCGACAACTGGCGCAATGGCTCGCTGGCATCGTCGGCCAGCTTCGCAGGCTTGTCGCTCAACAGGGCCAGCCGCTCGGCCAGCGGACGGACGGCATCGCGCTGCTCCCTGAGCGCATAGAGGCGGTCGTTCAGATGGATAAAGGCACCCACGGCCTCGTTGTACACCATCTTCTGCTCGGCCGTCAGCCGGCTCTGGCCGTCAGCCTCCGCCTCCTCGCGGCGCTTGCGACGCTCCTTGTTCACTTTCACTATGGCCGTAGCGGCAGCTGCCACAACGGTCACGCCCAGCGTAGCCAGTGCGGCCCATGCTGATTTGTTGTTCTTCAGTTCCATAGCGTTATCGATTGTTTTAAGTTGTCCTTGTCCATGCCGCCCACGGGGCACTTCCCGTCGGCTCTTGGCAAACTGCCAACAAAGGTACGAAAAATCGGGCGGAAAAACAAAATTTCTACTGCTTTCTTTTGCCTTTAGCCCATTTTTTTGTACCTTTGAACCCTGAAGGCTCTCCTTCCGACAGCCACGTCTTCTGGCCGTCCGCCATCCCCAGTCATGGTTTTCAGCGCCCGCCATTCATATCAGCAGCGCCCGCTACTAATATCAGCAGCGCCCGCTGCTAATATCAGCACCGCCCGCCAAAGCCTCGACACCCCCGCCCAAACTCCCCGTTTCCCTGGCCCTCTCCCCCAGTTTCCCCAGCCCTCACCGGCAGCTTCCCCGGCCCTCGCCGCCAGCCTGCCCTACCCTATCTTCCCATTTCCCCGGCCCGGCTCCGTGCCTTGCGGGGGATTTTTGTGCCGATATATCTCTTAGGGGGCTATACATATTATTATTTTATGTTATTCTTAATGCCTTATTCGGATATTATTTGTATCTTTGCACCCAAAAGGGTACGAGACTCGGTTGCGCCTCGGCATTTGGAGCAAGCTCCACTGCTCTCGGCTTGCACGAGCCTTGTCGCCCATAACCCAAACATGTTAGGATTATGACTACATTAGCACAGAGAATCAGTGAGACGCCGATGGCACCGTACGCCGCACTGCTGCGGGGCATGACGCGCGAGCAGAAACAGATAGTGGTGACGTACCTCACCGAGTCGATGGAGGAGACTACCGTGGTGGACAAGAGCAATGCGGAGATTATCCGCGAGAAACTCAAAAGGCGGAAAATTTCGCCGGAAATCAAGTGGATGGTTCCAAGACTGCCTGTTTTCCCGGAGTGGGACAGACAGGAGGCGTGGAACAGACTGACAGACAAGCAGCGGGAAGATGCTACACGGCTGAACCTGACTGCTGACGACATGGACGAGCGCACATTTGCAATCATTGAGAAGCATCTGAGATGATGAAGCGCGTATTCCTTGACACTAACATCATGCTCGACCTTGCCATGCATCGTGAGCATTTTGATGCCGCCCTTGCTATCATGAAGGGTGCATACGAGGGCCGTTTTGAGATTTTCGCGTCCACACTGTCGTTTGCCAATATAGCATATATTCTTCGGAAGGAGCCTCAGAATAAGGTCTGCCGTGTGCTCGACATGCTGGCTGAGGACATCGCCATGCTGCCGCTGCTGCCGGAGAACGTTAGGAACACTATCCATCATCCCGTCCGTGACCTTGAGGACATGATGCAGTATCAATGCGCCAAGGCTGCGGGCTGCGACGTCATTGTGACGAACAACAAACGTGACTTCCATGAGTTCTGCGAACTGCCGTTCCTCACTTCTGAGGAGTTTCTGCTGCAGATAGACTACTGAGAACAGAATCCTCTGGATACAAACCGCCATCCCCCGCCCGGCTTCGTGCCGTGCGGGGGATGATGCTGTCTGTATGTTCGGTGGCGCTGTCATTTTCTGCGCCTCCGTGTCGGCTTTAGTAGTCGTCGCCACCGATGCCTTCGGGAGTCCAGTCGATGCCTTCGCCTCCGGGCAGACTGACATCCTTGGCTGCGGGACTGCCGCACAGCATCTGGCGATGCGCCACTTCTACTACCCGCATAGCGGGCGACTGATATGCTTTCTTGTTCATAGTGCCTTTGTTTTATTGTTATGTTGTTCTATTGTTCTCTCTGTCTAAGGAGCTGAGGACTATAGGAGTTTTCCTATGCTACTTCGTGCTTTTTTGTCTAAGGAGCTGAGGAGTCAGGGAGTTGTCCCATGCGCCAGCCGGCGCCACTCCTTAAATCCCAGACTCCTTAGAATAAAATCCTTAGCATCGGGTTCAGCGGCTGACGACGACCTTGCGCCCTCCGCGGATATACACACCCTTCCGGGCGGGCTGGCCAGCGAGCTTGCGACCATCAAGGCTATGCCACCCGTTGCCAGCATCCGTGCCATTCGTGTCATTCGTGAAATTCGTAGTCGAGATACTTGTCACCTCGCCGT
>Ga0247608_10002055_pt1 | contig 26300 bp, 24 predicted proteins | sample 176DNAGHGlowgp2_FD_193490 | JGI IMG/M metagenome (GOLD analysis project Ga0247608, IMG submission 193490) | Sheep rumen microbial communities from Palmerston North, Manawatu-Wanganui, New Zealand - 1766 DNA GHGlow gp2 | ecosystem: Host-associated > Mammals > Digestive system > Stomach > Rumen ... | reverse complement strand
ACTATAAAAGAATTTGTCAATTTTATGCTAAATGATGTAGCCAATGATAAAGAGTATTCTTCAAATTTAGATTCAAATACAATATCTAAATTACAAACTTTACAAAAGTTTACTAATACTAATTATATAAATAAAAAAATGAATGCTCTTGAATTATCTAATATGTTTGGAATAGATAAGAATTTAGTAGAGCAATTATTATTATTTTATAGAATGACATCAGAGAGTACCACAAAAATTTCGTTAAATGAATTTGCTACATTTACTCTAAATTTAGCAAGTAATGATAAATATAAAAGTTTATTTGATGAAGATACAATCAACTCATTGTCACTTTTAAAAATAATTAGTGATGAAAATATTATTAATCAAGAAATAGATGCTACAAATATGAAAAACAGTTTAAATAGTATTGGAGTGAGTTTAGATGATGAGGCAATAAATATTTTATATATCTACTATACTGGATATAATACAAATACTAAATTAACATTAAATGAATTTGCTAATACTGCTATTAGTATTTCAAATGATGATAAATATAAATCTTATTTTTCAGATGAAACTATTAGTTCATTAAATAATATTATAAATCTAAATACATATTATGATAAATCACTTCCTAATACTAACTTATATGCTATGTTTGGAATAGATGATGAAAGTGCTGCAAAATTGAATTATGCTATTACTGGTAATGTTACTGGAAGTTATACCATGACACCATTAAATTTTGTAAATACTTTGCTTGGTAATGAAGAAATATCGTCATCTTTTGGTGAAAGTAATTTAAAATCACTTAAATTAGCTGCATATATAATGTCTAATATTAGTACGAAATACGATGCTAATAGTTTGAGTGATACATTATCTCAAGATAAAAATATAGTAAGTTTTATAGATGGTATATACGATTATAAAAGTAACAATTTAAAAAATATTTCAATTAAAAATCTAGTTAATTTTGTTTATGAAAATAAAAATAATCAAATGATATCGAAGTATATGAACGGTAATATAGACAAATTAAGATTAGCACATATGGTTGTAAATAATACAAATACTTTATATAGTTATAAAGAGATTAGTAGTATTACAGGTACAAGTGAAGAAAAAACTAAAATGGTATATGGTGTTTATGACTATAATACAAAAGACACAAAATTAACTCCATTAGAGTTATGTAATTTAGTAATAAATAATTCTAATAATAAATTATTAAAAGATAAGATTAGTTCATCACAACTAAAAGAATTAAATATAGTAAAAGAAGTGATGACAAGTACATTAAGTAGTACCAAATATAGTGCTTCTAAATTAAGTTCACTACTTGGAATAGATAACAAAAAAATGAGTTTATTATTTAGTTTATACAATTCAAAATATATAAAAGACGGACAAAAAATATCTTTATATAACTATGTTAATTTTATTGTAAATAATGTGATGAATAATAAAGACTATTCAAATAATTTTGATTCTAGCAAGAAAGAAAAACTTAATACAATTAATAAAATAATGAGCAATTCATTAAATAATTATAAATATACTTCAAATGAAGCTTTTGGAACATTGAAAGTATTGAGTGATAATTTAGATCAATCATTAATTGATTTAGTTTATATGTATTATGGAAGTAGTAATGAATACAATGATTCTTGGAAAATGACAATAGAAGAATTTGTCAATTATATAAATGATGACATATTAACTGATTCTAGATTTGATAATTTCATTGATAAAGATAAAAGAGATACAATAATTGAAGCAAAAAAGACTGTAGATAAGTCAAAAAAAATGATAGTATCACCAAAATATTCTAGAATAGTATTAAATACAAGTTATCCATTTGAAGAACAAGAAACATTTGATTTCATAAATGATATTCATAATAGAATTGGTAATAAAGAAGATATCTATGTTGTTGGAAACTCTCCGATGGCAGTTGAAATTAGTAAATCATTTAATGGTGAATTAGATAGAATAACAGTATTAACAATGATATTTATATTTATTGTTGTTGCATTTACTTTTAAAGATTTAATTATTCCTTTTGTTCTAGTTTTAATTATTCAAACAGCAGTATATACTACCATGAGTGTTATATCTCTATCTGGTGGTTCAGTATATTTTATTTCACTCTTAATAGTTCAAGCAATTTTAATGGGTGCAACAATAGATTATGCTATTGTATATACTGAATATTACCGAGAGTCAAGATTAACAATGGGAGTAAAAGATGCGATAATAAATGCTTACAATGGCTCTATTCATACTATAATTAGTTCTTCGTCAATTTTGATAATTGTTACATTAGTAGTTGCAGGATTTGCTTCTGCTATTGCAGCTAAAATATGTGAAACCATATCACAAGGTACATTTGTTGCAGCATTATTGATTTTACTAGTATTACCTGGTGTATTAGCAGCTACTGATAAATTTATCTGTAGAAAAGGCTATTATAAGGAAACTAAGTAGGTTACTATGTGTTAAAAATATAGAGATCAAACTTTAATCACAAAATAAAAGTAGTGGAATATTAAGATATATAGAAAGGATGAGAATTCGTTCTTTAAAGTATAATTAATTGAGCCAAAATATGGCTCTTTTTTTATTAAAAATAAAAAATTTGTTCCTTTGACAATTATTTACTTTTATTCAAAAAAGTTTTATAATTTACTATGATATGAGGTGAATATAAAACATGAAAACTAAATTATTAATAGCATCTATGATAATTGTATTTGCTTTTCCAATTATTGTTCGTGCAGATTCATTTGTACTATATGACGAATTAAAAAAGAATGCTGTAATGGATAATGAAGCTTCTGACTTTGTAACATCAGAAACAGGAATAGACTTTTCGGTAGTATCTAGTGATACTAATGGAAAAGGTTTATATATTCTATCTAGCAGTAAAGATGAAACTTATCCGATTGTTTATTATAGAGGAAATATATCAAACAATCATATAATATATGCAGGTTTTTGTTGGCAAATTATTAGAACAACAGATACTGGTGGTATTAAAGTATTATATGCTGGAGTACCTAATGATGGAAAATGTAATAATGAGAAAGAAAATTTAACTATTGGTAAGACAGAATATAATGATTCTAATGTAGATAAAAAATATGGATGGATGTATAACTTATCAGATGGTGATGTAAATGAAACAGATTCATCTGCTAAAATATATCTTGATAATTGGTTTAAAAATAATATGCTTGATCATGTTAAAGAATTAGAAGATACCATATGGTGTAATGATAGAACTTTAGTTGATGGAGTATTTGATACAAGAACAAGACTAGAAAATGGTAAGCCAACACTTGAATGTAGAAATAAAGATGATAGTTTTACTGTTTTTTCAAACAAAGGAAATAAAAAGTTAACTTATCCAACTGCTATTATTAATGCAGATGAATTAACGTATGCTGGTGAAGTATTAAAGAAAACTCAAGTAGATACATTTGTTAATATTTCATATTCATACTGGTCAATGACTCCATATGTTAATAATAAAAATATGTATCCAAATTCTAAGGGTATGTTAAATATGTATACATTTACTTATAATGCTGCTATAAGACCAATGGTATCGCTTAGAAATACAGCATCATTTAATAAAGGTAATGGAACTAAAGATAATCCATATACTATTGAAGTAGAAAAACAATATCGTCTTATACCAGACGAATATTTAACAGTATCTAAAGAAGAAGCTGAAGAAGCTGATACGATTACAATTACACCTAAAGATAGAACAGGTCTTAAATATGTTAATACAAAAATATATGATTTAGATGATAATGAGTTGGAAGTAAGTATTACTAATAACAAGTTTAAAATGCCTGCTCAAGATATTAAATTAGTATCTAATTATCGTGTTTTAAAAGATTTTTATAATCTAACAACTACTAATGATAATATTACTATTGAAGAGTCATCAGTAGAGGAAGAGCAACCAGCAACATTTACTATTAATGTTCCACATGGCTATAAAGTAACAAGTGTAACATTAAAAGATGAGACAGATAATAATTTAGATATTACAATTAGTAATGATAATAATACTTATACTTTTGAAATGCCTAATAAAAATGTAATAGTAGATGCTACGATAGAAGAACTTCCTAAGTATGAAGCAGATGGTGAATCAATTACATTAAGTAATAATGAATATTATGAAAATGATGAAGTATCATTTAAAGTAAATAATAAAAGTGGATATACTATTAAAGAAGTTTATTTAGTTGATGCAGGTGGTAATAGATTAAATATACCAGTTAATAAATCAAATGGATTATATAAGTTTATAATGCCTAATGCAAATGTCCAAATAGAAGTAACTTATGAAGAAATTATAAACAATCCAAATACAGCTGATAACATTTACGTGAGTGTAATTATGTTAATGTTAAGTATATCTTTACTAAGTTGTGAAGTAATTTGCTTAAGTAAAGTAATACCTAGAAAGAATAAATAAAAAATAGACTTATCAAAGCCTACTTTTTATTATTATGGAGTAGAATATGAGTATAAAGAAAAAAATATTAATAGCTACTTTAATATTACTTATTATTGTTACTTCTATAGGAGTAGCATATTATTTCTATGAAATTATCACATGGAAAAACAGTACAGAAGAAAATAATCAAATTAAAGAAGAGATAGAAAATAATATTACTATTAATACTTATGAAAGTGAAGAAGAAACACAAGAAGAAACACAAGAAGAAACACAAGAAGAAAAAGTAGTTAAATATGATATAGATTTTAAAAAATTGAAAAAGAAAAATAAAGATACAATTGGATTTCTAAAAGTTAATAATACGAATATAGAATATGTATTTGTTAAAGGAAAAGATAATAATTATTATTTGAATCATAATTTTGATAAAAAGCCTAATATTGCAGGATGGATTTTTGCAGATTATCATAATAAATTTGATGGTACTGATAAAAATATAGTTATATATGGACATAATGTAAAAGATTTATCTATGTTTGGATCATTAAAGAATATACTTAGTAAAGATTGGTACAATAATAAAGATAATCAAAAAATTGTTGTTGTTACTGAGAATGGAACATATTATTATCAAGTATTTTCAGTTTATTCTATAAAACCAGAAAATTATTATATAAATACTGAATTTAAGAATAATGATGAGTTTTATAAATTTTTAAGAAGAATTAAATCTAGATCAGTTTATAAAAGTGATGTTGGTATTTCTGGTGAAGATAAAATATTAACATTATCAAGTTGTACTAATGGTGGTAATAAAAGAATAGTTCTTCATGCAAAATTGATAGAAAGTGAATAATATAAAATGTTCGGAAGATTAAGATATTATGTGAAAAAATACTAAGTGAAGCTACTTAGTATTTTTTGTTAATCGAGATAATCCATTTATAACAAGATTATAATTTAATTCAACTATCTCACAAAAGGTAGAAGATTGGTTTTAAGAAGGGAATAAGAATAATTTCTAAAAAATAAGAACTAGAAATTCTAGTTCTTTTCTTGATTTATAAAAAGATCAAATTAAGAAAAAAACTAATTCAGTTTTAATGAATTAGTTTTATAGCTTATTAAACATTTACAGTATATATTATTCCGTTTGGCCCACCAAGTCTTAAACTTACTGATGTAATTGAATCACCATTATGCGATGCTTTTAAATCTACATAGTATTGTTTATTAACACCAAATGTACCATCACCAAAGAACATTGGATAGTTAGTATAGAATTTATTTGAAGGATTTGTTGTAGGTACATGAGTATAACCACCAGCAGTCATTAGAATATACATTTACTAGAGAAGGATATGTATTTGGTGGATGGAATACTAAAGCTGATGGAACTGGTGATTACTATGAAGATGAACAATCGGTACGTAATCTAGTTCGTAATGAAGGAGAAACAGCAGATTTATATGCAGTATGGGCTAAAGCATCATATAGTCATGAAGAAGAAGTAGTATTTGATGGTACAAATTATATAGATACTGGAATATACTTATTCTCAAAAGAAACTTATAATAAAGACTTTGATGTTTCATTTGAAATTGTTTCAAGAGAAGATAATGGTTCCCAAGCTACTATAATGAGTGCAATGGATGAGACTGGAGCTCCTTGGCCTGGAATTACATATAGGTTAAAGAGTAATAGTACTCGTGACGAACTTTCTGCCAATGCATCAAATTCAGCAAAAAATGAAAAAGAATATGATAATTCTAATATTAGTAAAGTATTAATAAAGAAGCGAAATGGAATATTATATCTTAAATTTAATGATGAAGAAGATATAAGATTCCTTGATATGACTTCTATGATAAAGAAATTTGATGTACCTCTAACATTTGGATGTAGCTTAAAAGGTAATGGAACTCCTCAAAGATACTTTAAAGGTACATTAAAGAATTTGAATGTTCAAATATATGATTAATAAAAAGTAAGTGAATAATTCACTTACTTTTATTTTTATAATTATACTAATATGCTATAATTTATTTGGTGTTTAATTATGAGAAACAAATCTTTTTTTTATAAATCTTATATAAAGAGGTTAATTATTAGATTCATTGTACTTTTATTTGTTATATGTTTGTATTTCTTTTATCCTCAAACATTTAGTGTTGTTAAAGATTATAACTTTTTTAAAGAATTTTCACCACTTCATGTAATATGGTTAATATGGATGCTTGATATGCTTCTTCAACTTATTAATTTTACAAATTATTGGCCACTTGGATCTCAAAAACTTATGAAGCATAGATATATAAAGCCAGTTAACATGATAGATAAAAAAGAAATAAAAAAAATAATGAAAAGCCTAAATAAAGGAAGCTTATTGGTTGCTATTATTTGGTTATCAGTTGCTACTATAGTTGATATATTATATCTATCGCACTTAATATCTTTTGAGATTATTATAATTATTTCAACATTTTTTTACTTGTGTGATGTTATTTGTATAGTAGTTTGGTGCCCTTTTAGAAACTTATTAATGCACAATAAATGTTGTACTACTTGTAGAATATATAACTGGGATCATGCAATGATGTTTATTCCTTTAATAGTCATACCTGGCATATTTACTTATAGTCTTTTATTTACTTCTTTAATTATTCTACTTGTTTGGGAATTATCAGTTTTAAAACATCCAGAAAGATTTATAGAGAAAACTAATGATGCATTAAAATGTAAGAATTGTAAAGATAAATTATGTGGTAAAAGTATTAATTAATTCGTGCATATAATTATATAGTTTTTTATTATTTTCTTATGTTATAATTGTAGTAGAATAGGAAGGGTATACAATGATAGAGTTAAAGAATCTTGGTAAAATTTATAAATCAAAAAAGAGTGTAGATACTGAAGCTTTAAAAAATATAAATATTAAATTTGATAATAAAGGTATGACATTTATTCTCGGTAAAAGTGGTTGCGGTAAATCAACCCTATTAAATATACTAGGTGGTCTTGATACTCCTACTAGTGGTGAAGTATTATATAACGGAAAATCATTCAAAGACTATAAAGAAAAAGATTATGACTCTTATAGAAATGAAGTAGTAGGATTTGTTTTTCAAGAATATAATCTTATAGATAAATTTAATGTTTTTGAAAATGTAGCTTATCCTTTAAAATTACAAAATAATAGAATTGATGAAAATAGGGTAATTGAAGCTTTAAATAAAGTTGGTCTTGGAGAACTTAAAGATAGAAAAGTAAATGAATTATCAGGCGGTCAAAAGCAAAGAGTTGCTATAGCAAGAGCTATTGTAAAAAATCCAAATATAATACTTGCCGATGAACCAACTGGAAATCTAGATAGTGAAAGTGCTAAAGGAATATTCGAATTATTAAAATCTTTATCTACAGAAATACTTGTTATAGTAATAAGTCATGATGAAGAAAGTGCAAGAACTTATGGTGACAGGATTGTATTTCTTCAAGATGGTGTAATTACAGGAGTTACTAGTAATAACGAAATAGAACTAGTACAAAGTACAAATAGTACTAGAAGAAATAAATTACCTTTTAAAGAAATACTTGGTATAGCATTTAAAAACTTAGGTAAGAGAAAAGGTAAATTAATATTATCAATAATACTTATATCTATTACAATTTCTTTATTTGGTTTATCTGTAATGCAAAAATATATTAAAGATAAAGATGAGTCAGTACGTTTATTAGATAAATATGAAGCTAAATATATTACAGTTAATAAATTAGTTAAACAACCAGGTTTAAGTGGTCCATTAAAAGGCTTTTATAGAAATACTCATAGCCCTTTTGAATTAACTGATGAAGAGTTTAATAAAGTAAAAAAAGAATATAATTTAGACTTAAAAAAAGCATATTATTTCTCTCGTTCTTTTGGAAGGATACCATTCTTTAAACCATTATCATTAGTTGAAGAAGAGGAGAGTAAAGCTAAATATCTAGATGTATTTGTATCATTTAATTACACTTTATTTAAAGAATTAGATAAAGATGAATTTAATTTTAAATTAATTGGAAGAGCACCTTCTAACTACGAAGAAATAGTTATTAGTAAGTTATATGCAGATTACTTAATTAGAAATGGAACATATTTATACGAAGAAGAATTAGAAAATATGATATATGACTATAATGCTGCAAGAACTAATAAGTATGGAGATAAAGAAAGAAAAATATATAAACCATCTAGTTATGAAGAAATAATAAATGACGATAAATATATAGCATATGGATTTGGAAAAGTTAAAATAGTAGGTATAGTAGATGAAGATTTATCAGAATATAAAACTTTATTAGAGTCTACTTATAAACAAAGTGCTCTATATCAAGAAGAAATTACTAAACTAGAATTACATTCACTTATAAATATATATGTATTAAATGGCTTTAAAGATAATTTTGATTTAAAAATAAAAGAATCAGATCATATTGAATTAAGAGAAGGTAATACTAATTTAGGTGTAATTATAGAAGAAGATTTATCTGATGAATATAAACTTAATAAAAATGAAGTAATAGTTCCATATTCTTATCTAGATATTAAAAGTAAGAATGAATTTTCTAAGAAACTTAATGAATATGTAATATCTAGTATGGATAAAGATCCTTCTTATGGAAGTGACTATTATAAAGAAGAATTTATTAATGGATATATTAAAGAAGAGAAAATTATAGGTAGTCATATTAAACTTATAACATATGATGTTTTTGGTTATAATGAAAAAGTAAATGTTTATACTATTAAAGGTGTTAAAGATATAGATAATTATATTGTTAGTAGTGAAGTATTTGATAAAAAGAAGAATACAGAGTTTATTACATATATAGAAACTAATAATAAAAGTGATTATATTGATGCAGTAAATAAGATGCCTATAGATGGTAATGAATATGTATTAAATTTAAGTATTATAGATATGATAGCAACTGATAGTTTTCCATTAAAAGTAATATCTGTATATATATTTGCTATTTCATTATTCTTCTCACTATTTGCTGTATTACAATTATTTAATTATATGAATACTACTATATTAGATAATAAAAAAGAAATAGGTATATTTAGATCTCTTGGAACTAGTAAAAGAGATATATCTAAGATGTATTTAGTACAAGGATGTATAGTAGCTATAATATCTTATGTAATATCACTAGGATTATGTTATCTATATAGTGTATTAGAAAATCAAATGTTCTTTAGTAATCTTAAATCATTTAAAGACTTTGATGTAAGATTAATTGGTATTGTATGGCAAAGTGCACTAGTTATGTTTGCATTCTTATTCTTGATGGTTTTTATATCATCTATAAGTTCATCAAGAAAGATAGCTAAGTTAAAACCAGTAGATGCAATAAATGATAAATAATTATAAATATTTGGAAGATTTTTAATCTTCCTTTAATTGTGGTATAATTAAGTTAAAGGAAGTGATTGTATGGTTAATCTTATAATATATATATTATTATTTTCAATCTATACAAATGTATTATTTTTTGAAAATGCTAATGGATTAAACTGGTTATTATATAGTATTCCACTATTGATTCTTTCAATTGTAGTGCTTGCTAAAAATAAGAAAATAAAGAAAAAGAGTGGACTATTATTTAGTATTCCAATACTTGTTTTATCAGCTAGCATATTCTTATACAACAATGTATTTACTAAATTTAATGTAGTTATTATACCAATACTATTCTTAATGATGTATGTGTATACAATTAGACCTACATTTAGATTAAAGGAATTATTACTTGATTTAATTAGACTAATATTTAAGAAGTTTTATCCTTCATATATTAGAAACTTTTTTAACTTAGTATCTTTAAATATGAAAAGACTTAAAGTTAAGAAAGAATTTAAAAAGAGATTATTATCAGTAATAATAGTGATACCAATAGTACTTATCATTATGGCACTACTTGTTACTGCAGATATGCAGTTCAAGAATCTATTTGGATTTATATTTGATTCATTTAAAGATTTTAGTATATTTAAATTGTTTATTAGAATAATAGTAATTACTATCATGTTTATATTCTTTGGATCATTTATAAATTATTTATTATATGGATATTCTAATGAAGGAACTCCTGGAGAGTCTAAATTTAGAATAGAACCATTTACTATTAAATTATTATTAGTAATATTAAATATTATTTATATCGTATTTGATGTTATACAAGTACAAAGTTTATTCTTACATCAAGTCGGAAGTGGAATTGTATATAGCGAATATGCTAGAACTGGATTCTTTCAACTTATGTTTGTATCTGTTATTAATATAGGTATCTTACTTATATCTAAGAGAAGTAAAAAAGAATGCTTATCTATAAAGAATTTATCTGCCTTAATGGTAGCTTTAACAGCAGTTATAATATGTTCATCATTCTTTAGAATGTACATGTACGATACTGCATATGGATATACTGTTCTTAGATTAATAGTATATGCAACACTAGTTACTGAAACTATTCTTCTAATACCAACACTTTTCTATATATATAATTCTAAAGTTAAGATACTTAAGCATTATTTAATTATATGTTTATTTGTATATACACTTATGAATGTGTACTCAATAGATAAGATTATTGCTAAGAATAATATTGATAGATATGATAGAACTAATAAAGTAGATGTGACTTATTTAGTAGTTGATCTTTCATATGATGATATACCAGAACTAGTAGAGTTCTATTCTAAAGTAGAAGACGAAACTGTTAAGAGTGATATTAAAGACTTAGTGTGTGATAAATATGCAAGCAAAGATAGAAATATTGTATATAAATGGTTATATAGAGAAGATAAGAATATATTCGAATATAATTACAGCAGAAATAAAGCATACAAATTGTTTGATAAATTTGAATGTGATAAATAAGAATGTAAACATAAAAAAAGACTGATATAATAATCAGTCTTTTTGATATAATTAATTATAGGGAAGATGCTATTAATAAATAAGGAGTTTATATGAAAAAATGGATAATTAGATTATTATGTTTAATTTTTGTTTTATGCCCCTGTGTTGTAAGTGCTAATTTTATGATTATAAGTGCAACAGAAATGGATATAGAAATAACAAATATTAATGATGAAATTAAAAGTATTTGGTTAGTTGTTTACGATGAATATGCAGATGTTAAAGAAGCTTATAAAGATAGTGATTTAGATTTTAGCAATGCTAGATTCCTTCCTTCAGGAGGGTATTCAGTTCCAGAAAAGTACGATCACTGTGCAATATATGATAGTAAAGTAGATCCATATTCAAAAGAAGACTATGTATTTAACAATAAATATAATAAGAAGAACTATTATGTTGATCAAGATTTCAGTTATGACTATGAAATAGAAGATGGCTTTAGTTTTGGGGACGGAACCATAGGTAAATTTAAAAGTAAAGAAGATTTACTAAATTATGGTACACGACATGGAAGCTCACTTTTCACTGATGAAGATATTCAAAAAATCAAAGAAGATAAGATAACCTGTAAACGCTCAGTATTTTATTGTGCATTTAGGTTGATTGAAGTAAAAGAATTAAATGACTATAAAATTGAGAATAATACACTGAAATATTCTATTTCTGATTTTACAAAATTATCAGAAATTAGAAGTAATGATATGAATGCAGGATATGCATTTAGATTTGAAACAACAGATGGTAATTATAAAACTATTAGATTGGGAACAAATGATCTTCATTATGACTCAGGTGGTAAAAGGCCTACTGGTCAATTAGTAAAGAAAGTAAATGTTGATTACGTTTCAGGTAAAAGTATAAATGATTCTCCTTCATATTTAGGTGATGAATTATTTAATGTGTTTGTTCATATTATTATTGCTTTATTAATTACAGTTTCTGTTGAATTATTAGTTGCTAAATTTATGAATATTAAATCATATGTCTTAATTGGAATAGTTAACGTCCTTACTCAGTTTGGACTTCACTTGTTTACGTATGCGATAATACCAATATTATTCAATTCGTTAGCTACTTTAATGCCAATTGTTATTATCATAGCAGAAGCCTTAATAGTTCTTATTGAATATTTATTATATAAATTATTTATTAAGGATCAAAAGAGTGCTAAGTTACTTACTTATTCACTATCTGCTAACTTTATTAGCTTTGGTATTTCAGTAATTCTTTATGTATTCTTAAAGATTTAATTAAAAAGAATAGATTATCTATTCTCTTTTATTTGCAATAATAAATGGATTAATATATAATAACTTACATGATTTGGGGGTACTTATGACAAAAGTTTTATATCCAGGAAGTTTTGATCCTATTACTAAAGGACACATGAACATTGTTGAACAATCTTTAGATTTATTTGATGAAGTAGTTATTGCAGTTATGCATAATCCTGCTAAAAAAAATAGTTTCTTTACTACAGAAGAAAGAGTAGAGATAATAAAAGAACTATATAAAGATGATCAAAGAGTTAGTATAGTATCTGCTGAAGGAGCGACTGTTGATGTAGCACTAGATAATGGATGCAAAGCAATAGTAAGAGGACTTAGAAGTTTAACTGATTTTGATTATGAAGTAGGATTGCAACAAATAAATAAAGATATTACAGACGGAAAGATTAATACAGTATGTTTATTTGCAGATAAAGATTATCAATTTATATCATCAAGTATGGTGAAGGAAGTATTTGGATTAAATAAAGACATTTCTAAATATGTAGCACCACTAGTAAAAAAGAAAATGTTAAAGAGGTAATAATATGAATATTAATTATAGTGAAAAAGAATTACATCAAAATGTTAATGAACAAGAATTAAATGAGTTTAGAGATTTACTATTTTGGACTATCGAAGGATACAAGTATTTTTATTTAAAGAATGCAAACTCTATACAAGGTGATGAAGATGCATTAAGTCTATCTGATGCAACTGCAAGAGTATTAGAACACTTCTCTAGTGAGATACTTCTTCCAGAAGAGAAAGAAAGATTTAAACTAATTCAAAGTAAAGATACTGCTTGTGAAGATATAACTAATCTAGAAAGCTTATTTATGAACTCTTATAGACTTAGAAGTACTAATAATTTAAATAAAGCTAGTATGAGAGAGTACATGAAGTTTTATCAAGCAACTGATGAAGACTTTGAATATGTAGATGAATATAATAGTTATTCTAAAATAATACTTGCTGCTGGAGCAGTAGGTATGCATAAAGATGAAATAGTAAGATTATCAGAAAGACCACTTACTGTATCTAGAGATTATGCCTGTAATGAAGAAGATATTATTACTGATATATTAGATAGAAAAAAATCTGTATTATATGCTAAAGACGTATCTGAAGGAGAAAAGAGAAGACTTAATAAATCACTTGATTATCTATATGACTATCAAATTATGATAAATAATGAATACTTAAGTCAAGAATATTATTACGTTGATGATTTTACACAAGAAAAAGTATATAAGCCTAGAATATAAGAACCATTAGGTTCTTTTTTTATGTTATAATTATAATTGGAAGTGAAGCTAATGATAAAGCATATTGTATTCGATGTAGATAGAACTCTAGTAGATAGTTTTGAATCAGAATTAGTTAGTTTAAAAGAAGCACTAGAGACAGTTTTAAATATGAAGATGTCTGATGAAGAGATGAGTAAATTAACTACTTTAACGACTGCTGATTTCTTTAAAAATCTTGGACTTAACGAAGAAGAAATAAAACTAGTTAATAAAGAGTGGGATAAAACTTTTCAGAATACTAAGACACTATGTTTTCCTGGTATTAAGAATCTTGTAAAGACTTTATATGATGAAGGATATACGATTAACATTCTTACTTCTAGAACTATGGAAGAATATCATGAATTAGATGATGAATTAAGTGATATAAGTCCTATGTTTAACGAAATAGTAACAAGTGATATAGTAGCACTTCCTAAACCTAATAATGCTAGTATGGTTTATCTATGTGATAGATTAAATTCTTCTAGTAATGAAGTAATATATATTGGAGATAGTATTAGTGATAAAGAGTTTTCTATTAATAGTAATTGTTTCTTTATACCAGCATGCTGGGAGAGTAAAGTATTAATAAATGAAGAAAATGCTTGTACTAATCCAGCTGACATATTAGAAAAAGTTAAAAAGTGTAGGTGATAATATGAATAAAAAAGTAGATAAAAAAGATCATTTAATTCATTTTATAGAGAAATGGTTTATTATAGGACTCGTATTATTTGTAATAATTCAAATAGGATGTGGAATAATAATTAAAACTACTGTTCCTAAAGAATATCAAGCATCTTATGAGAAACATGATGAGAATTATATAGGGCATTGGTATGATGGAACATTCTTTATAAATATGACAGTAGATGAAAACTATGAAAGCAGAGAAAAATATCAAGAGATGAAAGATGACCTTTATAGTAATGTTAGAGAAGATATCTATATGTATTCTGGTAGTGTATGTGCTATAGCTGCAGTAGTATTTATAGGAATATCTATATATAACGATAGAAAGAAGAAATTACTTGTTGGTAAAGCTCCTATATTTGTATCTCTAGCAGGATTATTCTATTTACTATATGCACTGTTTGAACAAGCAGATTTACACGTTATGGTACATACTGAAGCAGCATATGCTAAAGGATTTTTAAATACTGCTATATGGTATCCAGCTATTCATAATATATTAATAATACCTGGACTATTAATACTTATGGGACTTGTATTTAGACAAATACAAAGAAAAGATTTAAAAGAGAATACTAAGAATAATGAAAAACTTATAAAAGTAGTTATCAGATTTATACTTGCTCTAGGATTTGGATTTATCTTATGGAGATTAGGTGAAAGAGTATATGAACTTGTAATGCTACTTTTAGGTAATGAAATTAATATTAAAATACCATTCTATTACTATATGATGGAACTTCCTAAAGAGTTTGCCATAAGTAGTGGATCATATTTAAAACTAGTAATACTAAGATTTGTTAAAGATTTACCAGTATTTATAGCATCCATTTTATCAATAATTATGTTTGTAAAGATACTCCTTTCTTATACTAAGAATAAGATAATATCTAAAGAGAATAATAAAAGATATATGATTATATTTATATCTTTAGCTATTTCATCAGTAATACTTAATTTATTGGGATTATTTGAAGTAAATATATTTAATAATGAATTCTTATATCAATATAAAGAAGCAGTATATACGATTGCTATTAGAAGTTTAAGTGAACCACTTATGTATGCATTTTTTATATACTTATTTAAATATTATATAGAGTCTACATATAAAAAGAAAACGAAGTAAAACTTCGTTTTTTTATGCTATAATATAGTCGAGTAGGTGATAATATGTATGGTGCAATACTAGGAGACGTAATTGGATCTAAATATGAATGGAATAATATTAAGACTAAAGAGTTTGAGCTATTTGATAGTAGTTTAACTCCAACAGATGATTCTGTTATGACAATAGCAGTTGCTAAATCTTTAATTGAATCTAATAAAGATCCTAAAGTACTTAAAGAAGTACTTGTAGATAATATGGTAGAGATAGGTAGACAGTATCCAGAATGTGGTTTTGGTGGTAAGTTTTATAGATGGATAATGACTGATAATCATGAACCATATGGGAGTTTTGGAAATGGTGCTGCTATGAGAATAAGTCCAGTTGGATATGTTTCAGACTCTATCGAAGAAGCTAAAGAACTATCTAAAATAGTTACTGAAGTATCGCATAATCATCCTGAGTCCTATAGAGCTGCAGAAGCAGTTAGTATTGCTATATATATGGCTCTACATAATAGTTCTAAAGAAGAGATTGAAACATTTATTAATAGAAATTATTATAATATACCTTTCTCTTTAGATGAGATTAGAGATTCATATAAATTTGATGTTACTTGTCAAGGAAGTGTTCCACAAGCATTTGAATCATTCTTTGAATCAACTTCATTTGAAGATGCTATTAGAAATGCAATATCTATAGGAGGAGATAGTGATACTATAGCTGCTATTACTGGAGGTATTGCAGAAGCCTATTATGGAATACCTGACGATATAGCAAATAAAGGAATGGAATATTTAGATAATACTCAAAAAGATATTGTTAAAAGATTTTATAAAAAATTTAATATAAATAAAAAAAGACCATAGGTCTTTTTATTATGCTAAAGATTTACTCATTAACCATTCGAGTAGAGTAGTTTGCTTTCCATTTTCATCTGTAAGTGTTTGTTCAAAGGTATAAGCTTGGATTGCATGTCCTTGTTTAGGAAATACTGTACAATTAGCATTTCCACCTTTCTTCTTACTTATCTTAGCACTTCTATCAACATCAGGTGTATCATATGCACCTCTAAATGTCCATAGGTTAGTTTTAAGCATACTCTCACTTAATCTTGTAACACCTGAGATAGGAGCTGCTGCAGCAAATACTCCAGGGAAGTTTTCAACTATATGACCAACTGCACAAGCACCATTTGAGTGACCTGCAACAGATATTCTCTTAACATCACCATTATATTTAGTAATTACTTTATTAGTTAGTTCCATAACAGCTGTTTCATAATCAAGTTTATGGAAGTCACTATCTTTTGTTCCATCAACTGCTTGAGGGAATATCATAATTCCTTGAGGATTAAGTTTACCTTGTTTAATTAATCCAGCTGGACCTCTATCAGGATGTGCATCAGTTGTATCTTGAAGCCCATGGAAGTAAATACATACTGGAAGTTTAACATTAGCTGCTGCTTTAGGAACATATATATAATATGTAACTTTTTTACCATTACTTGCTGTATATGTAGCTCTCTCTAGAGTACCTTTTCCCATAGCAACATCTTGCATTACTTCTTCACTAACTCCTTCTGGAGCTGTAGCTGCAGCAGTAGATCCAATACTTATAGTATCAGACATAGCTTTAATAGCAGCAAGCTTAGCTTTAGCTTCTTCGTGAAGAGTATTAAATTCACTTTCTTTACTATTTATTTCTGATTGAATACTAGCTCTTTTAGAAGAATTCTCTTCAGTATTAGGAATATTATTTAAAGAAGTCTTTTTACTTTCTATTTCACTATTTATTTCTTCTAATTTATTAACATCGGATACTATTGCATTAGCTTGTGATATTGCACTATTAACTGTACTGGTAATACTAGAAGTAATAGAAGTAATAATAGTAGCTAATGAATCAAAAGAGGTAAGTGCAGTACTGGCAGCTTCACTTTGATAATTAGCTGATACTTGTGATTTAGTATTACCATTTAGTATTGTTAAATCACTAAGCTTATTAGATAAATCACTAATACTACTACTCATACCAGATAATTTACCTTGAACTGCATCTCTAAATTGTGTTAAATCTGCTGATATAGTTCCCATAATATCCTCCTGATAAAAAGATACCATTTTTTAAATAGTTTTACAATAAAATGAAAAATAATTACCTTTATATTTACAACTATATATTAATTATTTTATAATAATCTCTTGGTTTAATTATTAATACTTATGGAGGAGAATATGCCTATACCATTTTATCAACAAGAAATAGAATCTAAAGAAAAAATTATGAAACATTTATATGCAGGATATTTATCTCCTGATGGTTATATTATCGATTATAATGTCGATAATGGAGAAGAGAATCATCATAATGAGTGGACTAAAGAAGGATCTAAAATATTCTTAGAGTACATGAGTTATCTAGTAGATGGAAAAAGTTTTATTCATAGAGGACACGATATATTATATAAAGATGGAAATGAAGATTATGCTACTTTTAAAAAAAGTATTGATGAAAAACTAAGACAGTATGAATCTAAACCACGTATTGAGTTAGATGAGAATGATACATTAATTATCGATATATTACATTTTTTTAAAAATGCTTATGCTAATGATGATTTCTTTAAAAGTATAAATAAATCTTTTTCAATAGAAAATCCAATATCTATAGAAAAAAACATAAGAAGGAAGTATAAAGATTATCCTAAAGAGTATCAAGATTATAAAATTAATAGACAAATAAAGAGTCAAATGTTACAAGGATTTAAAGATGTATGTGTCCAGTATTTAAATTATGATTCTATAGAAAGAATAGGTCCAAATGCTACACCTATTCCAATAAATGAAGCTGACTTTAATTTTATTAGTCATCCAAGAATTATTCTTACGTCACATAGAAATATAAATGATAGATTTTATAATTATTTAATTATGGACTGGGAAGTACATAGATTACCTAAATATAAATATAATAAAACAACTGGTATTTATGAAATGCAAAATAGTGTTATGGATCATTATAGTAGTGATGATGAAGATACTATACACGAGGAAATAGAAAGTATAAAAAGATTAGTACCTAGAAAAGATAGAAGTAAATATTTTAGAAATAATTAGATAAAACATGATAAGATTTTGAGACTTTTTTATCTTGTTGTGTTAAAATATATATTATATATAAAATGAAATGAGGCGAATTATGATTTATTCAAAAGAAGTTGAAAATATGTGCCCTGTAAAGGGTATTAGTCATGGTGCAGCACCTATTCCTGAAGAAGGAAAATGGGTTCAAGCTAAAGAAATAAAAGATATTTCTGGACTTACTCATGGTATTGGGTGGTGTGCACCTCAACAAGGAGCTTGTAAGCTTACTTTAAATATTAAAGAAGGAATTATTCAAGAGGCATTAGTTGAAACTATTGGATGTAGTGGTATGACTCACAGTGCAGCTATGGCTGGAGAAATATTAGTTGGTAAAACTATACTTGAAGCTTTAAATACTGACTTAGTATGTGATGCTATCAATACTGCTATGCGTGAGTTATTCTTACAAATAGTATATGGACGTTCACAATCTGCATTCTCTGAAGGAGGACTTGCAATTGGTGCTGGTCTAGAAGATCTAGGAAAAGGAACAAGAAGTATGACTGGTACAATTTACTCAACACTTTCTAAAGGTCCTAGATATCTAGAACTAACTGAAGGATATATTGTTGAAATTGGTCTTGATAAAGATAATCAAATCATCGGTTACAAATATGTTAATTTAGGTAAGATGATGGATAATATTAAAGCAGGAATCGAACCAATGGAAGCTATTGAAAAAGCTAGTGGAAAATATGGTAGATTCGATGAAGCGGTTAAGAAAATTGACCCTAGAAAGGAGTAATTAAGTATGGCATTATTTGAGAGTTATGAAAGAAGAATTAAACAAATCCAACCAGTAATGAAAAAATATGGTATTAAAGATTTTGATGATGCTAGAAAGATTTGTACTGATCTAGGATTTGATCCATATGAAATCGTTAAAGGAATTCAACCTATATGTTTTGAAAATGCTTGTTGGGCTTATACATTAGGAGCTGCAATAGCAATTAAATCAGGAAGAACTAAAGCAGCAGATGCTGCAAAAGCAATTGGAGAAGGATTGCAAGCTTTCTGTATTCCAGGAAGTGTTGCTGATGATCGTAAAGTTGGTTTAGGTCATGGTAATCTTGCTTCAATGCTATTAACTGAAGATACAAAATGTTTTGCATTCTTAGCTGGACATGAATCTTTCGCAGCAGCTGAAGGAGCAATTGGAATTGCTAAAAATGCTAACAAAGTAAGAAAAGAACCATTAAGAGTTATATTAAACGGTCTTGGAAAAGATGCTGCTCAAATTATTTCTCGTATTAATGGATTTACATATGTTAAAACTGATTTTGATTTCTTCACTGGAAAAGTTAAAATCGTTGAAGAAATTAAATACTCTGATGGAGAAAGAGGAAAAGTTAGATGCTATGGTGCTAACGACGTAAGAGAAGGAGTTGCAATCATGCATTTGGAAGATGTTGACGTATCTATCACAGGTAACTCAACTAATCCAACAAGATTCCAACATCCAGTTGCAGGTACATATAAGAAAGAATGTATCGAAAAAGGTAAGAAATACTTCTCAGTTGCATCTGGTGGTGGAACAGGAAGAACTCTTCACCCAGATAACATGGCAGCAGGTCCAGCTTCTTATGGTATGACTGATACTATGGGAAGAATGCATAGTGATGCACAATTTGCTGGATCATCTTCAGTTCCTGCACACGTAGAAATGATGGGACTAATCGGTATGGGTAATAACCCAATGGTTGGTGCAACAGTTTCAGTAGCAGTAGCAGTAGAAGAAGCAACAAAATAATCTATAAACAAGACTAATAATAGTCTTGTTTTTTTATGCTATAATTTATATGAAGTGATTAATATGAAATTGGATAAATATGATAATAAAAGAGTAAGAATTAATTCATATGGAAATACATATGAAGGAATTGCAATGTATAATAGTTTAGATTATTCTGAACATGAATTTGGTAGAAGAGAAGATGCATTACAACTTGGTTGTACTATATTTTATAAAAGCGATATAGACAAGATAGAAGTAATAGATGATTATTCTTCACCATATGGGAAACTAGAAGAAGAAGTATTTGAAGATGGACCATTATTAATAGATGAAATCTTATCTAGTGAAGAAAATGAATATGTATATCGAATGCTACTATGTATAGAAAGTCATCTTGATAGAATAGATGAAAAAATATTAGACATGATCAAAAATGTTTATAAATATAATGACGATAAAGAAATAAAAGATAAATGTAAGGATATAATAGGGAAGGTAGATAATTAGTATGAATGGATTATCAGTATTAATGTTTATATTTGCCATATGTATCTTTTTTACTGGACTATATATGTTTACTGGTCATAAACTTGATATTATGTGGCAAGCAACCTTTAAAAATCTAACAATAGCTGAATGGAAGAATATAGGTAAATGGACTATAATATGTAGTTTAATTCCTTTAATTATAGCTGTTTTAGGAGTTCTTTTTAACATTTAGTAATAAAGACCCATTGACTTTTTCGAACAATTGTGCTATAATTATAAGCGTATTGAGAGGGAGTAGTTCCCACTATTCAGGGTGGAATGACATCGACAATTCGGCTTACTTCATACAAGGTTGGTCCGGTGTTATTGGTATATTAAAAAAATTGAACAAGACTTTTACATATTGTAGAAGTCTTGTTTTTGTCTTCTTAAGACTTCTACAGTTGTAGAAGTCTTTTCTTATCAATACAAAAAGTATAGAGAAAGGATATAGAAGACAAAAATAATAGTTTTATGAAAACTACAAAAATTGTATTAAGAAGTTGTAATCCAAGTGAATACCCTGACCTTGAGTTAGAGTGTAAAGAACTTGAGAACGAAGAGATTGGAGCTTATTTATCTACTATTCCAGAAAGCAAAAAAACATGGGGATACAAGAGTGCTCCAGTTGCTGCTAGAAAAGGTGAAGAAGGTGAAGTAATTCACACAGTATTAACTACTGAATACGAAGGACGTAAATATATTTTAAGTGAAGAAACTGGAACTGTTAAAGTAAGAGAGGGACATCCTGACGTAGTAGTACAAAACATATCTAGTACATCAAATGAACAGTATATAGTTAAGGCTGCTAAATTTGCTAGCACATATACACCAGAAGGTGCTCTATATGCTCCAGTACCAGAACCAAGATTATTAACTGAAGTTCCTGAGACAATAGTAATTACTACTTCATGGGGAGCTAAAGCAGTATGCCTTAAAGGAAGCTATATCGTAACTTACGATGCTGCAACTAATGACTACAACACTCTTGAACGTGGAGCTAAAGAATCTACTTATACAGCTTGTGAACCAGTTGTAGCTAAAACTCTTCAAAAGAAATAACTTATAATACACACAAAAAAACTAATCTTTAATGATTAGTTTTTTTATTATAAAAAACTTTTATATTAAAAAGATGTAAAGAAAGTTATATAATTAAATTAATATTAAAATAGTCTAGTATAATTAAAATATGGAGAGAAAATATTATGAAAGTAGGATTCGATAATAGTAAATATGTTAAAATTCAAAGTGAAAAAATAAAAGAGCGCTTCAAATTATTCGATAAGTTATATTTGGAAGTTGGAGGGAAGCTATTCGATGATTCACACGCAGCTAGAATACTTCCTGGTTTTAAAAACGATGTTAAAATAAGTATGTTTAAAGAGTTAAAAGACGATCTAGAAATTATCTTTTGTATTAACGCTAATGATATTGAAAAAAATAAGACTAGGGGAGAATATGGTATTACATACGATCTAGAAGTATTAAAGTTAATCAATCAGTCTAAGAAGATGGGATTCAGTGTCAACAGTGTAGTTATAACTCTATATAAAAATCAAGTTAGTGTCGATAAGTTTATTAAGAAACTTAATAGAAATAATATTAAAACTTATATTCATACGCATACTAAAGGATATCCAACTGATGTAGAAACAATAGTAAGTGAAGAAGGTTATGGTGCTAATCCATATATTGAAACTACTAAGAAGCTAATCTTAGTAAATGCACCAGGTCCTGGTTCAGGAAAACTTGCTACATGTCTATCTCAGATTTATCATGAGAATAAAAGAGGAGTTAATGCTGGATATGCTAAGTTTGAAACATTCCCAGTATGGAACTTACCACTTAAACATCCAGTTAATTTAGCTTATGAAGCAGCAACAGCAGATCTTAAAGACGTCAATATGATAGATCCATTCCATCTAGAAAAATATGGAGAAACTGCAGTTAACTACAATAGAGATATAGAAACATTCCCAATACTTAAAAATATATTAAATAAAGTATCTAAGAATGATATTTATAATTCACCTACAGATATGGGTGTTAATATGATTGGATTCTGTATTACAGATAATGACATAGTAGAAGAAGCATCCAAAAGAGAGATAGTAAGAAGATACTATAATGAACTTAATAACTATAAGATGGGACTTAGTGATGAAGATACTTATAAGAAGATTAAACTCCTTATGAATGAACTTGATATAGATGAAGAATATTTAAGTGTAATAAAGCCTGCACTCGAAAAGAAGAAAAAAGAGAAGGGCTTACCAGTAATAGCAATGGAAGTAAATAATAAGATTATTACAGGTAAACAAACTAAACTTATGTCACCAGCAGGGACAGTAGTACTTAATGCCATTAAGCATTTGAGTAAGATTCCTGACGATATATATTTATTATCACCAACAGTACTTGAGCCTATACTAAAATTAAAGAAAGAAATGGGTACAGGTGATAGATTAAACTTACAAGAAGTATTAACAGCATTATCTATATGTTCCGTAACTAATACAGTAGCCGCTAAAGCTATGTCTAGTCTATCTAAACTTAAAGGAGTAGAAGCACACGCTACATACATAGTTACTAATGGAGATAGAAAAGCACTTAAAGACTTGAAAATAAATCTAACTTGTGAGAATGTATTCTTAGAAGAGGAAATGTGGAATTAATGAAAGGTGTAATATGGAAGAAAAAAAGGAAGAAGAAAATGTAGTAATGCTAGAAGATTTACAAAAAAATGCAGAAGCTCTAGTTAGAAAATATGAAAAAATGAATAAGCCTGATTACTTTAACATGATGATGAATGGAGAGTTTGCAAAAGTAACTCTTAAAGAAGTAGAAAAAGAAGAAAAAGAAGAAGGAAAATAATTATCAATATATAAATATGATGTAGATAGGAGGATGGTTATGACTAAAGAGCTACCAAATGAATTGTTACAATTTAAAAGTGCAATAACGGGTAAACTTTCTAATATGAGTTCTAATATATCTAAATTAGATGAAAAACTATCCCAAATATGTTCATATAACAAATCGACTAGTAGTGAGATATCAAAGAATTATAAAAGTAGTACTTCAAGTAATTCTGCAATTGCCAAGTTTGATACACTAGAACTTATTGTAAATAATTTAAAGACGGATTCAAGAACGTTATTGAATGATGCTATTTTAAAAGCAAACTCTATTTTGATTAATATAAATAATTTAGAAGAATTAAATAAAAAAATTACATCTTTAGAGAGCAATTTATCTAGTGAAAAGAATAAAACAGATCAAGATACTAATAGAGTTAATAATTTAGAAAATGAATTAAAAAGTAAGAATAGTGAATTTGATGATTTGTTATCAAAAACTAATGATATGCTTGTTAAACTAAAATCTATAGATAAGGTATCTACTAATAAAAAAGATGATGATACTAGTGCCAGTATTAGCGATAAACAAGATGATAATAAGACATCTATAGATGATTACACTAAATATTTAAAAGATTTAAAATATGGAAAATTAGTTAGAAAGAAATTTGTAGCCAAAAATGGTACTAAAATTGATTATCTACTCTATGTACCTGATTATGGTAGAGAAGTTACTGGACTTCCAATAAATATGTATATGCATGGTTCTGGTATGGGGCAGAATGACTTTTCTAGATTAACTAGAAGTGGTCTAGGAAGATTTATTACTGATAAGAAACTTAAACCATCTGGAATTGTAATACTTCCACTTGCTCCATCAGGAAGTGCATATAATAGTAAATCATTTAGAGATGCATTAGCTGAACTGCCTTTAGCAGTAGCTAAAGAATATAATGCAAATACTAAGAAGATTTCTTTAAGTGGTCACAGTTATGGAGCAATTACAGCATATAAACTTGTTAATGAACATCCTAATGAATTTTCTGCAATAGTTCCAGTAAGTGGTTCTAATAAAGTAACTAGTGCATTTAAAAATGTTAATGTGTGGGCATTTCATGGAACTGCTGATAATAAGACTAAAAATACTTCATATTCGCAAGCAGTTAGTGCAGTAAAATCAATAATTCAATTGGGTTCAAAGGCTGTTATGCATCCATATAAAGGTGCAGGCCATGGTGGAAATGTAGTAATTGATACATTTACGAAGGAATATGAAATGGACGGAGAAACAATCAATCCATTGGAGTGGGCTTTTAAACAAACAAGAGCATAATATAATTCATGTTTTTAATTGATATAAAAATAGTTAAATGATAAAATACTATTGTCGGAGGAACAAAAGGATATGGAATATGAAATTATAGGTGGAAGCTTTCCAGTTGTTGAATGTACTTTAAAAAGTGGAGAATCAATGATTACTCAAAGCGGTTCAATGGCATGGATGGATCCCACAATTACAATGGAAACTTCAAGTAATGGAGGATTAAAAAAAGTAGTAGGTAGATTATTTACTAAAGAGCATTTATTTCAAAACATTTATACATCTAATCAAGATGGATCTAAAATAGCATTTGGTACTAGTGTACCAGGATCTATAGTAGCTATTAAGTTAACTGCTGGTAAATCTATTATTTGTCAAAAATCAGCATTCTTAGCTTCTTATGGAAATATCGAATTATCTACATTCTTTAATAAGAAGATTGGAGTAGGTATATTTGGTGGAGAAGGATTCATCATGCAAAAGTTAACTGGTGAAGGAATAGTATTTATCGAAATAGATGGTGCTAATAAAGAATTCCAATTAGAAGCAGGACAAAAACTAGTTCTAAGTACTGGTTACTTAGTATCAATGGACGAAACTTGTTCAATAGATGTTCAAACTGTTAAAGGATTAAAGAATATTTTCCTAGGTGGAGAAGGAATATTTAATACAGTTATTACTGGACCTGGTAAAGTAGTTGTTCAAACTATGCCACTTCCAAGATTATCTGGTGCAATTGCAGCATACTTACCACTTAACAACAATAGTTCTAGTTCAGGAAATGATGCAATCGATGCTGGAGTTTCAATATTTAAAATGTTTAACAAATAAAAAAAGCCTTAATGGCTTTTTTATTTTCTATCAAATGTTTTACCAGTAGGTTTAAGAGTAGACTCATCGCTT
>Ga0247608_10002054_pt1 | contig 26310 bp, 18 predicted proteins | sample 176DNAGHGlowgp2_FD_193490 | JGI IMG/M metagenome (GOLD analysis project Ga0247608, IMG submission 193490) | Sheep rumen microbial communities from Palmerston North, Manawatu-Wanganui, New Zealand - 1766 DNA GHGlow gp2 | ecosystem: Host-associated > Mammals > Digestive system > Stomach > Rumen ... | reverse complement strand
GGCTTCTGGAACTGGTATTCCGCATTATTGTAGTAGCAGATGTTTGGCAGCTTATCACTCATGCCGGCGAAGGCAATCATGCCGTAGGCCTGCTTGGTGGTGCGCTCCAGATCGTTCATGGCACCAGTAGAGATACTGCCAATGAAGAGCTCCTCAGCTGCACGGCCTCCAAGCAATGAACACATCTCGTCGAGCATGGCCTCCTTGGTCTGGAGCACACGCTCCTCTGGCAGATACCAGGCTGCGCCGAGGGCCTGACCACGGGGCACGATACTGACCTTCACCAAGGGATTGGCAAACTCGGTGAACCAAGAGATGGTGGCGTGACCAGCCTCGTGGATGGCGATGGAACGCTTCTCGCTCTCGGTCATCACCTTCGTCTTCTTCTCCAGACCGCCGATGATACGGTCAACGGCATCGAGGAAGTCCTGCTTCTTCACAGCCTGCGAGTTATGACGGGCAGCTATCAGGGCAGCCTCGTTACAGACATTGGCGATATCGGCACCAGAGAAGCCCGGTGTCTGACGGGCCAGGAAGTCGATGTCCACGCTGTCGTCGGTCTTCACAGGCTTCAGATGCACCTTGAACACCTCCTTACGCTCGTTGAGATCAGGCAGGTCTACATGGATCTGACGGTCGAAGCGCCCTGCACGCAGCAGCGCCGAGTCGAGCATGTCGGCACGGTTTGTGGCAGCCAGGATTATCACACCCGAGTTCGTGCCAAAACCGTCCATCTCCGTCAACAGGGCATTGAGCGTATTCTCGCGCTCATCGTTGCCACCCATGGCTGGATTCTTCGAGCGGGCACGGCCCACGGCGTCAATCTCATCTATAAATATAATACAAGGTGACTTCGTCTTCGCTTGCTGGAAGAGGTCACGGACACGGGAGGCTCCCACGCCGACGAACATCTCCACGAAGTCGGAACCCGACATCGAGAAGAAAGGCACACCAGCCTCGCCGGCCACGGCCTTCGCCAAAAGTGTCTTACCCGTTCCTGGAGGCCCTACGAGCAGGGCACCCTTGGGGATCTTACCTCCCAGTTCGGTATATTTCTGCGGGTTCTTCAGAAAGTCCACAATCTCCTGTATCTCCTGCTTGGCACCAGCCTGACCAGCCACGTCCTTGAACGTAATGCCGAGGTCGCCGCCCTTCTCATACATCTTTGCCTTCGACTTGCCGACGCTGAACACGCCACTACCGCCGCCCATGCCGCCGCCACCCATGCGACGGATGAAGAACATCCACAGGCCGATGAGCAGAAGGATGGGGAATATACTATTGAGGATCATGTACAGGAAGTCGTTATCCTTATGGTTCTCAAACGTATAGTCGCCCGTAAAGGCCTTCGCCTCCTTAGCCTGGTTGATACATTCCTCCAACTGTTCTATCGACCCAAACTCCACCTCCACGTAGGGATCCTTGCCTGTCTGCTGGGCACTCTGCTGGAACACCTCGCGGATATGCTCTGGCTTGACATACATCTTCAGCACGCCCTGCGTCTTGTTGATGACAATCTTCGAGGCATAGCCGCTGTCTACCATCGACTTGAAATCGGAATAAGACACGGTACGGCTGATGCTGCTGTTCTGCGGTCCGCCACTTGAGAAATACAAGAGTCCCAGTGCCAGGATGGCGATGGCATAGATCCAGTTCATATTGAACTTGGGCATGTTCATCTTCGGACCGTTTGCGTTGTTCTGTTTATTATTATCCATCTTTATTGTTTATAGTTTAATGTTTATAGTTTATAGCTGAAATCTTCTATAGGTAGAGACTTCGCAATTATTTCCATAATGGCTTTGCTTTGCAATCATCTCTAGACTATAAACCATAAACTATCAAATTCCTTAACCCAAATCTTCAATTGTCGTGAGTTCAGCGTCTTCCCAGAGATGCTCCAAGTCGTAGTAGTCCCTTACGTCGGGCACGAAGATGTGTACCAAGGCGTCGCCATAGTCCATGGCCACCCACAGGGCATTCTCCAGTCCCACAACATGGGCCGGCTTCTCCTTCAGACGCTCTCTGCACATATCACCTACCGACTCAGCGATAGACTCCACCTGCACGGGGGAGTTACCTTGGCAGATGATGAAATAGCTACTGATACTGCCTTCAATACGAGTCAGGTCGGCCACAACAATGCGCTCACCCTTCTTTTCCTGAATGGCGTCTATGATTGTTTTGACGAGTTCTGTCATATTTTATTATTATAATAATGTATTATGGTGTGCAAAGGTACTGCAAATCGAGTGAAATACAAAATAAATTAGGATTTATTTTAATTTCCGAGGTGCTGCGTACCTAAAAGATTCATCTTAGAGGTACTGCAAATCGAGTGAAATACAAAAGAAAAGAAGAAAATTTGCGGTTTTTTATAAATTTTCCCGATAAAATTTTGTCAGTTCGGGAAAAAGCAGTACCTTTGCACCCGCAAAACGGAACAAGGGAGTTCTGATAAGCAAACAAAGACATTGGGGTATGGTGTAATGGTAACACTACAGATTCTGGTCCTGTCATTCTTGGTTCGAGTCCGAGTACCCCAACTTCTTAAACCGCCGAGTCGCTAATAAATAGCCGCTTGGCGGTTTTTCTTTTGTGGATTGAAGGAGATTTGAAGGTATCTTCAATTTGGAAGCAACAGACACAAAAACATGCTACCCCTCCTACCCCTATCTATACTAAAATATTGATCATCAAATGATTAACAGGGGCAGCATATACCAATAATGCTACCCCTTTACTACCCCTTGCTACCCCTGAATTGACCGTTTTGAGAAGATTCGCCTCAGATTTTCCACATTTTGGGCTAAGCAAAGTCCATGAAAGGCAGCTTTGGAGACATAGAAAGCCTAGACCTTCGAATCAAATTCTCGAGAGAATTTGAGAGAAAGGTGGCAGTAAAGTCGGAGTTTAGTTAGGGTAAAGTCTGAAATTCTCGAGAGAATTTTGAAGAAAGGTATAGGGAGAGTCTGTGAAAGGTGCAGGGAAGATGAGGGTTTAGACGGCTTAAAAGTATGAAAAATAGTCAAATCAATGTAGTTTGCATGTAGTTATATGTAGTTATAATGTAGTTTGTGTGTAATTAAATCCATATGTTATCTATCTGGTTATAAGAAAGATACGATGATATTAATGTAGTTATGTAGATGTTTTAAAAAAATTGGCTTTTTCGAAAAGACGGAGGATTGGAAATGGTAGGCCAGTTCGATGTCTTCTGGGTTGACCTAAGAACTTTAAAGGGAGCCCAGATTCAGGCCCCCTTTAAAGAATGTATTAATAGGATATGTCTATGACGGGGCGAAGATAGTAACCTCCACCATATTCATATCCAGGTTCGCCATCTACTTTATTACTTTTTACTCGAATAGTACAAAGTCTAGAAGATTTTAAGCAAAAATAATAAGTGGACATTGTTAGAGCACCTACAATTTGAGCAGAAATCCCGATTTCTTCAATTGTGGGAATACGGAAATTCCCTGTAACCCCCTCTTCGTTAGGCCATGATTCAAGTTCTTCATTAAAAAAAGCCAACCAATCAGATTCAGAAAAATCACTATGGACATAACCCTTCTTCTGTATCGGCGAGAGGAGAACGGCAGTATGAGCTTCCGTATTGACGGACACAACATAGCAACCTTTATACGTTTCGCCTGCTACAGGGACTTGCGAAGGATCGTCTGTTCCTGAAGAAGGATTATCGTTTCCAGAAGAATTACCGTTTCCTGAGGAGGGATCGTCGGTAGAGGAAGAGTTGGTAGAGTTTGACTCATCGAAATCGAAGGCGATGCCGGTGACGCTGGAATCCCAGGCCTGAGCGGTGATGGTACCGTTGATGGTGACACCAAGAGGTTCGGTGTAAGTGCCCTCGAGGTTGTACTTGTGGTTTGCCAGCAGTTCCTCATCAGAACTGTAGGAGTAAGAACGAGGTTCGGCGCCATCGGCAGTAAACGTGATGGTGATGACAGGCTTCGACTTTGAGGGGAAGGTGATGAGCTGGGGTGTGGCAGCCCATGTGCCAGAGCCCTGGGAAGTCAGGGTGATGACGCAGGGAGCGGAGCTCGATGCCACATACTCGCCATTGAGCTGTACCTGCCCGTAGAGAGCCCCAACGGACACTTGGACGCCTGTTATATCGTCGGGTACCTGATTGATTGTAACTGACGTTATCTCAAGCACTTTGCGCTCAAGGGCGAGACTCACATCCTCAGACTCGCCATCGTCGAGCGTGACTGTGCTTTGCGTCATCAGCAAGTCACCCAGCGACTGGTTCTCAGCCAATGTCAGCACAGACGAGGGGGTGGCTTCGGCCTGCGTTGGAAGAACAAGGCTGGACAAGCCGTCGCCTCCCAAGGCATAGAGTGTGTAAGAACCTGCAGGCAGTTTGGCTGAGGCATAGGCTCCTGAGGCATCAGACGTAAGGATGGATGCACAGGCACCACTGCTGTTGAAAAGATAGACCGAAGCACCAGCCAGGGGCGTGGTGTTCTCATCGCCACTACGTGTCATAACACGCAACTCTCCCGTTGGGTCAGTCCCAACAGGCTCATTAAACACATCGCCAGCACAACCGGATACGCACAAGATGCCACTGACGGCAGCAAATGCATTGATACAGAATCTTTTCATCGCTTTTGTAGTTTTAGATAGAATTGATTTAACGTTTCCAAGGGTGGGCGCTGACGGATTCGAACCGCCGACCCTCTGCTTGTAAGGCAGATGCTCTAAACCAGCTGAGCTAAGCGCCCTTGTGCTTTTGCGGGTGCAAAGGTACGAAAAAGAAGTAAAAGGGAAGAGGGAAGAGGGAAGAATTTGCTCTCGCTTAACAAACGTTAACCCTTTTCATCGAAAAGACGGTCGATTTCCACCTGCGGAAGAATGCTAAGGACGGGCTTGCCGTTGGGCGTGTAGTTGACGTTGGAGCAGGCAAAGAGTTCGTTGACTATCTGCTCCATCTCTTCATTGCTGAGCACCTGACCATAGGGGATGGCGACGCTCTGGGCGAGACGCGAGGCAAGGTGGGAGTTGATAGCGGAGAGAGAGTTGTTGACAGTTGACGGTTTACAGTTTACAGATGATATGCCTGAAGGGATGTCCTCTGTGTCGGAAAGGATCTCGTGAAGGAGGGAAACAGGATTGATGCCCTCGATGCCTGCAGGAACGCCATTGATGGCGAAAGTACGGGCACCAAGATCGGAGAGATCGAAGCCAATAGCCGTGAGGCTGGGCATCATCTTCTCAAGGACGACAGCCTCGGCAGGCGAAAACTGTACCGTCTCTGGGAAGAGCACCTGCTGAGAAAGGCTGCGGGAAAGGGGGCCAGACTCGGAAGTCGCAGCTGTACGGCTCTCCAGCTGCTGCATGTAACGCTCATAGCGGATGCGGACATCAGCCCTGTGCTGGTCGATGACCATCAATCCCGACTTGACGGCAGTCATGATATAGCGGCCCTTGTACTGGTAATGCAAAGGAGATAGGTCGGAAGAGATATTGGCTGCTGACGGCTGACCGTCTATTGATGCTATGCCTGAGGACGAAGTGGGAAGACCTTCGTCAGAAGGGAAAAACGACGGCAGCTGTTCTTCATGAGAGTGAGCCGAGGCGGCAATATCGTAGAGCTGTTCCCAGTCGGAGGGTGGCGTGTGGAGTGTGGAGTGAGGAGGGAGATTACCACCCTTGGGGGAGGAAGAGCGGAAGGGGTTATAGTCGGGATTGTAGCTGACACGAGGAGCCGAGATATTGTCACGGGAAGGGTCGAAGACGGGAATATCTGGCTTGCCCTGCGTATCGAAATCGATGGCCGGCACCTCGCAGAAACGTCCCAGGGCATCACGGACCGTGGCCGTCAGCACCTGCCAGATGGCCTGTTCGTTCTCGAACTTAATCTCTGTCTTCGTGGGGTGGATGTTGACATCGACCTCCGAGGGATTCACCTCTATATATAGGAAATAAGGCACCTGCATGCCCTCGGGGAGCATACGGTCATAGGCACTGATAACCGCCTTGTGGAAATAGGGATGTCGCATGTAACGGCCATTGACGAAGAAGAAATCGTGACCGCTCTTCTTACGGGCCGACTCAGGCTTGCCGACAAAGCCGGTGATATTGCATAGTGTCGTCTGCACCTCACAAGACAACAGTTCCTGACTGAACTGCCGGCCATAGATATCCGCTATGCGCTGACGAAGACTGGCAGGCTTGAGGTTCTGCAACTCAGCCCCGTTGTGATGGAGTATGAAATGGATGTCGGGATAAACCAGTACGATACGTTCGAAGGCCTGGAGGATATTGCTGAGTTCGGTGGTGTTCGACTTGAGGAACTTCCTCCGGGCAGGGACATTATAAAAAAGGTTGTCCACCTTGAACGAGCTACCCACAGGACTAGAGGCAGGTTCCTGCGACAACACCTTCGAGGCTGCGATGCGCAGGCAGGTTCCTATCTCGTCTTCAGCCCGTCGCGTCAACAGTTCAACCTGTGCCACAGCAGCTATCGACGCCAGGGCCTCACCACGAAAGCCCATAGTACGAAGCGCAAAGAGATCGTCGGCTTGAAGGATCTTCGACGTGGCATGGCGCTCGAACGCCAGCCGGGCATCGGTCTCGGACATACCCTTGCCATCGTCGATGACCTGGATGGAGGTGCGCCCGGCATCTACGACAATCACGTGGATGGTTGTGGCACCAGCATCGACGGCATTCTCCACCAGTTCCTTGATGACCGAGGCCGGACGCTGTATCACCTCACCAGCTGCTATCTGGTTGGCTACGCTGTCGGGAAGAAGATGGATGACGTCTTGCATTTTGTTTGTTTTTGTTTACAGTTTACGGTTTACAGATGATTACTTCTGAGGGGCTGAAATCATTTCCTTTTCTGTATTCAATATGTCAGCATTCTGCATCACCTTTTCAACATCCGGAGCATCCTTTACAGCATCCAAGACTTCCTTTGCAGCATCCTGGACTTCCTTTGCAGCATTCTGAACATCCTTTTCGGCATCGAGGACATCTTTCTCGGCACTCTGCATTTCCTTTCCTGTATTCTGTATTTTCACTTCACTCCCAACAGTTCCCCTGTCATTTTTTGAGCGCCAGTTGAAGATGTCGTAACGGTCGTGCGGACGGATATAATCGTACCACATGAAGCCAGGCAGACGGCGACGGTCTGCTGGTATCTGATTGAGAGGATACATCGTACCAGTGGTCTTGGGAGTCCACACACGGTCCACCTTGCGGTTCTTGAAGAACATCCGGAGTTCGGAGGTCTCCTGGTAGTTGTAGATGATCGGGACACTGTCGCCCTCTTCGAAGAAATAGCCGATGAGGACATTGTCTTTCGCCCTGCCCTCATGAATCTCGCCGTCGATGAAATAGGCGAACATCTCCTTGGAAGACAGTTGGTTATAGCAGGCAGTGTCGGTCTTCAACTGCTGGATGGAGAATGCATTGCCGACGATATGGGCATGATCGATGACCGAGTCACGCATATAGACATGGACAATATCTCCCACCAGCTGTTGGCCATTGTTCCACATGATAGGATCGCGGTGGAGAGTCATACAGGAGTCGAGGGAGTTGTATACCAAAGAGTCGCAGACAGCCTGAACATCCCGTCGGTAGGCCCGCACATGATGAAAGGCATGGATCTTACGGTACATAGAATCGGTATCAATGTTGAAGGTGACAATCTTGAACGTGTCGGCATGCATAAAGAGAGAGTCGCCCTGAGAGTAATCGATGGCCACAGCACTATCGGTACACAGGGCAAAGCCCGTGTTCTCATAGTACTCACCATAGTTGCCCGTCAGCTTATTGCGATTGATGGAATCAACATAGACCACATTGAAGAACGCCTGGCTGAACCCCATCCTACTGTCGTAATAGACACTATCGCCCACAAGCATCTTACCGTTATTATTAAGTACAGAACGGTTCATGAGTCTGGCACGCTCGAGCTTCGTGTCGTAGTAGCCCTGCTCGGAGTAGATATGATTGTCGCCAGAGGTGATGTCGGAGGGGCCAACGATGTGGGCCATGGAGTTGTGAGTGTCGTAATAAAGAGTATCGGTGGTAAGGAAGAAATCCGGGTTCTTCATCTTCACGTCGTAGTTGAACACCGACATCTTCGTCTTCGTGTTGTACTCTCCCCAGTCAGAAGTGAGAGTGGTCTTGCCGTCAACCATCTTGCCCCCCTCGAAGAAATAGGCATTGTCGTAGAGACGGTCAAAGTCGAGGCTGTCGGTATAGAGCGTGGTCTTGCGGTGTTTGAGTACGACATTATAACGGGCCCTGGCCATCTGTTCGTTGCCGTCGTAGTAAGCGTAGTCGCTGACCAGTGAAAGGGTGTCACCCTGATACATCCTTACATGGCCAAAGGCCTCGAAGGAGTTGCTGGCCTCATAGAAATAGGCACTGTCGCAGTAGAGACGGGCACCCTGATGGGTGAAGTGAACCTTTCCGTTGAGGATGGTGGCATCGGGGTTCAGCATTTGGTCGAAGTGCAGCACATCGGCATGGACAAGGTAGACACGGGTGTCCTCAACCTTGGCTCTGCGGGCTGAGCGCTTGGACTTTCCTTTCTGGGCATAGGTGGAGAGACTGGTATAGCACACCAGCATACTCACCAAAACCAGCAGATATCGGAAAGACTTTCTCACCCTGTCACTTCTAACCGATTACTTCTTATTTTATCCAGCCTTCGTATTCGAACTTACAGTCCTTATAGTCAGCATTCAAACGGGTGTAGACACTCTTTATCTTGTCGACGACCCACTGATGGACACGGTCATTCTGACGGCGCTGGAGCACCACGTCCTTCAAGGTCTGGAAGTCTTCAGAGATAGAGGCCTTATGGCCATCGATACGATTCTTCAGTTTGGCCACCACGCACACGGTCTTGCCGCGCTGGTTAATCATCTGGAAGGCCTGTGACACCTGTCCAACCTGCATCGTGTCGACCACCTTGGCAATCTCCGGGGGCAAGTCCTGCATCTTGAAACGGGAGGTGACACGACCCGTCTGTGCGTCATTGTTCGACATCAGGCCCTTGTTGTTACGGGTGTCCTTGTCGTCTGAAATAAGCGAGGCGGCATCCTCAAACGAGAATTTCTCAGCCCGGATATCGTTAGCGATGGAATCAAGACGGCCCAAAGCCTTCTCGATGGCCTCGTCAGAGACCACCGGTTTCCGAAGGATATGGCGAACGTTGACTTTATCCCCACGTTTCTCAATCAGCTGGATGATATGGAAGCCGAACTCAGACTCGACAATCTTCGACACCTTCTTCGGATCGGTGAGGTTGAAGGCTACGGCAGCAAAGGCCGGGTCAAGCATGCCTCGTCCGGAAAAGCCAAGTTCACCACCACGACGGGCAGTGCCAGGATCCTCGGAATAGAGTCGGGCCAATGTCTGGAAAGAGGTCTCCCCCTTGTTGACGCGATCAGTATAATCGCGAAGCTCATCCTTCACACGGTTCAGTTCCTCTGCTGTAATCTTCGGTGTCAGCTGGACGATCTGTACCTCCACCTCTGTCGGAATGAAAGGCAGACTGTCCTGAGGCATATCCTTGAAATAACGCCGTACCTCGGCAGGGGTGACAGAGATATCCTCCACAAGCTTCTGCTTCATCTTCTGCACCATACGACGGTCCTTCAGATCCTCCCGCAGGTCGCTGCGGATTTGTGAAAGCGGCTTGTGACGATACTCTTCCAATCGCTCACGCGACCCGTCGACCATCTCCAACCAGTAGTTGATATACTGTTCCACCTCAGCTGCCACGTCAGCATCTGTCACCTCGATACTGTCAATCTCAGCCTGGTGCTTAAACAGCTTCTGCACGGCAATCTGCTCGGGAATCACACAGTCAGGGTCGCCATTCCATTTTGTGCCCTCCATAGCTGCCTGCATACGCATTGACTCTACATCGGACTTCAGGATTGCCTCGTCACCCACGACCCAGATCACCTCATCGATGATTGTCCCCATATGGACAGAGTCAACAGCGGAGCTATCAGCGGCAGAGATACCAGTGAGACCAGATGCAGCAGATATTCCAGAGAAGGCGCCACCCATCAGGGGAAGCGCCAGCAGAAGAGTCAGTAAAAGATTCCTTGTCGTCTTCATCAGTGTTGGTTTACTGTTTTCAAAACATCCTCATAGAGTTTCACGGGATAGCGCTGACGGAGGGTGGCCACCCACTCCTTCTCCAACTCCTCCTGATAAGCTGCCACAACCTGGGCACGCACATCGGTATAATCCTCGGGATACTTCTTCAGTTTCTTACCATAGACGGCATCGATGGGATAATCCTTGTTCACCTCCAAAGGCTTGTCGAAGCCGGTCTTGAAAATCTTCTGGTCTACGAGCGGGCTGTCACCAACCTTAAAGACGCCCTGCTCCACCCTGATACGGATAATGGAATCGGGATTGAAGGTCTTACGAAGCACATCAGCCCACTGTGAGAAAGGCAGACCTTTGACAGCCCGCTTCACAGCCTTGACGTCAGCCTCATCCTTCACATGATAGGCAATACCCTTGAAACGGGGCTCTGACCATGCGAAGTCTTTCTTATGCGTACGGAACCAGGCATCGAGAGCAGCCTCATCCTTCGAAGCTTTCTCCCACACCTGACGGTTGCTGACCTCATAGACCAACAGACCGTCGTGGTATTCCTGAATCAGATACTTCATGTCGCTGTCGACGGCAGCCAGAGAGTCAGCCCTGGTGTTCATATACTGCTGTTCGGTGAGAGTGCCATTGGATTCGGCCACCTTCTGACGAATCGTCTCACGGGCGATGGCATCGCGGATGCCCTGCTGTTCAAAGGAACGAACGATCTGATCCTTCAGTTCCTCAAAAGGCTCCAACTGCTTCCGTTCCTTCATCAGGATGATATAGTAACCGTCAGGTCCCAAGACAGGACGGCTCAACTCTCCAGGCTGAAGGGCATAGGCAGCCTCCTCAAACTCAGGGAAGGCCTGATTGGGTCCCATCCATGACAACTCCCCACCACGAGATGCAGTACGCATGTCCTGCGACACCGTCTTACAGAGCTCTGCAAAGTCGGCTCCGTCCTTAAGAGCCTGCCATACAGAATCTGCGCGCTGCTTCATTTCGGCCTGCTGCTCAGGAGTTGCCTTCGTCGAAAGACGGAGGAAGATATAGGCAGGACGTATCAGGCCGCGGTCGCCAATGGCCTCCTTCGTACGGTCATAGGCATTCTTGGCCTCGGCGAGCACCTGCTCGTCGGTAGTCATGGTAGGCAGTACCTGCTGATCACGATAGAGGGCGAACTCATCCTTAAATGACGACAGCGTGTCGAGCTTTGCGTCAAGAGCTGCTGCCACCTTCATCTTATAGACGGCATAAAGATCGGCATACTCCATGGCATTTTTCTTGTCAATCACACCGTCACCGTTGTTCTTATTGAAAGAGTATTCAAACTCCGAACGCGTCACGTCAACGCCATTCACAATCATCACCACAGGATCTGACTGTGCCTTTGCCGAGAGAGCAGCCAGGCACAGGGATACAAACAAAAGTGATTTCTTCATCTTCAATTTTCAATATTCAATGTTCAATATTCAAACTCAATCATTGGGTCTAGAATAGTTGGGAGCCTCACTGGTAATCGTAATATCGTGCGGATGGCTCTCGTTCACACCGGCATTGGTGATACGGGTGAACTTTGCCTCATGCAGTTTCTCAATGGTCGAAGCTCCGCAATAGCCCATGCCGGAACGCAGGCCACCAACCATTTGGTAAATGACCTCCTGAACCGTTCCCTTGTAAGGCACGCGCCCTGCGATACCCTCAGGCACCAACTTCTTCACCTCCTTCGTGTCGCTCTGGAAATAGCGGTCCTTCGAACCGTGCTTCTGTTCCATAGCCTCCAGTGATCCCATACCACGGTAGCTCTTGAACTTACGGCCATTATAGATAATCGTGTCACCAGGACTCTCTTCAGTACCTGCCACCAGCGAACCCATCATCACGCAGCTACCACCGGCGGCAAGGGCCTTGACGATATCACCAGAGTAGCGCAGGCCACCATCGGCAATAAGGGGGATACCCGTGCCTTTCAGCACACTGTACACATCGTAGATAGCACTCAACTGGGGAACACCCACACCGGCCACCACACGGGTGGTGCAGATAGAACCCGGACCGATGCCGACCTTAATAGCGTCAGCACCATTGTCGATGAGCATCTTGGCAGCCTCACCTGTAGCAACATTACCCACGACGATATCTATTTTGGGGAAGCACTTCTTTGCCTCTACCAATTTCTCAATGACAGACTTCGAATGACCGTGGGCCGTATCTATCACGATGGCATCGGCACCAGCATCAACAAGAGCCTGCATACGGTCAATCGTGTCTGCTGTCACACCAACACCTGCTGCCACACGCAGACGGCCCTTCTCATCCTTGCAGGCCATGGGCTTGTCTTTGGCCTTCGTGATGTCCTTGTAAGTAATCAGACCGATGAGACGATTATCCTTGTCCACGACGGGCAGTTTCTCAATCTTGTTCCTCTGCAGGATCTCTGCAGCAGCCATCAGGTCAGTCTGCTGGTGAGTGGTCACGAGGTTTTCCTTCGACATGACCTCGTCAACAGGACGGTCCAGACGACGCTCGAAGCGAAGATCACGGTTGGTAACGATACCCACAAGATGGTTGTCATCGTCAACCACGGGGATACCCCCGATATGATACTCCGACATAATGTCGAGAGCCTGAGCCACTGTCGAACCCAATGGAATGGTGATAGGATCATAGATCATACCATTCTCAGCACGCTTCACGATAGCCACCTGACGCGCCTGATCCTCGATGGACATATTCTTATGGATCACGCCGATACCGCCTTCACGGGCGATGGCAATGGCCATCTGCGACTCTGTCACCGTATCCATGGCAGCCGTCACAAAGGGCACGTTCAACTCGATATTACGCGAGAAACGGGTTTTCAACTCTACTGTCTTGGGCAGTACTTCCGAATAAGCGGGAATCAACAGGACGTCATCGAATGTAAGGCCGTCCATCACAATCTTGTCTGCAATAAATGAAGCCATAACTATACCTTTTCTAAAATATTGCGTGCAAAGGTACACATTTTTTTGTTGATAGTTTATAGTTTATAGTTTATAGTTGATTACTCTTAGAATAAATTAACTTTATTAAAGCTGTAGAGCATATCATCTATAAACCATAAACTTTAAACTATAAACCACGAAGCCGTCAGTTTGCCATTTCCGAGAGGAACTTGATCCTAACAAGTCGGATCTCATCCTCCGAATACTCGTCGCCCAATTCCTTTTGGGCCACGCTGAGACGGTCGGTGTCCGACTCACAGAAATAGTCGTAGATATCGTCGACATGATCCTCATCCATTACTTCGTCGAGGAAATAGTCGATATTCAGTTTCGTGCCGCTGTATACGATAGCCTCCACCTCGTCGAGCAGTTCTTCAAATTCGATGCCCTGAGCCGTGGCGATGTCGTCGAGAGCGATCTGACGGTCTATGCTCTGAATGATCTTCACCTTCAGCATCGACTTCTTGGCAACGGTACGTACCCGCATGTCCACTTGCCGCTCAATCTCATTTTCCTCACAATAGTTCTTGATCAGATCGACAAACTCTTTGGCATACGGCTGTTTCACCTTTCCCTCGCCCACGCCCTGAATATTCTTGAGTTCCTCCAAGGTAATGGGATAATCGGTAGCCATCTGTTCCAACGACACGTCCTGGAAAATCACGTATGGCGGACGCTCCAGACGTTTTGAAACCTTCTTACGAAGGTCACGGAGCATCGCACTCAGTGTCGGATCCAGAGCGCTGATACCTCCCTCATGGTCGGGGGTTTCATCATCATCCGAGAACTCAGCATCTTTGACAATCATGAACGACTGCGGTGACTTGATGAACTTTTTACCTGCCGGGGTGACCTTCAACAATCCATAGTTTTCCACCTCCTTCAACAGATAGCCAGCTATCAGGGCCTGACGGATGACAGGATTCCATATCTTCTCATCCTCGTCAGCACCAGCGCCGAAGGTATCCAATTCCTCGTGGTGATGTGCCAGAATCTCATCAGTCTCCTTGCCGGTGATATAGTCGATGACATAGTCGGCACGGAAATTCTCCTTAATGTCGAGAATGGCCTTCAGGACAATGACCAACATATCCTTACCCTCTATCTTCGTCTTGGGATGCAGACAGTTATCGCAATTACCGCAGTTATCCTTTGGATAAGTCTCACCGAAATAATGCAGCAGCATCTTTCGTCGGCAGATGGATGTCTCGGCGTAAGCAGCCGTCTCCACCAAGAGCTGTCGCCCAATATCCTGTTCAGCCACAGGCTTACCTTCCATGAACTTGTCCAGTTTCTGCAGATCCTTGTTTGAGTAGAACGCGATGCACATGCCCTCGCCACCGTCACGTCCGGCACGCCCTGTCTCCTGATAGTAACCCTCCAGAGACTTGGGGATGTCATAGTGGATGACAAAACGGACATCAGGTTTGTCGATACCCATACCGAAGGCAATGGTGGCCACAATCACATCTATCTCCTCCATCAGGAAGTCGTCCTGTGTCTGTGTCCGTGTACTCGAGTCCAGTCCTGCGTGATAGGCAGCCGCCTTGATATCGTTGGCCTTCAGAACAGCGGCCAGTTCCTCCACCTTTTTTCTTGACAGACAGTAGATGATGCCGCTCTTGCCCGGGTGCTGCTTGATGAACTTGATGATGTCTTTGTCCACGTCCTTCGTCTTCGGCCGCACTTCATAGTAAAGGTTCGGACGGTTGAACGAACTTTTAAACTCCTTGGCATCGGTCATGCCCAGATTTTTCTTGATGTCTGAGCGCACTTTGTCGGTAGCCGTCGCCGTCAGGGCGATGATCGGAGCCTTGCCTATCTCATTGACGATAGGACGTATACGCCTATATTCCGGACGGAAGTCATGCCCCCATTCAGAAATACAATGCGCCTCGTCCACCGCATAGAACGATATCTTCACCCCTTTTAGGAACTCGACGTTATCCTCCTTTGTCAGCGACTCCGGAGCGACATAGAGCAGTTTGGTGCGTCCCTCCAGAATATCGGTCTTCACCTGGTCGATGGCAGCTTTGTTAAGGCTTGAGTTCAGATAGTGGGCCGTGCCCTCCGTCTCACTTAAGTTCGTTATCACGTCGACCTGGTTCTTCATCAGGGCGATGAGAGGCGAGATGACAATGGCCGTACCCTCCATCAACAGCGACGGCAGTTGATAGCAGAGCGACTTTCCGCCGCCAGTGGGCATTAGCACAAATGTGTCGTTACCGTCCAACAGGTTCTGGATAATCCGCTCCTGATCGCCTTTGAACTTATCAAATCCAAAATACTTCTTCAGGGCTTCAGTCAGATTCAGCTTATTTACCATAGACTTTCCAATTATGTTCAAACTTCAATGTTCAACTTTCCAAATGTGACAGTGCAAGTTGTTGGCGGACATAGTCTGGAGTTACGTCAAATTTCTTTACCTTCTGAGAAGGCAGAGAGAACATGGAATCCATCATCACATTCTCTACGATGGATCGTAGTCCGCGGGCTCCAAGCTTATAGTCCACAGCTTTTTCCACGATGACATCCAAGGCCTCGGGGGTAAATTCCAACTTCACGCCATCCAACTCGAACAGTTTTTTGTACTGCTTGATAATCGAATTCTTGGGCTCAGTCAGAATCTTCTCCAGCGCTTCCTTGTCAAGCGGATTCAGGTATGTGAGCACAGGCAGACGCCCGATAAGTTCGGGGATGAGTCCAAACGACTTCAGGTCTTGCGGCTGCACATATTGCATCAAATCCTTTTTATCTATTTTCTTAACATTTTGTACCGAATTATATCCTACCACATGGGTATTCAGGCGCTGGGCAATCTTTCGCTCTATGCCATCGAAGGCCCCACCACAGATAAACAGGATATTCCGGGTGTCAACATGGATATAATCCTGATCCGGATGTTTACGACCACCCTTTGGCGGCACATTCACAACCGTACCCTCCAAAAGCTTCAGTAGTCCTTGCTGCACACCCTCACCGCTGACATCTCGCGTGATGCTCGGATTATCCGACTTACGTGCGATCTTGTCAATCTCGTCGATGAACACGATGCCACGCTCTGCTGACGCCACATTGTAGTCAGCCACCTGCAGCAGTCGTGTGAGGATGCTCTCCACATCTTCACCTACATAGCCTGCCTCTGTGAAGACAGTGGCGTCACAGATGGTGAAAGGCACATCAAGCAGTTTTGCGATGGTACGCGCCAACAGCGTCTTGCCTGTACCTGTCGATCCCACCATGATGATATTGCTCTTCTCGATCTCCACCCCGTCGTCACTCTTAGGCTGCTGCAAACGCTTATAGTGGTTGTAGACCGCCACGGAGAGATAGCGCTTGGCCTCATCCTGCCCAATCACGTATTCATCGAGATAAGCTTTGATCTCCTTCGGTTTGGGAACCTTGAGTTTCTGCCCCTTACCGACACTGGTGCCAGCAAGTGCTGCATTATCTTTCAGATGCTCCTGCACAATACGGTTGGCCTGCTGTGCACAGTCCTCACAGATATAGCCGTTGATACCGGATATCAGCAGTCTGACCTCCCGTTCACTTCTACCGCAGAAGTTGCATTCTTTCTTCATTTTCACTTATCTGCTCCTTTTACTTCTTCTTCAGCACGGCATCGATCATACCGTAGGCCTTTGCCTCTTCGGCTGTCATCCAGTAGTTACGGTCTGAATCGGCATACACCTTGTCATAGGGCGTATGCGAGTGCTCTGAAATAATGGTATAGAGTTCTTTTTTGAATTTCAGGATTTCCTTGGCCTCAATCTCGATATCCGAAGCCTGACCCTGGACACCGCCTAATGGCTGGTGAATCATCACGCGGCTATGCGGCAGTGCCGAACGCTTGCCCTCCGTACCTGCCACGAGCAGCACGGCACCCATCGACGCAGCCATACCTGTACAGATGGTGGCCACATCACTGGAGATGAACTGCATCGTGTCGTAGATACCCAGTCCTGCCGTCACGCTGCCACCAGGAGAGTTGATATAGATACTGATGTCCTTACCCGAGTCCACAGAGTCCAGATAGAGCAACTGCGCCTGCAACGTGTTGGCGGTATAGTCGTCAATCTGCGTGCCGAGGAAGATGATGCGATCCATCATCAGTCGGGAGAACACATCCATCTGAGTCACGTTCAACTGTCGTTCCTCGAGGATGTAGGGATTCAGATACTGGGCCTGAGCCTTCATTACTTCGTCAACGGTGAGTCCGTCCATGCCTAAGTGACGGACTGCATACTTTCTAAAATCGTTTCTATCGTTCATATTTCTATCTAATTTCGTTTAATTTGACCCACATGAAAAGAGGTCATCGACCTTTTTCACCTGTGATTGGGACACAAAGTTACATAAAAAAGTCGATAACCTCTCAATTTAAGGGGTTATTTTTTCCTAAAAATGCTTATTTTTCTTGCATCTTCTTGTTAAAGTCCTCCAAACTGACCTCTTTTCGGGTCAATTTGACAACTGTTTTGAGCTTTTCGATGAGTTTCTGGTCAACGGCACGATCCACAAAACTATCTATGTTCTCACGCTTCTTCAACTGCTCGTCGGCATAATTCTCGAGCACCTCATCGGGCACATTCGACATGCCATACTGTGCAAACTGCTGACGAATGGCATCCTTAGCGACAGCCTTCAGGTCGGCATCATCGACCTTAACCTCATTGGCAGCGACCAACTGCTCCTTGATGAGATGCCACTTCAGCTCCTTGATGCTTCCTTCAAAGTTCTTCTCCACATAGTCGGCGTCCTTGTCCTTGTTGTTCTGCATCATCACGCGCTTGAGCAGAGCCTCGGGGAATGTGACATCACCTACTTTCTTCTCAACATACTCACGCACGTCGAACAAGAACTTATAGTCGCTGTTACTCTCGAGCTGAGGTTTGATGGTCTCGGCGATTTTCTCGCGGAAAGCCTTCTCATCCGTCACAGTTCCCTCACCAAACACGCGGTCGAAGAGCTGCTGATTCACTTCTGCGGGCTGGAAATGGCGAATCTCGTTAATCTGATAGCTGAAGTCGCTCTCCAGATCTTTCACCTGATCCTTTTCAACTTTCAGCAGGGCAGCCACCTCGGCATCATTGTCGGGATAGGCCTTCTTGGGGTTGAAGGTGATGACATCACCCTTCTTTGCACCGTCGAAGAGCTTACGCTGCTTCTCGTCTTTGATGTAGGCAGGCATGATCATGGCAGCCTCGTTTGTCAGGCCACCTTCCTTTGTGCCGCCCTTCTCGTCGAGTTCACGCAGTTCACCCGTCATCGTGTCGTTGCCGCTGAAGGTCTCAGCCTGCACGAATTCACCACCCTGCGAGCAATACATCTGCACCTGGTTGTCGATAAGCTTGTCGTCAACCTTGATGTCATAATACGTAATCTTGTCCTTATCCGTCAGCTCGGCCTTCATCTCGGGAGCCACGGCGATATCGAACACGAACTCCAGCTCACCTTCCTTCTCAAAGTCCTGTGGCTTCTGCTTCTCCTGATTCGGGAGAGGCTCGCCCAGCATCTGAATCTTATTCTCACGAATGTAGCCATAAAGACCGTCGCTGATCAGGCGGTTCACCTCGTCCACCTTCACGGCGGTGCCATACTGGCGCTTGATCATTCCCATGGGCACCTGACCTGGACGGAATCCGGGAACCTGAGCCTTCTTACGATAGTCTTTAAGTGTCTTCTCAACCTTCTCCTGATAGTCTGCGGGTTCGATGACGATGGTCATGAGGCCGTTGATTTTATCAGGGCAATCAAATGTAACTTTCATTTTATATATACCTTATTATATTATATAATCAAATTTTGGGGTGCAAAGGTAGTTATTTTTTGGTTTACAGTTTACAGTTTACGGTTTGCGGGCAATTACTTTTATAGATAATTAACTATAAATAGGAGCCTTTAGAACATTTCAACTGTAAACTGTAAACTGTAAACCGTAAACTGTAAACCGTAAACCGTAAACCGTAAACCGTAAACTACATATCCGCTGCTTCCTTGGCCTTACGCTCCTCTTCGAGCAGTTGGAAGTCCTTTTGCCTCAGCACAAACGAGTCGGTGAGGTACTTCTCACGCACGATCTTGTTTTGCGCCAACTCCTCGGGTGAGCCTTGGAAAAGGATACGCCCCTCAAACAACAGGTAGGCACGGTTCGTGATGCAAAGCGTATCCTCCACATTGTGGTCTGTAATGAGGATGCCGATATTCCGGTCCTTCAGCTTCCACACGATGAACTGTATATCCTCTACGGCGATGGGGTCAACGCCAGCGAACGGTTCGTCGAGCATGATGAACTTCGGCTCGATAGCCAGGCAACGGGCAATCTCCGTTCTTCGCCGCTCGCCGCCCGAGAGTTGGTCACCCTTGTTCCGACGCACCTTACCCAGACGGAACTCCTTAATCAGTTCCTCGAGCTTCTGCAGCTGGTAGTCGCGCGGTTTGCCCGTCATCTCAAGAACAGAGAGGATATTATCCTCCACACTCATCTTCCGGAACACGCTCGCCTCTTGTGCCAGATAGCCGATGCCAGCACGAGCACGCTTATACACAGGATACTTCGTCACCTCCTCATCACCCAGGTAGATATGTCCTCCGTTGGGAACGATCAGACCCGTGGTCATATAGAACGAAGTGGTCTTACCAGCACCATTCGGCCCCAGCAGTCCTACTATCTCGCCCTGCTTCACATCGAAGCTCACATCATTCACCACGGTACGCTTTCCATACCGTTTCACGAGACCTTCCGCACGCAGCACCAACTGCTCCTGTTGCTGATTCTCTTCCATATTCGGCCGCAAAGTTACGAAAAAAGGTTGTAAAGCGCAACAGATTTTGGAAGATTAACGCTATTCTGCCATAAAATATTTGATTATTCCAGATAATTGTTTTACCTTTGCACGCATAAAAATAAAATATGAATCCGCATATCCGAAGAATTTCACTCATTCAGACAGCCATTGTCGCTCTCTTGTGCCTGGCGATGACCGCCTGTGAAAAGGACGACAACGAAAAGAGCAAGTCCTCCCGTACGGTGTTGGTCTACATGTCGGGAGAGAACTCACTCTCTTCCATTACCACTTATGACCTGGAGGAAATGAAGATAGGCTCAGAACAGATATCCGACAGTGACAACTTGATCGTCTACGTCGATCGTACGGACAAGAACGAACTGCCTTGGCTGGGGCGCGTCAAGGACGGCATCGTCATCGACACCGTCACTATCGCCGACATGCAAATCTCCGACTATGACGAGCTGGCAAGCAACCCCCATGTCTTCGAGCAAGTACTCACCTATGCCTACAGCCACTATCCTGCCAACGACGGCTATGGACTCGTGCTATGGGGTCATGCTGACGGCTGGGTGATAGAGGATTCCATCGCCTACAGCCGAGCCTACGGTGTTGACAACGGAACCGACTTACCTGATGCAAAACTCAAGAGCAATAAGAACCTGAACATACCTACGATCCGCCGCATCCTGGAGAAGCAGCCCCACCTGAAATTCATCTTTGCCGACTGCTGTCTCTGTATGTGCTTGGAGTTGGTTTACGAACTGCGCAACGTGACGGACTACGTGATCGCCACACCTGCGGAGATCCCTGACGACGGGGCCCCTTACCACATGGTGGTGCCCGACATGTTCGACCGCGGTGACTTCGCGGGTAAGATCGTCGACAGCTACTTCGCCGCCTACAAGGACTATCTACTGCTCTCGGCCATAAAGACCAGCGAGATGGATACCGTGGCCACAGCCACACGGAACGTACTGAAGGCCATCTACGGAAGGCTTGGAACCGAGTATCCCGACTTGACGGGACTCATACATTATTTCTACTATGGCGGTGGCTCCTTCAATAAGGAAGACAACCTATTCTATGATGCAGGCGACTTCATACAGAGATATGCTACGGCAGAGGAATACCAGACTTGGAAGCAGGCGCTCGACCAAGCCATAGTGACGAAGACCTATGCCGAACACTGGGAGACGGAAAAGCACTGGAATACATACTACGCCGACTTCACGATGACGCCAGAAAGGGCTCACTGTGTGTCGATGTATATTCCCAAAGATCCCAAACACAGCCAATCCAAGAAAATGAACGAGGATCTAAAGAAATTCCTATGGTATTATGCCGTCTGGGACTGGTAAAAACAGAGACCATATGATAACACTCAAATATCTGGCCATTTTCGGCCGCTACCTGATGCTCATGGGGCGCGTGTTCTCCGTGCCAGAGCGCATGCGCATGTTCTTCAAGTCGTATGTGAAGGAGATGGCGCAACTGGGTGTCAACTCCATCGGCATCGTACTGCTCATCTCGTTCTTCATCGGAGCCGTCATCTGCATCCAGATGAAGCTCAACATACAGAGTCCCTGGATGCCCCGTTGGGTGTCGGGCTACACGACGCGCGAGATCCTGCTGCTGGAGTTCTCCAGCTCCATCATGTGTCTCATCCTTGCCGGCAAGGTGGGCTCGAACATTGCCTCCGAACTGGGCACCATGCGTGTCACCCAGCAGATCGACGCCTTGGAGATCATGGGTGTCAACTCCGCCAGTTATCTCATTCTCCCGAAGATCATGGGCATGCTCACCATCATGCCGTTCCTCGTCATCTTCTCGTCAGCCACAGGCATTCTCGGAGCCTATGCCACCTCCTATATCGGCCATGTGCTGCCCCCTGACGACCTGACACTAGGTCTGCAGCACTCCTTCAAGCCTTGGTTCATGTGGATGTCGATCATCAAGAGCCAGTTCTTCGCGTTCATCATCTCCAGCGTGCCAGCATTCTGCGGCTATACCGTCGAGGGCGGCTCCGTGAACGTCGGCAAGTCCAGCACTGATGCCGTCGTCTCTTCCAGCGTGCTCATCCTCTTCAGCGATGTCTTCCTAACCCAGCTACTATCATGATAGAAGTAAAGAACCTCTGCAAGAGCTTTGACGACAAGGAAGTGCTGAAAGACATCAGCACCGTGTTTGAAGACGGCAAGACGAACCTCATCATCGGCCAGAGCGGCTCAGGCAAGACCGTGCTGATGAAGAACCTCGTGGGACTGCTCGACCCCACCTCCGGAGAGGTGCTTTACGACGGGCGCGACTTCGTGGGCATGTCGAAGCACGAGAAGGTGATGATGCGCCGCGAGATGGGCATGATCTTCCAGAGTGCAGCCCTCTTCGACTCACTGACGGTGCTCGAGAACGTCATGTTCCCCCTCGACATGTTCTCTGCCATGACCCTGCGTGAGCGCACCAAGCGCGCCATGGACTGTCTCGACCGTGTGAACCTCGTGGGTGCCGAGGAGAAGTTCCCTGGCGAGATCAGCGGCGGCATGCAGAAGCGCGTCGCCATTGCCCGGGCCATCGCCCTCAACCCCAAGTACCTCTTCTGCGACGAGCCCAACTCCGGCCTCGACCCCAAGACCTCGCTCGTCATCGACGAACTGCTGCAGGGCATTACCCGCGAATTCAACATCACCACCATCATCAACACCCACGACATGAACTCTGTCATGGGCATCGGCGAGAACATCATCTTCATCTACGAGGGCCACAAGGAGTGGCAGGGCGTGAGCAGCGAGATCATGCACTCCACGAACACCCGTCTGACAGACTTCATCTTCGCCAGCGACCTCCTCAAGAACATGCGCCAGCTCGTCATCGAGAAAGAGTCGCAAGGCTAACCGCCTTTCCCCCACTCCTCCATGCCCCCCCTCCATGGTAATCATCTGTAAACCGTAAGCTGTAAACTGTAAACAAAAAAATCATCAATATGAAAAAAACTCTCCTCTCCCTCATCATTATGGCAACGTCCTGTCTCACCATGAGTGCCCAGGGCGACGTAAACCTGAAGTTTGGCAAGCCCACTCAGCAGGAGCTGCAGATGGCCGTCTACGAGCCTGACCCCGAAGCCGATGCCGTCGTGCTCTGCCGTCTCTCCGACGTCAACTACACCGTGCAGCGCAACAGCTATCTGGTGGACTATCATGAGAAATGGCGCATCAAGGTGCTGAAGCCCAGTGGTGCCCGCTTCGCCAAGGTCGTCGTGCCTTATCAGATGAACATGTCGGTAGGCAACAACATCAGCGGAACGAAGATCACGGCCATGTCTCTTCCAAAGCCTGGAGGCAGCTCCAATTCCTATTTCGAGGGCGAGGGTGTCTCTATGACGGAAGAAGTCTTCGGCACTAACGGCGACGAGGACGTGGAGAGCATCAAGGCCACCGCCTTCAATCTCGAAGGCAGCAAGGTGGTGAAGACCTCCTTGAAGAAGAGCGACATCGTAACCACCAAGTTCGACAGCGAGAACGCCCAGGTGGAGTTTACCGTCCCAAACGTGAAGGAGGGCACCGTGATCGAATATGAGTACACCATCCACAGCGAGATTTTCTGGCAGCTACGCGACTGGCAGGCCCAGTGCGAGATACCCGTCGCCTTCGCCAAGCTCGACATGAACATCCCCAGCTACCTGATTTTCAATATCGAGGATCACGGCATCCAGCGCCTCGCCTACACCTGCACCGTCGGAACCCTGCTGTTCAAGTTAGACAGCGACCCTCTGGCAAAGCCCTTGTCCATCAACACCAACCACTACGTCTACGTAGGCCGCGACCTCATAGGCATGCCGAAGGACGACTATGTGTGGTGCGCTCAGGACCACCGTGCAGGCATCACCGCCGAACTGAAGAACTACCGTCTGCCAGGCATGAATGCGATGGACTATGCCAAGACGTGGGAGCAGATCGACGAGATGATCCTCAATTCCGACGACCTGGGCCTGCATCTTAACGACCACAGTCCCCTGGCCAGCGAGCTGAAGGATGCCAAGATAGAAGAGATTGCCGACTTGAGCGAGCGCACAGCTGCCGTTTACAAGCTGGTGATGAGCAAAGTGAAATGGAACGGGAAGTACGAGCTGAGCCCCGCATTGCCATCCGAGACGCTCCGCGAAGGCCAGGGAAGCAATGCCGACATCAACCTGCTGCTTATCCAGTCGCTGCACGATGCCGGCCTTACAGCCAACCCCGTAGTGTTGTGCCAGCGCGAAAAAGGTCTTCTGCCCTATAACTTCCCCTCTGCCCGCAAGCTGTCCACCTTCATCGTGGGGGTGGTCATCAGTCCGGGCAACATCGTCTACGTCGATGCCTCTTCGGCCGGCGGATGGCTCAACGTACTGTCGCCCTCGCTGCTCGTCGAGAGAGCCCGCGTGGTGAGCAAACAGAAGATGGCCAACCCCTGGGTGAACCTGCAGAAGGTCAGCCGCTCACAGACCACCGCCACCATTGACGCCACACTATCGGCCGACGGCACTCTCAGCGGCCGTCAGACCACGCTCCGCCGCGGTCTTGCCGCCCTCAGGCAGCGCCAGCAGACAGGCCGCGCCGCCGAATTCGCCCCAGAGCTTCAGGAGGAGACATCCGTCAGCCGCCAGTGCGAGGTCTCCGGCAATCGCATATCCCTCTCTCTGGCCGACCTTCTCCCCTGTCTGCCAGACTCCCTCAACGGCAATCCCCTTACCGCCGAGAAGCGTCTCATGCCCGTAGAGTTCCCCGCTGAAGAGATGCGCCAGGTCACCCTCAACCTCTCCCTGCCTGAAGGCTACCGACTCGAGGGCGAGCCGCGTCAGACGGCCCTCACCACACCCGACAAGGGTGTCAACGGGCGCCTCTCCGTCAGCACTACCGGCAACAGCGTACAGATCACCAGCCTGCTGAACATCAGTAAGGTGTCGCATTCCGAGAAGAATTACGACACCCTCCGCGGCATCTTCGACCTCTTTGCCGACTTCAGCCGTACGCCGCTGGTATTCACGAAATAGGCATATCGCGATAGTCGCTGACGTTGCCTAAGAGCCATGCCGAGTCGAGCATCGTGAGTGCCCGCCGGCATACGTCATCATCATCGCGCCGCAGAAAGTCAGGATGGCGGCCAGCATCCATCGAGTCATTTTTCTCATAACCGTTTTTAACTATTTAAGTACAATTGATAGTTTCGGATGCAAAGATAACGAATAAAAACCAGAATCCTTCAAAAAAACATGCACGCATTTGGGCCTCATACCAAATATGTGCATAATCGAGAACACAACTTTCCTACCCCCTGTATTCCACGCATCTGCATAGGCATCATTGTAACGCTGTCACAAACGGGTTAGGGATTCTGGTGATCCCTAACCCGTTTGTCAATGATCACGTCAATGCCTACTGCCGATCCGGCATATATCAGACATTGCGCGAAGTACCAGAGTACGCTGTCGTGGATCTCGCCCACGGGAGAGACGGCGAACCCCGCCACCGACAGCGCCACGCCTGCGACCAGCATAAACGCTGCCGACCAGACTTTGAAATATGTTACGAATCTGTTCATACCTATTATTTCTATTAAACCGTTTAATTGACTATACAACCTTATTATAAAAAACCTCTCCGGGTTTCCCCAGAGAGGCCGAAATTATATAGAAATCCATCATGAGCCCTGCGCCCTACTAAGGATTCTGCGGAGGCGTCTGATAGTCCACGGGCATGAGGGTAAACTGCACCACCTTCTTCTGAGAGGTGGGGTCGGTGAACTCCTCGCGCTTGTACCACCCCATCGCCTCGAAGGTCACGAGCTCCTTCAGTGCACGGGAGGTCAGCTTTTCGCCCTTGGAATTCTCAGGCTTGAAGTTGATGGTCACACCGTTGATGGCGGCGTTCGGGCCCTTCTTCAGGGCCTCCGTCAGGTTTGCCTGACCCTGCTTGCCGCAGTCCACGTTCGGGGTGAACGTGCCCAGACCGTCCCACTTCACGGGCTGCCCCTGTCGCCACAGCTCGACCATCACCTCCGTCAGCTTCTCGATCACGCCCTTCACGATGTCGTCGGAGTAGACCGACTGCGACATGGCGACGCGCGAGATGAGACCCTTCAGGTTCAGCGTCTTCGGCCAAACGGGCACCCAGAAATACTTGCCGTAGGCAGTCGACTCGTCGTTGATGTTCTGCTTCAGCGCAACGGGGAAATTAATCACATTCTGTGCCATAATTCTTATCCTTTCTTCTTGTTTCACATTTCGTCAGGTATAGACCCTAGTTTCTGGCAGTACGGACGCTTCTCCCTCTTATTAAGAAAGGTGGTTACTATAGATATCACCTTTTCGAACTCTGAGTGTGCAGCATGGTTACTGATCCAGACTAACGGGAATTCCCTGATTCCACTGCAAAGTTACGACTAAAAATCCACAT
>Ga0247608_10002053_pt1 | contig 26312 bp, 21 predicted proteins | sample 176DNAGHGlowgp2_FD_193490 | JGI IMG/M metagenome (GOLD analysis project Ga0247608, IMG submission 193490) | Sheep rumen microbial communities from Palmerston North, Manawatu-Wanganui, New Zealand - 1766 DNA GHGlow gp2 | ecosystem: Host-associated > Mammals > Digestive system > Stomach > Rumen ... | reverse complement strand
CGCAGAAGCTACATGCCTTCTTTACCATTATTTCTTTCTTGTAAGAACATTGTCAATCATACCATAGGCCTTGGCTTCCTCTGCCGTCATCCAGTAATTACGGTCAGAGTCAGCATACACCTTGTCATACGGGGTGTGAGAGTGCTCGGAGATAATGGTGTAGAGTTCCTTCTTGAACTTCAAAATCTCCTTTGCTTCGATCTCGATATCCGATGCCTGGCCCTGCACACCACCCAGAGGCTGGTGAATCATCACACGACTGTGAGGCAGTGCCGAACGCTTGCCCTCGGTACCTGCCACGAGCAGTACGGCTCCCATCGAGGCTGCCATACCTGTACAGATGGTGGCAACATCACTGGAGATAAACTGCATAGTATCGTAGATTCCCAAACCTGCCGTCACACTGCCACCAGGCGAGTTGATATAGATACTGATATCCTTACCTGAGTCAACCGAGTCAAGATACAACAACTGTGCCTGCAACGTATTGGCAGTATAATCATCAATCTGGGTACCCAAGAAAATGATGCGGTCCATCATCAAACGCGAAAAGACATCCATCTGCGTCACGTTCAACTGACGTTCCTCAAGGATATAAGGATTCAAATACTGTGCCTGCGCCTGCATCACTTCATCGAGTGTCAGGCCATCCATGCCTAAATGCCCTATGGCATATTTCCTAAAATCATTCTTCATAAGCTTCTTCACTTTTCACTTTTTCACTATTCACTTTTCACCACTAAAAAAGGGTTCTCGACCTTTTTACCTCGTGATTGGGACACAAAGATAAGAAAAAAAGTCGATAACCCTTCAAAAAAAGGAGTTATTTTTTCGTAAAAATACTTATTTTCCCTCCATCATCTTATTAAACTCGTCTAAAGTGACCGTTTTTTCGTCCAGTTTGACAACTGTCTTTAGCTTTTCGGTCAGTTTCAGATCAACAGCACGATCCACAAAGCCATCGATATTCTCGCGCTTTTTCAACTGCTCCTCAGCATAGTTTTCAAGCACGTCATCAGGCACATTAGCCATACCATACTGAGCAAACTGTGCACGGACAGCCTCCTTGGCCACACGCTTCACATCCTCGTCCTCAATCTTGATTTCCTGAGCGGCTACGATCTGTTCCTTGATCAAGTGCCAGGCCAGTTCCTTGATACTTCCATCAAAGTTCTGCTCCACATAGTCTGCACCCTTGTCCTTGTTGTTCTGCAGCATCACGCGCTTCAACAGGGCCTCGGGGAACTCTAGTTTACCTACCTTCTTCTCCAGATGAGCACGCACATCCTGCATAAACTTATAATCACTGCTACCCACAAACTGAGCCTTCAACTGCTCAGCAATCTTCTCACGGAAAGCCTTCTCATCTTTCACAGTACCCTCACCGAACACACGGTCGAAGAGCTTCTGGTCAACCTCAGCAGGCTGGAAGTGGCGGATCTCAGTCACCTGGAACGAGAATTCGCTGTTCATATCAGCAACGTCTTCCTTCTTCACCTTCAACAGGGCAGCCACCTCGGCATCGTTGTCGGGATAGGCCTTCTTCGGATTGAAAGTGATGATATCACCGGGCTTACAACCATCGAAGAGTTTTTTCTGCTTGTCTTCCTTGATATAGGCGGGCATGATCATACCACTCTCAGTGGTGATACCACCCTCGAGAGTGTTACCCTTCTCGTCGAGCTGACGCAAATCACCAGTAATCGTATCATTACCGCTGAACACCTCAGCCTTCACAAACTCACCACCCTGTGAGGCATACATCTGTACCTGCTGATCAATGAGTTTGTCGTCAACATCAATTGTATAATAAGCAATCTTATCCTTTCCACTCAGAGCCACCTTGAACTCAGGGGCGACGGCGATGTCGAACACGAAGGTCAGCTCACCGTCCTTCTCGAAGTCCTGAGGCTGCTGCTTGTCACTGGGCAGAGGCTCACCGAGCATCTGGATCTTGTTCTCACGCACATATTCGTAGAGTTTCTCACCCATCAGGCGATTTACCTCGTCCACCTTCACGGCTGTGCCGTACTGCTTCTTAATCATACCCATAGGAACCATTCCTGGACGGAAACCTGGCACCTGGGCCTTCTTACGATAGTCTTTCAGTGTCTTTTCAACCTTCTCCTGATAGTCTGCAGGCTCAATGGTCATGGTCAACACGCCATTGATCTTATCAGGGCAATCAAATGTAATTTTCATCTTTCTTTATACCTTATTATATATAATACTCAAAAATTGAGGTGCAAAAGTACAAAAAAGAAGTGAAATGAAAAAGGTGGAGCCCAAAAACTTGCCCCACCTTATTATTTTTTAACTATTTTCCTCTTCCTCTTTCGCTTTGCGCTCCTCTTCCATGAGTTGGAAATCCTTTTTGCGCAACACGAACGAGTTCGTCAGGTACTTCTCTCTTACAATCTTATTCTCCGCCAGTTCCTCAGGCGATCCTTGGAACAAAATACGACCTTCAAACAACAGATAGGCGCGATCAGTGATGGTCAGCGTCTCATCTACGTTATGGTCGGTAATCAGGATACCAATATTCCTGTACTTCAACTTCCATACGATCTGCTGAATATCCTCCACAGCAATGGGGTCAACACCAGCAAAAGGCTCGTCAAGCATGATAAACTTCGGTTCGATGGCTAGACAACGGGCAATCTCCGTTCTTCTTCGCTCACCACCCGACAACTGGTCACCCTTGTTCTTTCGCACCTTGCCTAGACGAAATTCCTTGATCAGTTCTTCCAGTTTCTGCAATTGGTAGTCACGAGGCTTGCCCGTCATCTCCAGTACTGACAGAATATTATCCTCCACGCTCATCTTACGGAATACACTCGCCTCCTGAGCCAGATAGCCGATACCCGCACGGGCACGTCTGAATACAGGGTATTTCGTCACATCCTCATCACCCAGATAGATATGTCCCCCATTTGGCACAATCAGACCTGTGGTCATATAAAATGAGGTGGTCTTACCGGCACCGTTGGGCCCCAGCAGACCCACAATCTCACCCTGCTTCACGTTGAAGCTCACATCGTTCACTACGGTACGCTTGCCATACCGCTTCACGAGACCTTCCGTGCGTAGTATTAATCCTTCTGTTTCCATAATCGCCCGCAAAAATACTATATTTTTCTTAGATTCGACCGCTTATCCGCCAAAAAGTGCCAATTGTTTGGTATTATTAACGATTATCTTTGGCAGTTTGGGAAATAATGCCTACCTTTGTCGGCGATAAAGACGATTGACAGAGATGATCATCATCAGATATCTGACTATATTCGGACGCTATATGCAATTGATGGGACGGACATTTTCTGTTCCTGAGCGTATGCGCATGTTCTTTAAATCATATGTGAAGGAGATGGCGCAACTTGGCGTGAACTCCATCGGCATCGTGCTGCTCATCTCATTCTTTATCGGTGCCGTGATCTGTATCCAGATGAAGCTGAACATACAGAGCCCCTGGATGCCCCGCTGGGTAAGCGGCTACACCACACGTGAGATCCTGTTGTTGGAGTTTTCGAGTTCTATCATGTGCCTGATCTTAGCCGGTAAGGTGGGATCGAACATCGCCTCAGAATTAGGCACGATGCGCGTGACACAGCAGATCGACGCCCTGGATATCATGGGTGTCAACTCTGCCAGTTACCTGATACTGCCAAAGATCATGGGTATGCTCACCATCATGCCTTTTCTGGTAATCTTTTCGTCAGCCACAGGTATCCTAGGTGCCTACGCCACAGCCTACGTGGGGCATGTGCTGCCTCCCGACGACCTGACATTGGGCCTACAACACTCGTTTAAGTCATGGTTTGTGTGGATGTCGATCATCAAAAGTGAATTTTTCGCTTTTATCATTTCGAGTGTGCCGGCCTTCTGCGGCTATACGGTAGAGGGTGGCTCAGTTAACGTGGGTAAGTCATCGACGGATGCTGTGGTATCTTCGAGCGTACTCATCCTGTTTAGTGATGTCTTCCTAACTCAGTTGCTGTCATGATAGAAGTAAAGGACCTGACAAAGAGTTTCGAAGACAAAACGGTGCTAGAGGGAATCACCACCGTGTTCGAGGACGGCAAGACGAACCTGATTATCGGTCAGAGCGGCTCAGGTAAAACCGTACTGATGAAGAACCTTGTAGGCCTTTTAGACCCCACAAGCGGACAAGTGCTCTACGACGGACGCGACTTTGTAGCCATGTCGAAGAAGGAGAAAGTATATATGCGACGCGAGATGGGTATGATTTTCCAGAGTGCCGCCCTGTTTGACTCGCTGACGGTGTTGGAAAACGTGATGTTTCCACTGGATATGTTCTCGACAATGACCCTCCGCGAACGCACCAAACGGGCTATGGACTGTCTGGACCGCGTGAACCTTGTGGGAGCAGAAGAGAAGTTCCCTGGCGAGTTGTCCGGTGGTATGCAGAAGCGCGTAGCCATCGCCCGCGCCATCGCACTGAACCCCAAGTACCTCTTCTGCGACGAACCCAACTCCGGCCTCGACCCCAAGACCTCACTCGTTATCGACGACCTGCTACACAGCATCACCAAGGAATTCAATATGACCACCATCATCAATACCCACGACATGAACTCCGTGATGGGTATTGGCGAGAATATCATCTTCATCTACGAGGGCCACAAGGAGTGGCAGGGTATCAGCAGCCAGATCATGCACTCCGACAACCAGCGCCTCACCGATTTCATCTTCGCCAGCGACCTGCTGAAAAACATGCGCAATCTGGTCTTAGAAAAAGAGGAGCAGCATTTAGTTAAAAGTTCCACTTAACGCCAAGCGTGGGATTGACGAAGAAGGTCTTGTCGTTGACGGTGTTATAGATGAAGTTGTTACTGATCTCTACCTCGGAACCTACACTGAAATGGTCGGTAAAATTATACCACAGCTGAGGCTCGGAGAGGATGACGAGCTGCCCATGACCATTAGCCTTTTGTCCGCGCCAGAAATCAATGAAACCAGAGAACGACATCTTTCGGTTGAGGAAATGGACGCCCCACACACCTGTCAACTGCATGCTGTTGTAAGCAGAATTGAAGTCGTAGTTCTTAAAAAAACGCTTGTAAAGCAACTGAAGCGACCAAGTGGCGGTGTAGTTGGGTGTATTACCATTGTAGGCGATACCTGCGAGGGCAGCCTGCTGATAACTGCCTGAACGGGAACCGAGACCACCATCATACTCTACGTGGATGGCGAAGGGCAGTTTTTTGGTGAGGTCAAACTCACGGGAGATCTCGGTATAGGCACCGAGCGTCTCTTTGCGACTGAGGTCAATGTCGACGAAGTAGTACCAAGAACCCCAGTTGTCGGCCTTGAACTGTTCGAGAGTAACGGTAACCTTCTGACGCCCTGCCTCTTCGTCTGGATAAAGGTTACGACCAAAGTCATAATGTGCCTGAATGTTTTGTGCACTGGCGGTAAAGGCGGTCAAAGCCATCATGGCAAGGGATAAGATTTTTTTCATCATAATTATTTTTTATTGTTGTTTAACTTTTCAATCATTAATCTGGCAGCGTTATCGGGAGCAATCTGCTCACCAAGGCGACGACTGACCTCTGAATAGCCTTCAAGCATCGTATCGCGTGCGGAGCCTGAGAGGATCTTGGCGAGTTCACCACGGATATGTTCGACAGTAAAAGTACGACCAAGAAGTTCAGTAACCACCTCACGATCAGCAATGAGATTGACCAACGAAACATATTTGACTTTGATCAGATGGCGACGCACAAAGTCGGCGATGACAGGCAAGGGGAGCTTGTAACACACCACCTGCGGCACACGGAAAAGACAGGTCTCAAGGGTAGCGGTGCCACTGGTAACAAGGGCAACATGTGCCTGAGAGAGCAGAGCGTAGGTCTGATTATAGACCACCTGCACCTTCCGGCCTTCAATGAAGGGGGCGTAATAGTCAGGCTCAATGCCCGGAGCTCCAGCCAAGACGATCTGGTATTCAGCCTCGTAAGGTTTCACGGCCTCGAGCATCGCAGGCAGGTTGTCCTTGATTTCCTGCTGGCGAGAACCTGCCAAAAGAGCTATTATCGGGGTACTCTGATGACTCGGAGTATTCTGAACATCAGAAGAATTCTTATACTCGCGCACTTCGGCAGCGGTAGGATTACCCACATAGTGAATGGGATAATGGTGCTTGCCCTCGAAGAAATCCACTTCGAAAGGCAGGATGGAGAAGAGTTCGCCAACATCGCGCTTGATATTTTTAATACGATACTCCTTCCAAGCCCAAATCTTCGGAGAGATATAATAGTAAACAGGTATATTTGTCTTGGATTTTACAAACTTCGCAATCTTCAGATTAAAGCCAGGATAGTCGACAAGGATGACACAATCAGGTTGCCACGAGACGATGTCATCCTTACATTTCTGCATATTCCTTAATATCGTAGGTAAATGAAGAAGCACAGGAATAAAACCCATATAGGCGAGGTCGCGATAGTGGCGTACACAAGTTCCTCCAACCGCCATCATCAAATCACCGCCAAAGAACCTAAACTGCGCATCGGAGTCAAGATTCTTCAACGACTGCATCAGGTGAGACGCATGGAGGTCACCAGAGGCTTCGCCAACTATCAGATAATATTTCATATCGGCCAGGCTTTTAGTTGGTCAAAGGCAGAGTAGGCGGTGAGGTCGATCTGGGTAGGAGTGATGGCGACGTAGCCATGATCGAGGGCCCAGCGGTCGGTACCCTCAGCATCAGGTTCATCATTGCGGTAGTGACCTACCATCCACCAGTAATCATAACCACGAGGGTGATGGCACTTTGATACCTCATTAAACCAAGTACCAAGAGCCATACGACACACCCTAACACCTTGGAACATGGGAGCGACAGGGAAGTTGACATTGAGACAGACGCCACGGGGCAAACCCTCACGGAGCACCTGGGCTGTAATGGTACGGATAAAGGGACGGAGAGGTTCAAAGTCAGCATCGTCACGATGGTCGCAAAGCGAGAAGGCCACCGAGGGGATGTATTTCATACAGCCCTCGAGGGTGACGCCCATCGTACCACTATAATGGGCATTGACAGAGGCGTTGTCGCCATGGTTAATGCCACCGATGACCATATCAGGTTGGCGTGGGCAGATCTCGGAGAGCGCCAATTTCACACAGTCAACAGGCGTTCCATTGCAGGACCATATCTCAACGCCCTCCCGCTGTTCACGTTTTTGGAGACGCAAGGGGATGGTAGCGGAAAAGGCACAGGAGTAGCCACTGCGGGCATCATCTGGAGCGCAAACAATGATGTCACCCACATCTGACAGCATCTCTACAAGACATCGAATGCCCTTCGACTGATAGCCGTCATCATTGGAAATGAGCAATAGTGGTCGTTTAATATTCATAAAATATCAATGATTTGAGTGCAAAATTACAAAAAAATATGAATTATGAATTATGAATTATGAATTATTTAGTAACTTTGTACCCAAATTTTCAATTAAGAATAAGGTAAAACAGAATTATAATGGGTAGAATTATTGCATTAGCGAACCAAAAAGGCGGTGTCGGCAAGACCACCACCACTATGAATCTTGGCGCCTCGCTTGCTACTTTGGAAAAGAGCGTACTGATTGTTGACGCCGATCCCCAGGCAAACGCCTCCAGCGGTTTGGGAGTGGATATCAAGGAAGTGGAATTTTCCCTATATGAATGTATCGTCAACAAAGTCGACGTGAGAGACGCCATCTACACCACCGATATCGACAATCTGGATATCATCCCCAGTCACATTGACTTGGTAGGTGCTGAAATAGAAATGCTGAACATGGAAGGCCGGGAGAAAATCCTGCGACAGGTATTGGAGCCAATCCGAGATGAATACGATTATATCCTTATCGACTGCTCGCCCTCGCTGGGTCTCATCACCGTGAATGCACTGACAGCAGCCAACTCGGTCATCATCCCTGTACAGTGTGAATACTTCGCTCTGGAGGGTATCAGCAAACTGCTCAACACCATCAAAATCATTAAGAGCAAACTGAATACATCTTTGGAGATTGAAGGTTTCCTGCTGACAATGTATGACAGTCGTCTTAGACTGGCCAACCAGATTTACGACGAGGTGAAGCGCCATTTCCAAGAATTGGTATTCAAGACTGTGATACAAAGAAACGTAAAGTTGTCAGAGAGTCCGAGCCACGGTTTGCCCGTGATCCTCTATGATGCCGACTCAACTGGCAGCAAGAACCACCTGGCACTGGCCAAGGAGATTATTGGTAAGAACAGTTAATATCGACAACAAAAACGACACAATTAAGACATGGCTGTACATAAGAAATACGACCGCAACGTGCTGGGCAGAGGCCTGGACAACATTGGAGATGGTAAAGGCAAAGGTCTGGACGCGCTTATCAATACGAAGGACGTCGAGACAGAAGGCAGTTCGAACCTCAACGAGATTGCCATTGAGAGAATAACGTCGAATCCCAATCAGCCACGTAGGGAGTTTGACGAAGAGGCTCTGACAGAGCTAGCCAACAGCATCCGCGAGATTGGCATCATCACCCCGATCACTCTGCGTCAGATGGCCGATGGCAGATACCAGATTATCGCTGGTGAGCGTCGTTGGAGAGCTGCCAAGACCGCAGGTCTGACCACCATTCCCGCCTATATCCGTACGGTAGAGGACGAGGGCGTGATGGAGATGGCATTGGTAGAGAATATCCAGCGTGAGGACTTGAACGCCATAGAGATTGCCCTCGCCTACCAGCACATGGCCGACTCCATCGGCATGACACAGGAGAAAATCTCGGAACGCGTGGGCAAGAGCCGCACTTCTGTCACCAACTTCATGCGTCTGTTGAAATTGCCCGCACAGATACAGATGGCATTGAAGAACCACGAGATAGACATGGGACACGCTCGTGCTTTACTGTCAATCGACAGTCCGTCTGCACAGATAAAACTGTTCAGGGACATTCAGAAAAACAACTACTCTGTACGTAAGGTGGAAGAGCTGGTAAAGATCATCAAAGACGGTTCCGACCTACAAGCTGCTAAAAAGGCGGCAGCCCAAAAGACTCGTCTGCCAGAAGAGTTTAATACCCTGCGCAAACGACTGGCAGATTTGTTCCAGACAAAGATACAAATGACCTACACCCCCAATGGAAAGGGAAAAATTACCATCGGTTTCGACAGTCCAGAAGAGTTGGAGCAGATTATGAACACCTTTGATAAAATATCAAATTGAGACGCTATATAAATATACTAACAAGACGGTCTGTGGCCGTCGTACTACTGTTATTGACGACTATTGCGGGTTTCACCCAGGAAGTCGATGACGTACCGGAGGACAGCATCCTTACAGACAGTCTTGCCTCAGACAGTATCTTCGCCATTAGCAACGATGTCGAGTCACTGATTGAGGATCATTCCACCGACAGCCTTTTCGCCGACAGTCTGCAAAAGCAACTGAACACGATGGTCGAGGCCACACCACCCTTGAAGGTAAAGAAAGACTGGACCACGTGGAAACCCGACCCCAAACGAGCCCTCTGGTTGGCAATCGTATTCCCTGGTGGCGGTCAGATCTATAATCGCAAATACTGGAAGCTGCCCCTAATCTATGGCGGCTTTATGGGTTGTCTGTACGCCATGAACTGGAATAACAACATGTATAAGGACTACTCACAGGCCTATCTCGATATCATGGACGATGACCCAGGCACCGCCAGCTATAACAGCTACCTTCACTTGGGTGCGAAGATCACCGACTCCAACAAAGACCGTTATTCGCAGATCTTCAAGAGCAGAAAGGATAAGTACCGCCGTTGGCGCGATCTGAGCTTCTTCGTGATGGTGGGTGTATACGCCCTCTCCGTAATCGATGCCTACGTAGATGCAGAACTCTCGGTATTCGATATATCAAAGGATCTGAGTCTGAAGGTGGAACCCACCATCATGAATAACAATTCATCGAACAACCCGCTTCAGTCGGGGGCACTGGGTCTCAACTGCAGTTTAAACTTTTAAAGTGAAAAGAATTGAATATGAAGAAGAAATTAATATGGATACTACTCGCGCTGTTCCTGATCGGTTCTGGAGGCATAGCCGAGGCACAAGTGGTGAAAAAGAACGTTAAGGAAACTCCCGTCGTCATTGAAGAGGAAGACGAGGAGGAGGATGAAGAGGACTACGATGACGAAGAGGACGATGGCGACCTCGACGAAGAGGATGACGATGACGTAGTTATTCCCATTGAGGATGAAATCACCGTCACCGACAAGGAAGGCAACGAGGAACTTATCGAATTCCCCGAAGCTATGACCTACGATCTCGACAGTCTGCTGAACCTCTATATGTCGAAGACCTATCTCACGGGCACCAACGATTGTGAGATGAAGGATGTCAACCCCACCTATTCACGTGAAGTTTATATTGAACGTCTCAGCAGGATACCCTCCGTCATGGAACTGTCCTACAACGATGTGGTGCAGAAATTTATCGACCGCTATGCGGGGCGTCTGCGCTATTCTGTCAGTTACATGCTGGGCGCTATGAACTTCTACATGCCGGTATTCGAAGAAGCCCTGGAGGCTTATCAACTACCCCTTGAACTGAAATACTTACCTATTATTGAATCGGCACTGAACCCGAAAGCCGTGTCGAGAGTAGGAGCAGCTGGTTTGTGGCAATTCATGCCCGCAACCGGAAAGCAATACGGTTTGGAACTAAATTCCCTTGTCGACGAACGTCGCGACCCCGTGAAGTCATCCTATGCCGCAGCGCGGTATCTGAAGGCCCTATATAGAATCTTCGGCGACTGGAACCTAGTGATTGCTGCCTACAACTGCGGCCCGGAGAATATCAACAAGGCCATTCGCAGGGCCCGTGCCGCCAAAGGAAAGGCCCAAGAAAACGATGTGCTTTCCCCTGCAGACAAGGATTACTGGCATATATACCCCTATCTGCCTGCAGAAACGCGCGGCTATGTGCCGGCCTTTATTGCAGCCAACTATATCATGACCTATTACTGCGACCACAATATCTGTCCGATGACCACCCGTCTGCCTGCTCAGACAGATACTGTCGTCGTCAGACGTAATGTCCATCTGGAACAAGTGGCCGCCGTATTAGGACTCGATATCGACATGCTGCGATCGCTTAACCCCGAGTACCGTCGTGATGTCGTTCCTGGACTCACCAAGCCATCGGTTATCCGTCTGCCACTGGCTGATACAGGACGGTTTATCGACAACGAGGACTCTATTTACAACTACCGTGCCGACGAGTTGCTCAACAAACGTTTGGAGGTGACCATCAATGACGATGTGCCCACTTATACGAAAAAGTCCAGTAAGAGGGTGAGCCGCAAGAAGAACAGTCGGGCTAAACGCAATAGTCGTGTAGTCAGGAACAAGCGCACCACAGCCCGTAAGACGACTACCAAGAAGAGGACCACCGCCAAGAAAAAGGCGGCTCCTAAAAAGAAAGCCCCAGCCAAGAAAAAGGCCCCGGCTAAGAAATCACGTAGAAGGAGGTAAACAACTATGGACGAAGACAAAATTCCTCAAGAAGAGCTCGATGAAAAACTGGTAAACGACGCATTTCAGGAGCTGCTCGACAGCTACCTATCTTCCCGCCATCGCAAGAAGGTGGACCTCGTTACCAAGGCTTTCAACTTCGCTCGACAAGCACACAAAGGGGTTCGGCGCCTGTCGGGTGAGCCCTATATCATGCACCCCATTGCCGTAGCCCTCATCGCCTGCAAAGAGGTGGGTCTCGGCTCTACGAGCATCTGCTCGGCATTGTTGCATGATGTGGTCGAGGACACTGACTACACAGTAGAGGACATTGAGAATATCTTCGGTCCAAAAATCGCGCAGATTGTCGATGGCCTGACTAAGATCAGTGGTGGAATCTTCGGCGAACAAGCCTCAGCACAGGCAGAGAACTTCAAAAAGTTACTGCTCACGATGAGCGATGACATCCGCGTGATCTTGATTAAAATATGCGACCGTCTGCACAATATGCGCACGCTGGAATCGCAACCTGCTAACAAACAATATAAGATTGCGGGAGAGACCCTTTACATCTACGCTCCGCTGGCCAATCGTCTGGGTCTTAACAAGGTGAAATCGGAACTCGAAAATCTGAGTTTCAGATTTGAGCATCCCGATGAATATGCCAGCATCTCCAAAAAATTGGAAACCACCCAGAAACAACGTGAGAAATTGTTTGAGGAGTTTACCAAACCTATCCGTGAAGCCCTTGATGGCATGCACATCCAATATGAACTCAAGCAACGCGTCAAGACCCCCTACTCCATCTGGAACAAGATGCAGAACAAGCACGTCACATTTGAGGAAATCTACGACATACTTGCTTTGCGTATCATCTTCACCCCACGTGTGAGGGAAGAGGAGGTTAACGAGTGCTTCAATATCTATGTAGCTATCTCACGTATCTATAAGTCACATCCTGACCGTATGCGAGACTGGCTCAGTCATCCGAAGGCCAATGGCTATCAGGCACTGCACGTCACCCTGATGTCGAAGACAGGCCAGTGGATTGAGGTACAGATACGTTCTGATCGTATGGACGAGGTGGCAGAACAGGGATTCGCCGCCCATTGGAAATACAAGGACGGTTTGGAAGACGAGGAATACACCGAAGATGAAGCCGAGCTGAATGACTGGTTGCGTACCATCAAGGAGATTCTTGACGACCCTCAACCTGATGCCATGGACTTCCTCGACACGATTAAACTGAACCTCTTCGCCAGCGAGATCTTTGTATTTACGCCAAAGGGCGAGATCAAGACAATGCCCACAGGTTGTACGGCCCTTGACTTTGCCTTCTCCATCCACACTTTCTTAGGCAGTCATTGTATTGGTGCTAAGGTCAATCATAAACTGGTACCACTATCACATAAATTAAAGAGCGGTGACCAAGTGGAAATCCTCACCTCGAAATCGCAGCATGTCAGTCCTTCTTGGATCAATTTCGTATCCACCGCCAAGGCTAAGGCCAAGATTCAGGCCATCCTACGTCGCGACAACCGTGAGGTACAGAAAAAGGGCGAGGAAATCCTAATGGAGTTTCTCCAGAAAAACCAGCAGGAATACACACCTGCCATAGCCGATCGCTTGGCAGAATTCCACGATATCAGAAAACGCAATGATTTCTATATCGCCCTGGGGGAGAAGAAAGTGCTGCTGGGCGAAAAAGACATCGACGAACTGACAGGGAAAAACAAGAAGGACAATGAAGAAGGCGGTTGGTTGAAATATGTACCATTCATCGGTAGTAAAAAAAAGAAGGAAGAGCCGCAAAAGGAACTTTTCGTGGTACCAGAAAAGTTCAACCGCAAAAAACCCATCTTCATCACGGAAGAGAATATCAGCCAGTATAAGTTCCCTGGTTGTTGTCATCCCATCCCAGGCGATGACGCCCTCGGCTATATCGACAATAAGAACCAGATAGAGATCCACAAGCGCAACTGTCCTGTGGCTGCCAAGTTGAAGACCAGTTTCGGCAACCGCATCCTCGACATCAAGTGGGACATGCACAAGACCCTCTATTTCGACGCAACCATTCGTTTGGGAGGCATCGATCGCGTGGGTCTGCTCAATGAAGTGACGCAGATTATCTCAGCACAAATGAACGTGAATATCCATACGGTGAACATTACCTGTGAGGAGGGAATCTTTGACGGCAGCATTGAACTACGCGTACACGACCGCGATGATGTGAAGACAATTATCAACAACCTCAAGGGTATTCCCGATTTAAAAGAGATATCACAGATTATGTAGTAAAAATATAGGAAATGAAAATCAAATTACTATTAATACTATTCACTATACACTATTCACTTTTCACTGCAGCCGCAGGCAAATATGATAACCCTGATACTATCGTTGTAGCACGGGATGGAACCGGAGAGTTCCGTACCATAGACAAGGCCATAGAGGTCTGCCGCGCTTTCATGGACTACCATAAGGTTATATATATTAAGAAAGGTATGTATAAGGAGAAACTTATCATCCCACAATGGTTGCAGAATATAGAACTCTGTGGCGAGAATCGGGACGAGACCATCATCACCTACGACGATCATGCCAATATTAACAAGATGGGGACATTCCGAACCTACACCCTTAAAATCGAGGCCAACGACATTACCCTGAAGAATCTCACCATCGAGAATAATTCTGCTCGTCTGGGACAGGCTGTCGCACTTCACACTGAGGGGGATCGTCTGGTATTCATCAACTGCAGGTTTATTGGCCACCAGGATACCGTATATACGGGTATGCCCTACACACGACTCTTCTTCAAAGGCTGTTACATCTGCGGTACCACCGATTTTATCTTCGGTCCCTCGACAGCTTGGTTTGAGGACTGCACTATTGAGAGTCTTATCAATAGTTATGTCACTGCAGCCTCTACACCTGCCGATGCAGCCTATGGTTATATCTTCAATAACTGTCGACTTATAGCGAAAGCGGGCGTTGACAAGGTGTTTCTCGGACGGCCTTGGCGCGACTATGGTTATACGCTCTTTATGAACTGTGACTTAGGCGCACATATCCGTCCCGAAGGCTGGCATCATTGGGAAAAGCAACGTGAACAAACAGCCCGTTACTTAGAATACAACAATCACGGAGCCGGGGCTCAACCCCAACAACGCGTTTCTTGGAGCCGTCAACTCACCAAAAAAGAAGCTCAGCAGATAACACCTACCAAGGTATTTGTTCGTCAAGACAATTGGAATCCAATGCCCTAATAAAAAAACAGCTGGACTATTGAAGAAAGTCCAGCTGTTTTTTAAGGGCCTGCAGTTCTGAGCGCACACCAATAAGAGCTTCCAGCACATCGGCCTTTTTATCGACACCCTTACGGTTCTGATTCAGCATCTTCTTAGCCGCAGCCAACTTGAAACCACGCACTTTTACCAGATTATGAATCACACGAATCTCCTCAATATCTTTCTCCTGATACTGACGAATCTTAGCCGGACCGCTCACCTTAGGCCTCAACGATGGAAACTCCTGCTCCCAATAACGGAGCGTACTCTCATTCAGTCCAAACATCTGTGCTACTTCGCCGATGGTGTAATACAACTTGAGGTTTTTGTTCAGATTCAGTGCCATATCTTCAAGAATTTGCTGCAAAGATACAAAAAAAGCTAAAGATAACATAGATTATTCTAGTTTTTTTTTAATTTTGCAGCCGAAAATGGGTAGGCAAGGTAAAAGGATTGTATCAGCATGGCTACTGACATCGATATACGTATCGATGATGTTGTTGTCTGCCCTGCATCTTCATCAGCCAACGGAGAACACGGAAATTGACTGTGTAGAGTGTGCTCATCACGTCCACCACTCTGGTCATTTCATAGCTGCAGGTGATCATCTTGACAATTGTGTACTCTGCCAGTTCACAAATCTTGTCTATACACCAGCAACAAACCTGTTGGTTCCTATTTCTTTTGATTATACTATTCTGGCTTTATCAAGCGATTTCGATTTCAACAGTAGCGAGGTTAGCCAATACAAATCTTCCCGTGCTCCTCCTATCTTTTTGTAGATTCAGGAGACTTTTACACATTATTTATTATTATAATATTACACAGAATGAAGAAATTATATTTCATCCTGTCATTGTTTTGCATAGGCATGACTGTGACAGCTCAAAATGAACATCCACATAATCATCATAACCACATACACCCGAACGATTCCACCGATGTTTTCTACAAGCATCTGAAACTGAATGAGTTGGTCGTGACTGGTGTTACAGGTGATACTAAGTTGAAGAACTCGACGGCTCCCATCTCAATTGTATCTGGCAAGGAACTGCGCCAGACCACCTCAACAAACATCATCGATGCTATTGCCAAGCAACCTGGCGTCTCACAAATTACCACTGGTAGCGGCATTTCCAAACCCATCATCCGCGGACTTGGCTATAACCGAATCATCGTAATGAACGAGGGTATCCGACAGGAAGGCCAGCAATGGGGTGATGAACACGGCATCGAGATAGACGGACAAAACGTCAACTCCGTAGAAATTCTAAAAGGTCCTGCCAGCTTGATGTACGGCAGCGACGCAATGGCTGGTGTACTGATCCTGCACGGAGCTCCTATCCTACCAGAAGGAGAAATGAAAGCGCAAGTGTCAACTGAATATCAGACCAACAACGGACTTTTCGACTACTCGCTGAATATTGCAGGCCATCAGAAACAATTCGTATGGGATGCCCGTTTCACAGACAAGATGGCCCACGCCTATAAGAACAAATACGATGGTTACGTACCAGGTTCACAATTTAAAGAACGGGCAGGACGACTGATGCTTGGCGTGAATGAGCGATGGGGACATTCTCATCTGACAGGAACTATTTTCCATCAAACACCCAGCATCATCGAGGGCGAGCGTGACGAAATGACTGGTGATTTAGAATGTGTAACCAGCGATAACAAAACCTACGCTAAAGCTCTGCCCTTCCAGCAGATCAACCATTACAAGGCCGTTTGGGACAACTCACTGAACCTGCCCAAAGGTTGGCTAAAGGCTATTTTCGGCTATCAACAAAACCAACGAAAAGAATATGAAGACTCAGAAGATGAATATGATTTATATTTCAAACTCCACACGATGACCTATGATGTGCGCTATCTCTCACAAGAATGGGATGGTTGGAAGATGGCCGGTGGCCTCAATGGCATGTGGCAGCAGTCGTTGAATCTGGGAGAAGAGTCACTCATTCCGGAATACAAACTCTTCGACATCGGAGGGTATGCCACTATCAGCAAGACAATGGACAACCTGACGCTTAACGGAGGTCTGCGCTACGACCATCGACATATCAATTTCCACTCACGTAATTTTGAAGGCATCTCTGGGAGCATTGGTGCTGTATGGAATATCTGCAGACATACTAACATACGTCTGAATGTGGCACGAGGGTTCAGAGCCCCCAATATGAGCGAGTTAGGCAGCGATGGCATCCACGAGGGAACACTGCGCTATGAGATCGGCAATCATGAACTAAAACCAGAATACAGTTGGCAGGCTGACCTCGGACTGGATTTTTCATCAGAATTAATCTCTGCACAAGTGGCAATCTTCGCCAATCGCATCGAAAACTATATCTTCGCCAAACGCATCAATGAGGTGATGGAAGAAGGATTCCTCACCTATCAATACATGCAGGGCGATGCTCGACTCCTGGGTTTTGAGGCAGGCTTTGATATGCACCCTGTGCATAGGATCCATTTCGAAAACACCTTCTCCTATGTTGATGCCCAGCAGCTACATCAGACGGAAGAGGCTAAATATCTGCCAATGACACCTGCCCCACGCTGGACGTCAGAACTAAAATACGAAATTACGCACCACGGACATACGACTTTCAACAATGCTTATGTCGCATTGGGACTGGAGTGCAATCTCGCACAGAACCACTATTACAAGGTGGATAATACGGAGACACGTACCCCAAGCTACACACTGTTAAGTCTTTCAGCTGGAACAGACATCAATATCCACCATAAAAAAATAGCAGAAATCTACGTCACTGCCGACAATCTGCTGAACCGAGCCTATCAAAACCATCTGAGTCGTCTGAAGTATTGCGATATCAACCATGCAACGGAACGTCAAGGTGTATACAACATGGGACGCAACGTTGTCTTCAAACTGGTGATCCCCATTTCATTGTAACATTTATCCCCGCCAGTGGCGGGGATAAATATTATAAATTTGCTAACTCTATCACCTTGTCAACGGCAGCAGAGAGACCATCGACATTCTTACCACCGGCTTGGGCGAAATGAGGCTGACCTCCGCCACCACCCTGAATGAGTTTGGCAGCCTCACGTACCATCTGACCAGCATTCAGTCCATGATCACTGACCATATCGTCGCTCATCATGATACTGAGTTGGGGTTTGTTGTTGTCATGAGAGCCTATAACACAAAGCAGAGAACCATCGACGGAAGCGCGAACCTTAAAGGCCAGATCCTTAGCTGCAGCCGGCGCCATGGGCAACACTGTGGTGATGACCTTGACACCATTCACATCGCGAGCCTTCTCAACCAAACGTTGAGCAGCACGTTCAACGGCCTGAGCCTGGAAGCCTTCTATTTCTTTCTTCATGTGGTCGTGCTCCTCAATATATTTCTGGATGACACCCTGAAGATCCTTGGCGTTGTTGAAGAACGACTTGATATTCTTTAGAATATCTTCCATCTGATAAAGACGCTCCTCGCAGTCCTTACCTGTGATAGCCTCGATACGACGGATACCAGCAGCCACACTGCTCTCGGTGAGAATCTTGAAGAATCCAATACGACCGGTACTTGAAGCATGGATACCACCACAGAACTCGCATGAAGGTCCAAAACGGACCACACGAACCTTATCACCGTACTTCTCGCCGAAGAGGGCAATAGCACCGAGTTTCTTAGCCTCATCAAATGGTACATCACGGTGCTCATCGATGTGGATATCCTGACGAATCAAATCATTCACCATACGCTCTACCTCGCGAATCTGTTCATCGGTCACCTTCTCGAAATGTGAGAAATCGAAACGAAGGGTATCTGGAGAAACAAACGAGCCCTTCTGCTCCACATGATCGCCAAGAACCTGCTTCAAGGCATAATCAAGCAAGTGGGTTGCTGTATGATTAGCTGCAGAGGCATTGCGCTTATCAGTATCCACACAAGCCATGAACTGGGCTGAAGGATCCTTTGGCAACTGCTTTACAATATGCACGGTCTGATTGTTCTCGCGCTTGGAGTCGATGATGTCGATGGTCTCGGCCTCGTTACAGATAACGCCACAATCACCGACCTGTCCACCCATTTCACCATAGAACGGCGTATAGTCAAACACCAGTTCATAGAACTCGTTCTTCTTCTGGGTTACCTTACGGTAGCGAAGGATATGACATTCATATTCTGTATAGTCGTAGCCAACAAACTGTTGTTCACCTGCTACCAACTCTACCCAATCAGAATTCTCAACAGCAGCAGCATTGCGAGCACGCTCTTTCTGTTTCTGCATCTCAACATTAAACTGCTCCTCATTGACGGTGAAACCATTCTCACGACAAATGAGTTCCGTCAAATCAAGAGGGAAACCATAAGTATCAAAGAGGCGGAAAGCCTGGACACCATCAAGTTCGGTCTTGCTCTCAGCTTTCAACTGCTCCATAGCCTTATCAAGCAGGGAGATACCTTTATCCAGCGTACGCAGGAAAGCATCTTCTTCTTCCTTCATTACCTTCGTGATGAGTTGCTGCTGCGCTTTCAGCTCGGGGAAAGCATCGCCCATCTCGTGAACAAGTGTCGGCACAAGTTTATAAAGGAAGCTTTCCTTTTGACCAAGGAACGTATAGGCATAACGCACAGCACGACGCAAGATACGACGAATCACGTAACCGGCCTTGGCATTCGAGGGCAGCTGACCATCGGCAATCGAGAACGACACAGCACGGAGATGATCAGCGCAAACACGCATGGCAACATTAATATCGTCCTGCTGTTTGGTGATTGAAGTCTCTTGCTCTTCCTCGAAAGTTACATATTTCAGACCTGTCAACTGCTGCTCAGCCTTGATAATCGGCTGGAACACGTCTGTATCATAGTTAGAGTGCTTGCCCTGCAACATACGAACAAGACGCTCAAAGCCCATACCAGTATCAATGACGTTCATGGAAAGTTTCTCCAATGAACCGTCAGCCTTACGATTGAACTGCATAAACACCAGATTCCAGATCTCAATTACCTGGGGATCATCCTGATTGACGAGGTCACGACCACTCTTACCTGAAGCCTTACGCTGCTCAGGAGTACGAGAGTCAACATGGATCTCTGAACAAGGACCACAGGGACCCGTATCACCCATCTCCCAGAAATTATCGTGTTTGTTACCATTGATAATATGATCCTCGGGTACGTGCTTGGCCCAATACTTTGCTGCTTCATCATCGCGAGGGATATTCTCCTCAGGCGAGCCCTCGAAAACTGTCACATAAAGGTCTTCCGGATTCAGTTTCAGCACGTCTACAAGATATTCCCAGGCCATATCAATGGCTCCTTCCTTGAAATAGTCGCCAAAACTCCAGTTACCCAACATTTCAAACATCGTGTGATGGTAGGTGTCATGACCTACTTCCTCCAGATCGTTGTGCTTACCTGAGACACGGAGACACTTCTGTGTGTCGGCACGACGACGTGGTTCCGGGTCGCGAGTACCGAGGATAATATCCTTCCACTGGTTCATACCTGCATTCGTAAACATCAGCGTGGGATCATCCTTGATCACCATAGGAGCTGAAGGTACAATAGCGTGCTGCTTCGACTCAAAAAACTTCTTGAATGAGTCACGAATCTCATTTGCTGTCATTGATGTATTGCGTTTTATTTCCACCTTATTTATAAATTGCGGGTGCAAAGGTACAAAAAAAATCCAAAAATGACGGCTTTCTCAGTTTTTTTTCGTACTTTTGCAAGCAAACTGAAGACCAAACAAATTATGGATGACGAAATAAAGGACGATGAGATCCTCGAAGAAGACGGTGGTGAGTACCAATCGTCAGAATTGGAGGAGGGCGTAGAGGGCCACTCCGACTACAAACCCGTGAACCGTTTCGATGCGGCTGCGGTACATCATCTATCTGGCATGTACCAGAATTGGTTCTTGGATTACGCCTCATATGTAATCCTGGAACGTGCCGTGCCTAATATCGAAGATGGCTTTAAACCCGTTCAGCGACGTATCATGCATTCCATGAAGCGCATGGACGATGGCAGATACAACAAGGTGGCAAATATCGTGGGGCACACCATGCAGTTCCACCCTCATGGCGATGCTTCCATAGGCGACGCCCTTGTACAGTTAGGACAGAAAGATCTACTCATTGATACACAGGGAAACTGGGGTAATATTCTCACAGGCGACAAGGCTGCTGCACCACGATATATCGAGGCCCGACTCTCGAAGTTTGCCCTCGACACCGTGTTTAATCCCAAGACCACAGAATGGCAACTCTCTTACGACGGACGTAATAAAGAACCTATATCACTGCCTGTGAAATATCCGCTACTGCTGGCTCAAGGCGCAGAGGGTATCGCCGTTGGACTTTCCTCAAAGATTCTGCCACATAATTTCTGTGAAATCTGCGACGCAGCTATCAGTTATCTACACGAACAGGAGTTCCATCTCTATCCAGACTTCCAGACAGGCGGCAGCATAGATGTCTCGAAATACAACGATGGCCAGCGAGGTGGCGTATTAAAGGTACGTGCCAAAATCGAGAAACTAGACCAAAAAACTCTCGTCATCCGGGAATTGCCCTACTCCAAGACTGTCGGAACCCTTATCGAGAGTATCACAAAGGCCATTGAAAAAGGGAAAATCAAGGCCAAGCGCGTTGACGACCTGACCTCGGCACAGGTTGAGATACAAATCCACCTGATGCCAGGCGTGTCAAGCGACAAGACCCTCGATGCCCTTTATGCCTTTACGGACTGCGAGATCAACATCTCACCCAACTGTTGTGTCATCGCAGACCAAAAACCACAGTTCCTGACGATTTCTGATGTTCTTAAACACAGCGTTGAGCGCACAAAAGACCTGATCCGCCAGGAGTTGGAAATCCGCAAGAACGAGCTGTTGGAACAACTGCACTTCTATTCACTCGAGAAGATTTTCATCGAGGAACGTATCTATAAGGACAAAAAATTCGAGCAGGCCCCGACCATTGATGCCGTCTGCGAACATATCGACGATCGCCTAACGCCATATTACCCCAGCCTTGTGCGTGAGGTAACAAAGGATGACATCCTCAAACTGCTGGAAATCAAGATGCAGCGCATCCTGAAATTCAACAAAGACAAGGCGGACGAATTGATGGCCCGTATCAAGGCTGAGATTGAGGAAATTGACCGCGACCTGGCTAACCTCGTGGAAGTGACAGCCAGCTGGTTCCAGTTCCTCAAGGACAAGTATGGCAAGGAGCATCCGCGTCTCACGGAGATCCGCAACTTCGACACCATTGAGGCGACAAAGGTAGCAGAAGCCAATCAGAAGCTCTACATCAACCGTACTGACGGCTTTATCGGCATGGGACTGAAGAAGGATGAGTTTGTGTGCAACTGCTCCGACATCGACGACATCATCATTTTCTACAAAGATGGTAAATACAAGGTGATCCGCGTAGCTGACAAGGTATTCGTAGGCAAGAACATCCTCCACGTGGCTGTCTTCAAGAAGAACGACTCGCGTACTACATACAACGTGGTCTATCGCGACGGCAAGAAAGGTTGGTACTTCATGAAACGCTTCAACGTGACATCAATGACACGCGACAAAGAATACGACCTGACGCAGGGAACGCCAGGTTCAAAGGTGATGTATTTCACTGCTAATCCCAATGGCGAAGCAGAAATCATCAAGGTGACACTCGATCCCAACCCCAAACTGAAGAAAATCTTCATTGATCAAGATTTCTCTCAGGTGATGATTAAGGGCCGTGGTTCGAAAGGTAATCTATTGACAAAGAATCCTGTACATCGCATAGGTCTGAAGAGTCATGGTCACTCAACCCTTGGCGGACGTAAAGTTTGGTATGACCCTGACGTGAATCGTCTGAACTACGACGATCACGGACGACTACTTGGTGAGTTCTACGATGAAGACCAGATACTGGTGATTCTCGATAATGGTGATTTCTATCTTACCAGCTTCGATCTAAACAACCACTTTGAACCCAACATCCTGCGTATTGAGAAATACGATGCAGACAAGGTCTGGACGGCTATCCTCTTTGATGCCGACAATCAGGGTTATCCCTATCTCAAGCGATTCCAGATGGATGCCTCAAAGAAGAAGCAGAACTGGCTCAGCGATAATCCCTCCTCGAAACTCATCTTACTGACAGACACCCCCTATCCACTCATCAAAGTCACCTATGGCGGAGTTGATGAGTTCAGGGGATCAGAGGAGGTCGATGCAGAACAGTTTATTGCTGTCAAAGGTTTTAAGGCCAAAGGCAAACGCCTCAGCACCTATCAGATTGAGAGCATAGAGGAATTAGAACCTGTCCGCTTACCGGAAAAAACCGACGACTCAGAATACTCTGACGACTCAGATGACCCAGAAGAAGACATCGACCCTGATGCTGGAAAAACTGAGCAACAGGTACGTGACGAGATGACTGGTCAGCTACGACTTTTCGATGACGAATGACATACAAATATAATAAATGTACACGCGCGATAATGACGGAAGAACTATTTTTAGCCCAAACATTTGGCAGAGTCAATAAAAATGCTTAACTTTGCACCCACTTTCCATAAAAAAACCATATGCGGAAGGCGCCTGTGGCGGAATTGGTAGACGCGCTAGACTTAGGATCTAGTGTTTATAACGTGCAGGTTCGAGTCCTGTCAGGCGCACTTTTTGTACCATTATGATAAAAAATAAGCAGAAAATCGATAAAAATCAAAAAAAAACTTAAACTTTTCTTGGCAGTTTGAAATAAAATGCCTACATTTGCACCGATTTATGTGGAGAAATCATATATATATGTCTAATTATAATTTAAAAATCAATGAAAAAGAAAATTATTAATGGTATTCTCTTAGTGGCAATGCTGTTTGCTACTACGAGTGCATTTGTTTCTTGTAAGGACACTGATTCCGACTACAAGGCGCAGACGGATGCTCAGATTGCCAAACTCCAGAGTGATTTGGCTAGTTTGCAGTCTCTCGTAAGTTCTATTAAGAGTTGCAACTGCGACATGACGTCTATCAACAACAAGTTGGCAGCCCTTGAAGCAGCTATCAATGCAATCAACGTTCCCAGCCTCGATGGTTATGTAAAGACTGCGGATCTGCCCGATGCAGTAAAAGCTTTGTTGGCTGACTATTACACCAAGGCTCAGGTTGACGAACTGATTAAGGGCATCAACATTCCTGAGGGCCTGACAGAAAAGCAGGTAAAGGATTGGATTGAGGATGCACTGAAAGACTATGTCAAGAAGGGTGATGAAGGATCCGCTGGTTTGGATGAGGCTGCTGTTAAGAAGCTCATTGAGGATGCCTTGAAAGACTATGTCAAGAAGGGTGAAGAAGGTACCGCTGGTCTGGACGAGGATGCTGTCAAGAAGCTGATTGAGGATGCTTTGAAGGATTACACTAAGACTGCAGACCTTCCCACTGTATTTACAAAGGAGGAGATTATTGACATCATCAAGGAGGTCATCTCAACCACAACATCTGACGTGAATGCAGTATACATCACTGAGGTAACAAGTCTTTCTGCTGATCAGGTGATTAACCCGATGTTCTCGCTCACCACTCCGTTTGGTGTAGAGACAAATATCTTGCTGACTTATTTCGGTGACAAGGCAAGACGTGACCTTTACTTCCCCAAGGGATCTGAGGAGCCCATCGTATTCAAGGGTGAGTACATTATCGAAGGACTTGGCAATGCTGGTAAGATCTATGTAACTGTGAACCCCAGCTCTGTTGATTTCTCTGGTAAGACACTGAAGCTCGTGACCACTGGTGGTGAAGAGGGTCCTGTTGAGTTGACTCCGTTGAAGGCTTCTAACGAGAACCTCATGTACCTCACTCGTGGTGAGAATGCATTCTATGAGACTTTCGCTACTATTCCTGCAGAAAAGTTAGCTAAGGCTTACATTTCTTGGGAGCCGGACAACATGGAGGACTTCAAGGAGCAGATTAAGGAGCTCTTCAAGGGTCATGCCGAGAACAAGAAAGAGATCGTAGAGATGATCAGAACCATTTACAATCTCGTCATCAACAACAATGTTCCCGCTTACCGTCTGCAGGCTGCTTGGGGTGAGGGTAATTACACTTACTCAAAGGCAAACATTGCAGCAGTTGCTATGAAGCCGCTAAGCTATAGCTTCGATCTTTCCGACGAGGCAGAGTATAACGGTGAGGCTATCACTGCTCTTGAGAAGTTGGAGAGCAAGTCTGTAAGAGTGGCTACCAAGACCGCTAGTACTCAGGCCAAGATCTGGCGCTTCCTCGACAGATTCAATATTTATGCTGACAAGGCATTCCAGAATATCAACTGGGCAATTCAGCCTACTCTGTTGATTTCTGAAGGTGACGAGGTATCACATCCTGATGTATATGAAGATGTGAATACATTCACAAGATATAAAGCTGGCGAGATCAAGTTCCTGCCTACTTCATGGTCTGCAGAAGTTCTGGCTCCTGCCTTCAAGAAGTTAGTTGTTATCACAAGCGTTGACGGCACTCCTGTTAAGGCTGATGATCCTGTTAATGCTGGTCTGCTGGGTCAGGTTGTTCCTGGTAGCGTGAAGGAGATTCCTTTCACCATCGAGGCAGGAAAGACCTACAAGGTCCAGTACTCAGCTATGGACTTCGAGGGTAACATCAGAACCCTGAACTATGTCATCAAAGGTAGCATCAACTAATAATAGAGTTTAAAAAACTAAAGTGAATATGAAAATGAAGAAAACAATAATGTCTTGTCTGCTGGCACTGGGATTCCTCTCAGCATCCGCACAGGATCAGCAGCCTAAGACTGAATACGTTTTCAATCCTCACTGGTATGTACAGATACAGCCCGTAGGACTTCAGCACACGCTGGGTGAGGTTGATTTCGGTGATTTGAATTCATACAATGTTCAGGCCGCTATCGGTCGTCAGTTCAGCCCCGTATTGGGTCTCCGCCTCGCCGTTAATGGTTGGCAGAGCAAGGCTGGTTCTGAGATCATTAACGACAAGTATCTCTGGGATTGGAAGTATGTTGCTCCGTCACTTGACCTGACAATTAATCTCTCAAACGCACTCTGTGGCTATAACCCCAACCGTGTATTCAACTTCGGTCTGTTCCTCGGTGGTGGTGCCAACATCGGCTTCAGCAACGATAAGGCTGCTGATGCAAAGGATGCTATGGGTGCAAAGCATGGTGTGAATACACTGGAGTATCTTTGGGATGGTTCTAAGGTTCGCCCGTTCGCACAGGGTGGTATCACAGCTGATTTCAAGCTGAGCGATGCTATCAGTTTCGGTATCGAACTGAGTGCTAATACACTGAGCGACAAGTACAACTCTAAGAACGCTGATAACTGGGATTGGTATTTCAACGCCCTCGCTGGTGTGAAGATCAACCTTGGTCCTACCTATACCACCCGTGTTATCCCCGCTCCGGAGCCCGAGATTCGCTACGTAGAGAAGGTTGTTGAGAAGGTAGTGGAAGCTCCTGCTCCCGTTGCAGCTCCCGTTATCGAGCCTATCCGTCGTGAT
>Ga0247608_10002052_pt1 | contig 26315 bp, 20 predicted proteins | sample 176DNAGHGlowgp2_FD_193490 | JGI IMG/M metagenome (GOLD analysis project Ga0247608, IMG submission 193490) | Sheep rumen microbial communities from Palmerston North, Manawatu-Wanganui, New Zealand - 1766 DNA GHGlow gp2 | ecosystem: Host-associated > Mammals > Digestive system > Stomach > Rumen ... | reverse complement strand
GCCATCCTCAGCGACCACAACGACCGCAGCGGCAACCTCGCCGCTTTCGAGGAAGTGTTCAAATACAAAAACGACATCGATGAAGAACGGAAACGCAGGGCTTTCATGAACGCCTTGTCCAATATGTACTTACTTGAAGACCATGCAACTACACGAAATGATTAGGGACAACTATCCCGAGTATTACAACATCGAGCGGTATCCTGCCGCCGATACAATTTGTATTCGGGGAACAAAAGACGAATGGGGTGTCCTTGGCAATTTCTATCAGACCCCCATCGTTGTCAATGGTTTCACCTTTGACTGCACGGAACGCCTCTTCCACATCATGAAACTGAGACCCGAAGCTACCGATGGTTTCAAAGAGATGATGGAAGTCAAAGCTGGCATGGGAATAAAGATGCATGTAAAACACCTCTACAAGACCCATCCCGAATGGTTGCATGACCACTGGCCGAGCATGGTGGTGGATGCAATGAAATACTGCCTGATGCTCAAATACGAACAATGCGAAGCCTTCCGCAACGAACTGGAGCGGAGCAAGGGCAAGTATATCGTGGAAGATGAAACCTCTAGAAAGAAAGGCAAAGATGCCGACACTTGGGGTGTCGTGCTCAAAGGCAACGAATATGTTGGACCGAATCTCATGGGCAGGCTTCTTATGGAGCTGCGCGACAACGGACATTTTGAATTCAAGAACAAACCAACACTCAACTTCACATTATGACCAAAAAATGCATTCTCGGCACTGGCAACTTTGCCTTAGACATCATCTACCAACGGGAGTACCCAGAAGGATTCGACACCGCCAAAAAACGCAACCCCTTTGTTGACAAGAAGCTCATCGAAGAAGTGGGCAATACTTGCGGCAACGTGATGTGCATGCTGCCTTATCTGGGTGTGGAGACCTATCCCATCGGTCATTTCGACGAGTCGGAACAAGGCCTGAAGATTGCTGCCGACCTAAAACGCTACGGTGCCAACACTCGCTTTGTCAAAAACAGCAAGGAAGGTGGCACCACCTTGATGACTTGCATCCACAAGCTTGATGCCAACGGGCAACACACCATGAGCCACCGTGCCACCGCCCCTAACAGCCGTTTCCCGAAAAGAAAACAGTTGCGCAAGGACGAGGTGCAAGGCTTTATCGATGCACTTGATTTCAAGCCTGATGCCTATTTCTTCGACGTGTCCGACGCAGGTCCTCGCGAGTTGGCCAAAATCTTGAAGGAGCAAGACGTGATGGTCTATTACGAGCCAGAAGGCAACAAGGAGATGAACAAGTTCATCAAATGCGTTGAAGTCAGCGATGTCATCAAGTTCTCAGGCACTAACATCCTTGACACCTCGTTTGTGGCCAACTATCCCGATAAACTCTTCATCCGAACCATGGGTGAGATAGGCATGGAATTCAACCTGCGAGGTCAAGGCTGGCAGAAGATTGCCCCTGTTCCTAACAACAATGTGGTGGATTGGGAAGGCGCCGGCGACTGGACCTCGTCCGTCTTCCTCGCCGAGCTATGCAAACTAAATAAACTCAACATCGCCCAACTCGCCTCAGAGGAGGTACGCAAGGTGCTGGAAACCGCTGCCGCAACCGCCTCGCGCAGCGTGAGCTATATGGGAAGCAAAGGAATGATACAAGCAAATAAATAAACACAACAATATGATTACCTGTTATCACGGTTCTCCGGAACTCTTCAACAAATTCGATTTAAGCAAAGCCGGCGACGGCACAGGCATCAAGTTCGGTTTTGGCGTTTATCTGACCGAATCGGAAGCCAGCGCAGTGCATTATTCACAACCCCGCAACCTTCCACCCGTGAAGGACCATTATCTCTACACTGTGGAGATTCCTGAATTGACCGATGACAACCACCTGGTCTCGGCCCAATCCGTTCCTGGAAGCATCGTCAAACGTGCAGAAGCTAAACTCGGCCAAGCCATCCCTCAGAAAACAACCCAACTTGGCAAGGAATTCCGCAAATGGATCGGTATGGCGCTCACCAACAGCAAAAAGGTAAGCTTGGAATCGGAAAAAGCCGCAGCAGCGTTTCTCGACAGTATCGAGGTGTTCTGCAATGTGTGGCCACAGGCCCAATCAAAACCCGATGGCTTGAAGAATTACGCTGTCTTCGATGCCAAGAAGGTTCACATCTTGAAAGTTGAGCACATCGAGGTAAAACTGAAAGGCGGAAAGTACATCTTGGTTGAGGGAAGCAGGAAAGAAGTCAAGATATAATTGTCAAAGAATCTTAAATTAAATTCCCCACCAACGGCTATAAGGAGATCGGCATGATCCGACCTTCCAAAACATCAATAATTACAAAAAAGTAGACCCGATGGTTGAAAAACGGGTATTACGGGACTATATTCTTTTGGTAACGGTTCTAAATATAAGTAATTATTCAAAATCAAACAGCATGATTTTTGACGCGGGACACGGGACAAAACAAGTTGTCTCGCGTCTCGTGTCTCGTAGTCTCGCGTCCATTATGTAAACTTGCTCATTTACTTTATAACAAAAATCAATACCTATGGATATAAAATACCCTATCACCGGCGAAGAAGTCGCCAAAATGGCAGGTTGCTGGGATATGTACATGACCTCGCAACAGAAAGACATCCTGAATGAACTCACCCCCGAGACCATCGCGCATGGCGAGTTCCCCGTCAGAGCCTTGCTCTACAACTCGGTCTACTACCCCGCCTCGGCCTTCGACGGCGGTGTCATCCGCGACTGCAACGTCAACCGCAAGGACTGGGAGGTGCTAAGTTTCGTGTATGTCGACTATATGGCGACAGAGCGTGACTTGAGCGAGACCGACATGCCGCGAGGCTATCGCGTCTTGGGCAAGCGTCGGCTGACCGAGACCGAGTTGGTCCCCAACGGTTGGACGCCACAAATTCCCCCTCACTTCAACATGGAGCGTTATCGCGACAGGGTAAGTCATTTCGCCAACAGGCGTCCCTTCGCCACCTGGATGGTGTTTGAGCGGCTGCCCGAGTTTGGCGAAGACCATGGCCCCAAGCGCTTCTCGCTGCTCTACCTCTGCGCCGATGGTGTAGCTACCTACCAAGCCTTGTACTGGACCCACGGCGTGCATCCCCATGCCATCGCCATCATCCAGCCCGGCACCGGCTTTGGAGGCAACTGGACGGACTTCTTCAAAAAGGACGACCCGTTCTATTGGACGGTGAGCCACAACGCTGCTGGCATGCCCGACTACGTCTACTGCGGTTATTGGTCGCAAAATAGGGCTACCAGCCCCTCAGACACCCCAGATCACATCCATTTCGACTGGCCGGACTATACCTATGCTCAACCCGCAGTGGGTTATCCACAGAGAGAGGTGTTTCTGTACAAAAAAGAAGCGGTAGAAGGTTGAAAAACCGCACCCTTTGCACTATATAGTCTTGTAACCCTTCTATTCATTCACCTATTAAAATTGTAAGATTATGAAAAAGACATTCACTATCAACAACTTCGACAAGCACCTCATCATTGAAGACAACGGCAAGACTTATCTGATTGACACCGGCTCACCCTGCAGCATTTTCGAAGGTGAGGCTCTGGAGTTCCTCGGCCAAACCTGCCACAAGAACAACATGATGGCATTGGCGGCCCAGGTCATGCCCACCGACATCTCCAGCCTGCTCGGCATGCATGTCGATGCCCTTATCGGCAACGATATCCTCAAGCATTATGCCATCTGCTTCGACTATGGCCAAGGCGAGATCACCTTCAGCGATGAAGGTCTCACGCTTCCCGATGCCGTGGCCATCCCCGTCGACACCAGCTTCGGCGTGCCCAAGGCGAAGATGAGCCTGCTGGGTAACGAAAGCCTCTTCTTCCTCGACACCGGAGCCAAAATCAGCTATGTGAACTCGGCCACCACCAGCGGACTGACACCCGACGAGACGGACACCGATTTCTATCCTGGCGTGGGCGACTTCGAGACCCCCGTCTTCAACCTTGACACCACCATCGCCGACAAGACTTTCCGTGTGCGCTATGGCAACTTGCCCAAGCTGCTGGAGTTCTCCCTGATAGGCCTCTCAGGCACCAAGGGCGTGATAGGCTACGACTTCTTCAACAACTTCAAAGTGCTGATTGACTACAGAGGCAGTCAACTGTATCTGGCATGAGAAGGTTAAACACACTAGCCTCATGACGCAACAAGACCAAACCAAAATGACACCGTATTTGTTCAGGAGCGAAGATTTCAACGGATCAGGCATCCGAGAACCAAAGGATGTCATACTCCTAGAAACTTGTAATCTTGGCAATACCGACATTTGGACCTATTGCCTCAACCATTATTCATTGAGTGCCTTGACAAAACAATACATAACTTGGCTGCAGGAAGCATTTGAAGAGGAAAACAAACAAGAAATACCTGAATATTACTACTGTATTGTAGAATTCATTTACACTGCCATAGATTGTTTGTTAGACGATTTGAAGAAACAGTTTGGCAAAGAACTGGTGTATTGTGTATGGCTTACGGACTATCAAAGTGTAGAAAAATACTATGGTAGGCCTACAACGATTTGCAAAAAGTCTGATATCATATTGTCGGATCTAGGAAAGGAGGGGGCTCTTTATGCTTATTTTGAAGAGCCTATGGAAAACAGGATTAGTGGCAGAGCGCTTAAAGAAGGGAAACTTATGGCGGCCTAATGAGTGAGTCTCAAATATTTATCAACCGACCTCACCTATTAGATAAAGCGTATGAAAAAGCAATCCGTTGGCATTCGTCGACCTCTTTGACGGCACAATAGCGATTTGGTCTACAATCGAATGTCGTTTATGGTGTACTAGGGAAAGACGCTGACTTGATGAAGGCCTTTGGCGGACTCATTGTTGCAAAAATTGAAAAAATCCAAACAAATAATTTGAAGAAATTTGAAAAAATCCAAGGAAATTGTACCAGCTTTAGAAAGTAGACAAGGAAAATAATCGGGGATTCTATACCTAATAAAATAACTTGTAGGTTGAAAACAGCAGGGAAGATGACTATATATAGTTGTCAGAAAAAAAATGAATAAACCATAGATAATGGAAAAAACGTATATTTGCGCAATAAAAAACAAATAACAATATGAACACATACACAAACCCGCAGATGTTGAGCCCAGAAGCGTTGCATGAGGCTCATCTTGAAATGGCAAAGAATTATCTTGAATCCAAGTGGGATGGTTATTATTATGAGGTCGATCCTCGTTCAGATGAGACGTGTAACGAAGACGATATAATTGCGAATGAAACAGGAGACTTTGAAGACTTTAATGTTATTGAAAGCAATGAACCTTTTTGTTCTCCAAAAGATACTATAAGTAACTCCGATGAGTTTTATCAACAAGGGACCTACTACGTCAAGCTTACTAATCAACAGTTTACAGAAATTCAAAAACGCAGAAAAGAATCAGGAGAAAAGGAACTGGACGAAGTCCTTGATGATGCTCCAGAATTAAGGAATCTATTGTTTTATCAATATGAGGACGCTGATGCAGAATACTATGGGTGTGACTGTGCCTATGCCTCAAGAATTGGAGAAATGCCACATCAAATCTGTAGTATCACTGTGTGTACGATAGACCAAACCGGGAAAACGCAAGTGTTCCCTTACGACATCTTGTTGACAAAAGACGATTACTTGAAGTTGCTTGTTATTGTGATGGATCATCGCAGGGTAACATTCAACAGTTTATATGAATATGATTTAGATCTCTATAAGAAGATTTCAGAAATCAACAATTTAGAAGCAATAAGTATTTCCGAGAGTGACAACAAAGTATCATACACTTTAGTTTTTACGGAAATCGAAAAAGACGTTTTTGAATTGTTGGGAGAGGGAGATACCGTGGTTGGTTTGTGTGATGAAAACAATGATAATGGTGAAGATAGTATTACCAATATTTGGGCTTGTTTTTCTGAAAACAGAATGGCTGTCTGGCATGATTATACATATCCGTTTCAAAATGATGTTGAAGTTATATACAATATAGATGCAAAAGCCGTTTTGAAAGCTTTGAATGTCAATTCTTATCACGATGCCGCAATCGTTATGAAAGCTCGTTTTTCTGGCGCCATGGCTTATCACGATATAAAAGCACTCTTGGATAGAAACAAAATTGAATATCAACAAGCCGAAGAAACTACTGAATATGATGAACAGGGGAATCCGATATGATAATTTGAGGATGGATAATGATTTAGAACAATTGTATTGACAAAACGCGAGAACACAACGAAGACCAAACCGAAAAACACCCATAGGTGAGATGTCTCCGAGTGTATGTGCGTGATAGACTAAATTGAAGAAGAAACGGCTGATCGATAGAGGCCAAAGAAGACGGAATACGCAAATTAAAAACGCAATGGCAAAACAGAAAATCAAAATAGGACTAGTTGATGCCGACCTGCTTTGTAACGGGACTCGGCATCCTAATCTTGTTTTGATGAAACTGGCAGGGTTCCTTAATGACAATGGTGTTGATTTCAAACTGATTATTGATCAGGATGAAGACATTGCGCCCTATAAATACATCTATGTCTCACGTGTTTTCACATTCACTCAAATGCCGGCTTTTTACGAGAAAGCCACGCCAGCACAAAAACGAAAGTTCCGGAAAGGTGGTACTGGTTTTTATGCCAATGAACTGAATGTGAACATATACCGTCAGAAGCGTGATGAAGATATGGCTAGATTGGAGCGCGACAATTTTCTGAATAAATATCCCAACCATCGTGGTGGTGCTCGTACTCACGGCATTGATCTTGTCAGGCAGATGCCATATTACCATCTTTACGATGAGTTTGTTGACCGCAAGGTTGCAGAAGGCTTTAAACGAGACAAGTACAAAGACTATCAGCAATATAGTATTGGCTTTTTGACTCGGGGCTGTATTCGTCACTGTCCTTTCTGCATTAACAAGTTGGAGGATACAATCTTCCCGTATTCTGAACTTGAATGGTTCCTTGATGAAGAGCGGGATGAGCATGGCCGTCTGGTTCGCCCGTATATCTATCTTTGGGATGACAATTTCCTTGCTGCTGAACCTGATGTGTGGCGTTCCAAATTGCAGCAGTTAATTGACACAGGCCGCCCGTTCCAGTTCCGTCAGGGCCTTGATGAGCGAATGCTTGCCGAAAGCCCTCATGGAGAAGAAATGGCGGAAATGCTATCGAAGACGAAGTATCATGGCGATTTCATCTTTGCTTTCGACAATTGGAAAGACCGTCCCCTAATAGAACGAGCCTTAAAAATCTGGAAGCATTATAATCCCAATAAAGGTACAAAATTCTACCTTTTCTGCGGGTTCAAGCAAAGTGTGAAAAACCAAGACAAATTCTATAAAGACATTTGGGAAATTTTCCAACGCATAAAGGTGTTGATGTCATACGGCTGCGTGGGTTATTTGATGCGTCATGAAGACTACAAAAAGGCACCTATTTCAAATCTTTATATTCAAATTGCCCGTTGGTGCAATCAGCAAGCTTTTTACAAAAAGATGTCGTTTTGGGAATACACTTACCGTAACCAAACATATTGGGAGCAGAAAGCTGGTTTTGAGGTGTTGAAGGAGATAAAGTCTTTCAAAGAGTTTCAGAAGGATTACGAGACAGGTTATTACGAAAAAGAGGATTCGCGGGGAAAAGTGAGAAAGATTTGCAAAACTTTACAGTCATTGCTCGATGTGCTTGAAATGTTTCCTGAGCATCGAGAAGAGTTGTTGGAGATGTTTGATTATAAAATGCAAAATCTTATAAATCCTTCTTTGTGGAATAAATAAAAACAAACGCTATGCCAATTATAAACCACGACTATAAAGACATTGATTTTCTTGAACATATCATCGTCAAAGATGACGGGACTCCATTATATGGAGAGATTGATATGTATAGACGGATATTCAGAAATTGTGAAACGAGTTGTTATCATTGGCATTTTTGGCATGATGTTAGGCTACCCATACCTGTTAAAGGTCAATCATCTATTCAAATCGACTTTTTATTAGCATGTGAAAAAGGTATTGTAATTGTTGAAGTCAAAGGAGGCAAAATAGGCATTCGAAATGGGGTATATTATCTAGAAAACAAAGATAATTTAGTCGACTTAAACCGAACTCCTTTTGATCAAGCGGACGATTACATGTACGCTTTAACAAATAATAAAGTGGTAGATAAAAGAAAAATCTTTATCACAACGGTATGTGCTTTTCCACACACTCGGATGAGCAAGACAAACGATAATGATGAAATGGATCAAAGTTGGAAACTTTGGTCATCCATCCAACAAGAGAATGGAGAGTTGTCGTTTGCGGATTTTTGTGTGAACGTCATTGAAAAAGACAAAACACAAAAACGAATTTACAAACCTGATTTGAACAATGACGAGGTGATAGATGCCCTAAAGACTCTGACGTACAATTTTTCTGATGATGGAAATCGAACTTATTCTAATGCCAGTTTAGAATCTATTATAGAATGGTTACAAGTTGACAACTTAAGATTATTTGATAGCCTTAGAAAAAACCAACGATTGGTCATCGAAGGTGGTCCGGGTACAGGCAAAACCACGTTGGCTAAAGCCTTTATAAAAAAACACTCTGATTTACGAGGTATATATGTTTGTTGGAATAAATTGTTGGAATCGAAAATCAAAAGTGAATTGTCCAAAGAAGGGTTAAATAAATGTGAGGTGGTTCAGTTTGCTTCCTTGTTTATGCGAATACAAAATCAACTTGGCAAACAACATCTTTCATTACAGGACATTAACTCTGGTTGCGTTGAAAAGTTGAACTTGTTACTTAAACAATACCGTGATTCAGATTCTTTTACGCCATATAATTATATCATTCTTGATGAAGCCCAAGATGTTTTAGATAAAGGTGCATCTTGTTTGTTGCAACACCTATCTTTTTTTGAAAATGGCTTGGAGAGTGGCAGTTATATGGTATATTATGATACCGAGCAAGGTTATAATAATAAAAGCCGGCAAATCGAAGGTTGGGCTGATAAGATTTCAAAATATAGTGCACGTTTTATATTAGATGAAAATAAGCGTGTACCAACCAACAAAAAAATATTGGATTGCGCCAAACAAATATTAGACTTAAACATTGAAAACGACACGCTCTCTCAAATTACAGAAATCCTTGAGAGATACTCTGATTCAAATTCAATAAATGTTGAAAAATGTCGTGGAGCAAAGAACATTATAAAAAAACTGAGTGATTTGCAAGGCAAGCATGAAAATAACATCAATGATTGCGTAGTTTTAGCACACTCAAGCACACAAAAAAGTGATATTGGAGAATCATTGTTTGACCGTATTGCAACTTCAATAGGAATAACAGAGTTGACAGAATCCAATGTAAATGTCAATTTAAAAGGAATGCCTTTTACTTCTATTCTTAGATATAAAGGATTGGAGAGCAATCATGTGATTATTGTGTTGAACAGTCGAACCTATATTGATAGCTATGAGTTGTATATTGGTATGACACGGGCTATTATTGATTTGACAATCTTAATAATGGAATAACAATCTTAATAAAAGAATATATGAAAGAAGAATTCAAAGCCGCATGCAACAACAATACAGAATACTTTAATGCTATTATTCATGCATTACAATTACCAAGACGTGTTAATAAGCAAGAAGTGACTCGCCTTTTATCATACATTGACAGTATTATTGATTATTACTTACAATTAGACAAACAAGAAAACGCCTGTTATCCGATTATTTTTATTCCTTGTTCAAAAAGATGGGCAGAAGAAGTCTGTATAGAATACGTTACATACAAAATTGAAACATCTAGTGATTCTAAAAGAATGACCCAACTAAGAGAGAGCTTTGGATGCGTTGATGCAGCTCGTATGGGCCTTAATCATAGGGAATTAATGAAAGAATTAGCTTGGAGAAAAATTATCAAACCAATTGTCCGTTCGGTTGCAAATAATAGTACAACTACTAGAAATTTAATTGTATGTGGACAAAGCATTTATCATAATCTGATCAGCAAGCAAAGACTTGTGCATCTTTTAGGAGATTCTCCTCAGACTTCTATTGTTTGTTTTGATTCTATTGAAGTTGAAGAAAAGTATAAGGATTATCAAAGTATTGAGAATGTTTTTTGTTTTTATAGTAAAAATGGTATATGTGATACTTATGAATCAAATGCCATAAATTGGACAGGTTTGAAGAATTGTTTCATTTTTGAATTTGGTTATGCTTCTTATTGTTTGCATGATGTACTGAAGTGTGGAGAAAGACTATGTGACAAATTTTCACATCGTCCACTTTTATCTCGAGAAAAGGAAAACATTTATCCTGATTACATCACAATAACAGCCGAAGAAGCTCATTATTTATTCAACGAAAAACCACAACTCTCACACACAACAATTCCTTTTCCAGAAAAAATCAACAACGACAAAGAGTATATTATTGAGTTTTATAAAGGAGACGACGCTTGGAGATTTTCAATTAAAGACAGAAATATACTTTCATTGTGTTTAAGTCAAGAAGTCCAAAATGCATATATTGAATATCTTAGACAAGAAAAACCATTCCTATTTGAAGATTCAATGTGGGAGGCCGTTTTTAATTTGTTATTACAAAACATAAAGGAGCAAGATGTTGTTGAAAAAATCATGTCCTTTGTCGATCTAAATAGAAAAGCTGCATTTGTAATATGTGACACGCCGGATCCCATAAAAAATGCTTTAAAGGAATTCTTTAATAACAAGGGATTAAAAATTAAGTTTTACCAATTTAAGGATTTGAAAGACAAAACAATTAAAGAACAACAAATTGTAATATTACGTTTCTGCCCACATAATATATCTTCACAATACTACTCCTATAAAAAGCCCAATTCTTTTGACGAATTCTCACTCAAGGATGATCAAATTGTACTTGATATTATAAATGAAATAGCAATTATTGACTATAGTAAATACAAATATGATTATGATTTGCATCTTTACTCAGTTACAAATTCTAATTTCAGGAAAGCTGTTCTTGGTGGTACAATAGAAAAACCACAAAATCCTGACATTCAATATATTTCACATTATAGCGAGTTGGACGAGGATGCTTGCGAACAGCCTCAATCCAATTTTATTCCAACAGTAAGGTTTGATTATTCCGATGGGTCTAGTGATTCATTACCAGAAAATGAAGTTTTAATTTGTGAAAAACACAATGGAGAACGTTTGATTGAAAATCTACGTAATCTGATTGAACTCGACCAATTGGGTCAAATTCACGCCATACAACCCATTTGTAAATTGGCAGATACAACTATGGATGTCTTTTTTGAGGACGGAAGAGAAACAACTACTGCATTTGAGAACACCTTACGTGAACAATATGTAAATCAGGGATATATTCCAGTTAATCACGATGCTTTGGTTCCAATATGGAAATTCCTTCTTGAAAGAAAAATTCGAGAATACTGTGTGCAAAACGGATTAATTTCAGAAAACCAACATGGTGCACTTTGGCCTTTGCTTCGCAATAATTTAGAAGATGAGCGTGTCCAGCACCTATATAAACAAATAGACGTACGTGTTCAACTTGATACAGTATTGAAAAACTGGTGTGATTTATCGACGGTTGAGCCTCTTGTTCCTGGCATTAAGAAAGATAGAGAAAAATTGTTTATCAATTATTTGGGATTAAACAAGGGTGTGCTTTCGTTATATCGAAAGAAACAATTATTGACAAGAGATATTACAAGGACAAGAAATAAAATTACCGAAGGCTTTTTAAGTAGAATCTTGTTTTTTGATATTTCGGATGAACTTGCATCAGAATTATTAGATGACTCTCAATATGCAGAATATCTGGCAATTGATACCAAAGAAGATATAGAAACACTAAAAGCAATCGCATTAGAACATATTAGTTTAAAACAAATAAAATCATATACAATATGAGCTTAATTGATGAAAAAAGAAAAGAATTAGAAAAATTCATCGGAGAACAAATGATTGGCCCTGGTGGCTGCGCTTGGCGATTTGGGAAAAACGGCATTGCCGCTCCGGAAGAAATTTTAAATACAACCCCAGGCTCTGTTTATAATACAGCCATTCTTTTTCCTGAAAAAGGGAAGGATGATGACAGAGGACAAGATCAAGAAGATAATAATGATCTAGAGGATGCTGTTATCAACCTTGTTGATACAGAAAACACAGGTGTCGATGACCAAGATAAGGATAATGGTAATTCTGACCATGACGACGATTTCTCTTTTGAACATCGTTTCCCAAACGCAATGGCTATATCCTGCTGTCTAAATGAAAATGTCGATTTAAACCATGATGTGATTATTCATATCACCGGAAGGTATTATAGAAAGATTGTTAATAGAGATGATAAAAATAATGTATTTATTTCAATACCTGAAAATCGAATTGAAGTTTTAAGAGAACACCTTGTGTCAGACGATTTTCTTAACAATCATTTTAATCTGGAGGGAAGGAGCCTATACGCTAATTTTGAAAACGACGGGGGCGCATCTATCTCTGAACACGTGAAAGAACTAAACAAGACATGGGCAAGAAATATACGAAACAATGTGCATAATACAGAGTGGGGTGAGAGACTCTTTGAAAATGTCAGAGAAGAGCATTTATTGCTTAGCGTATGCCGTCGAAAACTATTTGACAAATTGAAAGATAGGAACACAGACCCTCAATATGCTATTACTATTAAAGAATTGATTGATAAGATTGGGCAATACGAACAGTCAATTCAAGACATGCAAGATCTGATCGACTTGTATTATGGAAATAATTATGGTTTCTGGGAGTCAATACCAGTGGATTGGTTAGTCGATTTGTCACAGATTCCATTTGATAATAATTGGCGTTCGTACACCCCCTCTATGCAAAATTGTGGTAGTCTCAAACATATTGTAGATACTTACAATAGAAAAATTTCGGACAGAGATTGTTCCATCGAAATGTCTATGTCGCTATTGTTACAAATTACCAAAGACAACAGAAATCCATTAAACCAGAAAAAGTACTTTAAGGTGATGCTGAAAAATTCAACTACACCTTTTGTGGAAACACCGCAAAATCATTATACCATTGTTAACGAAGAGTTGAACAAGTCTTGCTTCTTTGGTATGAAAATAGAACTTGAAAGTGAATTTCTTGAACCATATACATACAAAAAAGAGCAAGGTTATCGAGATGAAAACAAGGAGGAAGACCGTCTTAAATTTTTGTATCGAAATGTTCTTGATTATGGAGTAGGTCATTTGTGCTCGGTGGATTGGGATAAAGAGAATCATAATAGGGTGTGGTCTGAGTTCTTACCCACATGTGATGTGCCCGATGTTGAGTTCACTCCACGTAACAAACGCGAAAACAATTGGATACAAGAAGACAATGCAATTGTTCCTCCTCCGTTTCTTGATGATGATAACTGCTTAAGCCTACATCGGCTTTCAACATTTTCGGGTGTTGACGATGATGAAATCAGAACCGATTTAATAAAATTTATTGCTAAATATCAAGAATGGATCAACTTGTTGCCAGACACCGATCCAAATGATAACCAGTTTAGACAATTTGCTCAATACACGAAAGCACAATGCCAAATAGATTGCGACAGAATCACTCGCAATATCACTAATATTTTAAATGACGATGAGAATCTACATATATTCCGATTGATGAATTCTGCCATGTTGATGCAGATGTGGCATAATAAAGACAATTATGGACAGATACAACTCCCGATCAGACCGGCCTTTTATTCGAATAAAGGAACTAATTATAAGTGGCGACCGTTCCAATTGGCTTTTATTCTTTTGAATCTGGATGGAATTATTCAAAGAAATGATGACCTTAATTGGGAAAAACGAAATGAATTTGTAGACTTGGTTTGGTTCCCAACGGGAGGTGGTAAAACGGAGGCATATTTAGGGATAATTGCTTTAACTATAATAAACCGTAGGAGAAAGTATGGAAATGAGGCTGGAGGAACAACTGCCATTATGCGCTACACATTGCGTTTGTTGGCCACTCAACAGTTCCAAAGAGCATTGAAACTGATTCTTGCCCTTGACCAAATCAGAATATGGGGAAATGATCCTAGCTATCCCGGTTATAACATTGGCAATGAAGCCGTTTCAATTGGCTTGTTCGTTGGAAAGAACTCTTTGCCAAACACTTATACGGAACTTAACACCATGGCAAATAATTGGAACAGGAGACATGATCCCAATTCCCAGCATAATAGCACTAATATTCCTTTGGACAAATGTCCTTGGTGTGGTGGAAATTTAATATGGTCAACTAGATGTGGTGGTAGGAGATACAGATTTAATGGTTTTGCCAATCAGTTTAATTGCCAGAAAGATAGTTGTACATTCCACAATCAGCGTTTGCCAGTTCAACTTTGCGATGAGCAAATATATACAGATCCACCGACTTTATTGTTTGGCACAGTGGATAAATTTGCACAATTAGCTCGCAAGGTATCAACAAGACACGATAATATTGGGAACGATTCAAGACGTTTGTTCGGTGTCGGTGATGGAATACAGTATTTAACCCCTGATTTGATTATTCAGGATGAATTGCACTTGCTACTAGGCCCTCTCGGATCAGCTGTAAGTCTTTTCGAGGCAGCAATTGACCAATTGTGTACGAGAACAACAAATTCAGAAAATCAAACAATAAAAGTCCGCCCCAAAATTATTTCCTCAACTGCAACGACGAGAAATACGGAACTGCAAATTAGAGCCTTATACGATAGGAAAATTAACATTTTCCCCAAGAGTGGTTTGGATTATGATGACTCATTTTTTGCCTTTTACAAGCGAAAAAGAGTTGAGGGTAACATAGAATGGGTCTCAAAGCGTCGATATAAAGGTATATTGCCGACAGGAAGAACTCAAATGCTGATGCAACTTCGTTTGGCTGCTATTTTATTTGTACATCGTGCTAAATTTGAAAAAGAACATTGGCACGAGGGGGGTAATGACGACTTGTATAACAGCGCCGCTAATAATTATTATTCTATTATTTCATATTTCAACAGCTTAAAGGAGGTCGGAAAAACAGACGCACAATATCCATACGAATTCACAAAGTATTTACAACGCCTTTATTTACGTGTGATGGGGCATTGTGGACTACTAGATTGCTTTTATGCGGATGAAAATACACTATCTGGTGAAGAATTAACAGGAAGATTATCGGGGCCACAGGTGGTTTCCACTCTTAACAAAGTTCAAAGACCCTTTAAAGTAAGCGACCGACTACCTCACTTTGAAAACGGAACAATGGCTTATGGTATCACTCCACCTGATTATATTTTGGCCACAAATATGATTTCTGTTGGCATAGATGTGGATCGTTTCAACACCATCATAATGAATTCTATGCCAAGGAATATTGCCGAATATATCCAAGCTAGTTCTCGCGTGGCAAGAAAATACAAAGGATTGGTTCTAACATCTCATAATCCGTATAGGGTGCGCGATACTTCTCACTACGAAAGATTTATTGAATTTCACGAAAAAATGTATTATTATGTCGATCCAATATCCATTACTCCATTCTCAAATAAGGCAATAGAAAAGTACTTGCCTCTATATCTTGCAACCATTATTAGGCATAGGTTTGCCAACTTGCAAAACAACAGAACAGATGCGGGTAATATAGTAAATAATGTACTGCAAGTCATCAATGACCTGAAAGCCTATTTCGAGAATAGAAAAAATACGACACAAAATATTACGAACGCTGATCCCGAACTCGAAACTATGTTGAAGAATCTATTAAACGATGATATGTTTCAAGTGGTGAGTACTTATATTGAGACTGCAATACGGCAATGGGAGGTTTTGACTAATAGTGGTGAATTATGGTACTTTAACGATGATCAATATCGTCGAGACCCTAACCGTTCATTCTTGTTCACAGAAACAGAAGAATATGATGATACTCGATGTGATTCATATTGGACAGTTCCAAATTCTTTGCGAATAGTTGAACCAGAAACAGTATTAAAAATTCAAAACTTATATTAATTATGATACACAATAAAAATCAATATAATCAAGGAATAGGCAAGTATAAAGTACTTTCGTCGACAGCAGGCGTGGGTTCCATCGTTCCCACAACTTGGGGCGGTTTCGTCATGCCACTTAGTATTGATAATTGGCCAATGATAGATTCTTTTACAAACCAAAGGCACTATCGACCTAATGATTCATTGAATAGAGTTGCAGAAGATTCAAAATGTATCTTGGTAAATGACCAAAGATTTGTAGAATATTTGAGAAGTATTCATAGATTGCCAAATTTGGAAGCGTTAATTGCCGTTCCTCATCTCAATCTAGATGAATATAACTACTGTGATTATAAATCACATCCTCTTTTCAAAAAATGGGCAAAAGTCAATCCTCAATTACCAAACGAAAGAGACGAAGATTATATCAGAAGATTTATTGCCCAAAATGACACACTTACTATTCCATCAATTGTATTTCCGAGATGGTTTAGGTCCAGTTTTGGAGGTTGCGAATTGATGCCAATTGAGAGTTGGTACGAAAAATGGAAGCAAGACACAAGGCAAACCAGTGATTATTTGTTCGTTCCTCCAGTGGAAAGTAGAAAAGATGGTGCCGGCCGGATAATAGTAAGAAAAGATAAAAACAATAACGAATTCCCAAAAGGATTCCCACTTGAACAAATTCAAATGGTATTAATTTGTCCTAATGGACATATTTCTGACATTCCTTGGGACAAATACTTTGCATTTAAATTGGCTGCAAAACATGCAGGTCGTCGGCTCTCTGGTGAAGATTATAGAGATCTTTTCAGCGTGAATGCTGATACTTGTATTAACGGGCAGGCACACAAGTTACAATGGATTCCCAACAGAAATAATCCTGAGAGTTATGGTACATTAAAATGTTCGTGTTGTGGTGAATCTGTTTCTTTGGAAGGTATTATGAACATAAGACCTAGGTGTCAAGGAGAAAAACCTTGGATTGGAAATCCGCAAAGCAATAGACACGCAAAAGAGGATTGTAATCAAATTATGCGATGGGCGTTAGTTACAAGTAATAGTGTTTATTATGCGGATAGCTTTAATAGTTTGTACATTCCAAATTCATTATTAGGTATCCAGTTAAATACTCGATTAAATGAGGTTTTAAATAAGTTGGTTGAGAAACAAGAGAATTGGAGAAACAGCAATCAGAGCAATAATGATTTCTATGAGTGTTATCTTTTCCCAACAATAGTATCGGACGAAGTTGATGAGATTCTGGGAACAAATTGCCCTAATGAGATGGTAACTAACATTATAGCTGTTTTCAAGCAGAATGCCCAAGAAGATACATTAGACAGGGATTCCAGGGTGGTTTATAGAAATTTAAGAAGAAATTATGGAGTGGCCAATGATCTCAATGCCATTAAGATAATCTGTATAAAAGAAATAGACAATACTCTTTCTAATGATGATGTTGCGCTTGTATTGCAAAGCTTTGAGCAAGGACCACAAGAAGAAACGACCCCAGAAAAATATCGTTATGATGAATACAAAGTTTTTATGGAGAACTCATCATACGGACATAATCCAGAGGATAAATATCTTTGTTTCAACGATATTGACTTAAATCAAATGGATGTAAATATTAGAGGTTATTTTTCCAAGATTAAGCAATTCTCTAATTTAGCGGTTAGTACAACACAATTGCAATTTACAAGAGCTTCCAATGAGGATTCCGATGAAGGGCAAGGAAACGATACTGTTAATCAAATGATTTTCAATCGCAATAGAGATGAAGTATTAGCCCTTCCTGCTAATCAAAACTTTGGAGAAGGATTATTTTTTGCTTTGAATGAGGATCGTGTTCGAGAGTTTTGCTATCAAGATGATGTGAGAAATAGGTATAACAATTTGAACTGTGGAGGTTTAGGGCAAGGTCTCTTATCACAGATGAATCAATATGGCGCTGCAAAATTCTATTTATTGCACACATTCTCCCATATAATTATGAAAGAATTGGAATTTACTTGTGGTTATCCTACCGCCAGTTTGCAAGAACGACTATATTATTCAGACAGGATGTGTGGAGTGTTGATTTATACGGCAGATGGTTCTGAAGGAAGTATGGGTGGCTTAGTTGCTCAGGGTTCTCCTATTACTATTGAGAAGATTATCCGTAAGGCGATTGAGAGAGCGATAGATTGTAGTTCTGATCCACTCTGTTGGGAACACACCAATGACCAATTAAACTTGGCTGCATGTTTTTCGTGTTGTATGGTTTCTGAAACATCTTGTGAATACTTTAATATGGGATTAGACAGGAGAGCTATGGTCGATAAAGATTTTGGTTATTTTAAGGATTTGGTATAATTTGGTATAATAAGATTGCATATTAATGTGATGATTCGCAAATTTTCACTCAATAGGTTGAAAAATCCATTATTCTCAGATATTATGTAATTGTAGGTTCATCATCAACCGTTAAATCAATTTACCATGCAAAACAATGAACCCCAAAACAACTTTTCAGAAGTCTTCACCGGTGAGAACGGCAAAAAGGGCGTGAAGCTTAGCAACGGTAAGGTGGTAGTCCCTGCGCTTTACGACGAGATTGCCTATACTTACGACAGTTTTGAGGCCGATACCCGTCCCTATGTGGCTATCAAAGACGGCAACTACGGATTGGTGCTTCCCGACGGCAAGGGGACCGAGCTTACACCGTTTGTCTATGAGGGAATCTTCGCGGTGCCTGAAATTCTCAATCACTTCCTTTACAAGAAGGAAAAAGGCGAACGCTTTGGCATCATGGCAATGGGCGGCCGCGAAGTCACCCCTTGCAACCTCGATTCCTACAGTTGCGACGGCCAGACGGTCTATTTCCGCAGTGGCAATCACCAAGGACTCTGGCAGTGGGTTATCGACGAACTCCTGGAACCCATCTACGACGACATCGAAGTCCTTGACATTGATGAACCCACTCTGTTTACCCTGAACGGTGAGAAAGGCTATGTGAAGGTTGAAGACCATAGCTTCATCCCGGCGAGTCTGGAAAGCACCATGGATGAGGACGCATGGCACGATATGCTACTGGAGTGCTTCTGTGACCAGTATCTTGATTTTGATTAATCAGTATCTAAAAGCTGGCCTACTGGACCTGAAACGTTTAAAACACCCCGCTCCAAGAGGACAAAAAGAAATGTAATTGCTCTTTCAAAGGGCAGAGATGAGGGGTACTATAAAACTCCGTGAGACCCATATCTAAACTATTTTATACCCACCTTAGAAAAAGTTTAGATATGGGTGTAAACTCTTTTAGAGGTGGGGGCTATGATTTTTTCGCCTTCAAGTTGAAAAATACCCTCCCTAACACTATAAGTATATAGTAAACCATTTTGTGTAACCTTGGCATCTAAAAAGCACAATACAACCATGAAACAAATAGAAGTAGAAATCACCACGGAGCTGGGTTGATTTGTGTAAAAAATACACAATATTGGCATGGTTTTTGATTTCAAATAGCCCGCCAACGTCCTTTGTGACGAGATCGACAGGATCAACTACTAGAACCAACGAAACATGAACATGAACATGAACATGAACATCCTTTTCCTGCATGGTATGGGCGGCGGTCAAACGACCCGGATGCCCAAAAAATTGAATCAAGTACTATCCAAGATGAACTTCACCAAGGACGGAGAGCCTTGCACGCTTCATGTCATCTGTGAGACTTACGACTTCGATCCGGAAGTCGCGACGCAGCAGATTGGCCAGTGGGTTGAAACATATCAACCTGTCATGGTCATTAGCGAGTCGATGGGGGCCATCCATGCCCTCGGCATCCAAGGCATACCACACATCTACCTGAGCCCAGCGCTCAACTACGACCGAGGCGTGAAGATGGCCATGCCACTGGTTGCCATTGGTGAAATGATGGGCTTCCACTACCATAAACAGCGCGGAGCCAACAACCAGCTGATTCATGGAGACACCCAAGTGCTGGCTAAGTTTCAGCCTATGATTCAGTCCTACAAGGAGGCCATCCGCCGCAACCCGAACCCCGACACTTCGTATGCTTACTTCGGCAACAAAGACGAGTTTAAACTGGCAGGCATCGTCAGCATCAAGGAGTATGAGAGTCTCTTTGGCGACAGCTACGAGGTGTATGAAGGCGGACATGTCTTGGACGTCAAACATGCCAAGGGCATGCTGGTGCCGAAGATTGCCGAGATGCTAGGGGTTGACATTGTCAAGCCGCAACGTAAACAGAAGAAGAACAATTAATTAACATCCAAAACCAACCTATATGAATACAACAAGTACTACAGACACTCAACCGATTCACGGCATTATCGGCGCCGTGATCGGCGATATCACAGGAAGCATGTATGAATCGAAGAAGGTGCCGAAGCGCATCAAATGGTTCAGCGCAAGCGATACCATAACGGACGACTCCGTCTTGACTGTTGCCGTGGCTGACGCACTCTTGCATGACAAGCCTATCGAGCAGGCGTTTCGCTACTGGGGAAAACAGTACCCGGCCGCCGGATACGGTAATGGTTTCCGCAGGTGGCTGAAGTCACCAGTTGGCAGCTGCAACCACAGCTCAGCCAATGGCTGTGCCATGCGCATCAGCCCCGTCGGTTTCTATGCTAAGAGCCTCAATCAGGTGCTTGATTTGGCCGAAAAAGTCACTATTCCAACCCATAACAGCCAAGCCAGCATACGCAGCGCACAAGCTACGGCCGTCGCCATCTTCCTCGCCAGGGAGGGCAAATCCAAACAGGAGATAAAAGACTATGTGGAGCAATCATTCCGCATCACCGTTTTTGACAATCGAGAGGAGACGGAAGCTTTTGCGGCCCGACACAGAGTGAGCAGCTATGTGCTGGCGCCTGAGTCTGTCACCATTGCATTGAGTGCATTCATGCTGGGTGAGAGTTTCGAGGATGTCATCGAAACAGCTGTCAAGTTTGGTGTCGACACCGATACCGTGGCCGCCATCGCCGGTGGTGTGGCCTCCGCTTTCTATGGCGTGCCGAGAGCCATCGCCGAGCAGGCTGTATGCTACATCCCGAAGCCTATGCTGGACATCATCAACGAGTTTGACGGTGCGAACCTGCCTAACCCTCACATCACGCCACCGACAGTAAGGCGCTGGGGTAAAGATTGTGTAATCGTCTATGGCACCAATGCAGCCGAATCGGAAGGCGAGCGGGGTTACTTTGAGACACGTGGGAGCCGTTACAACCGCACGCCTCTTGCCGGATTCCCTATCCACACCATCGGGACATCCCTTGATGTGGTAAAGCAGGACATCCAACGTCTCATCGCGGAGGTGGAGGCGCATCCCGACAAGATATACATCGTCGAAGACGTAGGCATCGGCAAGAAGACGAACCTTGGCGTTGAAACCATGGCTCCCCTCTTCGAGCCACTCAAAGATACGGTGAACGTCTACTTCACGAAGGAGTACAGGGACTATTATCAATCGCATTCTTGAATGAGTTGCCCTAACCATAGGGCAACTTTTTTACAATTTGACTAAGGGTAAATGCCAAGTTGTGCGTCACTGAGTGGGAGTGATAGAAAAATGATGAAGTAACCTGATCGGTTCCCAAAGGTTCTCACTCCTTGTATAAAGATTATGAAAGTACAATAGCTTTTGACCTGTTTATGATGGTTTTCAGCTTGTTTGTGCCTTTTTTGCTCTTGTTATTTTCATTTCAAGTTGAAAATTCCAGGAGTTGGAGCTATTAATAATTAATCATTGAAAACACAAAACAAAAAAACAAATGACTATGAACACAGACTATCCCAAGAAGGTAAACTACCAGGACTACGAGCACGCTTTCAACAGCTATTGGCTGAAAAAATTCGTGGAAGGACAGCTGCGTGATTTCAACACGGAAACCATGCGCGGCTTGGTGTATGGCTACACCTTTACGGAGGATTATGCGAAGGGCATTATCCCCGACGTCCTCAGTGCGGAGTATTGGCGCCAAGAAGAAAGCAAAAAACAAAAAACGCATAACCCCAACATTATTGAAAGGTATACTGGCCTTTCCCTTGCCGAATACCTTGGTCGGGGACCATTGATTTGCGAAGCAATAGAAAGTACGGGGAAGGGCACGCTCGACGATCCGTATTGCGTCATCTGCGTGGGGCATGAATACGAGTTCCTGAGAACCTACCGCCCGGCCATGAGGGTGGTGAGCCAACACCTGCTTCCGGAACATATTGATTGCCTTGAGCTTGAAGGGTTAGGCGGCTATACTGAGACCATCTATTTTGATATCAGCCGTTGGTTTGAGAGAGGCAAGATAAAATGACGTTGAAGTGTTGTAACCAGTTAGCTAATAGACTTGGTGAGATTCCCTTACGGGAATGGAAATAGGCTTTGGTGTTTCCGCGGTGGCTTGTGGATCTTACGAGTAGTCAACATGTTCATGCCGCCGCTTAATAAACCGTGTGTCAACTCCATTCCCCGAAGGGGAATCTCACTTGAAGTCCGTTAAACCTAAAACTCTGTACATTCCCTTAAAAAATCTTCCTTGCCGGTTGAATAATCCAATCAGCAATGCTATAACACTATAGACATGAACAGACTTCCACTAATAAAAATCAATCATCATGGGCATCATCAAAACACACGACGACTTCAAGCATCCTGAAGGGAAAATCCAACTGCTGAACGGCAACGTACTCGACTGCTATCCTTTGGAGCAAGCTGGTGAGCAGGTAGACAACGAAGTGAAACTGGACACCACCGGCACTTATTTTGCCCTTGGCGGGAAAAAGTTACACCCAACTCCTAAAACTGACGAAGAAAAAGCAGAAGAGAGAACGCTCTTCTGCGACAATGCTTTCATGTTTCTTCAGTATAGAAACAGAATCATGTCGGACAGCCGTATGTTCCTCTGCCCTATTCCTATCCAAAATGGGTTGGCTTACACGGGGACGAGCGGATTTCACAACCCTACCTTGGGCGTTTACCTCGAATGGTGGCTGAACTGCGAAAACGCCATGATTTGCGATGGAAACGGAATGAAAAAACTGGTTTACCAAATTGCTGGCAGCCCCTTGTCGGGCAGAAATAGCTGTGGTGTTGTCGACGAAAACGGCAAAACCGAAACGGAATCCATCTATCCGTTCTCGTCGCTGTGGCCCAACTTCATGAGGATTAACAGCCGCTATGACGAAGCAAAGTGTCAGTATCAGGCTTACACATTGAAACAGGTTGTCGATATTTTGGAAAAAGAAAGCCTTTCCTTGATTGACGACATGGAGTTGGAGAATATATATCTGAGGAGTGAACTTAACTGGAAAACAAAGGATATGCCGATTAAGATACAAAATCTGGAAGACACGATTAAACGTCTCAAATTCAGGTTGTTTTATGCGTATCGCGACAATCTGAAGGCCATCATGGCCATCTATGAAGAGAAGAAGGAGAAGAAGGAAAAGAGAGAGAAGGAAATCGACGAAACGTGCAAGGAACTGTATAGACAGCTGAAGTCGGGCGAGATTGACAACAAGCAATACCAGAAGCGACTCACTCCGCTGAAAAAGGAAAAGGAAAACAACATTTATTTGCTGCGAGAATACCGTCGTTCTGCGCTTGAACCGTTGTTTCCCGACTTGGGTTACACCATAAGTGACGTGGAGGCGTTTTTCAAGGACCCTCGCTCAGCTGGTCCTTTGAAAACCCGAAACTGAGTTTTCTGAAAAAAACGGCAAATAATACAAAAAAAATGAAACCAGAAGACAGCATCGCATCTTTTGAAAATCGATGTTCTATGCCCATCCCGAAAATGGTGCCTCAGTCCTACAGTCTCGCGTCCCGTGTCCAAAAAAAAAGAACAATATGAAGAAAACCATCATTTACCTTCACGGTTACGGCTCTTCGGGTTTGAGCAACACCGTGAGCTATCTAAGAAAGCAGATGCCTGATTGCGAAGTCATTGCGCCTGATATTCCTGTTGATCCGAAAGAGGCTTTGCCTTATTTGAGGTTTCTCTGTGATACGAGAAAGCCGGACTTGGTCATAGGCACAAGCATGGGTGCCATGTATGCCATGCAAATGCTGAAATGCCGACGCATCTGCGTGAATCCTGCGCTGCGAATGTCGGAGCAGCCCGAGGTGTTGAAAGTCGGCACATTCGACTATTTCCAGCCCACTGCATTAGGGAAGACGAGTTTTACCGTCACAGAAGAAACTATCCAACACTTCAGGGAAATGGAGCAGCATCTGTATGACGGGCTTACCGACGAAAGCCGTCGCTTGTGCTGGGGATTCTTTGGCAAAGAGGACACTACAGTCAATTGCAAGGATGAGTTCCAGCGTCAATACTATCCGCACATCATCGACTTCAACGGAGGACACAGAATTAACAATGCCATACTGCGCGAGGTGATTGTGCCTTTTGCGAAAATGCTCATCAACGAGGAACAAACTGACGAGTGTGGTGTTACCTACAGCAGCTATGGCAGAGTGTTGAAGAGCGTTGACAAAGACCTTTTCACCTGCGAGGAATACACCATTCCAGAAGGTGTGGAAGTCATGGAATATGACTCCTTTTATGGTCAATCTAATCTTCGACGAATCCATTTGCCGAGCACTTTGCGAGAAATAGGCGACAACATGTTCATTCATTGTCCGATTGAGTCCATCGAGATTCCGTCGGGTGTCACCGAAATCAGTGCATCCTTATGTGAGTGTTGCAAGGAATTGAAAACCGTTAGTATGCCGCCAACCATTAAAAAAATCCAAATAGGTGCTTTCAATGGTTGCTCAAAACTGAAAGCCATCGAGCTTCCCGAAAGCATTGAATACATTGACGACAATGCTTTTGCCGGATGCTTGTCGTTGAAGCACATCAAGTTGCCAAGCAAACTCGAATGGATTGCCCCCTCGATTTTACAATTTAGTGGCATCGAATCCATCGAGATAGGCGAGAACATCCAAGAGATTGGGTATTGTGCGTTTTATGGGTGCGAGCACTTGAAATCTCTCGTCATTCCTAAAAACGTGACCCGCATTGGCTGGGGCATTGTCACGGCTCATGAAGGTTTTGAGGGCATTGTGTGCAACGCGCCAGGCTATCATGTCGAGAACGATGCCTTGATTGACGATAGCAGTGGAGAAATGCTTTGCTGCTGGACTACACAAAAGGACTATGTCGTTCCTGAATGTGTCAAACGGATTGCCGATTTCAGCCTTAATGATTTTGTGGAGACCATCACAGTAAGGCAGTACGTTGAGATTATGGATTCTGACACTTTTGCCGGCAATTCCAATCTCAAAAAGACTAACTTCTTGGGCGGTTATGGCGCTGAAACCAGGTGTGGAAAGTCATCTAGTAATTGGGTGTCGTTAATGTTGTCCGATAAAACGTGACCCTTTTTGCATTGTCAGCATGTATTGTCGAAGACAACAAACAAACAAACAAACAAACAAACGAATTGAAATGAAAACAACCGACGATAACGGTCTTTCCTATCTTTGGACTGCTGAGATGGCCAATGAGCATGCTTTGAAAGAAAACCTCGATATGAGAGACAAAATTATCGTGGACGATAATGGGAAAAAGGGGCTTTGCGATGTGGGCGGCACAGTGCTTATAGAACCTCAGTTCGACGACATCCCAGAACTATACTCCTGTCATGAGAGAACCAGCCTGATTCCCGTCGTTCTTGATAACCGCTACTTCTTATTCGACATCAAGGAGCACAAATTGCTTTCCAAAGGTTACAGCCGCATCTTCCGTTATTTTTGGGCTTATTTGGTCTATTTTGTGGCTGTGGAGAACGGCAAGAAGGGCATCCTCGACGGCTATGACGGCACGAAACTCACCTCTATCGACTTGGACGAGGTTTATGAGACGCAGGATCCTGACGGAGCCGTGCCATACATGAAAGACGGTAAGATTGGTTTTGTGTGGGGTGACACCGATACCAAGCCGGTTTTTGACAAAGTTGTCATCGAATCGGAAAACTACACCCGCGTACTGATGAACGGGAAGTGGGGCTGGATTGACAGCAAAGGTAATTTCACAAGTGAAAAATCAAAAGCGTCGTTTGGCAGTTGGTATGATTGGGATAAATGATGCATGCGGAAAACTCAGCGTATAATTGCCGAAGGGAATAACCCGACCATGAAGGCCAAATTCGAAGAAGCCCGTCAACGGAATCGCGACGAGCTTCTTGATTGACCAATAAAGTCTGTATCTTACGCCAGCTCAAACTGCTCCAAGAACTTCAAGTCGTTCTCGA
>Ga0247608_10002051_pt1 | contig 26340 bp, 26 predicted proteins | sample 176DNAGHGlowgp2_FD_193490 | JGI IMG/M metagenome (GOLD analysis project Ga0247608, IMG submission 193490) | Sheep rumen microbial communities from Palmerston North, Manawatu-Wanganui, New Zealand - 1766 DNA GHGlow gp2 | ecosystem: Host-associated > Mammals > Digestive system > Stomach > Rumen ... | reverse complement strand
AGGCTGGAAAAACTGTAACCTCCAAGGCCGCAACCCTGACTGTGGCTGAGCCCGTAGCAGAATTGACGATTGATACGGATCCCCAGGATCAGACGGCAGCAGTCGGCGAAAAGGCGACCTTCACGGTCGAAGCAAGTGGCGGCAAGGGCGCTTTGAGCTATCAGTGGCAGGCAAAAACCAGTTCCACCGGTACCTGGAAGGACTCGAAGATGACCGGTTACAACACCGCAACTCTTACGGTTGATGTCAGCAGTAACCGCGATGGCTATCAGTACCAGTGCGTCGTCACCGACGAGGCTGGAAAAACTGTAACCTCCAAGGCCGCAACCCTGACTGTGGCTGAGCCCGTAGCAGAATTGACGATTGATACGGATCCCCAGGATCAGACGGCAGCAGTCGGCGAAAAGGCGACCTTCACGGTCGAAGCAAGTGGCGGCAAGGGCGCTTTGAGCTATCAGTGGCAGGCAAAAACCAGTTCCACCGGTACCTGGAAGGACTCGAAGATGACCGGTTACAACACCGCAACTCTTACGGTTGATGTCAGCAGTAACCGCGATGGCTATCAGTACCAGTGCGTCGTCACCGACGAGGCTGGAAAAACTGTAACCTCCAAGGCCGCAACCCTGACTGTGATCAGTGATGTTACGATTGACGATGTTGTTTACGCGAAGCTAAGCGATGGTTCCGGCTACTTCGTGAAGCAGTATGACGGCAATGCGACTTCTGTGCAGGTGCTTGGTAGCGTGAATGACCTGCCTGTTACCGAGATCGGCGCAGATGCCTTTGCTGGGAATACCACGATCCAGAGTGTGACCCTGCCCAATTCGATCACGGTTATCCGGGAACGCGCGTTCAAGGGCTGCACAAATCTTAGCAATATGAGCAGCTACTAAGACTGGCAAGCAGAAAATGTTATACTAGGCAAAATCACTAGACAATCTTTGAATAACGATTAAAGATACTGATAATATCGAATAATCTGTTATGAAGAGAAGAGTGGAAAACCAAGGTAATCCTTCGGTTTTCCACTCTTTTTGTGTAAGCGCACAATGATCACCCGCCTACCAAATGACGCACATTTATGAGACAAGTAAGCGTCAAACCTGTGGCCGGGTTGAAAGCAGTTGCCAGTCATGAGAGAATGTAACGGGCTCTCGTAGACTTCCATCGAGTCTATGCGAGTCTGCGGGAGTCTTTGCAAATTGTCGCTGGTTATGCCATCGACTGCCAGCGAGTCGCATGGACTGGAGGAAATAGAGATGGACAATTTTACGATCCGAGGCGCGAAAGCGCAGCACAACCTCATGGAATGGAGCCAACGTGTAGCAGACTGCCGGAACAGCGGCCAGTCGGTTAGCCGTTGGTGCTCGGAGCACAACATCAATCCGAAAACCTATTACAATTGGCAGAAGAAAGTATTTGCTGCCATGATCGAACAACAGCAGCTTCAGCTGGAAGCACCTCAGGATGCCAAGCCAAGGTTTGCAGAACTCCAACCGCCGGTTGTACAGAACAATCTCGTTGCTGTGGTTCGTATTGGTGAAGTTTCGCTGGATGTATACAGTGGAGCCAGCGCCGAAGTGGTAACAGCTCTGTGCAAAGCGTTGCGCAATGTTAAATGACTTCACCGGAGCCGATCACGTCTACATTTTCACATCTTGGAGTCCGCTTCCGGCGGGCTCTTTTTTGCGCTCGTTTGACGCTTACTCTTGTCCGTGCAGATGGTCAATCTGGCGCGGAATATCCAGCAAATCTCTCGCGGCTGGCGGATCGTACTTGCGCGACGTGACGCGCGTGCTAATATCATAGGGCTTCGCCCGCATATGAAAATCCACCGGCTTCGCCGGTGGATTCAGACCGTAGACAAACCCGCTTTTGGCTCAGACCGAAAGCGGGTTTGCTGCGTAGATGTTGAAAGAATCGGCAATGAAGTCCAAAACGAGCCGAAAAAGCGAGGAAATAGGGCGGTTTTTCCACCGTTTTTTAGCTAACTTTTTAAGATTTAGGTATACGAAAATAAGCGCAGCCTTTACTTCTATCTGCGCCTTACCAAATTGCTGTGTATAACGGAAACCATGCAGCTCCTTTGCTAAGCCAAAGATTCGTTCTATGGTTTCCTTCCTGTATTTATAAAGATCCTTCAGAACGTATCGGTAGCGGTTCTCGTCCGCTTCATCCACCGCGTCTTGCCAAACATGCCGCGTCACGACCTTTACACTCACTTGATTGTGCATGTCATGCACCTGCGATTCTCTGGCCCTGCGGAAACATGGGGCTTCTTTTTTTGCCCTCAGCACGGGTTATTTACCGGTTACGCTGACACTAACAGTGTACGCTATTTCACAGAGGCAATGACCGTATCCATACAGAAATCCTTATATTGTTTGGAATTAAAATATCCGCGGCCCCAGAGATAATACCGGTTATTAGTATCAACGATCGGCCAAGCATTACGCACTGCGTCAACACCGTGATCTTCTTCGTAAATAGCCTTTCCAAGGGATACTTTGCCATCGGCATATTTGTATAATTCAATGATATCTTTTCCCTTTTCTCCACGTGCTACCACAATTTGATCCGTCCCTATCCATGCGAGACCCAACTGATATTTAGGCGTCCATAACGGCTGACCACCGTCGCAAATATCCGTTATGATGCCATCATCGTAAATCCTGTATTTGCTTTTTGCGCCTGTGAACGGAGCATACAGAATCATGGTTTTCAAAGGTGCCGTAACCGCGCAGTCCATTAAACGCTGGGTAGAATAATGTGGGTCTTGCGGAATAAGAACATCGAAGTCAGAATAGGGGACATCTGCGTTTCCCAAAACCGTTTTACAATCGGCATTCAGAATAGTATCATGGAAAACATCGTAGAAGCCCATGCGGATATCGTGCTGTTTTGCTGATGGATTCGGATACATAACGACCCGGATGATCCCATCGACTGTTGTCGGCCTGAACAAACAATAATACTGTAAAGATGTACTTACGAAGATTCGCTCGTCTCCCCAGAAGATACAATCGTCACTAAGCCTGTAAGCCCATCTGTTGGCATCGAGCCGATAGGCCATGACATATTTGCCCCCGTTTTGAATGATTTGGCAATAGCTTACCCATCCGCTGCAGTTTAAAGGCTGATCCGGCAAAAAATCATCGATGCTCTCAGGCTTACTGGAGATGCGGATGTGTATTTGCTTGTCCTCGTTATGGCCGCCGGGATAGGCGCAGATGATCGTTCCGTCCTCCTTGATAAAGACGCAGGTCGAGTCATGTACATCAACGTGAAAAGACTTTAGGACGTTTTTTGTGATGATACCGGTGTCAAAATTTCTACAAGCTACACCAGCATCACCATTACCGCTTACAAAACCCCAGTATAAACAATTATTGACACCGTTAAAAGATACAGCCTGTGGATAGAACCACGGACACCAGAACAAATCCTCTTGCCCAACACCGGTTATGTTAAGGTCAAAACGCGATCCGTTTTCTTTTTTTGCGTGGAAGGGAAAATCTGTATAGGAAATGCCATCTTTCAAAAGAGAGTCAACGGGTAATGCTTTCTTATCAGCTCTTCTGAAAATAATATAGACGTCCCCTATATCTTTGGACATTAATTGTTCACTGCGCCAATTAAATACTGCTTTAAAGCTTCCTGCATCAATCGCACGAAACTCAATACCTTTACTTGTTGATAATTGCTGGCCTGTCTTCAGATCTATTTTTTCGGAGCAGACATAGAACTCGGAATCGGAAAAACCGGCAGTTGGATTCCCACTTTCAGCAACATTTTTGTTCTCAAACAGATCAAAGCTGTACGAAAAACTGGACTCGCCAGCTTTCTTGCTGGCAGCAATATCTGAGTGATTAACCTGATCAACTGTTGCTTCGGCGAAAGGGACAGGTAAAAGGCCAAGAAAAATGAATAAGAATACCAACAATTTTTGGGGGAATAATTTCATCTTTTTCACCCGTATAAATAATGGAAATTGATTTACCGTGTTTGCATACGTGAATACCTGCTTTTGGGAAAACAAGTACTGTGCAAAGGATCCCTGAAATGTGGGCACCTGATAAAAAATGAGATAGTATCAGCACTATCAACGTTGGGGGATCTTGATCAGAAGGTCACGATTCGCCCGAGACGAGAAGCACCGATCAAGAAGAATTCTCTGCAGATGGATCAAGATAAGATGTTGGAATAAAGGGGCTGCTAATGAACTATCTAGAGTATATCAAAAACCTCTGCGAAATAAAAGAGGAAAGTTTACAGCAATATCCCATAGAGTTCATTCCTGAGAATGACAAATGGCGAGCTGATGATAAGGTTCTGCACATGCAGGGAGTATGCTGTGAAGCACGACTGTGACAGATGAAAGACGGGCTAATTTTTATAGACGACTATATCGTATTGGCGCGGAGAAACAAGCTTGTTGAACAATATGTCGTACAGCTGCAGAAAAGGTACTGGAGCACTGACAGAAATCCCAGCTTTACTGTACTTTGGTTTCTCAAGCTGCCGCCCTGAACTGAACAGCACCCCATTTGTTAGACAGTATAGTATACTACTAACGAATGGGGTGCAGTTCATTGGAGCTCTCCGTTTTCACCTGCGCCGTGACATGGGCATACACCTCCAGGGTAAAGACTGCCGTAAGTTTATTATATCGCTTTTGCGATTTAAAGTGAGAGAATTCTCTTCCGCCTCTGTTCTGTTCAGCGGCGGGAGAGTTTGCTTTGTAAGGGGAGTAATGACGCTATGACGCTTTTCCGGGGGGCCGGAAAGCGTCATGAACGTCATAGCGTCATGAAGCTAGAGATGAAAGTGTGATTTCGCGGGAATCCATTTTACGTCAGTTATACCGAAAAAGTATTATCCCGAAATGAGTCAGGAAACTGTTGAAACGCCACAGTTTCCTGCACATATTTTCGGGATAATATTTTGCTGCGTTTGAGACAGCGTCAGAAAATGCTTTTTAGGCGTCCAGCTTTTCCAGATGGGCATACATTTCAGGAAACTCCATTCCAGTGTCTGCAAACAGGACAATGTCGATGGGCATTTCCTTGTCGATCATGAGAAGGAGCATCGCCGTGCTGCCCTTTCCTCCGGACAAGTTGACCGCGTGATAGCCTTTATCTGTGGGGTTTACATGAGTAGGGTTGCGTCACCTCCTGTTTTTGGGCAAAAACGCCAGACCTGTAAAGTCTGGCGAAGGGCTATCTGCTTTTTTCCCACTGCCGCTTGCGCAGCCAGGAATCCAGCAGCTTGAATATGGTGTTTTCAATTTGTGCGGGGGTATAGGACTTGGGAAAATACTTTTTGAGCTTGTCCCCGGACAGCGTGATGTTGCTGCTCAGCTCAGGCTTTTTCTGTTCGGCCATAATGCTGAGAATGGTGTCTTCGTTGAGATCGCCGGACTGACTGAGCTTTTTGATCCGCTGTGCCTGAGATAGGGAAGGGGTAGCCTGCTCACTCTCAATAGTTTCCAGAAGCAGAGATTGTTCTTCTGGTTTGAGATAGGACAACTCGACAGCAGGGGTCATAGCTATTTTGCCGGAGTCCACCATTTCTTGAAGTTCTGGCTGAAGCTCTGTATCAAGGAATAGGATTAATAATTCTTAATGCGCTGCATTCGCGCCCGTGTGCTATAATCAGCATAGAATTTTTATCACAGCCTTGCTGAAAGGGTGGATTACACAATGACTGAAAAGAAAAAACTGATGAAAGACGAGCACCTTGAGGGCGTTTCCGGCGGCATCCCGGGACAACTGATCGCCCACACGGTCAGCACCGTTGTCAATACACTGTTGGGCTCTGACAATACGGACGCCGCCGGAAAAAAGGGCATGCCCGGAACACACGAGCAGAAGCTGAGCACGGACGCCAAAATAAAGGACCACCTGTCAGGGAGCCATAAGCTCTGACAGTAAGAAGCACCCGGGAGACAAACCGCTGTTCTTTCACAGGACGGTGACTTGCCTCCCGGGTGTTTTTAGATTCAGGCGGATTTTGCGGGTGCGGACGGGATAACGGGCATGTATTGCTCCGGGTGGAGCAGGCGCGCTGCCCCTTCAAAGATGCACAGGACTTTGATGCCCTTCCTGTAATAATACCAGGTGTTGTGATAATACTCGTCTTCTGTCAGCGTACCCTGCCCGATCGCCCATCCGATGCTGTTGTGCGCCAGGGGCTTAAGGAACTTGGATTCGTGGCTGGCAGAGGGGAGTTCGGCTACGATGGAAGTTCCCCCGGCTCTGGAGTATGCCTCAGCGTAGGCGTTGCAGAGCTTGCCGCTGCCGCCGTGGTGATCCTTTACATCGGTGTCGGTCTGGAAGAAAAGAATGGTTCCCTGCTCGGCCAGACGCCGCATCGCATCAGTCTGATCGGTGATTTCCCCGACCGTTATCTCATGAGCCGGATCATAGGCAAAGATATTCGCAAAGCGGAAGCTGTAGTTTGCCGCGGGGTCGACGCTTCTCAGCGCGGCCTTGAGCATTGCCCGCCCGCCGGAGCTCGTCCCGTGACCGCTGACTGCGGCGAAGTTTCCTTTTCCATTCAGCCTCTGCTTTGCGTCCTCAATACAGGCGCAGATGGCGTCCGGCCGGTCGGAGTTGGGAGAGATCACAATTGCCTCGGTCTCAAAGCCGGCAGCCCAGCCCAGGGCTGTAGCGCGCTCATCACCGACGGTGCCGCCGCCGTGCGTGACATAGGCGATCACAGGCGTGGACTCGTCGATCTCGCCATCCATCGGCGTATAGATATAATAAATGCAATCGTGAACTTTTCCGGACTCGGACGTAAACGTAACAGGGCCGTTTTCCTCTACATGATAAAACTCGTAGTATGCTACATCACATTCCATGTGCTTTTCCTCTCGCAGACTGGTTATTGTTGGAAGCACTATACTCTTTTTGTGAAAAAAACGCAAGGTGAAATCCCGTTTTTTCAGTATACGGTCGACAGGGAAAAGATATGCACAGCGGTATTGCTTTTGCGCAGACAGCAAAACATCCCTCGAAAGACTTGCTTTCGAGGGATGCTGCTTAATCAGTATACAACTCAGGCCTTGCGGACGCTGTCGATGTGACGGGTGAGGTCGAGCATCTTGTTGGAGAAGCCCCACTCGTTGTCGTACCAGGCGACGAGCTTGACGAAGTGATCGTTCAGAGCGATACCGGCCTTGGCGTCGAAGATGGAGGTGTGGGCGTCGGTGCGGAAGTCGGAGGAAACGACCTCGTCATCAACGTACTCCAGAACACCCTTCATGGGGCCTTCGGAGGCGGCCTTCATGGCAGCGCAGATCTCGGCGTAGGTGGCAGCCTTCTCGAGACGGAAGGTCACGTCAACAACGGACACGTCCGGAGCGGGGATACGCATGGACATACCGGTGAGCTTGCCGTTGAGCTCGGGGATGACCTTGCCGACAGCCTTGGCAGCGCCGGTGGAGGAGGGGATGATGTTGTTGTACAGGGAGCGGGCGCCGCGCAGATCCTTCTTCTTGGGGAAGCCGTCAACGATGGCCTGGGTGGCGGTGGAGGCGTGGACGGTGGTCATGAGGCCTTCGACAACGCCGAAGTTGTCATTGACAACCTTGGAGATGGGGGCCAGGCAGTTGGTGGTGCAGGAAGCGTTGGAAACGAACTGCATGTCGGGGGTGTACTTGTCGAGGTTGACGCCGCACACGAACATGGGGGTGTCGTCCTTCGCGGGGCCGGACATGATAACGACCTTGGCACCGGCATCGATGTGAGCCTGGGCCTTCTCCTTGGTCAGGTAAACGCCGGTGCACTCGAGCACGTACTCGACACCCAGCTCGCCCCAGGGAATGAGGGAAGCGTCGCGGTAGGTCTTGTCAGAGAGAATCTTGACGACCTTGCCGTTCACGGTGATGGTGCTGTCCTCGTCGTTGCCGACGACTTCACCGTTGAAGCGGCCATGGACGGAGTCATACTTTACGCAGTAAGCGACGTGGGAAGCGGGGTGGCCGGGAGCGCTGATCGCAACGACCTCGATGTCGTCGGACTGGATAGCGGCGCGGAAAGCCAGGGAACCGATGCGGCCGAAACCGTTGATGCCAACTTTGATCATGTTTTTATCCTCCATTTTATAAGATAATACTATTTTTTGGAAACGATTGCCTCGTCCCCAAGCTGCTTGACAATCTGCTGTCATAGCTTACTCATAATAACATATACTATTCACAAAAATCAAGTTATACCGCTTCGGAATTTAGCGCGTAATGTGCCGAAATTTTGCCTTGATCCCGGCTTTGTTTCCCGCAGGTATTGTTCACTTTGTCCAGATTTGTTATAATAAGGCGGCAAGTATGAGAGAAATGACCGCCGTAACCGCCAAAAATAAAGGAGGACGCACCATGCTTTCTTTATCCGCCGAGCTCCTTGCTCTTACCGGAGAGCCTGCCCTGCTGATTAAGGGCGGAAAGATCCTGTTTGCCAATGAGGCCGCCTGCGCTTTGCTGGGGCCGGATTGCCGGAGCAAAAGCTTTCGGGAGCTCTTCGGAAGGGAGATCGCCGGGATGCAGGCGTCCTCCTTCGTGGGCGAAGCGGAGGCGGCAGGCCGCCGCGTTCTGCTGCGGGTGAGGGCGATCGAGGGCATGCGCGTCGCCTTCCTTTCCCCGTGCGAGGCGCCGACGGAGCTGATCGGAGATGCGTTTTTATACACGATCAGAAACGAGATGATGCAGCTCGGCACCGGGGCGGCGCTGCTGCGGACGCAGCTCGACGTGCATAATACCGGGGCGATGTCGGCCCTGAACGGGATCGCAATGAACCTGTATCGCGCAAACAGGACGCTTCAGAATCTCTCGATCATCCGAAGCGCGGAGACAAACAGCGTCCTCTTCCTGCCGCAAACGCTGGATCTGGTCATGCTGCTGCGCGATCTCATCGACGCTGTGCGCCTGACGGTCAAGGAGCCGGAGATCAGATTGACCGCGCCTGAAAAACTCACGATACAGGGGGACCCGTCGATGCTGGAAACCCTGATGCTGAACCTGTTTTCCAACTGCCTGCTGCATGCCGGGGGCTGCACACGCATCCATGTCACGCTGCACAGCGCCGGAGAGCAGGCGATCCTGTCCGTAGACGATGACGGCTGCGGTATTGCGGGCGACAGGCTGAACACCGTGCTGGAGCGCTACCGCTATGGCGGCGATCTCAGCGAAGCGGGGCACGGCCCCGGTCTGGGACTTACCGCCGTGCGGGAGATTGCGCGCATCCACGGCGGAACGCTGCTGCTGGAAAGCCGAGAAGGGATCGGCACCTCTGTCTATGTTTCGCTCAGCCGCGCGCCGCGGGCCGCAAATCCCCTGAAAGCTGCCGAGACGGAATATGACAGGAGCTACGATACGATCCTCACGGGTCTTGCGCCCTGCCTCCCGCCGGAAGCGTTCGACATGCCGGATCGGCGATAGAAGCGAATACAGAGCAAGGAGCTGTGGTTTTCCACAGCTCCTTGCTGATATCATCCATAAATGCCGCCGCCGATGAATTCGCGGATCAGGGCGTCGTCGGCTACGTCCTCCTCGGGAATGTGGCCGAAAAGCTGCAACGCGGGCAGTACCCTGCGCAGCTCGTCAAAGCGCTCGATCCCCTCCGGCACGGATTTGAAGAGCTCTGTCGCCGTGGAGTTGAAGACCGGCAGCTCGTAGGCGAAGGAGGTGTCAAAGCGAAAGTCCGCCTTGTCCTTGAAGGGGGATATGTAGCTGATCTCGCCCCGGCGGACGTTGCCCCACATGCTCATGGTCTCCTGCGGGTCGGAGCCGCGGAATTTGTAGTCGCGCACCATGCGCCGCACAAGGCGGAACCAGGTGCGCTTAAATACGGTATGGCCCTGGAATTCCACATCGCTGCGGGCGGAGATGTAGAGCTTGAAGGCCTCGGGGTGCGTGTCGGTGATCATGGTGTTGAGCGCGTGGATGCCCTCAAAGACAACCATCTCGTCCTTGCCCAGCTTGATGGACTTGGAGGGCTCCTGGATGCGCATGCGGCGGGAGAACTCATACTTGGGGACATAGATGCGCTCGCCCCTGGCAAGCTGATCGAAGTGCATGTTCAACAGATCCATGTCGAGGCACAGGGGCGATTCCAGATCGAGATCCCCTTCGGGCGTGCGGGGGGTGGTGCGGTCGACGGTCTTGAAGTAGTCGTCCATACCAACGTAATGTGTGCGCACACCGCGCTTTTCCAGGGCCTCGGCAATCTTCATCGAGGTCGTGGTCTTGCCCGAGCCGGAGGGGCCGGACAGCAGGATGATGGGACTGCACTTTTTGTTTTCGAGGATACGGTCGACCGCTTCCTCCACGCGCTGCTTATAGCGCGCGTCGCATTCTTCCATAAAGCCTTTGGGATCGCTGACGGTTTTCAAATTGATATCGTTCAAATTATATGCCATTCGTCTTACCCCTTTGTATGAAGATAGAATTCCGAAATGCGCTCTTTCTCGGCGCAGGTTTTCTCAATGTTTTCAATGTACTCCAGCGGGTACTTGGGCGCCATGAGGCGGATGTTGCGCCCGCCGTCGGTGCATATCAGCTTCGTGGAGCCGCCCCCGCCCATGGCGAGGATGCTCCTGAGCTCCTCCATGATGCAGATGTTGTAGAGATTCACGCGCCCCTCACGCGCCCAGCCGACATTCTCAAAGCCCCCGGACATGAACTTCTGACGATAGAGATAATACGGCGCATAGCCGGCTGCCGTCAGGCGCTGGGACGCATAGTCCAGCATGGCGGCGACTTCCCGCGCACCGGGGATGGGCGTCTCCTCCAGCGTGATGCGGGAGCCTTTTTTGAGCGACAGCGTGTGTACCGTGACATTCTCCGCACCCAGGGCCAGCACCTTTTCGAGTGTCGCGCGAAAGCCCGCGACGCTGTCGCCCGGCAGACCCGCGATGAGATCCATGTTGACGTCAAAGCCGCCCACAGTACGGGCCTTTTCCAGCGCTGTCACAATGTCCGCCGCCGTGTGCCTGCGTCCGATCAGCTCCAGCACCCGGTCGCTCATGGTCTGGGGATTGACGCTGATGCGGTCAACGCCGTGGGCGCGCAGCACCTGCAGCTTCTCCGCGGTGATGGTGTCCGGCCTGCCGGCCTCCACGGTGTACTCCCGCAGAGCCGAGAGGTCAAAGCGATCTTCCAGCGCGGTGCAGAGCCGGTCAAGCTGCTCGGCAGAGAGCGTCGTGGGTGTGCCGCCGCCCATATAGAGCGACACCGGGCGCAGGCCCAGCGCTTTTACCTGCGCTGCCGTCGCGGTGATTTCCCGCTCCAGCGCCTGCAGGAAGGGCGCGACTAGCTTCATGCTCTTTTCCACCGATTGGCTGACAAAGCTGCAATAGGCGCAGCGTGTCGGGCAGAAGGGGATGCCCACGTAGAGGCAAACGTCCTTTGCCGCCAGCGAAGCTTCCGCCTTCAGCGTCTCCCGCGTCGTGATGAGGCAGAGACCCGCGCGCTCGGGGCTCACGTCATACTCGCTGATGAAGCTTCTGAGGGCGGCCTTTTCCTCCATGCCGGAGGCGATCATACCGGCCAGCAGCTTGCCGGGACGCACACCGGTGAGCGCGCCCCAGACCGGCTTCTGCACCCCGGCCTTCAGCGCCGCGCGGTACATGGCGTTTTTGACAAGGCGCTGGCAGATCCGGTCCCGCTGCAGCGGCTCCTCAAGCGCGGCGTTCTGCGCGCGGGCTGCGCCGTGAAACACGCTTTTGCCCCGATAATAGGCGCAGCTTGCGCTGGTCATCCGCTCGCCTCGGCTGAGGCGGATCTCCATGCGCTCCCCGCTGACCGGCGGCTCCGGATACTCGGGCCGCTCCTCCGGGAACATGGTGAGCAGCATCTGCTCCACCGCGTATTTGTAATCATGGCCGTAAAGAACCAGCTTCATAGTATTCTCCGTTTGCCCGCCGGATGAACACAGCAGAGCAGAATAAACAATATCAATAATATTATAGCAGACGGCAGAGCGTATGACAATGACCAATATCCGCATTGTGCAGGGGCGCAATATTACAATCCGGAGTAAGGAAGAAGCTGGAAACAAAACCGAAAACCCGCATGGCAGGCCGATAATTGAAAAAATTTTAGTAAAAAAAGACTGGCATTTTTCTCCGTTTTGTTGTATTATAGGTTTGCGGGAGTATTGGACTGACTGTGCGAGGGTGAATGTATGTATTCGATCGGCGAAAAGATTATCTATGGGGAAAACGGTGTCTGCACCGTTTCCAAGGTCGCGCCGCTGGAATCATCCGGGGCGCCGGACAAGCTGTTCTATCATCTGGAACCTCTGATCGGTACGGGGGTCTATTTTGCGCCGGTTGATTCCGGTGCGTTTATGCGCCCGGTGATCAGCCGTGAAGAGGCGGAGGCTTTGATCGACGCGATTCCCACGATCGAACCCGCCATCTGCCGCGACAACCGCTTCAATCATGTGGACGCCTTTTATAAGGAACTGTTCCGCCAGCACAGCTGCGAGGCGCTGGTGGCGATCGTCAAGGGCCTGCATCTGCGCTTGAGTGAGAAGAAAACCAAGAGCAGCCGCGCGGAAATCACCATGAAGCGCGCGAAGGATATCCTGCATGGAGAACTCTCCATCGCCCTCGGCATGGACGTGGGAGAGGTGGAATCCTATATCAGTGAGCGCCTGCGGGACGCTTGAACAGCGCCTCAGCCAGAAACGCGAAGCCCCCGAACCGACTCGGTTCGGGGGCTTCACATTTATCAGATATTAAAGCGAAACATGGTCACGTCGCCGTCCTGCATGACGTAATCCTTGCCCTCAAGACGGAAGTGACCCTTCTCCTTGGCGGCCGCCATGCTGCCGCAGGCCTTGAGATCCTCGAAGGCCACGATCTCGGCGCGGATGAAGCCGCGTTCGATATCCGTGTGCACCTTGCCGGCGGCCTTGGGGGCCTTGGTGCCGCGCACGATCGTCCAGGCGTGCACGTCGTCCTCGCCGGCAGTGAGGAAGGAGATATAACCCAGCAGGTCGTAGGAGGTCTTGATCAGGCGGTCAAGCCCGGTCTCGGTCAGGCCCAGATCCTCCATGAACATTTTGGCTTCCTCGGGCTCCAGACCGGCGATGTCCTCCTCAAACTTTGCCGCCACGGGCAGCACCGCCGCGCCGCGGGCCTCGGCAAAGGACTTGAGCGCCTGGAAGTTCTTGTTGTTGTTCACATCCGCCATGCCGCCTTCGTCCAGGTTTGCGACATAGATGACGGGCTTGACGGTCAGCAGGCCGCCGTCGACCAGGATATCCTTGTCCTCGTCGGCAAAGGGGAACTCGCGCGCGGGCTTCTCGGCTTCCAGGTGAGCCATGAGCTGCTCGCACATCTCCACCTCGCGCTTATATTTCTTGTCGCCGCTCTTGGCGTTCTTCTTTGCACGCTCGAGACGGCGCTCCACAATCTCCAGATCCGCAAGGATCAGCTCCAGATCAAAGGACTCGGCGTCGCGCAGGGCGTCGGCCTCTTCGAGAAAAACGCTCTCGTCGTCAAAGCACCGGACTACCTCCACCAGCGCGTCCACCATGCGGATGGCCTGGAACACCTCACGCCCCTTGCCGCCGGCGGCAACGCCGGGCACGTCCACAAACTCGATGGTGGCGGGGGTGTATTTCTTCGGGTGGTAATATTCGGCCAGCCAGTCAAGCCGCTCATCCGGAACCTTGGCGGTGCCGATATTGGGCTTGGCCCCGGCGACGGTGTAGCTGCCCGTCTCGGCCTGGGAGCCGGTCAGCGCGTTGAACAAAGTCGTCTTTCCCACATTGGGAAGTCCCACGATCCCTAATTTCATTTTCCATCTATCTCCTTTAAAAAATCCAGTGTTTTCAATGCTTTGCGGGTTTTGCGGTTTTGGCCTCTACGCCATTTTTACGCCAAATTAAAAGGTCATACTCCGTTCAAACGCCTGTACGGCACCTGTGAGCGAGTCGTCCGTGACATGGACATATCTGTCCATAGTCGTTTTGATGCTAGCATGACCCAGTAGCTTTTGAAGGACTTTCGGTTGCATCCCGCTCTCAATCGCACGGGTCGCATAGGTATGTCGCAATGCGTGCATACAAAACCGCTCTATTCCGGCTTCGTCACAGAGCTTGTACAAGTGTGTATCATAGGAGCTGTTCTTTGCAGGCTCTCCTGTCCGCCAGTTGATAAAGACAAGGTCGCGCATCAGGAGACATTTCCTTTCACCGGTTCGTAAATCAACATACTCCAAGACTTGTGACAGAAGCTCGGACTCTTTCCTGGTTGTCCTCTCATCATATGCCGTTTTCAAAATATCGTAGGCTTTGTTCGTAAGCGGTATTGTCCGATAGCTGTGCTTCGTTTTGGGTGGGCTTGCTCGCCAGTAGCCATCTCCGTGACGATACTCTAAGGATTTGCTTACTGTCAGCGTACGTTTTCTCCAGTCGATTGAATCCCAAGTCAAGCCGATCATTTCTGCCGTTCTGAGTCCTGTCTCCAGTAGAAGAACATATTGCCGATAATTGTGTGACCGCTTTGCAGCCTCAAGAAAAAGGCGCTGTTCCTCAATGGTGAGAAAATGAATATCATCCGGAGCACGAGTCGGTTTTGTATATCTGACTCCATCCATCGGATGTTTTACAATTACATCATTCATCACTGCTGCGCGGAACATCGTTCCGATCGCAATATATGTCTGTCAAATGGTAGATCCGGCGTAAATGGGCTCCATACGGTTCAATATTGCCTTACAGTGCATGGGCTTTACATCTGTGATCTTCATCTTACCAATAATGGGCTGTGCGTTGATAAGATATCTTTCTGAGTAATTTCTCCTCGTATTAGGAGCCAGATCACAAATGAGATTGTCCATCCAAAACTGATACCACTGGTCAACCGTCATGTCCTTCCCTGTGCAAATCTGGCCATGCTTATCTTGATATATTGCGTCGGCAAGCCAGTTGCGCGCTTCTGACAACGTTTCAAAATACTTCTCCGGACGCGAGCCGTCTCTTGCATTATATCGGGCTGAGTAAAGACCATCCTTTCTCTGGTAGATGCCAATCCCGCATTCTCTACCTTTAAGATTTTTACCCATAATTGACTCCTTTCACTTTACAAACGAAATAGGAGTCCAATACAACAATATGTATTATAGCATATCGCCTCCGGTTTCTCAATAGTTGACATTTGCTCAAATGGTTAACCTGTTGTGGATAAACTCTTCAAACTCTCTGCGCTTTACCAGCTTTCGGGTTCCTATAAACAGAACGAAAGGGCAGTTTGGCTGTTTCAACAACTCGTCGATCTTGTTGATCCCGATACTACTGTATTCAGCAGCTTCCTTGATGGTCATTGTTACTTTTAAATGAATCGGTACTTTTTCTTCAATCATCAGTTTCACCTCGGAACTTGATAACGAAAATGCCCCCTGGTACACAGTGTACCGGAGAGCATCTTTTAATATTTGCAGTTTAATAATAGCACATAGCAAATTGCGAAGTCAAGAGCAACAGGACGTGAGTTTCTTGGCAAAAGTAGAGCAAAAATAGTGCAATGCTGGGTAAGTAACTCCGCAAGCACTATATTACTGGATTATTCCCAGCCACCTCCCTCCGCAAAGGAAACCATTTCTGCAAGCCTTTCTACAGCCTTGTCTCGAAGTCTTCTCGCCGTCCAAACAGAAATGTTCATAGTAGCGGCCGTTTCACTTAAACGCATTTTTTCAATGTATATACGCCGTAAAACCATTTCTTCGTTTTCCGTAAGAAGCCCAAGGTAGTAATCCACACGCTTGATCTTCTGCTCAAGCGGCAGAAGTCGGGCCAATATCTGATCCCTTATCTCATTGTTGGCCCGCTCAGCTGCGTACTGATAGTTCATCGCTATATAAAGCGTCTTATTTGAAACAGTACTGCTTGTTACCCCGCCTCCATCTCCATGGGCATAATTCATAGCCTCCAGCATATCCTCCGGTGTAACAGTAGTCGGGTGCTCAAGCTCATAACGCAGGATGCTGATCTTCCTCATCATATTGGGATAATCGTTGAGAACTCGTAAAACCCGTTCATGGTCTGATTTATTCACTTCTAAACCTCCAATTTATGAAAATAGACTTTGGAAAGAACCATTTTAGGCGGAGATCTGCAAAGAACGAGTAATCGTGGACATAGTAGAGTATCCATGGTATTACCGCGAGAAAGCGGTCACCGATCAGATAGTGAGAAAAAGAGATTGTTTGCAATTTTCTAAAAAACTTGCGGTTGGGTAGATATGAAGAAATAAAATAATTATTTTAGTAATATTATAATTTTAAATTTCAATAATTTCAATAATTCACCGCAAAAAAGCCCCTGCTGCGCATAACACGCAACAGGGGCGAAAATTATTTATAGAGCCCTTTCTGGATGTTTTCCTGGGTCTTGGTTTCGACCGCGGCGGAGATCGGATCGGGAATCTCTTCCTTCTTCTCCGGCTTCGCCTTCGGCGCTTTCTTCTCCGGCGCGGGCGGTGGCGTTTCCGCCGCTTTCTGCTCCGCGGGGGCCTCCTGCTTCTCGGCTGTCGGTTCCTGCGCGGGTTCCGGGGTCTCAAAGGGATTCTCGCTGCTTGCTCCACCGCCGAAGATCGCCTCGATGTCAAGGCCGTCGTCCTCCAGTTCGGTGAATACGCTGTCGCTTTCGTTCATGATCGCTCTTCTTTCCGGACAAAAAAAGACCGCAACTGCTCAAAGGCAATTACGATCTTCTTTGTCCTATATTATTTTTCAGTTCGTCCAGTTGAGCGAAGGCGCAGTACACCTCCTTACAGACAGTCTTATTTCCTAACCTGCTTCGCCCTAACTTGCATCTCCCTGAAATACGGGTTTATTGTAACATTCGGCAGGGCGGTTTGAACAGGTGTAAGTGTTACACATGAAGCATGTTTGTGAATTATGAGGAGATTCCTCTTTTGTATGTCTATTTTATATGTCTAGCAATAGACAGTCTGGATAACCAGGCTGCTCTGAGAGGCCAAAGAGGAACCGCCACAAGGATCTGTACCTTTTCTCTGTCGGTATTTCGGGAAATAAACAATTGGCAACAGGAGAAATACGCAGCTACGGAAGGTAGGTGAGCGCCATAGACTAATCTACCGCATAGGTCCGCGTGTAATACTCCACAAACTCAAGCTGGGCCGGGATGTAATTCATCTCCGTACGCATGTATTTCTTCCCGATCGGCTTCAGCATCCCTCCGCACTTTCCGCAGATAAGCATCTCCTCGGGCAGATCTATGATGACCTCACGCATGGGAAGGGTGCCTTTCAGTTCCTCCAGCGTGCGCTTTGGTTTTTTGTTCTCTTATGGGCGGCAACAGATACCTCTATAGGCTCTTCGGCCTTTGGATCCTCGCTTTCCTCCGCCTCTTTGAACAACCAGATCTGATCTGCCATCACATAGGCGGCTTTTTCACTGGACTGGCCAAAACGGGCGCGCTGCGCGTTGAGAAACTGTTCATTCATGCGCTCCAGCTTCTGCTGAAGGCGCTTTACCTCTTCCTCAAGGCCTGCGGTTTTCTCTTTCTCCCGCTGCAAAAGAGCCTCCAGTTCCTGCACTCGTCTATTCTGTTTTACACTCTTCTGAGGCAAAGAAATTCACCGCCTTTACGGTAAACATTATACCATAAATGCGATGAATTGTGCAGAATCTCTTCACTTTTTTAGATAAAATGTATCCTTCTTCCGACCTTTTTGAATAGCCTTTGGCTGCTCGATCTGCAGTCCCTCCATCAACCAGCGGAAGGACTGTGCTTCCAGATTGCGAAGCTCAGTTTCGCTTCTCGGCCACTGAAAACGCCCGTTACTCAGACGCTTATACAACAGAACATAACCATCGCCTGCCCAGTATAATGCCTTGATCCGATCTGTACGTCTCCCGTAGAAAAGAAACAGGCTGTCTTCCTGAAGTTCCAGACCATACTGCGTCATCACGATCCCCGCCAATCCGTCGATCCCCAGCCGAAGGTCTGTATACCCGCAGGCCACATAGTAATTCGTTACCCGACTCAGATCAATCATGGCGGCGCAGGGCATTAAGCAGAATCGCTACTGCTTTTAGGCCTACATCCTCCGGCAGCTTTAGCTCTGCCTCACCATACCAGATCTCGATCCTCCGGCCTTTTTCTGCGCTGTTGTTCGCCACTAGACTTACCAATTGAGGGTCTGCTGCTTCTGCCGTCACCTCGCGTACCTTCCGCAGCCAGTAATAATATTTTTCCTCTGAAATCCTCGCTGGGCGCAAAAGTCCTTGTTCGTCAGGCCGCTTTCCTGCCGTTCCCGGATCACTTGCCTCCAGCTTTGCAGCCGGTACTCGTCCCGCACTGTCAACACATCTTCCATGCTATCCCTTCCTCTCCTGTTATCGCGAAAATCTCACCTGCAGTTTTTCAAGTCTTGGGGAGAGTATCTCACATTTGTTCTTCGTTAGGTAGGCAGGTTGTTATTTGGCGCTTACGCGGAAGGCACCCCGCTTCCCATCACAGCGCATCCCTATCCCTTGCGTCAGAGAGGGGAAACCGAATATAAATAGTCGATGCCCTATGGGAGCTCTAATACGAACGAGCAGAGACCGAAAAGCGTTTCCATCTGGTAAACGGCTCAGACATCGATGCTGCCTACACTTATCCTGTCCATTTCAAGGCCACCGACGCCAAATACGAGGAAATAGACAACAGCCTCGCGGTCTACAACATGGACGGTATGCTTTCTTCAGTGTCTGTCATCAGCGGGTTCATAGAAAAGGTCTCTGCATTAGAACTCTCCCTAGTCGCAAGCGCGTGCTGATGCAACAGTGTTCGCTGTATCTCTCGGCCGTAATATCTTCGATGCCGACGCTAAAGAAGGGCGAGGTCTGGCCAGCGCTGGCTTTCTTTCGTGGTATGGATTGTTACTGGACGCTTTCTTTTTTAACCGCAATCTATCAGGCGCTCACTTAATATAAGTGCTATATTGTCATATAATGTCACTTACTTTGACTATTGCAAGGTCTCAAAAAATAGACAACGCATATCAAGTTTGCTATTTCCCTCACGAGTATGCGGGCGAATGCTGAGGACTTCTCTTTCGTCGATGGCAAAATCAGTATTGTCTCTTAAATTGTTGGTAAGGCTGTCAGTTTTCTTAATATCAGTATTCTGATTATCTTGCCATGCGTGGTTTATTTCAACCTGTACTTGATACATGGCTTCAACACCGCGAAGACTTTTGAGCGTATTATTCATCGTTTTTATTATTTCTTCGAAACCCTCATCGCTTGTATTCTTAAATTGGACTATTTTAGAGCTTTTTAATGAAATGAGATATAATCTCATGCCGTTAATGATCCGATATTCGTCTTCCATGGATAGAAACGGTAGAAAATAGCGATACAGCGTCGCGTTTAGATACAACTTAATTGCATATTTCCAAGTAGGCTTATCCTCATCAGAAATGATCTTATCCAGACAACCGATACACTTTTCGATAAGCTGTTTACGCAACTCTGCCTGCAACACCAGAAGTGGTGTCTCCTCGTCTTTGAACAAATCTCTTTCTTTGAGGATTTCCTTTTTCTGCTTCTTGTCAACAAAGAGAGAAGTGAGTGCTAGCGTAGACGGACCAGACACCCCGGACAAAGCGACCCGATAGACTACACGCCCGTCCTGCGCGGATTCTGGACGTTCCCGCCACAGGAGCAGTTGCGCAAGCTGGGTATGATTAGTATTATCTCTCAACTTGCAGGCCTGGCTTTGTATCTGCTTCTGTGAAAACACATTATCCACGGGGAGTGACTTGAGATTTGCACCGTGCTCTTCGAGGCATCCGTAGCAAGAGTAACGGGGGGTATGGGTGAAAGCACTATTCTCGTCCAGAGGATTATCGAAATCGTCGAGATATTGAAAGCCTAGATAGAGCTGTTTACTGTTCTCCCTTGCTCCTTCGTACTCACACTTAAAAGAGTATTTCTGACCGATGCGGACTTTACTGGCACTATAATAATTCTTTGCATTTTTGTTGATATCTTCCGCAAGTGAAAGAGATTGACTACAAGTGCTTTCAGAATTAGGAAGAGGTTTTACATCTTGGCCTACACAGATAAAATTCTTGTTGCGTGCTGCTTTATCAGCATAGTTTTTCCTCAAGGTCTTAAACTGATATTCACCAATGATTTTACGCTTTGATAAATAATGAGACAGTACGGCGATAGCATCCACATCCCATCTGGCTGCATGGGTTCGTGGTTCATCATCGTCTTTTTGATCCTTATCATCTTTCTGCAGCAGATAGATCCAAAGGCGGTTGTAGCATAGCATGGGTCGCCAGAAGCGATCTCGATAATACGATTCCAGCTTTATCTGCTCATCGTATTCCTTCGCTTTGTGTTGATCGTTTATCGCATCTGCTTGTTTAGGATTGGCGTTCCAAAAGCTGTCGTGTAATTTCACATTAATCGAATCAATATCATCCAGCATTAGTTTGGTGCGCTGTTCAATACCAGACTGCGCCAGAGCAAGTTGGTGGTAGAAGCCTTCTATGTCATTAGAGCGGGAGACAGCAGTCCATAGCCCAGCAACATCGAAAATGTTGCGAACGTTTCCATCTGACGATTTAAACAACTCCTTACGCTCTTCTGGACTCTCCTCATGCCGTATGGTAATAGCATTAACGCCAGAGCCGTGCGCAATGCCCAGCCAAAATAGAGCAGGCAAGGAGTTCCTGCTGATATCGACGGCAAGCTCATCAACATAGCGTAATGTTCTTGTCATTATCGTAAACAGGCAGAAGTATGGATCCCCGTTTTGATTAAACGGTTGCTGTATGTCATGCGGTTTTAAAATGTCCTTTTGGATTCCGCTTTCAACTCGATCAACATACACAGGATCACTGGGATAAACTGGGATAGCCCGATTTCCCATATGTTTTTTTAGGAACTCAAGTGTGGGATTATTTGGCTTTACTCCTTCCCCAGTGCTTGTGGCGGGCAACGGAGCAATGTCTTTATTCAGTTGTTCGACTTCAGAAGATGGTTCTTCAGGCAAATAATCATCTGGCTTGATTGTGTTCTTGCTGGCTGAGTAGGTTGCTTGGTTGATGCCAATGTGAATGATTTCGCCTGTGCTGTAGAGGAACCGCCTCTTTGATGGCGCGTCCTTGTCACATTCCGGGATTGGATTTTGCTGAATCAAAACGCCGACACGATCTCCACAAAAGCACTGCTCTTCTCGCAACTGTTGGACAATAGCGCGGTAGTAGTTTACGATACAGCGACCGGCTTCTTCCCGGTTTAATATATCGTCCATCGTGTATACGATGAGTGTATTCATCTCGGTTTTTGTATCATTATACGTTTTATATAGTCTGGAATAGATAGCTTCGCCAATCTTGATGCTTTTTTTAGAGGCGGTGCTTTCAATTCCGGCTTGAGCGGTTGGAATGTCAATGTGATAGGGAAAACGATTATACTTTTCATCGCTAAAGCCATACCGGGGATTAACTGCCTTGTCAAAGGAGATATATTGCGTATGGGAGTCTTTTGAACGATATCGAATACCAAAATACTCAAACAGTTCCCGCCTCCAAGGATAACAGCCGATGTGATGCTTTAAATCTTCGTCGTTTGCCTTCGCCCCGTTTTCTCCAGCCCAATATTGGGGATCTTGAACGTTTTCCTCAAAGATCTTATTTAATTTATCCGGAACATTCATGTGATAAAAGCTCTCGCTGTAGCAAAGGGGAAGAATGAGCTTGCCAAGGGCGACGGCCAACCCCAGCTCATAGAACACATTGGCGTTTGCAACCGATACATCCACAATAACAAGATCGGCAATCTGCAACTGCTGACAGACGCGGTTGCAAATTACAAAGTTGTTGGAAGGATTGGAATCTGCCCTTACCACATGAATATGTTTAACAGAATCCCTCGCATTTTGCTGAGCATCAATACTGCAGACCAGCTTATTCCCATCGCCGAAATAGAGATATTGAGTCAGCGTCTCAATAAAAGGCAATAGGCGCCACTTATAAACCACGTCCGACATATGAGAAAAATTCATGATAACAAAAGCGGTTATCTCTTTCTTATCATGGAGGTCTTTTCGCTTTTTCTCAATATCCAACTGCTTGGAGCAGTATTCGCCAGTTATAAAGCAGCGTTTTGAAAAGGAACTGACATCGAGAGAAATTGAACAGCTTGGATCCATTGTTATTAACTCCTTGTATTATAGAGTAGTAGTTTTTAGTGACCCTCTCCAAGGTCATGTGCTACACTGCAAGGGATGCTGTGGATTGGTAACAATCTCCTACCGCACAGACGGTTCCAGAAAGCCTCCAACCACAGCCCTTTGCAGTTTTGTTAATCAGTTAGATACCGCCAGACGGTTTATGAGGAACAAGGTTACAAAGCAAAGTGTTCTGTGGATGCAACATCATAAATCTTTACTCTGGAGGTATCATTATGGTTTGCGTTGAAATTGATGTGGCGAAGGACAAGCACCACTGCTTTATTCTCAGTTCGGAAGGAGAGGTTCTGGCCGATGTATTTACCGTCGCCAACAACAGAGACGGCTTTGAGACCTTGCTGCCGCGTATTCAATCCTGTACCCACCCTACAGACAAAATAAAAGTAAGGCTTGAGGCTACCGGACACTACAGCTACAACATCCTCGGGTTTCTTCTTGAGAAAGGTCTGGCCACCTTCCTCATCAACCCGCTGCACACCAATCTCTACCGGAAAAGCCTAAGTCTTTGTCAGACTAAGACCGACCGGATCGACGCACAGACGATTGCATCTATGCTCATGTCTAATGTGGACCTCAAGTCCTACACAGACACAGCATACCACAACGAGGAGCTAAAGTCACTCACAAGATACAGATTCGACAAGGTGAAAGAGAGAGCCAAGCTCAAGCAGTCCGTTTCTCGCCTGGTCAACATCCTGTTCCCGGAGCTGGAAACGCTGGTGCCAACGCTGCACATGGCGTCCGTTTATGCCATGCTGGGCGAGTTTCCCGGTGCCAGGCAGATCGCTGACGCCCATTTGACGCACTTCAAGGCTGTACTCTCCGACGCCTCAAAAGGCCGCTATGATCGAGACAAGGCCGCTGAGATCCGCGAGGCCGCCAGGCGCTCCCTTGGCTCCGCCATGCCCGCCAAGTCGCTTGAGCTTCAGCATACGATTCGTCTGATCCGTGAGCTGGACAAAGAGATCGACGAGATCGAATCCACCATCAAAGCAATCATTGACGAGATGGCTCCGCCGATCCTTATCATCCCCGGAATCAGCTACCGTATGGGCGCCATGATCCTGGCTGAGATCGGTGACATCACTCGCTTCGACTCACCGGACAAGTTGCTGGCCTTTCGCCGTCTACTTACGAATCCGGCAAGCTAAAGACTACCGGCGCTTACGCTCACATGGAGAAGCGAGGTTCACGCTGCCTGCGATATGCCCTTTTCAACGCTGCCAAGTACGTCTGCCATTGGGAACCATCATTCGCCGCCTATCTCGCCAAGAAGCGCGCCGAGGGCAAGCACTACAACGTCGCAATCTCTCACGCTGCGAAGAAGGTCGTGCGCCTTATCTTTGCTTTACAGACTTCCGGCAAGGCTTTCCATCCAGCTTGATTTCACACAGTCCATACCGCTCAGAGCGCCCCGCTGGACGCTCAGCTTTCTATACCCTTTTCACCGCCTACACCAATTCACAACTTCTTGTATTTTGGGGCTTGACTTTAATAGTTAGTCTTTCTTGTATCTCATCCTCCGGAGAAATGTCTCTGAGAGCTAGATTGTTTTTCAGTTTTTGCTGAAAAACAATCTGACAAGCAGTTGGGGAGGTCGAGGCATCCGCCGTCCAATGTAGGCTTTATAAAAATGTTTTTTAGGCGTAGATATGCAGTACTTATGCAAGCTGGAGAAAAATAGATAAATAACGGATTGTTATAATGCCGCCTAACTCCTCAAAGCAATGCGTAAACTACATCTTCATTCTTACTCATAAGCATGCTCGGTGTGCCCCTCATAGAAGGGAATGGAAGGCGTATTAAACCTAGTCTTTTGCAGGAAATTTTGTATAAATCGTATTATGCTAAGCATATCATAAAATAATAAAAATTACAATAAATAAAGCTATTATTTCGAAAAAACTAGCGTGGAGCACCCGCAAATAGAATTAATACAAAAGAGGCAAATAAAGGGAAAAATAAAAGTTAGCTTTGAATTTGGATAAGGTAGCATGCAAAAAAGTCAAGTAAAAAAAGCGGGCTATAAAAGAGAACGCCAAGAAGAGGCCACCGCATAACGCTGGCCTAAAGAAGGAATCCATTGAGGTTAGGTTTATTATTTCTCTGAAGATGCGGAGAGGTACGCATTGACCTTCCCCAAATTTTTATTTATCCATGCTGTCATGTAGACGTAATAAGGCTTCCCCTGCGCACGTTTCTTGTCCATAAATGCATAGACAAGAATGTCTTCAGGAGAACGCTTGATGGGCCATCCATGATCTGGAACATTGTATTTCGCAAGGATAGAGATCCTTTCTTCGTCGTTGAATTACTTTTGCGCATATAATCGCCAGACTCATCTGGACGAGGATCTACACCGGCAAACGCCGTGAGCGAACCTCTGTGCTTAAATCGGGTAACGTCGCCAATCTCGGCGATGAGTTACAATTCTAGAGTGGGGCCAACCCCGTCCATCTCCACCAAAACAGGATATTCCGGAAGTTGAGATGCTATCTGATCCATCTTGATTCGGAGCGTTTCTACCGTCTCAGAGACGACATCGAGCATAGCAACGGCCTGCCGAATCAGCAGCTTAGTGTAGTCGTCCGTGGAGAATACAGCGATCAAGTCAGCGGCTGCGAAATAGACTTCTTCCGCCTTGTTTGCGCTAAAATTGCACCCCTTCTGCTTCTGCCAGTTGAAATAGGTCTTTGGATTGATGTCGTGCTCGACACACCAGTGGGTCACAGACAGTCCGCTGCTCCGGCACTCCGCCACGCGCTGGCTCCGCTCGAGCAAATTGTGCTACGCCTGCGCGCGTCGGATTGTTAGCTCGTAAGCGCTAAACAATCACCCGGTAGACGAAAACCCGCCCCAGACTCGGGGCGGGCGGAGCATTACAGGTCATTTGTATCGTCAACTTCAGCCAATTGCTGCATTCTTGGGGACCAGGGAAGCGCATCGTTCAAGTCTTCTCTGCTCGGGTTATGCCCATACCACGGGAGATCGCGCATCAGTTGGTTGAGATAGGCATATGGATCCAAGCTGTTTGCCTTGGCTGTCTCAACCAGCGTATATACAATAGCGCTGGACTCCGCGCCCTTTACCGTATCGGAAAACAACCAGTTCTTGCGCCCGACAACAAACGGCCAGATCGCATTTTCAGCCAGATTGTTGGAGATCTCCACATCGCCACATTGAAGGAAAGCATTCAGCGACCGCTTTTGGCTGCGCGCATATTTGACCGCGTCCTCCAGTTTGCTGCCGGGCTCCGGGTCAAGCTTTCAACCCACGACCAATAGGCGTCAAGCACCGGTTCTGTCTGTGCCTGCCGCATCTCCTGCCGCTGCTTTGGATGGTATCCATCATACTTCCGTTCCAAAGCGAACAGCTTGTTGCAATATTCGTATCCGATGGCTGCTTTCGAGGTGGAGCTTGTCGCTCCTCTCGGCATAGCCTCCCGCCACTTCCGGCGCATATGCGCCCAGCAGCCGCAGCGGGTCGCTTTGGGTACCTGGTCATAGCCCGCGTATCCGTCCGTCACCAACCGGCCCTCAAACTCCTTCAGCAGTGCGGCGGGGTGCTTTCCGCTGCGGTCCGGCTGGTACTCAAAGTAACGGACCTGACGCCGTTCATACGGCCCGCTGGTATAGACCCACATCCGGCTCTCGGAGGCGTTTGCCTTTCCCTCCTCCTTGTGCACCTGTACTACCGTCTCGTCGGCGTGGATCACGGAGCCTTCCACCAGACTGGCCTCCATACGCCTGACCAGCGGTTTCAGCCACTTTGCGCCCTGAATGACCCAGTTGGCCAGCGTCGTGCGGCTCAGCTCAATCCCGTCCCGTTTCCAGATTTGCTCCTGACGGTACAGCGGGATGCCGTCCACATACTTTTGTGTCATGACGTTGGCAATATGAATACACCGGGCAGGATGGTGCAAGCTGACCGCGCTGGTGGTGCATGCGTTCCGCTAAAATGGTGCACAGCTGCCGCGGCAAAGGTGCATTGAGGAAAAAGGCCTGTATACTGGGATTGCATCGCAAGATGTAATACAGATACAGGAGGTCGTCAAGTATGACGGACTACAAGGAAATCCTCAGGCTAAAAAACCTCGGGTTCAGTAACA
>Ga0247608_10002050_pt1 | contig 26342 bp, 27 predicted proteins | sample 176DNAGHGlowgp2_FD_193490 | JGI IMG/M metagenome (GOLD analysis project Ga0247608, IMG submission 193490) | Sheep rumen microbial communities from Palmerston North, Manawatu-Wanganui, New Zealand - 1766 DNA GHGlow gp2 | ecosystem: Host-associated > Mammals > Digestive system > Stomach > Rumen ... | reverse complement strand
GTTATTGCTGTACATCACTCTTCTTCTATTCAATAGTTCCATAAGCCACAATCCATTTAGATCCATTATACATGGCGTTGAGTTCATATGTAGTGCTAGCATCTATCGAGTAACCATTATAATAGGCGATAGGTGTGCTGTCTGCAGAAGTGATAGTCAACGCAGGAGTAGTTCCTGTAGTGAAGTTAAGTATGATTGAAACACTATAGGTATTTGATGCTATTGCTGGTAATGTAACAGCCAACGTATTCACTTCGGTATCAAATCTATAATAAGTGTTTTCAGCAGCAGTAAGTGAAGTGCCACTTGCTGAAACTATTCTAACCTTGTTTTGAACTAAATTACCATTAACAAGAAGCCCCATACCAACAGGAGTTTGAATAGCCACATTGCCCCCATTTGTAGCCAATGATGTACTTATAGTTATTCCAGTAGGATTTACATTAATATAAGAATGTGATTGTTGGGCATCTACTATGGTTGTACTGGTATTACTTGTAAAAATCACACCATTATGGTCAACTAAATAGTTTGCATCATTAGTGAAAGCACTTACATTAGTTGGTACTGTTGGAATAGTTGGCTTATTAGATAAGTCATTATAACTACCAGTTGTAGCTACTGTAGCCAACGATGATGATTTGAGGAAACCCTGTGAGTTCACCCACAACTGTGTTGCATAGTCATCAAGTGACTGATGCTCTTTCAGGAAACCTTGTTGGTTTACCCACTGTTGTGTAGCAAAGCCATCAACGGAAGGGATATCACTGATATCAGCTTTCTGGCTGAGTAGACCATCTACCTCAAGTTTGTTGTAGTAGTCTACAAGAGACTGATGTGAGGTAAGATACCCTTGGCTTTGCACCCACTGCTGTGTGGCATATCCTGTAAGAGAAGGTATGGAGCTCACATCTGCCTTTGTGAGGAGAGCGGCATCTATATATGACCTGTTGTAGTAATCACTCAAGGACTGATGGCTTGTGAGGAAGCCAGAGTCATTGAGTAATTCAGATGTCCTTGAAGGTATAAATGTGTCATAGGGTAGGGCACCAACCTCAGAGGCAGTGTATGAGGGCTTGGAAGGAGTCTTAGCCCAATCAGGTACTGTGGGATCACACTCTATGAATCCTGTAAGGAATCCCATGTCATTCTGAAGCTGCGAGAGCTTTTGGGGAGATGTCTGTTTCACAAGGGCCTTCATCTTCTCCCATAAGAAATCAAGGCCATTCTTATCAAGGAACTTCATAGGCTTAGTCTGCTACTTCATCAATATCCGCATTAGTGAGAGGACCAACCTTCTCTTCTTGCATAAGCTCTTCCTCAGAGGCATCAATACCCACCACTTTGGCAACATCTCCATGATAGATGTGAGCAGAAGAGTTCTCTGGAACAGCGCCAGAATTATGAATAATCCTTGTCTCCCTGTTGCCAAGCCTGTCGAAGCCTGAGATAAACTCATCATCCCTTACAAGAATTTGGTTGAGCATATTCTTAATGGACTCCATTTCAGATACTGAAGGAATTTTGAACTCAGAAGAAAGTTGTCCAGCAGCCCATCCATATTCTTGCTCTGTGTGGTTAAGAACCTGTGGTGTTATCTTGCCAAGGTCAAAGAGAATTGTAAACACCTGACATTTGATGTAAAGCTCCAATGCTTTGAGATACTTTGGATTATCTATAAGCATGGGAAATCCTTCATCATCCACATGCACTGCCCTATATGCAAGATGAATCTTACCACATGGAAAAGAAGTGTAGATTGTCCTTCCCTGTGTCTTGAACTGAAGTTCCTGAAATTTGGGATGCTTGTGTCTTCTAGGGTCAAACATGGATGTCATAGACCTCAAAGCAATACCTGTCTTGCAGTCTTTTACCATGTCAATGCTAATGAGGTCACATGGAAGCTCTCCTCTAAACTCCTCAATAGGTATCTCTGTTTCCTTATGCTCATAAGTATTTGGAAATCCGAAAATACCCATGAAATCAATGGTGTACTGTATGGCTTGCTCAAGGTTGCATTCTTGAAGTAGAGGATGCCTGAGAAGCCTTGAGAGCACCTCCCTTATGTTGATGTAGTTGATTTCCCTTACCATAGTTGTGTCATGTTAAGTTTCCAAGTGATTTCACCTTAGTATTCTCCTGTAATTTTCCAAGAGCTTGTTTGAGGCTTCTGTTCACTCTAAATGAATAATACTTCTGATTCTTAAACCCACCTTTATGAAAGAATACTCTTAATATGGATTTGTTGTGTCTCCTGATGAGTTTTCTGTTCTTGTATGCTGAAGGGTCTTCATGCCACCACTCAAGTGTTTTCTTCCAATCAATCCCATAATTGTTTGAGCCATCAGGCTTGATGAATATTGGGTTGTTTCTTATGTAAAGTGAACCCATGCTGTAGGGAAATGTGACAACATGTCCATCAAGAACCTTTTCAGCAAGGAGTTTATTCACAAGGCTTATGAGAGAGGAATAAACAGATGAGGTGAATCGTTTACCTTCGGTGGCTTCCCATCTGTTTTTCCTCACCCAGTTCCAAGCATCCCTTGAGCCAAGGCATCCTTTGATTTTGTAAGGATGACTTCCTCTTTTCAATACTTTGTCTGTAAACTCCTTGTAGCTCATTGCCTGATGTCTATTGCTTTCTGTGGAAGGTCATCTTTTGCATTGTTATCCTTGTCTTGTGGCAAAATGACTGTTGGAGCCACCTGCTTGAGTACAAGTTCAATGAGAGGTGGAATCAAGGCATCCTCAATAGGGAACTCCTTGTCCATGATGTCACATGGCGAATCCTCACCATTACCTTTTTCACATTCCATCTCAGAAGCCTCCTCAGCTTTCTCAAACACAGCTGAGAAACTGGCTTGTTTGAGGTATTGGTACTGTGGGTTGTTTGATGTGAGGTACAAGTATCTCTCAGGGCTTAGTGAGGCATAAATGAAGTTCTTTGTCCATTTGTTGTAACCTATATACCTCATCCTCTCTGGAGTGATGAATGTGATGTCACCATTGTAATAGATGCCAGCAGGAAAAACCCTCTGTGTACCAAAAGGCATTGTCTCAGGTATCTTCTGTGTGGTTTTCAGAAAAAAACCTTCACATGGAATACCTTCAACAGCGTCAACTTTCTCAAGGTCAAAGCACAAGGTCTGGTAATTGCTCTTGGGAATCTCTCTTTTGATATCTTGATAATACCTCTGTTTCAACAAGAAACTCCTGTAATTGCTTGCAAGGAACATGATGTGCTCCTCAGTGAGTGTGCTGTCATCGCTTGTCTCATGAATGAGGTCAAGGATAGAATACACTATTTCCTTGTACTTTGCCATATTTATTCCTCCTCTTCTTCCTGAATGATGATAATGTCAGATTCAGAGTCAACCTCTCCCTTTGGATATGGTTTGATGACTTCTGTATCCTCAAGAGCCCTAAGACGCTCTCCAATCTCTGTAATTTCTCCTAAATGAAGTTTTCCCATCTTTAAGTAATCTGGATAAGGTGTTAGACATGATTTACCGTAGATACAGTTGAGTGCCTTCTCTATGAGACGGTAATCACTGTATGATATAAGACCCCTGTAGTCATTATAGACAAAATTCCAATAAAACACAAGCACTAAGAGAGGATACACATCACCATAGCTGTAGTAACCCAGTTTCTCAAGTGTCTTGTAATACTGGCACAAAACATTGTAGATTAGCTTATCCATGGCATCCACAACCTTTGACTGTTATTCCTTTCACAGAGCCTACAAGCCTGTTGTAGAACTGAACAGCCTGCACCCAGTGCTCAGTCTCAATAGAAGCTTTCAAGGCATTATACAGAAGAATGAAATCCACAAGGTTTGCAGATACATTGCAGGTGTCAGCAAGTTCCTTTGTCAGTGCCATCACCTTCTGGTAAAGAAGACCCTCATCAAAAGTAACAGCTGTGTTCACTGCCTCATCAAACCTACAGGGAACATTACCATCAATATAACCACCACACTCAACAAAGAGGAAAAACAAGTCTGTTGAGAAGTTAGACTTTGTGAAATTCTCATTCATCTCAGCAGGTGTGAGCACAAGATCAAGTTTCCTCAAATTATCCTCAGAATTGAATTCCTCTTGATAAATGAAGTCTTGTGTTGGAGAAGCTGAATTTGTTGCCTCTGTTACTTTGTCACCTGTCATTATGGTTATCTTGGTGATGTATCTGTCCTTAAAGTAAGAGGCATCGTTGACCCTCAGGTTGATATACATTCTCAAACCATCATCTGATATTCTGAATTGTTGGATTATTACCATGGTCAATTAAGTGTTAAAGTTAAAGGGGGTGGGGATATCTAAACCCCCATCCCCCTTGTCAAACAAACGTTTATGAAAAGTAGTGAAAAGAGTTTACCAACCTGTTCCCACAGTCTCAATGGTTACTGGAGTGTTCTCAAGGAAAGCATAGAGACCAGTAGCAGCTGTGGCACTCTGGCCAGTGGTTGCAGCATGACCAATGAGTTTCTTGATGGCATCCTGTGTACCTACAAAAGTGATTGTTTTCTCACTGTGTCCAACATTCATGCTGTTGCCCTCATAATAGAAATGAATGTCAAGCACACTGTAGCCAGTGGTGTTGTCAGCCTTGACCATATATTCTGTGTCAATATTGTCAGGATAACCAAACTCACCATAGATATCACCTCTCTGCTTATGGAAGAAATACTCCATATCTGCAATAGTTCTAGTGTTGGGAATTGTACCATTGGTGGTTTCTTCAACAGTTGCCCACTCAACCTCTTCTCCGTTAGCATCAAGAACTGTAGCAGCAAGCACTTCAAAGTTAACAAACTCCTCTGTAGCTACACCACGCCTCCAAGGCTGTTGTGCTTCTGTGATAGTGAGAACTGCGTTGGCTCCAGTTCCTGAAACAGCAGATGTCACATAAGTGATAGGTTCCCTTCCCATATTCTTGTCAAGAGATGCCTTCAGCCTTGTAAGAATAGTCTGAGCAGTGTCACCTGTAATAGCTTTGGTTACAGCCCACTTGTTATGCACAGTGTTGTAGTCCATTGACATAAACTCACGGATGTTGAGAGTAAGCATGTAAGTCTGTCCAACAATAGGAGTAACACCACTGATGAATTTTACAGTGTAAGCTTTCATCTTATGGGCAAGACTTGCAGCTGAAGTACAAGTCACACTCATCACATTGCATTTCTTGATAAGGTCAGACCTCTGCAAACCACCCTGAGGGCCTTTATAGAAGAAGAATGCCTCATCATTCTTGCAGATGAGCTTTGCAGCTCCAGCAGGACTTGAATCACTGAGGTTGTTGGCAGCTGTGGAGTCCTTAGGCTGTGTGCCTGGATCCTTGATGTTGGATGTAGTAGCATTCAGCACATAAAGCTGTCTCGATTGATTTTCTGTGTACATAATAAAAAGGTTTTAAGTTATACATTTGCCTCCGTTTGTTACTGGAGACGGTTATTGTCCTTTACCATCTATCCAAATGGTTTTTGCAAGAGCCACTGCCCTCTGTAATATCTCATCATGCAGGGATTCATCAAGTTGACATTCGGTTTTTTCCCAAATACCATCTATAGTCATATCCTCATTAAAGGTCTCAAGAACTATTGGCTTGAGTTTCTCCAAATACCGCACATAATAAGAAGCAATTTCTTTCTCACTGACAATCTCCACAATGTTGTCTTTGAAATCAAGTCTGAGTGCCTTGTTACCGTAAGCACCTCTGAAAGGGTTTTTTCTAACTTTATGATATTGGTCTTGTGTAATAGGAATAACCTTTAGGAAAGCACCTGAATCACATTTGTTCTCAGACTCTGGCATGAAAGCTGATTCATAAGTGATGAACCATAGGTTTTCTGGAAGCTTGAAGAACTTTGACTTCTGGTCAACACCTTTTGGAAGTGGATTTTCATCTGAAGGCTCTAGAGGAGACAAAGAACATTCTCTTATAATAGATGCAAGATACCTTCTAAGTTGCTCTGTTTGCTCAAATCCTTCTAAAAGTGGATTTCTGCCATTATACAAGGACACCACAACATCTTCCTGTGCTTTTGTTAAGAGGACACTTTTTTCATAAGTGTTGAGTCCTGGAGCCTTGTTACTGGCAATATTGTTCCAATAAATGTCAAACCTTATGTCAAATTCCCTGTTGTTCATATCTTATTCCTGTTGCTTTAATTTTGCTTGAAGACTGAACAAAACCTCTTGGTTCTTTGGCAGTGAAAGCCACTTGGCTGCATTGCTGAACACTGGGTCTTGACCATCTGAGCACATTGGTGTGTTGGTGTCTTTGACATAGAGGAAACCACCTCTGTCAGCGATGATTCCAGCAAGAGTGGCTTTGCGAATGAGAACCTTGACATCAAGAAGTCCATCATCAACAATAGTTGTGAACATCTTGGCATTCTTGGTGCTTGCTTTAATAAGGTCTGAAACTTGTGTCTGGAACCATTCCCTCGATGTGTTGCTTGAGAACTTCTTGCCAAGCATTGTCTCAGCAACAAGCCTGAGAACATCAACATCATCAGAAATCTTACCAAGCTTCATGAAAGCGTTGATGGTGACATCTGTTCCTTCCTGTGCATTTCTCTTCTCATCACCTTCCCTGATGATAACATACTCATAGGTTTCCCTTGGCATGTTTTGATAATCTTGCATTGAGGGACAAATCTTGTCTTTGTTCATCAACAGAATCTTGTAGGAAATGTAATCAATGGGCTTGGAAAGGTCCAATATGTTGTCTTTCTTTGTAAGCCTTACTGTAGAGAGTCCTGCTGGATTTGCATTACTCCAGAAGTTCTCTTCAGCTGGTTGCTTGTAGATTGATAAAGCGTTTTTCTCAAGACCCATTACCCTTTCAAGACAGTCTTTCTCCTCATTGGTGAGCACATTCACAAAGTTGTTGCTCTTTTGCATCTTTGGAACAGAGAAAATCCTGATGGCATTATCATGCATACCGTCACCCAAAATATGATTTGAGTCAGTGACAATACCGTTGTTCTTAGGCAACTTTCTGACAATCACAATCTCGTTTCTCAAGCAGTTGTATTCCTCTGTTTCATTCATCTCAGTGTTCTTGTTTCTTCTTTCCATTTTTGAACTCTTTTGGTTTGTTAAAGTAAATGGCAGAGGGGATACCCCCCTGCCTGTATTGTATTACTCAAGAATGTCTGGAATAATCCTCATTGTCCTTGTTGGGTCCCAAACAACAATACCGCTGTCTGCCATCTTGTGGATAGTTGCAGCATCCTCATCGTTGCTCATGTGGTCATTGTCCCAAGCACCAGTGAAAGGATTACGCATACCTGCTTCATAACCACGGCACTCTTCTGGATGTCCCTTAATCTTACACTTCTGGATATTAGGACTAACACTTGAGCCAAGGTCAAGGATATCAAAAATGTAAGAGGATGCTGGACCTCCCAGTGGGTGCATTACCTTATAGCCACTGTGGTTAATGTTGTCATAACTCATGTCAATCTCAAGAGTGATTGCGATACCCATAGGAGCCACAAACTCTGTTACCTGAGGAGCCACAACCTTCAATGCACCACCATAAGGAGCCGCCTTGTTGGAAGTCTTCTGAATGAGACCAAGATTGGTACCTTCAAAGTCAAACATGGCTTTCCATCCAGAACCATCCTTGAGGGCTGCTTTCTGGAACAAGGCTCCACCTTTCTCACCAGTCTTCAAAGTCACCTTTCTCTTATTGAAATCAGTCCTTCCTGCAAAGAGGTCATAGAGGGCATTCTCAATAAGCTTCAACGAGAAGTCATTGTAGTAGAACACATTTCCTCTCTCAATCTGCTCAAAGAGTCCAGCACCAGTCCTGATAGCATCACCAGATACACCAATGTTCATGTATTCACCATTGGCATTGCGATTACTTCTACCCCAAGCCCAAGCATAGTTCTTGTAGTTGCGGAATGTCTTCTCAAGCTCAAAGTCAACATTGTGCATCCATGTATGGACTTCCCTTATACCCTTGTTACCTTCCTTAATTGGAAGAGCAATGGCAAGTTTGTCATCCATCACATCACCAGAAACCTTGTGATGGATACGGATATGTGACCATTCATTCCTTACAGTCACAGGAACTGCATGACGAATACCACCAACTCTCCTTGAAAGACCACCTTCAACAAAAGCTGCACCATAAGAGAAAAGCTCACCCGGCTTCAATCTCTCAGAAGGAACACCTGCTGTAATACCTGCCATGGTCTCAACCTTGTAAACATAGTTAGAACCCTCTTCCTTGGGGTCTTCAAGAACACGCAGTGGATAACGGTTTCCAAGGTTACCTTCAATAGTCTCACCTTTGAAGAACCAGTGTTCCCTGAACACAAGGTAGAAAGGAGCTGTACCAGCACCAACCATAGTGGGATTGTTGGGGTCATGTGTCACCACTGTGCCATTCTCATCCCTTGCTTCAATAAGCGGAATAAGCCTGTCAGTAGAGCCAATCACATCCCATACATAATCATCGCCACTCTCAAACTCCTTCACTGGAAGACCTGAGAGCATTGTGTCAAACGTAGTGCCACCTTCGAAAGCCATAAGCTGCACCATAACACCTGAGACTTTCTGCACTCCCTTGGCACCAAAGAGGCTGCTGATGTGATTCCTCTTGGTAATCTGGGCTCCCCAACCTCGGAAATGCCTCATTGTAAACTGTCCAATTTGTCCTGCCATAATATAATTTTCTTTTTAAGCGGTTAAGATATTTGCTGTCTATTACAGCGCAAGTTCCCAGTTTGACCTGTCATCATCAAAAGCATCATTAGCAAGATTAAGCACTCCGTCAGAGTTTCTCCTTGTGTTGTTGATGACACTCTCAAGCTCAGCAAAACCCTTTTTCATACCTTCCTTGACTTTTCCCTTCACAATCTTTTCCATGTCTTTGAAACCATTGGTGATTGTATAGAGAATCCCCATGTTGGCAGCATATTCCTTAGGATGCTCCATCTGGTATTTCTGTAGTTCTGTGAGAACTCTGCCATCTTTCAATTTGACCACTGGCTTTGTAATGTTCTCATAAGCTTTCTGTCTTGTCACCTTGTCAACCTTGAGACCTCCAAAGAAATCACCTTTTTCCATCATGTCCTTGATGCTGGTTGCCATTGCCTCATCTTCTTTTCTTGCTTGCTCTGCTCTTTGGTTGAACATGTTCTGGAAGTCATTCACCTGTCTTGTAAAGTAATTCTTGCAAGCAGTGTAAGCTTCTTTAGCATCCTCAATGTCAGTTCCATCAGCAATGCTTTTCTCAATCATCTTGTTAGCTCTCTCCTCTGAGAATCCCCTGTTGATGTAATCTGTCAACATGATTTGTCTCCTTGCTTTCTCACCTTCATCACCTTCAGCACTAAGAGCATTGATGAAATTCTCATTGTTGAGAATACCCAAAGTATTCATGCTTTGGTTATAAGCTTTCATCTCATCGGTAGTAGCACCTCCGTTGAGGGCATCCTCAAGCCTTCTTGCTCTCTCATTGAACTCCAGTTTTACCCTGTCATCAAACAATTTTCTGAAATCACTTGCGCCTTTGACACCTTTCAGTGTCTCGTCATCAAGGTCAGGGAAAACACCTTCATCACGCAATGCCTTGGCAATGGAAAAGAAGAGGTCGTTGTTTTGAGTACCAGCGTCACTAGATGCAGGTGTCTCCTTGCCCCTTGCGTTTCCACTACCTACGCTCTCTGATGTTAATCCCAAGTCTGAGAAATCCACCTCGGTAGTGTTATCTTTTGTTTCTTCTGTATTTTCTGTTTTTTCAGAGGTGTCCTGAATCTCCTCTGTCTCATTGTTGCTTTCGTCAAAGAAGTTTGTCACTTCCTCATTACTCAGCATGTCCAAACTCAAACCTTCCATATCTTTTCCTTTTTTTTGTTAAAACTTGAAGCAAAAGTAAATAAAGGCTTGGGAGAAGGAAATGGCATAAATTTTCAACTTATACTCATATAAGTGTGAGCAATAAAAATCCTCCCTACTTTCACAAGCAAGAAGGAGAAAATCTAAACTGTATTAGTAATCAAAATACGTTGTGACTCAGATGGGGCTCCAACCCATGACAACCATCCTTAGGAGAGATGTGCTCTATGCACCTGAGCTACTGAGCCATAAAAAAGAGGGTAGGGAGTAAACATACTATCCAACAATAAAAACCATCTGACTGAAAAAAGCTAATCACCGATTACCCTACCCTCTTTAGAGAATTTACGCAATGCAAATTTATACAAGAAATTGTATAAAGATAACTGTAATTTATATAAAACAAATACGTTCACTTTATTTAACGCATAAATCTTGTTCTTGTATTGATTTGAATTTATTTTTGCCAAGACTTCACGCCAGAAGTCCTTAACACACTTGAGCCCCCCTGTAGTGATTACAGGGTGGCTTTTCATTTCTTAGGAGATTGTGAAGCTTTTTCCTTGGCTATTCTTTCCTGACTCTTAATCTTTTCCCTCTCAAGAGCCATCTTCTCTCTGTCAAGTTTGTTTTTCTCCCTGAATTCTTGTTCCTTTCTCTCAAGCTCTCTTCTGTCTTTCTCAGAAAGTGGCTGGATAGGAGTTTCAGTGAATCCTGATGCTCTTGCAACAGAAGCATCAATGCTTGACTGTGCTTGTATCTGGGCAATGAGAAGTTTAGTGTCATTATCCCTCTCGTTGAGCCTGTCTTGCTGCTCCATCTCAAGTTGCTTCTGTTGTGCCTGAGCTTCCAACATTTGCTGTTGCATCTGCTGTTGCTGCTGCATCTGTTGCTCTTGCTGTTGTCTTATCCTCTTCTCACAAGCCTCAATCATCCTTATCTTCTCAGCAAGCGAGTCTGAAGTGTAGAGTTTCATCATGGTGGAGAAGTCTATCAACTGATTCTGAAGACCTGCCTGAGCCAAAACATCCATCTTCTGATGCAAAGCTTGCATCATAGGGGTATTGTCAACAATGATTCCATAGTCACACTCACAGAACTCATCACCGTCTATCTCCATAATCTTCCTCGAACCATCAGATGTAATGTACTCAAACTTCTTCTTTCTTCCCCTCATGGCAGCTTTGGCTGTCTCAAGAAGGCATTCAAGTTCCCTTCTTTTCAAGTTCTCATGCTGTGCAAACAAACTTTCTGTAATGTGGCTTGATTGAAGTGTTGCCCTCTCAACACCTCCCACAGTTTCCCTGTTGCTTATCTGTCCTTCTCTTTGAGGTGATATGCCAACAGCCTTTCCCATTTGCTGGTCTATGAGTTCAAGAAGCTGGAAGTTGTACTGTATCTCATTACCAACAGAAGCATCAATAACACCGTTGTTTGCGGTATTTAATCCTGCATAAAGCTTACCCGTGGCAGCACCTTTCTTTCCCTCATTGAATGAATCTCTCACAGCAACATGCAAGGTTTTAGCAAAGTACATCCACTTGCTCACATCCCATGAGTCTGGAACACTGGCTGAGTCAAATATTGTGAGCTTTCCCAAATTGGATTCAAGAAGTTTATATAATTTGTCATACACAGCATCATACAAATAAGCGTAAGGCTTCATCTTATCAACCATTGAAGGAGAGTTTGAAGAACCTATGTTATACAGTTGTCCTATGATACCAAAATGACATCTTGAAGGATTTGAAAGTGAATTATATTGCACAGGTCTTGGTCTTATGTTCACATAGATATCTGTGCCTATCTTGGTTCCTTCCCAAGCCTCGTTTATCCAAAACACCTCTTCTTCCTCACCCCTCATTTTGTCTGGAACATAAGTTTCTGGATAAAAGTGAAACTCTTCCTCACCTGTCTGTGAATCATAAGACTTTATCTTCTTTATCTTTCTTCTTGATTTCCAATAAACCCTGAGCACTCTGACATTTCCCTGATTGTCAAAAGGTGCCATAATGTGGTTATAGGAATCTCCAAAAAATGTAGAGATGAACTCAGAGTTGGCATTAGGGTATTCCTCAAACATCGACATGTCTATGAACTCATTCCTTTCATCCCAATCATCACTTCCAGGACCAGATTTACCTGAGAGTACATTTTCAAGATAAGTGATATCTTTCGGTTTCAGAACATCATAGTAATTATCGTAAACCCACCCTATGCTCTTGTATGATTCATAAACAATCATGTCAGCATCTTCCATTCTATTAGAATTGCCAGACCTGAATACTCTGAGATGAAGAGGATCAAGTTTCTCAACAACAGGCTCACCACCAACAACATCATTGAGATATGCCTCTTCTTTAACAATCATGGCATCCATGATACCGTGTGTGTCAAACAAGTCTTTGAGGTCATATTCCTTTATGTAATGTTTGAGAAGTTCTGTAGCCCTCACAACTCTGAAATCCTTGTATTGATATGTGAAAAAATCACCTTGCTCCTCAAGTTTCTTATCAAAATCCTCCTCTGAAACAGCAGAAGACTGCACAAGGCTTTGGAGGCTCTGATAAATTACATCTCTTTTCAGATTCTCAATTTCACTCACCATATTGGGATTGGTCACAACAACATTCCATGTGAACTCCCTGTTGATGCACTCTCCTCTTAAAAGCTCAAGTTTGGCATTAATAATGGGATAATGCTGTATTGACGTTGGTATATGGTTGGCTTTCAACTTATGGGGATTGAGTACATATTCTATATCCTCAGTGTGGAGTTTCATGTTCACAAGGTCATAGTTGATTCTTTTATGCAACACTGATTTCCTAACAGGAGAATAGAACATTTCAGACCCTTTGGAATCTGCATAGTCAATGCACTTTTTCCTCCACTTCATTCCTTTTTGTTTATAAGACAGCTGCTGGCATGGAAAGCCATTTGGTATATCTACACTATTCATAATGTCAAGTTTTTGAGCAAAAATAAGAACACATTTGTTTCAGAGCAAACCCATTAGTCTTTTACTAATTATCCCATAACTCAAACTGATGGTCATAATCTACTGGTTTCTTGTAATTGTCAGTAAAATAAGGGTCATTCAACTTGTTATCAGGGTCATAGGCATCCTCATTTCCAAACTTGTATTCTCCTCCCATATACTTCAATTTGTCTTCTCTTAGAAGCATCAGCATACCAAGACTACTTACACGGTCAAAGTTTCCAAGTGGATTCCATTGTGAAAGTTCTATAAGAAGAGCTTTGTTCTTAATAAAATAAAGGTTAGGGACTGTCACCTGTTTCTCCTCTTCACCTTCTTTGACAAACTTCTCTTTAGGTAAAAGAAGCCACTTAGCTATCAACTGTCTTGCCCATCCATTAACTGCAAGAGTAGCGTTTGTACCTTTTGCAACATTACCGTATCCCCTTGTTTTCACCATCTGTTTATCAACAAGTATCTCAAGGGTATCTGTAAGGAGATAAGTGGAGTTCATCTTCACAAAGTGTGCATACAAACCTTTTTTATTGTTTTCGTAATTAAGTCTTCCATTATAAAACAAACAGAGTCTTCTTGTTATCTCAAAGTAATCGTCAGCCATAGGTGGTCTTCCTGTATATTCAGCAACAATTCTGTCTGTCCAAAGGTCAAGTACAAAAGTAGAACCAAGAGAGTTGGTTGTAGATTCATCGTTGTCATAGGGGTCACTCGACAAAATGTATCTTCCTTCATACACATTATCCTTGTCATCTTTTTGTGGCATCTCAAATATCTCCACAGCGCCTTTCATATTCTTATTGTCCTTAGAGTTGTAGAATCTTATTGGAACATCAGATGTAGGAGAGAACTCCACCTTGTCATCATTGATTACAAGTTGTCCTGTGTAAACATTATCATAAAAGTTGGGGTCAGAGTTAATCTCAAGAAGCCTGTTGTCAATATCCACTGTTGGAAACAATGTAGTGGTACTTTTAATCATAGCCTCTGCTGGAGTGAAAGGCATATTACTCACAACTTTGATGATAGTTGTAGGGTCATCAGTTTGATATTTGGCGGCATACCTCTCCATCAACCTAAACAAAAGTGAGGCTGTTACATCAGAAACCCCATCTTTGTTGTAAAATCCTTTGGTACACACATAGGCTGGAGTGAACAATGCAAACCAAGGTCTTCCTTGATTGGGTTTGTCCCACACATTTGGTAAGGCATAAACATCATATCCTTGTGGGTTATAGACAAGTTCTTGAGCTCCATGGAAATCAGAATCACTATCACCACTGGTACCAACTAAGTATGCAAATCCGTAAACATACTTACCTTCTTTCATTCCATCCCTCACATTGTTATAAATATCAATAAGTCCCTTGAATGAACCAAACTCCTCAAATAATATGTCACCACGTTTACCACGTATTTTACCTTCATCATCTTTTGAAGACAGTCCTAAAAGAATATTCTGGTCTCCAGTATCAGCTCCAGTAAGCTTATCTTTATAACCAGATTTCCATGACATCTTGTGTGGTGAATCTATCAACATTCTTCTTGGAAATTGTGTGTGTTCAGCAAGAAATGACTTAATTGGGGTAAACTTTGAAAGAGTACCATCTTTCTCAGCAAGATATTCCCTCAAGTATGCTGTAAGGATTGTTGTTGTCCTCTTGTGAGCCTCTCGGCTTTGTCCCAATATGAGGTTGTGTGCCATAATGGCAGCTAAACTAAAACTCTTACCTGAACCACGTTTTGACAACTCAACTGCATGGTTTCCACCTTCAAACTTATTATAAAGGCCACCACTTCTTGCTTGGTCTAAATAATGAAATCTCCAATATGTAGATTCCCATACTTCAGGAAATCCCTCAACACGGGATGCGGTTCTTTTGTTGGGGTTATCTGAAGCTTTAGTAACCATCATGGGCACATAGTTGAGATAAAAATACATCAATCCTGTAACCCATTCACCATCAGAAGGCCTTACCATTCCCTCCCAGCACCTGTGTATCTCTTGCCTTATCCATTTACCAAAGGCTGAATTAGGATTCTTGTTGGGTCTAAAATCAGTATATTTTCCATACTTGATGAAGTGCAATGCAGAAGGTCTGAAATAATCCATATCCTCTAATATATGAGGATTTGCCAAATCCACTATTATTCTTCCCTTTTCATCTCTTGGTCTATCCTTAGCCCTCTGCCTCGATGGTGATATCAAATTCTTAATAAAAGGAACTGTATGCAACAGTTCCATAAACTCATCTTGTACCTCCTGTGGATATTTAGCTAAAAGTTCTTCTGTCACAGGAGTCTGAAATTCGTTGACCTCTATCTTTTCCATTGTATATATTATTTACAAACTCTCACAAAATTCAGCTATAGCTTCTACATGCAACCTCTCAACCATGTGCTTACCAGCATTTGACAAAAGCCATGCTATCTCTCTTTTGTTATCTTGAAAACCTGTTTCTGTAAGAACAGCTGGGCACTTGGTATAATTCAGAACATAGAGATTCTGCTCCCAATAACCTTCTTTAGGTACACACCTATTACCAAGCATATTCATTTTTCTTGCTCTATCTGTGAATATCTTGGCAAGTTTCCTTGATTTCTTAGAAGCGTTTGGAGACACCCTCACTGAGAAACCAGACGCTGTATGCCAAAAACCATCACCACTCATAGCATCAGTGTGAATTGACACATATACAACTTGTTTACCTTTACCACAATAACTGTTGACTACCTTGACTCTGTGTCTGAGTTCTTCTTTCTGCTCAGCCACATAGCCATACTTGTCTCTTTTTGCAGTCCACTCAGGAAGTGGCTCTGGAGACTCATAGTCAACAACTACTGAATATCCCATGTCCTCAAGCTGAAGTTTAATTGCTTCAATTCTTTCCCTTGAATAACTGTATTCCCTAAAGGAACCATCAGGAGATTTCTTCCCTGGTGTTGTCCTTAGATGTGCAGTTCCCAGCACAATCAGTATCTTTTCCTTCTCCATCTTTCAAATCACTTAAATCCACGTCAAAATGTCTTTCTGTTTTATCAATGAAAATCTTTGACAACACTTTCCACAATCTGTAGTTTTTGTCATGTATCCCCCTGCATGAACATTTGTTCTCAGCAATGCTTACAAATTGTCCTGCGGCAATCACCCCAGCAGCTACATAACTAAGTGGTATGTATATATCCACAAACACCCACTTCTGAACACTGTAGGCAAGGAGTATCACCACAAGACTCTCTATGATTGTGGGAATTGTATTCCAGAATTTATAACTCACAAATCTCGCAGGTCTCTTGTGCTTGTCAGGATATGTCTTCTTCACCCTCTTATCTAGCTCAAAAGCTGACCATGAATCATAGAGGATAAAGGCAATGGCTATAAGCATCAATGGAAAGGCAGGACTAAATTCACCCACAAACCATCCCACAGCACCGCCAACCAGCATTGATAATGTCTTAACTGTATGTTCCATTTTCTTTTACGTTTAATGTAGCAAAGGTAAAAGGGAATGGAGGCTTTTGAAAGCCAATAAGGAAAATACTAGCAAGTATGCAAACGTAACACACTAATCATCTTGCTTACAAGATACCCCATGGTGTATGCAGGAGGTTCATCTTTATCCTCTACTTTGTAAGCTTTGAGCATTGCTTGTTTCACATGCTCACACTCATGCACAATAGAATTTAAGAAATCTGGCTTACTGTTGTGTTTACCAAAGACCATAACACTTGTGTGTTTTTCAAGATTACTGTATGTAAAAGCCATTGCTTTTCCATGGTATAAAGACTCAAATACCTCTTTGATGTTTTCCCAAGAGCAACCAAGGCTTCTGAGAGAAGATATAACATTGCCGAAAAGGTTGTAGTCTTCCACAATAAAGACCACAACCTTCCAGTAAGATTTTATGTTAAGAATGTGTTTTCTCATATCACATCATCCCAGTCAACAGGATTGTCCATGAACATACAATCAGCGTAGAACCTATTAAAGACATAACCCTCATCAGCATCAGCGTCATCTATGACATCTTTGATATAAAGTGCAAGGTGCATCTCATCTGGAATGGACTTTCCCAAGAAATCGGCTTTTCCCATGTTGGCGACATAGACAGCATCATACAACTTATTTCTCTCAAGAGTTACGCTGTATGAGGAGAGAATACTCTCCACCTCATCCTTTGTATAAGGCTTGATGTATTCCCTCCTTCCATTGTTCACAGTAAACATCCTGCTGACAGCTTCTTCACACAATTTCTTGTTAAAGTGACACCCATAATGATTGAGATATCTCATCATACCTTCAGGTATTGTATCATAGCTTCCAGCATTCCTGTGGTACATAATCACATCCTCCTGTTAGACTTGTAAGAACCTCTGTAGCCGAACCTTCCCTTGGGAGAATCGTCATCGTCATAATCCTCATCCTCCCTATACTCAGGCTCATCCATCTTATCCTCGATGCACTTCTCAAGCTCTTCTGCAAATCTCTTCATCTTCTTGAGTTTCCTAAGGATATCCTCATGCATCTCATTGTCTCTAAATCTTAATACTATCATAGCTTCATTCTGTTTTAACGTTCCCAGACTTAATCAGAGCAGTAAGTTCTGCCACTTGTCTCTGAAGGTCAAACAACATTTTGTCTTTTTCAGCATTAGCTTTTATCTCAGGGTTAAGCTCTTGCATTGCCTCCTCATAAGCTTTTACAAGTTTCTGATGTTTCTCAATGCTCTCAAGCACACTTTTGCTATTGTTCAACATTGCCGATACATAAGAATTAAGAGCTTCCTTGTTTTCCGCTATCACAAAAGCATTGTCACCAAAGTTGGCCACAGAGCCATTAGGTACACCTTTGAACTCCCTCCTCTCACCTGAGATACTTGCCACGATATCAACTACCATTTCAAGCCCGGGATTGAAAGAATTATACTTTGGCATAGGCACTGAAACCCTCTCTACTGTACCACTTGAAACTTTAGGGTTCCCTTTCAAGTCAAGCAGGTAAATCACACTGTTCTGAGTTAAGTTTGAAAACATAGTCCTTAAATTAAATCACGTTCAACATCTGAAGGGTGTCAGCCCATCTGTCAAAATAAACCAAGTAAATACCTACACCTGGAAGGTCTGCCACAGTCACATTGGAACCACCAGCAGATGTCACATTGCTTGTAGTGCCAGCCATTGAGAACTGCACAGGCAATGTGGTTGTAGTACCCTCAGGTATGGCTTCTGAGATATACACAAGTATCAGTCCCCTGAAAGGCCTGCCATCAAAGTCTGGAGCAAACTTGAAAGTAACAGCGGTGTCTGATACAACAACAGTCTGTGTCTTAATAGTAGGAATACCATTGATATTCACATACTGAAAAGGAAACCTTGCCATAGCTTCTGATTTTTAACCCCAGTAACTCTGTCCACAACCCCAAGGATTGAATCCTGTATAAGGGGTGTTGTTAACCGCCGTCAAATTTGGATACACCACAGGTACAGTGTTAGGTGACTTGGCAGACAAGATGTTGATTTTCTCATTCAAAGTGTTGAATGCTTGATTGAAAGCCTCAGTCTGCTTGTCATTGCTGATTTGTCCCCTAAGCTGTGTGATGATATCGCTCTGTGTATCAATCTTGTTTTGAAGCTCTCTTTCCTTCAGTTGGCAGAACTGGTCCACAATCATTGCATTCTGGTTCTGAATAGCACCGAGGATGCTATTGGTATTCCTGTCAGCCTGTGAACCTAATTGGTTGGTTTGTTGACACACTGCAAGCTGGTCTGCTGCTTCAGACTGTGCTGCCTGAAGGGTTGCAGCTGCATGGTTTGCAGCCATCTGTGACTGAAGGGCATTTGTCTGGTTACAAATAGCCAACCTGTTTTCACAGCAACACTGGCAAAGTTGCTGGCTCAAAGCAGCATTACCTGCCTGAATGGCATTCTGTACCTGAAGTCCACTCATGCCAACCTGTGAACCTACCTGAAGAATACCTGTGTTAATATTATTCACAGCGTTTCTCACTGCATCCACACTTGTGTTAGTGATTTGGGCAAGTTGTCCAAGAGCATCAGCTCTGCCATTGATAGCTTGGAGAAGCAAGTCCCTGCCCTCACTATTGCTAATCTGGTTGGCAAGATAGCTTGTACCATTGTTGTTACCAAAGCCATTACCGTTGTTACCCCACAACATCCACATGAAAAGGAACCAAATCCATGAGCCGTTTCCATTGAAACCACCATTCTGATTCAAAGCCATAAGAAGATTTGGGTCAATACTTGAAGCTGCCTTAGCAGTCTCAGGAAAAACATATACACCATTTTCACCCATGATAAATAAAGTTTTAATCTTGTTTGTACTAATGTATCCGAATACAATGCAAAATTAAAACTCCAAAAACGGCTTTTGAAACGATGTCTGAAAATAAAATAACCTGTTAACTTTCAGGTAGTTAACAGGTTAAAACGTTACTTTTTGTAATTCATCTTTATACCATCTCAATTCCTTATATCCACTGACTTTCCTTCCCTTGGGTATCTTGCCTTCTCTCACAAGCCCATCAAACTTACTCCTTGACATATTGAGAAATTCACAAGCTTGGTCTTTACTCAGTGGTTGATGGCTTATAACACTGAGGATTTCCATTGCCTCATCCTCTGTTATCTCACAGTTGTCTGCCTCAATATCCTTGGCAACTTTCCTCATAGTCCTGACTACAAGTTTTCTCAAGTCAATCATTTTCTAAATTTCATATATAATATAAGAAAAATAAACACACCTGCAATTATCATATTTACACTAAACAGAGTTCTGTCATCAAGAGGTATTCCAAAACACATGTCATAGTAGGCAATCAAATCAGATAATACCACATAATGCAAAAACATTCTGTGATACTCACAAAATCCCAATGAATAAGAAGCTCTGTAAAGAAACAGCAATGAGAGTACAGACATTCCTCCTATAAGTGAAAGCACTGGAGCATCAATGCCTGCAAACGACAATATTGTATTCAAAAGGTAAACCCCTGCAATAAGCATGGGGATTACCTTTAGCATATACATAAAGAGCTTATGCCCCCTTCTTAATTTTTCCTCCTTCACCATACCTTCTTGGTTTTTGTGTATAACCAGCTTTTGGTGTCATAGGCTTAGGTCTCTTTGTCTTTCTCTTTGTCATAATCATTCTATATTTATATTGTTAGAAACTAAATTAGCTACAACATTCATCATAAATTCTTTTACTTATCTGTATGATTACCATGCAAGTTGATATAAGCTATGATTTCTTTTAGCATTCTATTATTATCTCTTGTAAGATTGAGAAGTTCACGTTCCTCATCATAAGTCATATCATGTTGCTAAATTTCGTATTTGAAATCATCATCATATGTAATTGGAACCTCTGATGCGCACCTTGTGACAAAATTAATCATCCACTCAACAGCACACGTCACAACCTCACTACCATAAGCAGCGGGTCTGTTTGTCCAATCTATTACACCATTCATGTAAATAATATGAGCATTGCTTTCCGCTGTGGCACTCAGTTTAGCACCAAGTTCAGACGCCCACCTAGCCCTTGATGAGGCATACAAGTCACTTCTTGTATATCCGAACATCACATACGGAGTGACATTCACATTTGGAAATATGTTTGTATATCTCTGTTTCCATTTCCTTGTCGATAGTGAAATCACATCACCGCTGATGTCCAACATCTCCTGAGAGTTGACTTGGAAATACATCATGTTCTTTCCGTCTCCAGGATTGCTCGCAGAAGGAGATTGAGTGTTATGGTGGTCAATGAACACGTCTGGCTTAACAGTCTCAAGATAATGCCCTAGAATTTGTGTTGCATACTCACTTGCACCATAAGGACCAGTATATGTCTCAGTACCTTCACCACTAACAGAAAAGCCCTTTGTAGGGCAATTTCTATTCATGTCAACTCCGTTGATGTTCTTCCTCTGCCATCTATCTACACAATCAGCACCAGCGCAAGGCATGACATACAACTCAACATTCCACCTCAAGTCCTCTAAGTCCTTGTACGATGCCCACTGCTCACATATCATCTTCATCATAAGATACGTATCATATATACAAAGATACTCAGGATGTGTGCCAGCAAGAATCATAACTTTGACAGGTTTTACCCTACTTGTGGTAACGTCACCTCGCCTTGGAGCAAGCACAGGCTTGAAATTATAAGCGTAAATAGGATAAGCATTCATTGCCTCTGGCTTAGTAATACTGCTCACACCATCTGGTAGCCAACTATAACTCTTACCTTCAGCCTCACTCATAAGGTCCACCTTTGTGATATAGTCAGGATACAGTTCTACAAGGTTATCATACAAGTCGTAGAAATACGCCAGACACTCCCCGGGCTGCTGCGGATTAGTATAACTTGGATAACTTCCAGTAGGCCTTGGTGGAAGAGCTGGAAGAGTAGGGCAAGTGAAATCAAAAGTACACAACTTTCCAAAAGGAGATTTCCACTCATGCACAAAGTCATCACGCAAGATGCTGTTGTCCTTTGTAATTGCAATCCTACCCTTGAAATTAGCTCCACTTCCACTTGCTACTGCTATAGTAAGATTGATCATCTCAAGGTCTGTCCTTGGATTGACACCCGTAACCTCTGTGTCAGTAGTCCATCCATCGCCACTTGTGTTTGTCCATGCAATACCTGTACCAGTAGCCTTGTTTTTAGAGGACAACTTTATTTTCGCTCCATTAGGATTACTAATTGAAAATGACGCTGTTTTCTTGCCAATGTATGGTGTGAGGATAGTACTACTACCCTTGTTGGCATTGACATCAAAATAAGTTGAAACAGAATCTATATTATCAAGGTCAAATAACTCATTGCTGATATTCTGAACACTATTCTTGTCAGCTACATTATTCGGCTTTGTAATTGAATATGTGCCATTAAAAGCAGAAGCACTACTGCTATTACACATAATGCGCAAGTTGATGAACTCCAAGTCTGGTCTCGGATTTGATATAGTTACACTATCAGAACCAAGAGTTCCACTGAACCAAGTAATTCCAACATCTGTTGCCTTATTAGTAGCAAGAACACTTACACCAACACCATTACCACCCTTGATTGTAATCGATGCTTCACCAAATCCCAGATAAGGGATGATAATTTCCGTAGCACTCTTTGCAAGTGTAAGAGGAATGTCTATTGTCGATAGTTCATCTGTATTGTCAAGAGTGGCAACAGACTTACTGACAGATGCGACTGAATCTACGGTAGTTTCAATATCCTCCTCAATCTGTGTAAGATGTGCAACTTGGTTCTCTTTAGTGATGATGTATGAACCGTTGAAACTACTAGCCGAACTACTTGAGCATGCTATTTGCAAGTCAATCAAATCAAGGTCGGTCCTGCTGTTTGTTATTAGGACTTCATCACTGTCAAGAACACTATTGTAAAGTGTGACGTTATTGCCAGTTGCTTTGTTTTTTGCACGGACGACAATAGTGCATCCACTGCCTCCTTTTACTGTTAAAGAAAGGTTCCTTTTTCCTATGTAAGGAAGGATAGTTGTATAACCTCCACCTTTTGCCAAATAAATGGGATGTTCTATTGATATAACATTTTCTGTATCTGTAAGAGTAAGAATAGTTTCATCTAGATGTTGAATATTATCAACATCTACACTGCTATATTCAGCCATCTCGACCCAGGCATTATCATACCATAACCAGTCAGTATAACTTACACCTCCACTATTCGCTTTTCTGTATAATATATTTTCCTCACCACTTGCTGGAAGGTCATCTTCAGAACTAAGCACCACAATGTTATTTCTAGTGAGTCCTTTATAAGCAGCCCTAAGAATGTCAATAGAAGAAGCCACCTCGCTGTTCACGCTTTCCTGACTCTTACCTTTCACATAGTCATACACACCCTCAGCACTTACTACAACCTTGTTTGTAGCCTTGCTCTCTAATTCCCCTCCAATGGGGATTGTATTGTTTCCTTTCATATCTATTCCTTGTTTTAAGTTTAACTTACAACTCTGCCAAGGGCATCAACCCATACATCGCTTCCCTTGTGAATAATCTCAATGCCGTTTGTTGCACCCTCTGTAGTCTGCTTGTCAGTACAGAAATACTTGAATCCTACATAAATATTAGCAGCCGCTGGCTTATTGGCGAATGTGCCACTCCTTGTCACGCCAGCAGTAGCACCGTCTTCCTCAACCCACTTAGTCCCATTCCAAGTTAGATACTTGCCTGATGCACTATCATATTTAATCAATCCAGCATTAGATGATGGATTGGAAGGACTAAGCGTAGGTGTTACAGTGGTTATACTTGTCACGCCTGAACTATACAAATCAAGCACAGTACCATTCTTATAAGCAACACAACTACTATTATTTATAGTAAGTGTTTTGGCTGTTTTAACAGCACACAGTTTATCATTATAACCAGAGTCAAAATAACGATAACCATTAATTGTAGTATCCTTTAACGTTACATCAAACTGTGCAGCATTCAGGTAAGCCGTATATCTCTGACCAACAGAGAGGTCACAGGAATCATACACAAGTGTAGGGCTTACATCTTCGATTGCAGTATCACTAGTGTTAGTCTTGAAAGTCTGATAATACTTGTGATGTCCGTTATCATCAATAATCTTGCAGTTAGTGTAAGTCACATAATAAGCGCCAACAATAACTGCATACAAACTTTCATCAGCGTTACCATTTACGTTTATAACAGTGTCCTTAATATCTAGATACCTAGCATCTGTAGTAACAGCTTGAGGGGCTGTACCTCTAGTATCAGAAGTCATTGATATATATTTCTGCTCAAGTGTGCAGTTCTCTATAAATCTTGCTACTCTCATACACACGGAAGTACCACGGCTATTCTTTACATTATAGATACCTGGATAACATGTAATGTCACAAGGAATACCATCACAACCGTCAACATTTATTGTAAGTACTTTTGTAATGTCACTACTTAGATTAAAAGCGCAATCAGGAGTATCTGTCTTGCAATTCTTGAATAGCGTTGTCTCAGCAGTAATGTTAGCCATATAAGTGCTATATGAACTGCCTTTAGTAAATATACAGTTCTCAATAACAAGATTACATGTAGCCACAGTATTCGCCGATTCAACAATTTTGATGGCAAAAGCAGTACCCCTAGCAGTTGCAACAGCCTGAAGGTTCTCCCAATTTGTAAAACTACAGTTTTTGAAAACAACAGAATTACACACAGGTATGCCATAAACTTCATGCTCTCCAGAACCATTCCAAGAACAATTTTCAAATGTAATATTACCTGTTCCATTAATGCCAAGAAAACCACATTCTGCGGCATTGTTAAAATGAACATTTGTAATCTTGACATCATAATTACCACTCTTACCACAAAGACCATAAATGCCCCATGTGTCTAATACTACATCACCAACTTCAATATTTGCTTGATCTATAGTGAGATTTTTAAGCTCAGAACCTTGTCCTTTAATATGAATATGATTATACATCAGAGGAAGCCCTCTAGGGAATTTTGTACTATTAAGGGCTAAAGCGTCTGTTGGTATTTGTACATTATTTGAATAAATGTTAGCCAAAGAACATACGTTAAAAATAGAGTTATTAGCATCTAAAACCCTACCTTCGACCATTATCTGCTTGTATATTCCATAAATTCTAGTAGGAAGACTAATTTTAGACCCAACTTTATGTAAAAGGATATAGTCATTGATAAACGGTGAAGCATCCTCATTTTCCGAAATTGTATCCAGACCATTCCACGAAATTGATACATGGTCATTGGCCCATGTTCCATCAAGAACCACTGTAGTTCCAACAGGTGCCTCAGCAACACCAACACTACCATTTAGAGTGTAACCTTTATATCTATTTACACTCTTCTTAAAAATAAGAGCATCTTTAGCATCAATTACAGTTTCGTTACCTATAAGTATACCATTAGCAATACTACCACCAGCGAATTTAAGTATACAATTATTAGGTATAGTTACACTCTCACCATCAAGGTCATAAGCATAATCAATCTCAAAGATAATATTGCCATCCGTGTAACTTTCAACCACCTCTTTGAAATCATCACCTTCCTTGAGTATAACATAACCTTTCTGAATGACCTCATCAGTCACCGCATCTCTCTTCATAGGTCTGTTCTTCAAGGCAATCTTGCCCTGCTTCTCACCCTCTTGTATAACCTCTATTGTCTCCTCATCAGCAATGGTCTCTACTTTCTCCTCAGTGTCATCAGTCTTTGTCTTGATTGTGATGACCTCCTCAATAAGATGAGCGATGTAAGAGTCCGTATCATACTGAATGTCGTTCACAACAAGCTCAATATTACCAGCCTGGTAAGTATTGCCAGAAGCATATACAGAGTATTCAACACCAGCTATTGTGGCAGTATCAGCAATAGCGAAGGGAACCTCAAATCCACTCATTGTAATAGACGCTGGCACGACATTGCTTCTACAGATGATATAAATGTAATCTCCTGCATTAGGGTTCAGGAAATAAGTTCCACTCAATGAAGAAGCACCTACATGCTTATAAGAAGGATTAGCCAAGACAGTGTTATAATCAACACCTGTACCAATCCAAAAGTCATAACTTTCCTTAATATCCCAAAGTCCTACATACTTAATACCATTGACATCAGCCTCACATCTATAAAGACCAGTACCACCATTACTTATTGTAAAGTGATAAGGGAATGATGTTGCATTGTGATGTGCAACTTGAACACCATCCTTATAAATGTCAAGCATCACAGTACCACTTGCATTGATGCAATCAAAGGTAAAACCAACATCTCTTGTCTCACCTGCTGGAATGACTTCAATATCACCTTTGAAACTGATTGCATTCTGCATTGTTGAATAGTACTGATTGAGAAGTTCCTGAAGAGTATTCACATTGATGGCATTCTTCTGAACATCATCCCACAGATTCACAAATACAGGATCAAGATGCTCTCTCTTGATGCTTCCTTCTCTTATTTTAATCTTGAGTTTCTTAGGGTCATCCTTGAGCATTGAACTCCCTATTTTTCTTGTATTGTCCATATCCTATTTGTTATACTATTTCACAATTTCAATATACTTTCCATTTCCCTCACTGATGTAAGGATTCTTCTCCACAACATCAATACGCAATACTTTGTGCTTCTTCTGAAACCATCTGAAAAGAAAGAATTTTTTTGGAGGTCCTACAGTCTCTTTCTTTTCTGACACCACTATATACTTTTCACTCTTAAAAGAGGGTTTAGTGACAATGGTAGATGGATAAGAAAGAGATAATTTCAGCTCATACCACTTATCTTTCAACAGAGTGTCCACCTTTAGATTCTCTACAAACACAGTGTCAATAAAGTTAACAGTATCAACTTTGGTGGCTTGTGAGGAGATATAGGTAATGGAATGCAGGTTTTTGTCTTTCACTTTCAATTCTTTCCTTATGTTATCCATCTCCCTG